>PR_CR_10_Liq_1_inCRDRAFT_1000356_pt1 | contig 28753 bp, 26 predicted proteins | sample PRCRCaboRojoPR_3_FD_10241 | JGI IMG/M metagenome (IMG submission 10241)
TTCATCAGGGCTGATCCTGAAAAAGGACTTAAGTACCTGAAGAAAGCATCCCGTCACAACGCAGAGGCGGCCTACACAATCGGGAAAGAGTTTTTATCCGGAAAGCGGATAAGGCAAGACGTCTACAAAGCTTACTTTTACTTAAGAATAGCTTCTCTGTTCCGCTGCAGGTGCGGAAGGATGAAAGAAGAGTACCACTCAGGCAGAATAAGCCATGCCCACCCTTGTTTTCCTTATATAGCTAAACAAACACTGGTGCAGGAGACTTTTCCAGAGGACTGTGAGAATCACTTCCAAAACAGGTTTTCAGAATGGCGAAGCAGAGAAGAGTAAGTTATTATAAATGGGAGAAGAGTTCATTTTGCTGCAAGGAGTTATGCCTTACCGGAAAATGAATTGCCAAACCCGCTTGGACGAAGTTCAGGATGTTATTTGTGACGCGCTGAGGGTAACTTTTAGGTAGTTAAGGTGTTTTTGGGGACAGTTTAGGAAACTCTTAAGTGAGGTCACAAGTGAAACTAATGGCATAGACATCCAGTGGGTGTTCCAAGTGCTGGATAGTTTTGAGTTTTGGGGCAACTTAAGACACGTAAGAGTTACACAGCTTGCTAACGGCTTTGACACTGTAACAAACATTCGAATGATCAAAGCTGGACTTTACCTTTACAGCAGAAAGAAAGTCACGTAAACTCTACTTAGACTTGAACTCCTTAAGAAAATTTACTTCTCGTTTGTCCTTTTGGACACTGAGTCTCAGAAGAACGGAGTGAAGCAAAACTCTAAGTTGTTGTCGCGGGCGTTTATACTCTGCAACAGGTTCATGCCTGTCAAGCTGATTGAGTTGTGGCTTGAGAAACACAAAACTATTCTTAGACACGAAGTTAAAATAGCTCCAGACGAGTACTTCTTTTTAGCTGCTAACACTAGTGACCGAAATAAACTCATAGAAGAAAACATTCCTAAACCTAAACTCGAGAACAAGAAGGACGAAAGAACTGGCACCTTTGAAATTGACCAAGTAGTGCTGAGTTCTCCTGACATTGACAAAAAACTTGAAAAAATCACTAGTTTAAACATAGTCGCTCAAAACGTTATTTTTGACACTGACGAAAAGATCCCTCACTCCAGTGCTGAGGTTTCTAAACTTGAAAAATCACCTGACAACAAAGTCAACAGGCTCAAAAGACACATGCAAAACCCTGAGTTGTTCAAACAAATCAAAAAAAACTTACAAGAGTCCAGGTACTTCATCAAAAAAGCCAAAAACGAAAAGTTCTCTTACTTAAGTTACAAAAGTAGACCTCAAACTTCTTGTACTCACCTTAAAGCTTCCCGACCAGTGTCAGCTATTAGTCCTTCGCAGACTGTAAGGTCTCCCAAACCCCAAAACTTAAGAATCCAGTCACCTAGTTTCCAGCTTTTCAACAACCTTCCTGTTTCAAGTAAGTCCAACACAAAGTTACTCAAGAACTGCTTAGTAAGGCCAAGTTCAGGTGCAGTCAAAACTGAAAGGACCAGACCTTGCACTGCCAAAAGCCGACCCCAAACCGCGACTTCTCACGTAAGCACTGCAAAAACTTTAGGCGTCAAAAAAGAACCTTTCCACGTTATGACTCTTCGGGAGTCCGTAGTGATTTCTCAGGTAGAAACCAGAACTCCCACTAAGCAACGCACTAGAAAAACCAGTATAAAGCCAAGGTGGCGTTATTAATAAATGTCATTGTTCTTCCATCCTTTGTTTAAAGGACTTTCAGACCGAAGCATTAAAGTAAAGGTACACTTGAAGAACGGGACTCAAGTTTCTGGAAGTCTGCAACACGTAGACGCTAACTTGAACATGCAGCTAAGCGAAGTAAGCAGCCCAGCAGTCCAGCTAACAGGTGTAAGTAGATGCTTTGTAAGAGGAAGTTCTGTAAAGTTTGTTAGTGTTTCCCACGAAAACTTGCACCCTGACTTACTACAAGAAATTATCTCAAAAGAAGCACAACAAGTTTAATATTACACTTATTTTTTCTGCGACAACTTGTACTGCATGTCTTGGTACTTCTTTAGTTCAGTTTGACTCAAAGAAGGAGTGAAGCTTTCTAAAGCCTGATCGAAGTGCCTCATGGTTACTTTTGGTTTCTCTAAACAGGGTTCTTCTTGGGCCTCTAGTTGCAGTGCTTTTTCTTGGTAAGCATTGCTAAGAGCAGTGCTGCACAAGGAGTAGAAGTCAGCCCCAGTCATGTTGTTGCTGCACTTTTGTGCAACTTGTGCTAAGTCAAAGTCACTTGGGAAACTGAACTTACGAGTAAGGGCTTCAAGTATTTTGAGTTGGGACTCTTGGTCACTAGGCACTCCTAGGAATATCATTTTGTCAAACCTGCCTGGTCTCAGAAGCGCTGGATCTAGCAGGTCAGGCCTGTTGCTTGCTCCTATTACAAATAAGTTTTTTGAACTTTGCAAAGAGTCCAGCTCTGATAAAAGCTGAGCTACTATTCGGTCCATCACACCTCCAGAGTCCCCTCCGCTACCTCTTGCAGGAGCCAAAGCGTCCAGTTCGTCAAAAAAAAGCACACAGGGCTGGGAGTTCCTGGCTTTTTCAAAAAGTTCCCTTATGTTGCGTTCGCTTTCGCCTATGTAGCTGTTAAGTAACTCAGGACCTTTTACAGCAAGAAAGTTCAGCTGGCATTCTGTAGCTACAGCTTTAGCCAGAAGAGTTTTGCCTGTACCGGGGGGACCGTACAACAAGAGTCCCGACCTCGACCTTACTCCTGAAGAAAACAACTCTGGGTGCTTTAGTGGCAGTTGTATAGTATCTATGATGTCTTCTTTGGCTTGAGTGAGTCCTCCTACGTCTTCCCACTTAACATTGGGAATTGAAGCCGATTTGTGAGAAGAAAGTATTTTCTGCAGGTTTTTGCCTGCTGAAACTTGGGAAGTTATTTCTATGAGTTCTTCAACTGACTTGCCTGGAGTTTGTTTGGCCAGTGAAATTGGGTCCAGCTGAGGACACAAGTAAGACACTATGGAGTTTCTGTCTTCTTCGTCAGGAGGCTGCAAGTTGACTTCTATAAACAAGTTCCTGATTATGCCTGGCAAGGGTTTGTTGAGGCTTGTGGAAACTACTAACACAAAGCTTTGGGTAAGAGTATCTTGGGCAAAAGAAACTAGTAGTTTTTTGAGGCTCTTAATAACGTGGGGTTGTCCGTAGGTGAAAAGACCTAAGCTTTCTGAGAACTGCCTTAAGTGCAGAACCACTGGAAGTATTTCTTTTGTGGCTTCTAGAGTTTTAGAGATTTGGCTTAAGTTGCATAAGTCGTAAAAAGAAGCTTCTTGGAAGTTGTACCCTAGAGACTGTGCAGTTTGGGCAACAACAGCTCGTTTTCCACAGCCTCTAGGTGCTTTTAAGTTCACAAGCATAGGGGACTGTTCAAGTGTTGAGTACTTTTTTAACTCCAAAAGAGCTTTTCTGAAAGCTTTGGTCTTGAATACACTTGAGTAAGCATTGAGGAGTTTGTGGGAGTGGGCTACTCCTTTAGAAGAAACTACTTCTCCCTGGTGTATCTTGGTGGAGCTGTCTACTTTAAAGAACTCAGAATGAGTTTCGCCTTCGACTTCACTAACTATAAGAGTTCTGGTTTTAGAAAACACTGTTCCGTACAAATTGTGGTAAGCTTTCTCAGAAACAACTGGGAACTTCATGCTTTTCCAAACTACAGGTGGAAGACACTCACTTAGGTCAAAGTCACCGTAGCCTTTCACCATTGAGATAACTACTTGTTTCGCTGTGGGTATGCTTTGTATCATCCTTACAGCTACTTGTTTAGTGCCCAAAATAGCTTTAACTAAGTGAGGCACCCTAAGGTCAGTTCCTTTAGTTGATTTGAGAATAAGCCCTTTCGAGGGTGGAAGCAGCTCACTAGAACTAACTAATTCTGCGTGGTAGTGGTTCCCAGAGATCTTTAAACAAGTTGAGTAGCTTCTAGCCAGCTCAGGCAAAGGCACTATTTGAAGGTACTCAGAGTCAACTGGGGCAGTGCACTCCCAGCCTTCGCAGGTACCCGAAACCTGCATAAGTTGTTGGTCTGAAGACAAAAGGTAGTTTTTTGTGTAGGAGTAACAAGCTTTACTGTTGCATCTCATAATGGAAAGTATGTATGAGGAGATCTACGAAGTACTCAAAGACATGGAAAACAGCAAGCAGGGAAGCAAGCCATGGAACCTGTTTACCTTCAACAAAGAGTCCTGCACCGTAAAACAACTAACTGAGAGGTGTCAAGAACTAGAATCCGAAAACAAGTACTTAACTGAACAGTTAAGTCTTTTAAATCAAGAATTCAATGAACTATGCAACTCGCTTAAGCACTCCACTCAGAGTTCCCAAATGAAGATTTCAGAACTCTCAAAAGAAAACTTGTCTTTGAAAGAAGAAAACTTGCTAATGACTAAAAACCTTCAAGAAAGCACCCAGCACTGGATGCATTACTCAGAAAAACTAAAAAATCAAATTGAAAAAACCAAACTCAAACTTGAAAAAGGAATACTTCAAAACAACTCACTCGCTAAAGAGTACCAACACCTAAGCGAGTGGAGTCAAGACTTACAAGAACGCGAAACTCAGTTTGCAAACGACAAAAGCCACTTATTCAAAGAACTAGAAAACGCTTCAGAAGCCCTTAGACAAACTAAAACTGAGTTGAAAAAATCTTTAGCAAAGCAAAAAGAACTTGAGTCTGACAACCTAAGACTACTAAAAGACCTTTCTAAATCTAAATCAGTAAATTCTATATAGGTAATGCACTCACTTCAGCAACAACTTGAAAAAAATGAGTTTGTCATTGGAAAACTACTTTCGAAGTGTAATAATTGTGGAAAAAAAAACAATCTAAGGAGTCTTTCAGTTTGTAACCATAAGCACTTAACTCCAGTTAAGTGCCCTAATTATAATTAGCTTTCTTTAAACTAAAAAACTGCCGAAGCCAGAAAACTTCAAAAGGCGTCGTCGAATGCTTCAATCCTGTCCATCGAATCACCCAAAGCGCGCTCAATTGAGCTTCCCATGCATTTAGTGTGAAGTACCTTGCAAAATAATATTATATCCTGTCCACAACTCTAGAACTTCATTTAAACTAAAGCTTATTTAGTTAGCTATGAATTATATTTAAAAAGGGAACGCGCTAAGTTATGAAACTATCCAAAATTGACCTCAACAGGGACTCTAGCATGCCCTACAAAAAAGCAAAGATTCAACTTAGATGCAAAGAAACTCTAAGTCCAGCACTGAATTGGAAGCTTCAAGACACAAACACATTGGAAGAACTTCATCAAAGAGAGTTAAATTTTAAGCTCAGTTCCAAAGATCTTTGTTTTTCCCGAAAGCAAATCACACCTTGTATGCGTGCCATTCTCGGAGATTGGATGATTGAAGTTGCTGACAATTTTTTGCTTAAGCGGGAAACTCTTCATCTGGGAATATCCATAGTCGACCAGTACCTATCGCTTTGCAGCGTTACTAAGCCTGAGCTGCAGTTAGTAGGGTTGTGTTGTTTGTTCATTGCTGCCAAAGTTGAGGAGGTTTTTGCCCCCAGAGCGCACGACTTCTTGCAAGTTGCTGGAAATGTTTACTCCTTTGAAGAGATGGTGTACACAGAAAGGCTTATTTTGGTGAAGTGCAGGTGGAGGATTTCGCATGCTACTCTGATTAACTGGACGTCTTGGCTCATGAGTGAGTGGGACAACTTCGCCCAAGAAACAGGGCTTACATCAGAGTTCCTTTTCAAATCCCCAAAAGAGTACTCTTACAAACTGTTCAGACAAGCAGTGGGAATAGTAGACGCGGTTGCTTTGGACCAGGAACGCACTGAGTTCCCTGGTTGGGAGTTAGCTGTAGGCTCGCTGTACTTAGTGCTTGAAAGGGAAACTTGCAGTTTGCAAATTGCAGGTGCTATCAAAAAGCACTTCGACTACTGGCTAAAAGAAGTGTTTGGAGTACAAATAGAAGAACTAAGTAATGTACTTAGTTACTTGTATGGGTACTTGGGGTTACCGATAGGTTACGAACTTCCAAGGGCCTGCGTTGTTGTTCCTAAAGAACAGCTTGTGATGCACTATGAAGACTTTTTGGCTTACCAAAGTCACAGTAGTAAAACTCTTCCCTTTGTGAAGAATAGGATTAGGCAAGCTTCTGCTTTACATAACTGCTTAAATAATTCACTTAACTAGTGTAATTCTTGAATTTAATCCATTATTTTGTTAATTCAAACCAAAATGAACTCGTGAGCAAACCTAATATGGACGACTTAAACTACTACCAGACTAGACTAGAGAAACTAGTAACTAAACTCGAAAAAAAACCTAACCAAAAAGAAGCCCAGCAACTAACAAACAAAATCAAACTTGACTTGGAAGCATCCCAACAACTACTTTTGGAACTAGAAAACCCTACTGACAAGAGACTCCTTATTGAAGACTTAAACTCTCGATTCCAAAGAGCCTTAGGAGAACTTCAATTCAACCAAGAAGAACAACCTCTTTTTTTGGAGCCTAAACAACTAAGTGCCCAGCAAGCCATCCACAGAGGAGACAAAGCTTACCAAGAAGCCCAGGAACGCATGCAAAGTGCTTTTGCTGTAACTGAGCAGTCCAAACAAGTAGTGGGGAACATAGAACAAGAAGTCCACAGACAAGACCAAGTCATTCAAAGCATTGAAGACAAAACCAACGACCTTCACTCTAGGCTAAAGCGCTCTAAAAGAGTGCTGACCTTGATTTACTCAAGGTTCCTCACAGACAAGCTGATAGCCTGTCTGATTTTAATGGTGTTGGTTCTAATAGTGTTTATAGTGGTATACAGAGCTTTAGGTTTAAGTGACCTTGACATACCTCAAGACAGCCTAAATTAGGTGTTAAACTATTTCCATGCTTTCCACAGGTACAGGTTCTTTCTTCCACTTGCGTATTTTCTTTTTCATAGTTTTTTTGTGAGCATTGCGTGTGATGATTTTGCTGACTCCTCCCATTTTGATTTCGAAGTTATCCTCAAGTTGGAGTCCGCCTTCAATTTCTGCAGTAGCTTGTTTGATGTCTCTTTTGGCCTTTGCTTGTTGGCTCTTTTGTTGCCTAACTTGTTCTTCTTTTACTAAGAACTTGTGGTAGTTCTTTCTGGTCTTTTGATTGTTCTTTTTCATTTATAACTAATTCTAGATGGCAGAGGAACTAGAACTTTTAAGGGCTATTTATGGAGAAGACTTAACTGAAGAAGAACACTCTGTCAGCGTGTTAATTGAACCTGCAGCTGAAGGATCCCTAAGTAAGTTCGTCCACGCAACCGTGCAAGTGGAGTTTCCTGACTATAAATTAAAAGTGAAAAACTCACAAGGCTTAGACGACTCACAGTTAGCTGAACTCAGTGTGAAGTTGTCGCACAAACTTGAAGAACTCCTTCAAGAGTTGTCTGACTCTGTTTTGTTTTCTTTTTTTGAATACGCAAAAGAAGCCCTTACTTGGATCAACGACAACCTTTCTGACCAGTGCAATGTATGCCTGCACGACCTTGGAAAAGACTCAGCTAAGTTCTGCAGAATTCCTAAGTGCTACCACCGCTTCCACAAAAGCTGCCTGGACACTTGGTGGTTCACTTACAAAAACTCAGTTTCCTGCACAGTGTGTCGCCAAACCGTCCCTGAAACCGAAGCCAAAAAACTTGTGAGGTAGTATTTGGTGAATTAATAAAATAAATGGTAGAACTCGAGTGTCAAGTTTGCCACAAGTTAAGCGAACTAACTACTCTGTGCAGCTGCGGACAGGAGTTGTGTTTTGAGTGCGCCGAGATAGTTAAAGGAGACTACGTAAACTCGAGGTGTCCTTCATGCAACCAAGTGATTTTTAGGTAAGTTCCAGAAAGGTCACCGACGAAGGCTGACTACAAAAAGTCAAAGTTATTCAAAAGGAGAGTAATTCAAAGGAACTTGGTTTACATAATAGGGATTTCGCCTAGGCTACTTGACCAAAGCTTACTAGAAAGCCAGGACTTCTTAGGAAAATATGGAAACATCAGAAAACTCGTAATTAATAAAGCCAACCCCTTCAACAGTCCTGAAGGGGTTTCCTACAGTTGCTACGTCAATTTCTCGAATGAAATTGAAGCTGCTAAGTGCATCAAAGCCACTGACGGGTTTAAGTTCGACGGAAGAACCCTTAAAGCTACCTTCGGAACCACTAAGTACTGCAACAACTTTCTTAAGGGCAAAAAGTGCGAAAAGGCAGACTGTTTGTACTTGCACGAAAAAGCTAGTAAACTCGATAGTTTGAAATACGAAGAAATCAAGCACAACTCGCATATACAGCCCCACAACTCTATTTACTCAAGACTCAAAGTAGTTATTTCTTCTCAAGAAGAAAACAAATTCCCAGATGCCCGTTTGCCAAGGCCAAGGTACTTCAGTGAAGACATTTACTTGCCCCGGGTGAAACCGAGACTATACAGTATGGACACCAGCATTAAGTCTCGGTTTTGGTTTGTAGAGGAGGGGGAACCCCTCTGCCAAGAACCACTGATTGAAGTCATCACTCAAGTTTCTCCTTTGCAAGAAGTAGTTGAAATGAACGTGTCCGAAGCTTTGCAGATTCTCAATGACAACTGGTACTCCGACGTCCTCAAAGTCCAAGCGAGTAATGAAGGTTTCCTCGCTGGGGGCTCTGTACTTATTTCTGCCATCTAAGTTTTATGGCTCTATGCTATTATAATTTAAGTTAACTCATGGAAAGAAGCTACCCCAACATCCTCATCACGGGCACCCCTGGAGTAGGCAAAACTACCTTGGCTAGGTTGCTTGTGGACCAGTTAAATGAAACTTCCCAGAACTTCTACCTCATATCTGTAGGTGCACTTGTAAACGAACAAAAACTCTACACAAACTGGAACGAAGAGTACAATGTGCCAGAATTCGATGAGGACCTTATCTGTGACTCTATAGAGCTCGAAGTCAGAAAAGGCGGAAGAGTGGTGGAGTTCCACACTTGTGACTTCTTTCCTAAAGAGTGGTTTGACTTAGTGGTGCTGCTCCACGCATCCACAGAAAACTTGTTTGACCGGATGACTGAAAGAGGCTACACTGAAAAAAAGACCAGAGAAAACATTGAGTGCGAAATAATGAACGTAGTCAAAGATGAAGTTCACGAAAGTTACTCTGCAGACAAAATACTTGAACTCGACTCTAACACAGCTGAAGAAATGGAAGCTAACATCGCTAAAATCGTTAATAAAGTTTCAGAGCTTTAGTAGTCTTATTGAGTCACACAACTTGAAGCACAGTTTTCAGCGTAGATGTCTGAAATAGCTGATCTTAAACTTGAAACCTTTTGATTCACTTGGTTGATCATTGAGAACAAGTTGTCGATGGAGTCCACTGAAAAGTGAACAGACTTTTCTTCTTCATTAAACAAAGCTTCAAGCGAAAACTCAGCCCCCTGTCTAGCTAAGTCAACGACTCTTTTAATCTGAGTAAGTCCCTGCAAAGCTTTGTTTAGGTTTTTGCCTATAAAGGCAAACTGGTTTTGGTTCTCCGACTTGTGAGAATGTTTTAGTTGGTCTATGTACTTTTTGAGCTTTTTATTTTCGCCAATTATACTTTTTTGGTAAGCTTCGATTTCGTGAAACTGACTTTCGATAGTTGAAAGTTCGTTACTAGAAAGCGAAGACTTTTTTTTGATCCCGTTAGTTTGGCACTTGAGTTTAATGATTTGAGAAATCAATTCGTGATTTCTGTTGAGTAACTTCTCGTTGTTTTCTTCTAAAGTTTGGATTTGTTGTCTTAACTCTTTGAGTTTAGTGTCTCCTTCGTTTATGAGTTCCTGGAGCATTTTGCACTTGGTGTCTATTTCTTGTTTGTTTTCTTTTTCGAGGAACTCAATTCTTTGGTTGAGTTTGGCTATTTTTTGTTTGTCTTGCGAGTTAGTGTTTTCTTGCAGTTTGGCTATTTGTTGGTCTTTGGTTTGGATTTCTTTTCTTAGGTTATTGATTGTACTGTCTTTTGCAGCTATGTATTTCCACATGTTGTTGGCTTCAATTTCTTTTTTGAGTTCTGAGTTCTTTGCATTGAGGATTTCGAGGTCTTTGAGGTTCAGTTTCTGTCTCAGGTTGCTTTCGGTGACTGTTTCCCCTACAGTGTCTGACCTTCTGTGTGCAGCCTTAGGAGTAATTTCTGTGGAAAAGAAAGAAGCGTTAATGCTTTTGCGAGTTAAAGGAGAGTTTTTTAAGGATTCAGAGTACCTTTTATCTACTGGAGTGGGAATGATACTTGCAGATGCTAGTCTTTCGTGATGGCCTATTAAATTTGTTTTTCTCATAATTATGGTAACGTTGAGTTAGAAATGGAGTTTGGTAAGTATGAAGGCCAAAGAAATAACAAAAACCAACCCCATGGAACAGGCAAAATGATCTGGACTACTAATGGAGACACTTATGAAGGCCAGTGGCACAATGGAGAACCCCATGGAGTAGGAACTTTCACCAACGCTGTCCAGAACTACACTTATGTCGGAGAGTGGAACTTCGGCAAAAGGCACGGAATAGGCACTTTGAAGTTGTCAAACGGGGATGTATTCAGTGGAACCTTTTACAACAATAGTTTAGAAGGAGTCGGGGTGGTTTTTTACCATAATGGAGACTACTACGAAGGGGACTTTAGACAAGGCATCAAAGAAGGACAAGGAACAATGCGTTACAAGTCAGGAGAAGTTTACGAGGGCAGTTGGTGGAACGACTTAAAGCAAGGAAAAGGCAAACTCACTCAACCAGACGGGAACCAGTTTCTAGAAGGACACTGGAAAGCAGGGACCTTCACTGGGAGGGGCAAAGCAAGGGCCTTTGCAGAAAGCTCAAGTGTGTACATGAACATGGAAGGCCGGTTCCGGGAAGGCAAACTTTACGGAGAAGGAGTGTACCACGACAGTCTGGGCAACCACTACGAAGGAGAGTTCAAAGAAGGAGGCTTCCACGGAAAAGGCAAACTTTCAATGGCGAACGGGCACAGGTACATAGGCAGGTTTGAATTCAACGACTTCCGCAAAGGGAAGTGGGAAAGTCCCCAACAAGTAACTGTAGGAAGGTTCTACAAGTACAAACCTGACGGGTCCCAAATCGAAGTTAGCTATGCCAACGGAGACACTTTTAATGGACGCATGAAAGAAGGGTCCATGAGTGGCTTTGGGCAGTTCAAGCATAACGAAAGAGACTTGGTTTACATTGGGAATTTTGACCACAACAAAAGACATGGCAAAGGGACTTTTGTTTTTCCTGATGGAGCTGAGTACTCNAAGAATTACCATTTCAACCAAGAATTAGACTAATTANTGTTAAAATTGACTCATAAATGCAAAAAATCAATAGAAGTACTTCAATAAGCGAGTCAAGCTTCTGGAAATACTTAAGCAGAGTGGTGTTGGCACTCCTGTTAGGGAATGTGGCCTGTGGCTGTGCGCTTTCGTTTTCATGCAGAGCCTTTTTNCCCACATTATCNTTTCTAGGGAGCTTCAGAGACCATGACAGAATATTCATGCTAGCACTAACCTTATATGCAGTGTTCCTTCCGGTGCTTTGCTTTTCAGTGTACTTGAAAACCAGAAACACAATGAGTTGGGTTTCTAAAGCTAGTTTTTTGCTTTTAGGCTTGGTTTCAAGTCCCCTTTTGGTCCTAGTAGGGTTCATTGACCAGGTGAATGGGCTTTATTTCTTTTTAATCGAGTACAGACACTATGAGATTTCTCTGATTTTGTTTGTGAGCTTAACACTTTGGGTGTACTTAGCCCTAGACGTCCTTGAAAAGGTTACTAAAGACGAAACTGAAAGATCGAAACTCAACATTTGTTGGAAGATTTACCGGTTTGAGCTCTTTATGGGATTTTTAACTATGTTTGAGTGGCACTTTGCCTACACCATTTATTCAAACTTCCTGGTGAATGAAGTAGTTGAGGCCTTAGTCGAGTGGGTATTCATTGGAACGGCGGTGGTTTACCCGTACTACTTGGCCAAAGTAAATGAGTTTTCAGTAACTCTACGTTGGCCTTCAACTAAGATTTAATTCTAAGAAAGCTTTGGATTATAATATAATATGGGCAACTCAACTACTGTTCCCGTCGAGGAGGACCAACTCATTACTAAAAAACTGTTTAATTTGGTTGAAATAATAGGAAGGGGAGGGTTTGGTAGAGTGTGGAAAGTCGAACACAAAAAATCCCAAAAAATATATGCTATGAAAGAGATGTCCAAGATAAGAATAGTCAGTAAAAGAAGTGTGAACTCAGTTATGAACGAAAGAAAACTGCTGGCTGTGGTGAGGCACCCCTTCATAGTTAACATGGAGTACGCTTTCCAGGATAGAGAAAACCTTTACCTTGCAATGGACCTGATGACAGGAGGGGACTTGCGGTACCATTTAGTAAGGGCGCGTCAATTTACTGAAGAACAAACCCGATTTTTTGTAGCGTGTATTGTAACTGGACTCGAGTACCTTCACGTAAACAAAATAATTCATAGAGATGTTAAGCCTGAAAACTTGGTGCTTGACAACAAAGGCTACTTAAGAATAACTGACTTCGGAATATCGAGTGTAATAGCTAAAGAAATTCTTGACTCTTCAGGCACTCCAGGGTACATGGCCCCTGAAGTGCTGTTTAGGCAATCCCACGGAATAGCTTCTGACTACTTTGGAGTAGGAGTTATTGCCTTTGAATTCATGACTGGAAGAAGACCTTACTTAGGGCGCAACCGAAAAGACATTAAAGACGCCATTGTTGCTAAGCAGGTGCAACTTAAACGTTCAGACATCCCTAAAGGTTGGAGCTTCGAAGCTGCAGACTTTATTAACAAATTAATACAAAGGAAACCTGAAAACCGACTAGGCTTTGGAGGACCTCAAGAAGTAAAGAACCATGCCTGGCTGAGCGATTTTCCTTGGAAAAAACTTTTTGAAAAAACCTTAGAAGCACCTTTGAAGCCTGAAGACGACGACAACTACAGTGTTCCAACTGGGTTTGGGTTTAAAGACGAGTCAGAGTCGTCCTTCAACTTAAATAGCTTGCAGGACTTATTTGAAGGGTACTACTTTGATGGAAGAAGAAAACCCAACAAAGAAGACATAACTACACTAGAAAGGCCGAAATGCAGGGTGCACAACACCTTAGTTGATTAAAATAATACATATGGAACCTTTTTTTTTCAAGTCTCCTTTAACAAGGTACTACACAAAGTACTTCTTCAAGTACAAAGAAGAACCCCCTCTAGTTGTCAGAATGCACACAAATAAGTTGTTTTTGACCTTTTTGGGAGAAGACCACCCAGCTAGGCATGCCACTAAGTTCACTTATAGAATAGAAAGTCAAGAACAGTCTGGAAAGAGAAAGAAAGGAGCTGTTAAAGTAAGTGCTAACACTGTGATTGCTGATGCAGAAATAGAAGGACTGGGAACTCTGCCCATCAGAGCAGGGGTTTCTGGCAAGCTTATTGAAACCAATTCTCTTTGCGACTTTTCAAGTGAAGAAGCTTATATTGCAGTAATTATGCCTGCGCTCAACAAAGTGCAAAGTGTTGTTGAAACCTTAACTAAGGACTAATTAACTGTGAAAGGCTTGTTTGCTGGAACTAGAAGTATAAATGGGATTTGAAAAGCTCAACACTCTTTGTAAATACTTGCAAGTAGAGGAACCAAAAGTTAACACAAGTTCAAACTACTCAAGAAGAATTCAGGAACTCATAGACTCACTAGGGCCTTTGCTACTAGAGAAAACTCTAAAAAAGTTCCCGGAAAAAGACTTCTTTTTAAACCCTTGTGGAATGGACTCCTACATAATAATACCCACTGTTAAGTTTCAGAAAGAAGGAGTAGTAGTTAAGCAAATAGAAGTTCCTAACTTAAGCAAAAGGAAAAAAGACTCCCAAACCAGTGAAGACTACTCTACTTCAGAGGATTACTAAGTACTTAAATGGAACTTATGATAAATCAACTGAACACACATACCCGGTGTGACCTTCTAGCACTTGAGTTTGCTTGCCTGTTGCCAGGTCCCAAATTCTAACAGACCGGTCTCACCACCGGACACCAGCCACTTGTTATCACTTGACAAACTGACTGAAAGCACAGACCCATAGTGTCCCTTTAAAACTTTAGTTTGTTGCTCTGAAGTTAGACTCCATATTACAATGTTCCCGTCTCTAGTTCCTGAAACCAAAAACTACTGACCTGACAACACCACAGGGTCATCAAAAACTTTTGTTTTATTGGTGAAACTAAGAACCCACACTATAAGTTTGTTGTCCCAACTTCCTGAAACTATAAACTCGTCCTTGCTAGAAACAGCCACTGAGTTAATACAGCTCTTATGGCCCCTTAGAATTTTAGTTAGTTCTCCAGTAGCTAGATTCCAAACCCTAACTACTAAATCATCGCCAGCAGAAACAACTAACTTTCCGTTATTACAAAAGGCCATTGACCTTACAAAGTCACTATGGTCTTCTACACTCTGGTTTGTGTTCCAGTAGACAATCCCACACTCTAATAGTAAAGTCCTTGCTTCCAGAAACTAAGAACTCATCTTCCTTAGAAATGGCTAAACACAGCACTCCTTTGGTATGGCCTTCTAAAACCTGAGTTACTTGGTTAGTAGCAATATGGCCTTGCCATTGCTACCAGACACTGTGAGAAATAAGAACTGAGTTCAACTTGCCAGTATGCTTCCTAAGAACCTGAGTCTGCTTAAAAAAGGCACTTTGGGCTGCACTTCATGGTGAAAAGAAGACTTGCAAAACTTGTTGTTGACTCTTGAACTCTAATAGCTTTTCTAGGAGTTAAGAACTTAAGTACTTCTAAGAGAGGTCTTAAGTTGCCAATGTCCCTAAAGTTGTGTAGCTTCTTAACAGGCCTCCAGATTCTAATTTTCTTGTCAGCACCTGCACTCACTACCACTCTGGACTCCATTTATTCTAACTAGTAAGTAGTATCTTGTTTACTTGAGCCACTTAATAATGATAAAAAGGCCAAACAACGAAGCAACAAAACCCCTAAAAAAGCAAAAACTCCCAGAAATCACTTTTAGTCAAGACAAAGACATTGACTTATACTCAATAAGTTCTAGCGAGCACAGTGGAACTTACATACTTGAAGGCCTAAAAGAAGTAAACCTCAAAGGCCTAAGCAGCCAGATGCCCAACCCCGTTCAACATAAAAGATTAGAAGAAACACAAAACCCCTACTTCAAACTCCTAGCCAACTACCCCGACAGCTACATCCTGAACACTTCCAACTCACAAAAACAAGGCATTGCAGAAGCACTTGCTCTGCACATTCTGAACCACATATACAAGCTCAAGTCAAAAGTGCAGCAAAACACTTCACTAAAGGACCCTCCCAAAGATCAGGGCTTTAACCCAGCTCAGGTGTTGGTGCTTTTTCCTTACAAAGAACAAGCCAAAGAGTTTCTGGACTTAGTGATTAAGTTCCACTGCAAAGACAAAAAGAAAAAACTCAACTCAACTTCTAGTCAGAAGTACAACGAAACCTTTGGCGACGAGGAAGAAAACAAAGTTTCTGATGCTTTTAAGTTTGGAGTGTGTGTTGGTGACAAGCGTGAACTTTCTTTGTATACTCCTTTTGTTAAGAGTGACATCATTTTGGCTTCCCCCCTTTCGCTCAAGCAAGCTGTGTCTGAACCTAACTTAGGCATTTTGTGTTCTGTGCAAATAGTGGTCCTTGTAGAAGCACAAGAGTTCATCATGCAGAACTGGGACCACATTGAAGATATTTTCAAGGCCATGAACAAACTCCCTGACCGAGACTCCGTAACTGTGGACCTCAACAGAATAATGGACGTTTTTCTGGACCAGAACTCTGCAGACTTCAGACAGCTCATCATTACGAGCAAGCTCCAAACTCCACTTTTGATGTCTTTGTTCAACAGGTCCAAAAGACCCAAAGTCAGAACAATAGAGCACTACGAAGGAGTAGTTTCCACAAGTCCTTCTCAGGCTTTTAGGAAGTTCCAAGCAAGTACTTTCCAGGACACTCCTGATTTGCGTTTTAAGTACTTCACAGAGTCTTACTGGCCGAACGTGAAAGAAGACTTGTCTCCTCAGTCAGTGGTGTTTGTGGAGTCTTACCTAGAATACGTCAGGGTCAGAGAGTACTTAGAAGAATACGACCCTGGAGTCCTTTGTGTGAGTGAGTACACTCCCAAGCCCCAGAGACAAAGGTCCTTTGCTTACGTGAAAAGTGCCAAAAACAAAGCTTTATGCATTACTGAACGCCTAATTTACTTCAGAAACCCCAAAATCTCCAAAATTGGACACTTAGTGTTTTATTCCTTGCCAGAGAACCCAGAAATCTACACAAAACTAGTTGAAGTTGCAGAACAAGTAACAGCAGTCTTTTGCAAGTTCGACGGATACTGCCTCCAAAGAATAGTAGGCGACAAAAGAGCTGCCAAAATGCTTAACTCACACAACGACTTATTTACTTTAAGCTAATTTAAACCCATAGTAAAATATGTACGAAGACAGACCTAGTCGAGACTTAGGTAAAACAGAAGACTACCTCAGGAAAAAACTAGAAGCTGAGTATGAAGCCAAACTCGAACAAGCTAAACAAAACTTCGAACAAAGAATCGACTCCATAACATCTTTCTCCCGCCAGTTCTATGAATCCGCCAAACAAGACGACGTACTCAACGCTATGAAAGAAAGCGAAGTTAGTGACCAGTACGTGAACGAACGCATGAGGGAGCTGTTCGAAGACTCAATGGCCAAAGAAAGAGAGCAGACTATAGAAAAACTGCAGTCACAACTGGTTTCAATGAAAACTGAACTAGCTAAGTCCGAGCAGTCCAAGCACTCAGTGCAGAGTGAACTCAGACACCTCGAAGAAAACACTTACCAGTTCCAGTACAGAAGTTCCAGCCTCGAAAAAGAAAACTCAGAACTGAAAACCAAACTCCACAAAGTCAGGCAAGAGTACGAAGAAATCATCAAAAGAAAAGACTACGAAATGTCACAGAAACTAGAAGACGCCAACAACTTCAAGCAGTCCACCAAACAAACACACCAACAACTTTACGAACTCCAAAGCAAAATCAAGAAACTCCAAGAAGAATACGAAGAACTCAACACTCTGTACGAGCGAGAAAAGCACAAAAGTTCAGTTCTGGAAGGCGAAAGCGAAAGACTCAGAAAAGAAATTTACGAACTCAGAGACCAAGTTTATAACCGAAGTCGGTGGGAGTACAGTCAAGAAGAGTTTAATAGACAAGCCAGTCGCGTCAACGAAGACTACGAAAACCTAAGGAACTACCTACGCCAAGTCGAAAAAGAAAGGGATGAATCCCAGTCACAACTAAACGCTTTAAACCAACAGTTCAACCAGATCCTCCAAGCTGAACAACAAGCCAGCCACGACACGCTAGGCCAAGTGACCAAAAAGTTCAAGTCGAAGTCCAAACACTTCAAAAAAAAGATACTTGAACAAAAGCAAACTATCGAGAAACTAGAAACTCAGTTGCACAGCTACAAAAAAGCTTCAGAAGACCACAAGAAGTACATTGAGAACCTCAACTCCACTGTAGAACAAGACTTTAAGAAAGTCAAAGAAGAGTGGGAAAAAAAGTGCCACGATATCCAACTAGAAAGCAAAAGAAAGGAAGCCGAACTCCAAAGTGCCCACCAACTCCAAATTAACTCGTTGCAGTCCCAGTACCAAGAACTCCTTGACCAAAGAATCAGTGAACTCCAAAAAGAATTTTCCTCCCAACAAACCTCTAAAATAGACACTCAGTACCAAAAAAGTCTCCAACAAAAAATACAAGAACTCGAAAAAGACTATGTGCACAAAGAGTACTACAACAACTTAGTAAGTGAAAGAGATCAGCTGTACCAACAACTCAGCCAAGCCAAAACCAACTATTCTAGCCAAGAGCTATACGAACTGCGCACCAAGAACCAAGCTTTGTCTTCAGAAATAAACTCCCTCTACGAAGCCAAGTCTTCTTTAGAAAACCAACTCAGCAAGGAAAGGGACGAAAACGAAAAAAACCAACAAATAATAAACGACTTAGAAGAAGAACTCAACAACGCCCGACACACTAACCTAGAAGAACACCTAGACGAAGCCAGTGAACAAGTAGGCCGTTTAGAGGCCTTGTGCGAAGAAGAAACTAGGAAACGAAAACAAGCACAAGAAGAACTCAACGAAGTTTCTGGACTCTTAGAAGACTACAAACAAAGACTCCAACAAAAAGACCAAGAACTCTCCAAAACCCAACAAAGCTACGAAAACAAACTTAAACACTACAACTACTCTTCCGACCAAGAACTCCAAAAAGCCAACTCCAAAATCAACCAACTCACTCAGGAACTCCACTCAGTGCAGTCCCAACTCGAAGAAATCTCATATGAAAAAGAGTCATTAAACACTTCTTTCACTTCCACTCAAAAACAACTCCAGGAACAAAGTTCTATTTTGAAAAAACTCAAACAAGAAGAAGCTAAAAGAAACCAAGAAGAAACCAACACCCACATGGAAACCAGACGCAAACTGCTCCAAGCCGAAGGCAGAGTCAAACAACTCACTAGCGAAGTAGAAGAGTACGAACAACGACTTTCTGAGTCTAAAAAGAAACTGCGCCAACAAGACTCTGAAATTCTAGAACTCAGGAACAAAGTGTACGAGTACGACAGCGAGTTGAACATGGGAAACAACGACCGAAGAGACTTAATGAGACAACTAGAAAGACTCCGAGGCAGGTACACTGACTACAAAGAACGCGTGAACGAACTACTTAAGATGAAAGTCAAGAACCTTAAACTGGAACTCCAAAACCTAAAAAGCAGTGTAAGCAGTGAAGTGCAGATGACCAAAAAAGACAATAACTCAGGCATCCAAGACTTGATGTTTAGGTTTTACGAGTCAAACAACCACACTCGAAAAAAACTCGAAAACAAAATGAACGACTTGACTGAAGAAATTAACGAAAACTGGAGAAAAAAACTCCAAGAAATAGAAGCCAACATGGGCCAAAGGACCTCCACAACTACTCAACAGTACCAAGAAAAAATAGACAACCAAGAAAAGCACCTAGAAGCCCTAAGGCACTCAAACACTCAACTCAAAAAAGAGCAAAAGTCCGCCTACGAAGAAATCGAAAGACTCCAAAGCAAAAACAAAACCACCAAACAACAAGTAGAAAGCCTTGAAAAGGACAAAGAAAAACTAGAGTCCCAACTCAGGAAGAATCATGAAGCCTTTGAAAACCTCCAAAATGAAGTTAAACAAGAGACTGCACGCATCAAACAGTCAAGCAACTACTCCATTGAAAAAGTTAAAAAAGAACTCCAGTCCAAACACGAAGCCGAAATGAACGAACTCTTGTCCAAATTAGACCAAAAAAACCAAGGCCAACAAGAAGTTCGTGACTTAAAAAACCACATCAGCACTCTTCAAAACCAACACGAAAGCGAACTCAACCAACTCAAAAAGAGGTACCAAGACTTACTAGACCAAGCCTACCAAGACCTTGAAATCGAGTCTGAAAAAAACATCAAGCTAAAACAAAGCTTCCGCCAAATAGAAGAAGATGTGTACCACTTGAAACAAGAACACACCAACTCAGTTCAAGAACTTGAGTACAGAGCTTCTTCTCTGGACCGTCAAATCAAAACAACCCAAGACCGCTCAGCCGAGTACTCTTTGCAGAACTCCTCTGAAATAGAAAAACTCACTAAAAAAATAAGAAGTCTAAACCAAGAAGTAGCTGAAAAGAACGAAGAAATCTCAGAACACTCTCGGGAAAAAGAAAAAATCCGCAACAAACTCCAAGAACTCCAAGACAAAATAGAAGCCCAGGCCAAAAACTTCCAAGCACAACTGTCTTTGAAAGACAGAGAAATAGAGTCACTTAAAAGTTTTGTAAACACCTCCTATACAGACTCAATGACCCAAATTAAAAAAGCAAAAGAACTCGACAGAGAAACTGCTGAGTTAACCCGCCAAGCCCGAAGACCTATGCAAACTAGGGGAAGTTCTTTTTCTGACAACTATAAATTAAATTAAAACTTTGTAAGGGTTTAAAATGCCTTTGGGGTCGAAAAGAGTTTTGAGTTGTTTCATTAGTTGGAGAGCTTGGGGCGTTTTGGAGTACTTAAGTTTTGAAGGCTTGGTAAGTCCTACTCCGTGTTCAGCTGAGACGCTTCCTTGGAGTCTTTGGACTTCTTCGTACACAAAGGGTTCTAAAGCCTTTGCAGTTTTTTCTGGATTTTTGGTAGCAACAGCTAAGTGCAAGTTTCCGTCACCTACATGTCCGTAGCCTGCACAAAACTCTTCAGTGAGTCTTTTCCTGACCCTTTCAACTACCCTGTACATCTCTTGGAGGGGCAAACTAACATCGTACTTAAAAACGTGGCCTTCCATTTTGGTGGACAGAGCAGTTCCTTCTCTGACTTTCCAGATTTCTTGGGCTTGTTTTTCGTCTTGGGCCAGTATGCCGTCTTGGGCCATTCCAGTTAGGGTTACTTTTTCCAAAAACGACTCAAACTTTTCTAAGTCGTGCTCTGAGTTGGTGCCTGAGGTTTCTACTATCACGTAAAAGTTGTGGTGAGTCCTTAGTAAGTCCCTTGTGCTAGTTACGTTTTTCAGAATCAAGTCGTATATAGGCTTGTCCAAGAACTCAAAAGCTGAAATGACTTCTCCAAGTTCTTTTTTAGCTAGTGAAAGCACTTGCAGCACCTTTTCGTAAGACTCACAACCCAAACATGCTACATATTGGGAAGTGGGCTTTTCAGCCAGCAGCAAAGCTAGTTTAGTAATGACTCCTAAAGTTCCTTCTGACCCTATAAACAACTGCTTTAGGTCGTAGCCTGTGTTGTCTTTGCGCAGAGCTTTTAAATCAGAAACTACTTCTCCATCCGCAAGAACTGCTTCTAAGCCCAAAACGTTTCCGTGTAAAGAACCGTACCGAATGTACCTTAAACCTGCAGCGTTCGTGGCTAAGTTCCCTCCGATGTGACACGAGCCCTTTGCTCCTAAGTCCAAAGGCACTATGAACCCCCTTTCCATGCAGTAGTTGTTGAGTGTTTCAAGGACCACTCCTGAGTCACACCAAACCACGCCGAGGTTTTCGTCAAACTTAAAAATAGAGTTCATGCTGCTAGTTGAAAGAATGATTTCATCGTGCACAGGAACTCCACCTGCTACCTGGGAAGTGTTGCCTGCTTGAGGAACTACAGCCAGGGTTTCTTGGTTGCAGTACTGCATGATTGCACTGACTTGTTGGGTAGTTTTAGGCCTTAACAAAAGTGAAGAGTTGCCTTTAACTAAAGAAAGCCAGTCTTCGTTGTAGCTTTCTAAGTTCTCTTTAACTATACAAGAAGAAGGCAGTATTGACTCAAAGTACTTAAGGTCCTTTTCGGTTAAACTCTTGAAACTAGGGTTGCGTGGAACTTTGTACAAGTCAGAAAAATACCTGGTAATTTTCATATTAGTTATTAGTAAGTAGGTGCTTTGTAAGCTAGTTCGGCTTCGTTGCCAGTTCGGATGTCTATGTTTTTATTAAGCATTTCTCTGCTGATCTTCAAGTCTTCGTGTTTGGAAATGTTGTAAATAACTCGGTTGCTCAGTGCGTCAAGTGGGTGTTTGTTGGGGTCTATAATGAATATCACATTACCGCTGTCTTTGTCCAGCAGGTAAATGCAGCCTATGTTTTGGAACACCTTCATTAAGCCAAGTCTGTTTTGTTCGTCTCCAGGCACTGTAGGTATTATGTCTTCTGAGTACAACCCCACGTACTGGTTTACTGTGCTGGGATCCGCAGCAAAGTCCATGCACACAAAAACACTTTCCAAAGCCAAGTGCTTCCTAAGCAACATGTGCTGTTTCAATCTTGCAAAGCGCTGCATAGCTAAGTGACTGTCTGTGGTGCTTCCGTGGTACAACAAAACGTACTTGCCTTTAGAAGCGGTGTCTGTGTTAATTACTTGTCCGTATTCCTCGTTAGGAGTAGTTATAGCAACTTCCCAAAACTTGTAGTCGTAGTCGTCTGCGTCAAAGTCTTTAGGAGGAAGTTGAGTTAGGTACTTAATGTCGAACTTTTCCCTGAGCGACTTGGACTTGTGCACAGTGTAAAAAGTACACCCTAAAATAAAACTCCAAGTTAAAAGTTGCTGTCTGGTATTGAAGTAGAAAATTCCAAAAGCCCTTTCTGAGTCAGTGTTGTTTCCGAGTTGAGTTACAAAGTTATACACATCTCTGTTGTCAGAGTGTCTGTGTTTTAGTTTTTTCTGAGTGTTATAAAAGACTCCTCTAGCAAGTTTCTTACAAAGCATTTTTATTAACTAAGCATTTCAAGGTTATTTAATTCTAGCTCTAAGTCAGCCCTTCTATTGAGTTTGATTTCTTGTTCTTGGTTTAAAATATAACCTTGTTTAACCTTTTCTTGGAGTTTTTTGATTTCGGTGAGTTTTTTCCTGAGGTTTTTTTTCATCTTGTCGAGTTTATAAGAATCGTAGTCGGGCTCGTGAATGGGCTCAGGAATATATACAGCGTTGGAGTCAGGGAGACTTTGCTGTTCACAAGATCTGAAAGAAGGCTTTGGTTGTTCTTGAACGTCCCAGTAGTCGTACTCTTTGGAGTCGTTGTAGTCCTCAACTCTGTCTTTGCACTCTCTTTTGTGGGCTTCAAACATGTGCTTGGGTACATGGTGCATTGCGTTGTAGGGACACACAGCAAACACATGGGCGAGCTTTTTTCTGTCAGGACACTTATTTAAGTGCCAAAGAAGGGTATTCTCAGGCATGTAGTGGTTTTGATTGTAAGGACAGGATACATTCCTTTTGCTGGTATATCTCATATTTATTAGTTTAAAACAGAGTGCAGGGCTTGCAGTTGCAGCTAGTTGAGTTACTTTCTATCTGAAGCTCAGAGTGCTCTGCAGTGTCCAAAGACTTTAAGTCAAGTCTGTTAGTAGGCGTTGAATTCAAAGTTTGAATTAGTTGTGGATTTATGTCTCTGTCTTTTGTCGAACAGTGAGTTCCTTCTTTGAAGTCTTTTTTGGAGTAAGCAAAGTTATTAAGCACGTCATGTGAAAAAGTAGAGGCAAACAGAATTCTTGAGAAAGATGAAGCTAACGAATGAGTGGCAGAGTGAACAGGGCGGGGTTCAATCGAAGGGAACTGTACTATAGTATCATCAGAACAACTTTTAGGTTCTAAGTAGTAAGAGTTAAGTGGAGTTTGGCTTTCAGAGTGGTTTTCATACAAAAATTCGCTGAGATCAAGTGTGCATCCCTGGTACTCAGGATACGAGTTCCTGACACTGACTTGTTCTATGGAAGACTCGTTGTGTTGAGTGGCTGAGTCAAGCATTGTAGAAAACTTTTGAGTTCTCAAAAAAACATAATCTATAAGGTCCTCATCGCTGTTAGTAATGTTCCTGAGACTCTCGAACTGGTCAGCTGACTTAAAAGTACTCATGTTACCTGTGGATTGCTTTTCGTCGAACTGGGAATCAAATTGGCTGCTTTTGCAATCTTTAGTGTAGTAGAGGTTATCATGCATTTTTATTAGGATGAAAATTAAGAGTTTATATGTATATTCCAGAATTAGACTCCAGAACACTCTTTGCACCTAAGTTCATCATTAAGTTTGGGTTCAAACCACTGTTTGCAACTTGTGCACAAAGTGCCTTCGGGCTGCTGGGTCTGTTTGGAGCGGGTTTTTATGTGTTTGAGTATTTGAAATTCTTCTTTAAAAAGAGGGTAAATGCTTCTGCAGTAAAACCTATAGCACTCCGAAGTAGACCTTCCTGGAATCCTGATGTTGTTTTCTAGGATTAGTTTAGGGTCGAATATATCCCCCAGTCTAGGCCTTCCTACCTCTACTTTCCTTCTGAGTTTCCTTTTAGAAGACTTGTAGTACACACAAAACTCTTTCGAAGACTCTGTTTCTTTCAGAACTTTTTCTACCTCGAGGATCAGCAAGTACTTCTCTGCAAGGCTGAAACTCTTTGCTCTCCCTTGCTTCTTTCTGGGAGGTTTCTTTTTTTTGGCTTCCAAGTAACTATTGAAAGCTTCTGAAAATCTTTTGATGTCTTCCACGCACTTTTTCTCCCTGCTTTCTAATCTGTGTTTCAGTTTAAGTGGTTTGTGCGCCAAGCAGTAAGCTTTGACCTCGTCAAACCCAGTTTTGTTTCTAGTGTTTAAAAACAGGTCTTTTGCGCACTCCGGGTGGAAGGTTTTTTCGCACTTGGGGTTTTCGCACTTGATGCAGGCTCCTTCACAACTTCCGCACCTTATGCAGAGTTTCCAGAACTTACTTGGCTCAATAACTGTCAGGTCTATTTGGCTCATGTGCACTAGGTCCTTAACCACTCCACTTTGGATGTGCACAGCACAGAAAACGTGGCACCAAACAGTTTCTCCAGCTACTGAGTAGTTGGGAAAAACCAAGCTTTCAGAAGTTACGTGAATACTCTTTTTGATTGCGCCTCCTCTTTGGGTGCACAAAGCACACTTCAGGGTGTTTCTTTCTTCTGGAGACTCTAAACAAGCTTCGCAGTACCAGTCACTTGCTGGTATAACTGGTATGCCGTAGCAGTGCATGTGCACTCCCATTTCGCACTTAGAGCATATCACGATTAAGTCATCGTCTTCATAATCGCCTTCAGCACAAACTTTGCACACAAAGTCTTCTTCCAGTTTAGGCCCCCTTAAGCCTGACTTGGTTTTAGTGAGGTTATGAGAAGGTTCTTCCTGAGTGGCTTTTTTTTCGACGTACTTCAAGAAAGAAGATAATATAGGGGAGTGTTGTCTGTTCCTGGTGTCTTGGAGTATTAACTGGTCTTCTTTTTTGGGAATCTTGGTGTTGAATATTGTACTCTCGAGACTGATTTCATTAATGAGTTCCAGGTTTTTTTTTCTAATAAAATCATATTTATCTTGGGCTTCAGCTATTAGGTCGTCTAGGGTTTTGATGCTTTCGTGACAGAGAAACATAAGTTCAGACTCGTCGTGGTCCTTACTTACATCGCGCTCGTCCCAAAGAATGTCTCTTTTCACCCAAATTTCAGGAAGTTCCAAGTTAATCATATCAGGAAAGTACTGAGCACAAATCACATACCAAAACACATTCCCTGTGCAGCAGTTTACAGTGTGTGACTGGGCAAAGGAGTTCTTAATCTCCTTTGCAGCTTGTTCTTCCAGACCAACAGTGTTTGCAAGTTTAAGTGCTAAAAGCCACTTGGAGTAAAGCCGAATGCCAGGTTTAGAGTGGGTATGGCATAGGAAGTGTGAAGCTGAGAAGCTTTTAGGAAAGTAGCGGGCAAGGCAAGTCAGGTGGAAGACTTTTAAGCACTTGGGGTGTGAACACTGCATAGTGAGGTCTGCAATTCCGCAAATATAACAAGGTTGAATGTCTCGGCACTCTGGGTGGGCAGTTTCTCCTGAAGGGAGTTTTTGGCACTGTCCTGGTTTTTTGCAGAAAGAGCAAGTCAAGTACTTTTTCTTCAAAATAAATTCTGGGTTTTCTTTAGCCTGAAATTTACTCCTCATAGTATTTTATGTTAAAAACTAATTTAAGTTAACTAATGGAGCTTACAGGGAACTCTTCTAATAAGCACACTTTCTGGGCGAACTGACTTACATGCAACTGAATCTTACGTGCCAATGAGTGTGTTTTTTTCAACTTTAGCACAAGATAAAAAGTCTTTGTGGTAATCTAATAGCTACAAACTCCAAAAGAAAGCAATGCCTAACTAGGTAAGTCTGTAGTGAACCCTATAAAAAACTCTAAAGAAGTACCGTGCTCAAGTTGACAACCTCACTAAAAAGAAGAAACCAACACAAGGGAGCTAGAGTACTTCAGTGGATGCCCAAAAATGGGAATTGAAACAAAGATTAAGTTTAGAGCAACCACACTTGAATTTGATTATTAAATTAAGAATACTAACCTTTTGTAAGTAACCTTTGAATTTGTTGCTTCGAAAGGCCTTTGGTTTCGAGCATGTCGACTGCAAAGTACACAAACCCAACTGCACAGACTGCAGTGTAAATCCAAAACACCAAGTCAATTCCCAGTAACTCTTTGAGAGGCGGGAAAGTAAACAGTGCAAGGGCATTACAGAACCAACTAAAAGCAGTGCAAATACTCATGGCTTTGGGAGTGAGTATCTCTCCGCAATACAACCAACAAATGGGGCCTGTTGAAGTCGCGAAAAACAGCATGTAGAGCAAGATGCAAAGTACAGGAAACACAATGCTAGAACTCGATAGGAGTCCAGCAAAGAACCCTGAAAACAACTGACAGACTGCCATTCCTACAAAGCCAGAAACTAACAGAACTTTTCTGCCAAACTTATCAACTAAAGAACTTGCAACTACAGCGGGAAGAGCATTTATAATCCCTACAACTACTGTGAAAACCCTTGACACAAAGACTCCTCCACCTAGGTCCTCGAAAATGCTCGTAGAGAAGGTCAGGATAGCATTGATTCCTGAGAACTGTTTGAAAAAGTTGTTCAAATAACCCAGACGCATGATTCTACTAGTGCCTTGCTTGCAAAGAAACAAGTCTAAGTAAGAAAGATCTACTCCGTAGTTCAAAGAGCAAATTGAACTTCGGTCAATTGCAGAGTCCATTCTGTCTAGGACTTCTTGGGCACCTTCTTTTGAATATACTTGTTCCAAGCTCTCAAGTGCACTTTCTCGGAGGTTTCTAGTCCAAAGCCACACTGGAGTTTCTAGTTTGTAAACATACAAGAACAACAAAAACTGAGCCATTGAGAAAACTGCCTGGAACCCAAACATAGCCATCCACCAGTTAGTGAGGGAGTTGGAAGTGTAGTCTCCAGTAGGCAGAACTAAGGCAAAGGTGTAAGCCAACAGAATTCCTGTTGTTATTTGGATTTGCACCAGAGTACCTAATTTCCCACTCATTTCAGTGGGAGCTGTTTCGTTGATGTAAAGTGGAACCAGAGTAGCGTAAATCCCCACACTCAAGCCGCTGATGAACCTTCCTATTCCAAAGCTAACTGTAAAGGGAATAACCGTAACTACTGCTCCAAGCAGGGTAATCAGATTAGAAACCATCAAAGCTCCTCTGGTTCCTATCTTGTTGGAGAGGTTCCCTGAGAACACTGAAGAAACCATCGCACCAAACGGCATTGATCCTGCTACAAGTGCGGTCAAAATGCTTTTGTGGTTCCCCCAGCTAAAAACTGAAGCCACTACACCTAGCGTTGAGTTGACCACACCAACATTGTACCCAAATACAAAGCTCCCCAGACTTGCAACTAAGCAGACTCTCCATACTTTGTTTGAACTGTAGGGTGTAAGTAGGTGACCACTTGACATTTATTCCCTAAGTGCTCAATACTCGAATATTTCTATTTATTGATTAATTAATCGGAGTCTCTTCTCTGGGCCTTGTTCTTCGGGTGGGTGTCCTCTTGAGTCATTGTGATAACTCAAGGAACCTTACTGACCATACATTGCAGTATGGTCTATTAGTGCTCGGATCTGTTGAGCTGTATAAAGGTCCTAAACTCTGGCAGACCTAGTGTGATACTACCAGGACAATATACTCACCCCTGCCGGGAATGGTCACTGACCTAACAGAACAACAGTTGCCCTGATATTTGTTCTGAATCTTTAGGGACCACTTTGACCTAGCTTCTAGATGATGGTCATGCCGCTTGCATCTGCGGACACAAGGAGGGAAATCACCACAAGCCTCGTTTTCTCCTCTCCACTCAGATGAGATACAATGTGACCTCAAGCAACATGACTCACAATCACGTGCTCACATAAAAGCTCTCCACAGCTGCACTTGGAGATAGCTTTACACTTTTAGTCACAATTGGCTTGAATTGTAAATGGAAGGTGAAAAGGGGAATTTAAGTTTCAGCCGCAAAAACATGGAGTACCTTAAGAAGGTGTTTCACAGCTCTGACAAACTGAACTAATTTACTTCTATGAGTTTTTTGTTTGCGGTTAACTAAGTCTACTTTTCTTCGAAAGAGTACCTGTTTGCCTCTGAAGAGCCTGAGTTAGAGGACTTTCTGAACTCAAACTTAGCAAGTTCTGAGTGTTGTTTGGGCTTGAAGGAGTCTGAAAGAACTGGCAGGGTTTACTAGTCTCTGCAACTCCAGAACTTTGTTCCTTACTTCGCAAGTTTCTTCTGCTGGTTTAGGAGAAATTAGCACTTGGTACAGCACCAAGCGTTCTGAACATACCTCTTGCCTAGAAGCTTTGAGTTTCAAGGGTACTCTACAGCAAAAAGTTCGAAAGGCAAGTAAAAAACGAAAAACCACTTAGACAACGCTATAAAAAAATCTGCAGACGCTATCTACCGGAAGAGAAATTGCAAGTGCAACAGAAAAAAACCTGCTTCGAACAAACTTTCACTGGAACCAGTAAAGGCCCTTGAAATTTTGAGGGAAACCTTGCTTCTAGCCTGGCCTAAGGGTTCGTCAAAGTAATAATGGTTATTAAGTTATTGATCAATCTTAGATTAATAAGGACTAGAATAACCAGACTAAGAGTTTAGATGCTGAATAACTACACAGAAGTCACTCGATCAAGCAGTCAATTACAGCTTTTAATTTCTAAACACCTAACTCATTGCTGCTGTGCATATTCCAAAAGAGACGATTTCAACTAATTAGTGCTTTGATGATAGAGTTGATAACATGAGAGGTTAAGATTGCTCTCTTTCTAGTAATCATAAAACCCATATTTTCAGATG
>PR_CR_10_Liq_1_inCRDRAFT_1000357_pt1 | contig 28752 bp, 16 predicted proteins | sample PRCRCaboRojoPR_3_FD_10241 | JGI IMG/M metagenome (IMG submission 10241)
TTTATTTATTTATTTATTTATTTGAGCTAGTTCAAGCCGCCTAGGCCTCTACTGGGGGAATATGAAATTAATAACATGAAAATTAGACAACTTTATAAATTATTTATTTTGTGAATTAAAAAATCGAAAATTGGGAAACAGTTTCGAATACAGGCGTTATTGAGAATGCTAATTCGAAGACCCAAGTCTTGGATTTAGTCCAAGACGTGGCTTATGTGGTCCCCAAAGTTAGACACTTGATAGGGGACCCGAATTTCCTAACAATAGACAAAATAACACTGAAGTATCACATTAAAAAATAACGGATCAAATGATGTGCTCAGATGTAGATTCTTACCTAGACTCAGAAGAAGACTCGATCTTGAGCACGGACCTAGATGATGACATAGATTCGCTGGACGATGAAGAAGCAATTCTGACTGAAAAAAAAATAAGTTAGCTAAAAAAGATCAAGAAAGGGAAAAAGGAATCAGAAGAAAACAACAAACGCGGCACACCCAGTGTAAAAAGAGCAATTTCTTAGAAAAGAAGAACTTACCTAATTTATTGGTTAGGGGATTTACTGGACTGCACTGAGGTTTCTACTTCTCTATAGAAGCCCGCCAGTCCCACATTTACATTTTCAAAGCCATGCTTCTCTATTTCAGGGTCGATCCTTAGCAAACCAGTGAGTCTCAACACTGAAAAAATCAAAGTTGACCAAGTCAAGCCCCATACAGCAACTACTAGCCCTCCAATAGCGTGCAAGCCCAAAGTTTCTCCGTTGCCTCCATGCAGGACTCCTTCGTCATTATCAAAGATCCCAATATACAAAGTGCCGAGTAGTCCTGGCAAAAAGAAAACTGCTATTGAGTTTCCACAGTCGTCTAGTTTTAGTTTTTCCACCAAAGTGATCCCCAACACAAAGAAAGGCGCTACTATGATTCCCATGAAAAAAGCATCTACAGTGCCCGTGTTCAAAGCTGTTGAAGAAATACTAATCATCCCAGCCAAACCCCCAACTAAAATTGCACCCCACAGTTCGTGGTGCCCTGTTCCAGGAATCATGTGTGTAATCACGTAGCAAGTTAAACTGGATGCAAACCCAGCCAGTATTGTGTTAAACATAGCTTGCCCGACTTCGATCGGCGTAGCAGCTGCTCCAGAGTTAGCACCTAACAGCCCCAGCCACAACAAGAACCCCCCAGTCACTACATACCGAATGTCAAAGGGGTGGAATGGGTAAGTTGGCTCTCCAGAGAACTTGCCAATTCGGCTGCCTGTGATTGCAACTGCAGGAATACACAGCGACCCCGTCAGAAGATGAACAGTATTTGCTCCAGCTCTGTCTAAGAACTTGCCGTTCATGTCGGTAAGCCATCCGTTCCCGAGACCCCATGCTGCAACTACTGGGAATACAAAGCCTAGAATAGCAACTGTATAAACTAAGTAAGCCCACAAGTTAAGTCTTTCTCCAAGCGCAGCGTTCAATGCAAACACTGGAACTAGTCCAAACAAGAACCACAAAGAAGCTACGTGGTAGTTTGTAGTATCGTGCCAGTCATCGCCAGCAAACTTTTCAGAGCCTATAAACCCTTTTTCGACTTCTCCGTTTGCAAATGCGTAGCCAACCAGCCACCAGACAATGACCCCTAAACCAATTTGTATGAAATTTTTAAAAAGCGCGTGGTGGGAGTGGTGCTTTCTAACTATTCCAGCTTCTACTAAAGACAACCCTAGTAGAGCCAAAGCTATCCAGCCTAAAGCCACCATCTCCCAAAAGGTGGTCATAGTAATTGTTTCTGCCATTATTAAAGGTTCTTTAACACCCTAACTTGAGTTTATATAACAATTAACCTCTTAATAGAACCCTAGAAAAGTCTCTGAGTTCTACGAAGTCTTTGTGCTTGCCAGTGAGGTCTTTGATTTTTTGGAAGGTCCACTCTACAAGTCTTTCCTGGGCAGCTGGCGACTTTTTGTTTTTAGAAGACATACTGAAAACCTTTTTCATATCATGCCTACTTAACTTTTTGGTCCGGTGAGTATCTACAACACAGTAAAAAACTAACTACCACTTACATATCATTTTCTGGATAGTAAAGTTCTTTAAGTACTGGGGACTCGGGGTCTTATAGAAGAAAGAAGACTTGTCAAACTTGATGCTGTGAATGTTTTCGAACGCCTGCAAAAACCCTTCTAGGCTGATCCAAGTCTGTTGTTTCAAAGGCAGAGTCAGCATGTTGAGGAAGCCCTGTGAAGTAATGCAACAGTCTAAAAAAAACTGTTTGATGTTGCTGATGTGCACTTGGTACTTGCCGTTTACTTCTCGGGCTCCTTTTTCTTTCATAGCGTTTCCTACAATGCTTACGAAGTTCATACGGATTACTTCGTAGTCCTCAGTGGAGTCTGAGTGTAACTTACATATTTCGCTTTTGTAACTCAGTACAGTGTCGTCTCTGTAGTCTTCATCTTCACACTCGAAGTACAAAGTAAGGTCTGACTGTGTAGTGGCTCTTGATAAACAAAGAACATCTGAGTGTGCAGAAGAGTAACTTTGGGGAATTTCAGGTATGTATGAATAGCATCTGGGACGCAACTCTAGTCTTCTAAGCAGTCTGTATTTGCTGAGTATTTTAAGTAATAGGGTTTGTTGTTCTTTACTAAGCACTTTATCCATTTATAAGCCTAAGTTATTAGCAGTTTGCGTATTAAAGCTTTGAGTTCAAGGCTGTTCAGCACAGTTCTTGGAGCTTCACGCAGTTTGCTGAACTGTAAATTTCTAAGTAATTTAAACTCTGGAGTGTCTTCTTGGAGTTCTACTACGTCTACTCCTTTTCTGAGCTCCATTCTTTCCATCTTTTTGAAGCTCAAAACACTCACAGAGATTACTTCGTTGTTGAACTGTATATTGTATTCCCAAACTTTTTGGAAAGGAATCATTCCCAAAGACCACCTTACGTACTCCTGGTCCAAGTAAGGTGACTTCTGTTCTTTAAGCTTGAAAATGTCTGAAGGGTTGTCGAGCCAAATGATTCCTTGGGAGTCTCCACTATAGTACAAGTGGTCTCTAAGTGCCCTAACTACTTTTTTGTCGTTAGAGAACACATTGCACCCGAACTTGGACTCTTCAAGGACTAAAGTGTAAATAGGGTCGAACAGTTGCAGAACTATTTGCTCGTTCTTTTTAGTGATGTGGATCATTTTAACTACTCCGCCTTTCATTTCTACAATTAAGTTGATGAAGTCTTTTCTGTAGCTGTTAGTCCAACTCAGTATTATCTCGTCCTGAGATAAAGTTAAAAACAAGTTAGACAGCAATTGCTCTTTTACAGCACTTTTAAGTGATTGATTGGGTCTTATCAGTAAACTATGTTCTGTTTTTACAGAAAGCATGTGACTAGAAGCTAGTTGTACTGAAATTTCAAAGCAGTTGTTGAAACCGTTGCCGTGCACCACCACAATGCTTGGAATGCCTGAAACTTCGTAAGCGCACTTCAGAAGCAGTTTCATCTTGCAAAGGGGGTTTTCAAGCCTTACACCGAAATCTTCTTTTTGGAACTGGGTTTTTTCGGGCAGGTTACTTTGATAAAGACTGTTGATTTTTTTAAGGCTTTTTGCAAGTAACTCGCTGAACTCGCCATTTTGGTCTTGTTTCTTTTGGAAACTCTTAAAAGACTCAGGAAGCCCTCCTATAACTCCGTTGATTTTAGCTAGTCTAGGGAACACCTGTATGTTTTCAGCTAAGTTAGCTTCGTAAGTAGCAAGGTCCCTCGTGAGTTCTAACTTGTCACTTTTGATCCTCAGGATTTCTTGCTGTAGGTACTCTAGTTTCTTTTCCTTGTGTTGAGTGGTGTCTTTTCTAGCGGTGGGTTTGTTGCTTTTTTCGTATTCAAAAATAGGTTGTGACTGGGACTTAACACTTGAAACCATTCTGAGTTCCTTTACAGGGTGGATCTTGTCCAGAGGAGGGAGTTCTAGTTTAGGCTCGATGCTTCTGCGGACTTGTCTTGGTGAAGGAAGTGTGCATTCCATAAAGTGTTTAGGAGAGTATATATCCACGTAACTTTTAATGTTATTTCGCTTTTTGGGGTTCTTCAGCAGTCTAGAAGTGAGGCTTTTCAACTGGAGATCCGTTATGTTTGGGTTGGTTTGGCTTTTGTACTGCATTTATATTTATTATTATGTTACACTAGTTAGTTCTGAGTTCTTTTAGTTGGTTTTCAGCAAACTGTTTAAGTTCACTCATGAAATTGACAACTTTGATTTTGTGGTTATAGTAAAACTCAATATCTTGCTTTATGTACTGTTCGTACTCACCTAGTTTTCTGGGCAGTTCGCTTTGGAGGTGGGTTAGTTTCTTCTTAAGGTCTTCTTCTAACTCACAACTAGCAGACAACTCTAGTTTGCAGTCACTAATGTTTTCTTGGATCTTGGTGGTTTCGCAGTTGAGTTCTTCGAAGTCTTTGTTTTTCTGTTCAATTAAAGTTTTGAAGGAGTGGGGGTCTGAAATGTAAGACTTCTTGCGGTTGTCTAAATCAGAGTTAGTTTGCCTCAGCTTCTCTTCTAAGTCAGGAACTGTGCTTAGTTTTTCGTGGTTTATGTTTTCCATGATGGTTTTTTCTTTAGCGTGTTCTTCAATCTTTTTTTGGACGTCTTCAAGCAAAGCTTGGGTGGCTTTTGACAAAGGGTTTAAGAAGTTAGCTGGCATCAATAGTTTCGACTCTTCTAAAGGGTAGTCTTCTATAGCTTGGGTGTTAACGCCTACTCGCAAGTCAAGTCCACTAGAGTACTTTGCTCCAGGCGGGAGTAAGTAGAGTTCTTTGGCAGTGTGATGGTAGTGCTTGCACAAGTTGCTAGCTTCTGCAGTGACTCTTTCAAGTTTTTTTTGGAGTTCCCACTGGAACTTTTGGAACTCGTCTTTTTGCTGAAGAACTTTGTTGAGAGTGGACTGGTAAGAGGTTGTTTCTTCTTTGATGCGTTCAATGTCTTCTTTAGAGAGTGCTTGTGTTTGGAGTTGCTTAAGTATGGTTTCTAGTTGTTCTCTTTCAGCAGCTAGTGTTTCTTTGTTGGCTTCGTTTTCTGTAACTAAGTACTCTAGTTGGGCTTCGAGTTGTTGTTTGTGGGCTTTGAGTTCTGTGAAGTAGTTTAGGTTTGAGTTGTGCTCTTCTAAGTAACGAATTTGGTCGTCTAGTGACTTAGGGTTGACTTGGTTGTGTTTGAGTACTTCTTTTTCTTTCTTTTTGCTTGAGATAAGTTCTTTAAACCGAGTTATCTGGGTGTGGACTTCTTTCACGCGCACTTCAAGTTTGTATCTGAGTTCTTCGAGTTCTTCACTGTAGTCTTGTCCTGTTATAAACAGTTCGTAAGCCTGCATTAAGTGTTCTGAAAACAAGTTTTCTTGGGTTACTTCTGAGTCGTACTCGTCTTGGTCTTCATGTGTAGCTTCAATGTACAAAACTAAGTCTAGCAGCCAGGTCAAAGCTCCCAGCAAACTAGGCCAGGTGTTGGGAGCGCCTACAGCTAAGAGTGAGTTTTTGCTGATGCTAAAAGGGTACCCTAAATTTTTGAAAAGAGTAGGCACTTCGTCTTCTAGTTTTCCTAGTATTTCGTACTGGGGGTCTATTTTGTGAACTAGTGCAAGCAGCACAGTCATAAAGTCTTTTGAAGTTGGGAGTTGCAAACTTTTCATAGTGATTACTAAGTCTGACCGGTTGGAGTGCAGGTACTCCAGTATCCTTTTTTGGCAGGACACTTGGTACTGCTTGTCTGAAATAGGGCGTGGGTCTGCTGTGTGTCTGCCACCAAACACGTTGCTTGCTCTGGCATTCGAAGCTCTTGCTGATACCCGCGGTTTACTTTCCATATTTAGGCGGTATGTTTCGGGACTTAACTAATATTAACTAAGATTGACTGTTAGGGCTGCAGTTACTGACTAAGCTCCAAAGCCCCACTTACCACTTCTATTAAAAGTTACTCCAACCGGTACCTAAATTAAGTTAGGGGTTTCTGTGGGCTTGCAAAGCTTTAACTAAGCTTTTTCAACAACTTATAACCCAAAATGAAGTTCCCCAAATTCTTCATCCGTAAAGTGCGTAAAAATTTAAACATATTAGTTATGAACTCTACAGAAAATACCGAGAGTATACATACAGTGCTTCTTTCAGTCAGAGTGATAGAAGCCGAACTCGAAACCAATGTAGCTAAGATTGGAAGCATGAATCCAAGAGTCCAAGTCGACTGCTGCGGTCTATCTTGGGTCTCAAAAACTGCCAACAACATGCACAAAAATCCCGTTTGGCACCAAACCCACACGTTTGAACTCAGCGAGGTTTCACCAGTGACAGTTTCAGTCCAGCACAAAAACTTTTTTCTGGGGACTTACGAAATAGGCAGTTGCTGCATAAAGGCACAAGACCTGAACTTTCGGAAAAAGGTCGGTTGGTGGAGTCTTACTTGCAAGGGGGAAGTAGTAGGTAAGATTCTACTAGGTTACTACAGCGAAGAAAAAGAACCCAACAAGTACTCCAAGCTTATAAACGAAGTCGAACTCCAAAAAGAAGAAGTTAAGTTCTTCAAAAGGATTTACCTGCAGAAGATCTGCGAAGTCAAAAAAGACAGAAAGAAGCTCAGAAACAGTGTGAAGGAACAACTTAAGAAAATCACTCCTTTGCCTACTGAAGAAAGCGAAGAAGAACAAGAGTGGGAGGCACAACTTAGGTTCCAACAACTAAAAGACATACAAGAAGACAAGCAACAACTTTTAGAAAAAAACCAGAAAATCGAAAAAGAACTTGAAGGCGTTAAAAACCAAGTAAGCAAAGCCATCCAAGTAAGCAAAAGTTCTGTGAAAAGAACTAGCTCTGACCAAAGGTTGCAGTTCAACAGAGAGAACTACATGAAGACTCTAGGTTTTGACTCAAAAGAAAAAAGAAAGGTAGGAACTCTGAACCTAAACTTGCCCTGTGCTCTTATAACTAATCAACTGTAAATTAAGTGTAACATGGAAGACTTGTCCACAGAAGAGAAACAAATTTACGACAGACAAATCAGAATCTGGGGAATGGAGGCACAAGCCAAACTCAGACAAGCTTCAGTGACTCTGCACAACTTTGACGCCTTTAACTCAGAACTCTCCAAAAACATAGTCCTGAGTGGAATCAACCTAGCAGTAAAAGATACCTCTACTGTGCAAAGGTCAGACTTAGTTTGCAACTTTTACTTAACAGAAGAAGACTTAGGAAGAAACAAAAGCCAAGTAGCGATACAAAGAGTCAAAGCTATTAACCCTTTAGTCCAAGTAAGTTCTGAAGCTGCTTCTGGGGTTGTCTGTGTTTCAGGTTCTTTTTCTGAAGTGCTTCTTGTGGCTGAAGAGTGCAGGGCTAACAACACTCCTTGTTACTGCGTTGTAAGTGCTGGCAAAAGGATACTGGTTTTGGCAGACTTGATTAAAAGAACTCTTCAGGGCACTACTGAAGAGTACCTCAGCATCAAAGAAACCATTTCAAAGCTCCCTAAGTTCTTAGAAACTTATAGAAGAAGAAACAGCGGAGTGCTCAAAGCCTTTTTAGAAGCCCTTTATTACAGAGACTCTGGAAACCTAACTCAAACTGCCCAGAGTATACTAGAAGACTTAGGAAGCAGCTTCATGCCAAGCATAAGTGTGGTTGCTGGACTAGTTGCAGAAGACATAGTCAACTTCATCACTGAGCAAGGCAACCCTTTCCACGCTTTGTTTTTCGACGGAGTGACTTCTGATGCTTTTCGGGTTAAACTGTATTAAAGGCTTAAATTATATGTAAACTAGAATTCAAATGGATGTACTTTGCAATGTTTACGTGAGTGGCAGCTCGACAAATAACTTCCTTAGGAGACTCCTGAGGTCCTTCTACTTCGCGTATGAAAGAAGCCAGCCCTAGCACAGCTTCTAAGTCTTTTTCTTGGGTTTTGGGCTTCCTCCCCCGCCCTTTGCATCTACCCAGTTTTTTCGACTTAAAATAGCCTGGACCAAAAAGTTCTTCAATGTCTTTTTGGATCTCGTTGGGGCTGAACTTGACTCTATCGGACTTTCTGACAATTGGTTTTTTCATATCTGGATCTTAAATTTTGCATATTGAAACGCTTTCGAAAAAAGCTTTGAAGGCAAAATGACTTTTAGTTATGTGGGACTTGGGGGCTGTTTAGGGTTCTGTAGGCATATTTTGAGGTCGTCAATATGGGTTTTGCACTGCCTCCAGTCGTTGTTGTGGTCTTTCAAGCACTGGTTGAGCGAGTTGGTTTGGGCAAGGCACCCAGTTTCAGCTACTTTAGCTTGGGCTTCAGCAAACTTAGGGTTGTCTTCTTGTATTTTATCACACATTATTTATAAATGCTGTTACTACTCTAAATCCATAATCTTGAACTGCCTGCACTGGTTGATTAAGCTCTTCAGCTGCATGTAAGTGCTCAAACAAATTACGGGGATAGTTACTCCAAAAACACTCAGAGGTACTAGTTTAGCAATAAGGTTCCAGTACAGCTTCACAAACACCCACACTTTAATCCAGAACTTTTCCTGGACACGAATAGCTCCTCTGTACTTCTTGAATGTCTGCATAAAGTTACAAATCACTACATGGAACCTAAAACTCAGGTAAAACACCACAAACAAGTTCAGCAAAATACTATAGGTTTGCTGGGAGCTCCTCACCTTTTTGAGGATTTCCCAAAAAGACAAGTAACTTACATTGCCTAGGTACTCGAACTTGCAGATCTCGCAGAAAAGTCCAGTCCCTTTAGAGTTGGAGTTGCTGAGGACCTGTCTGAACCTTTGTCTGTTTTTTTCTTGAAGCCACCTTTGGAGGCACTTGTAGTGCACGTACTTAATGGTACCTTTACACTTGCAAGGGGCTATCATCTCTCCGCCTACACTTAGACACAGTCGACATTCTGACATTTTTTATTTAAATTAAGCCGTCTGTGAAAACTTATGGGTTTTCTCTGACGGCGTCACAAAAATTATGTTGGGCAAATGTCTAGATAGCCATTCACAAGTACTCTGTACCCCAGCACTTAGCTGCCAACCCGATTAATTTGGAGTGGAGTTGCCTGTTTTATAAGCTTAATTAAAGCATCCTTTTAAGGGACTAAAAGAAAAAGGTTTTTTCGTCGATTTCAAACCTTTCGATGATTCTGGCTCGATAGTAGAGGTAGATAGAACTAGTTACAAGCACCAAAGCACAGATAAAAGGCAGTGTGAACTCGAAGTCAAAAAACAAAGCACTCATAATCGCTGTTAGAAGCATTGCTACTGTAAGGCAGATCACGTAGACTATGTTGTCTAGAAACTTAAATACAAAAGACAAACTCACTCCCATAGAAGTCTGGGCGATGAGCACATGTAGTGCGCTGCCGTCGAACCCGTAGAACAGTCCGTTTTCAATCAGTTCTTCGTCTAGAGTGAACACTAGAAATATAGAATTCACTAGTATTCCATAGGAGTAAAGCACTATGTTTTGGTAGAAGATACTTAGTTCTTGAGTCTTTTTGTAGTTGAGTTCAGTGTAGATGCTTGAAGAAGTACTGCAAGTGCACATCACTAAGATCACAAGCAACCCTATCAAGCTCCCTGAAGAGCCTATTTCGGCTGAAGTAAGTTCAGGTGTAGCTAGTACAGCTCCGATAGTCAACAGCATCAAAGCCATCCACTGCAAGTCGCTTAGTTTCTTTTTCATGATGAACCTGTAAAGCAACCCAGCAGTCATGATTCTAATGTTCCCAAGTACGTGGAACAAGGCTGGGTTTATGAAACTGATTCCGTAGTACACCAAAGTGTTAGAAGCCCCGTACAAAACTGCCGGCACTAAAAAATGCAGTGACTGCTTAAATGGCAAACTCACTAGTTCTGGGCGCTTAAAGGGTTCTGTGCTTGTGTACTGGAAAACCAGCATTGCTCCGCAGAAGATCAATTTCATGAGTTCAACTAGAATGACCATGACTGTTTTGTTGTAGGTGTAAGTGCCATCTGGTTGCTTGGAAGAGGCTATAGCTAGAGGTTGCCAGCTTTTGATTCCTATTGCTAGGCCTATCATGAGTAAGTACTTGAAGCAGTTGCGATTCTGGAGTTTGCCGTTCGTAGTTTCCAGTTTCTTAGGAAACATTTCGTGTAACTTGGACTGCTTGGCAGTTGACATTTTTAGTACTCAGAGTTTCGGAAGGAGAGTGGCTTAACTTAGGGAACTATGGATAGTCCTTCAATCTGCTTAGCATACCTTGTATGAGTGGTCCGGACCTGTTTTCCTTGAAAATACTTGCAAATCAGAAGTCAGTACGTATAATCTGGGTTTTGTTTGTAGAAAATGCGAGACTACATCAGTGCTGAGCAGTGCTACTTGAGGAGTATTATTATTAAGCAAGTTTTAGATCCTGAAAGTGATTCTTTAGCCCTTAAACACCACAACTTGGTTCACTTTACTACAACATGGCAACTACTACTACTAAATAGCTTAGAGATAAAAGAAGCAATAAATTCTCCCACTATAGAAAATACGCGCCCTAAGCTACTTCACGAAAAGGTGTGATAATTTAAACCAAATAATTTTCAACTTCTTCTAAAAACTGTTCTGAAATAGCTCCAGGGTCGATTTCCTGGGCAGTCTGGGGCAAGAACCTTTCGGAGCTCTTCATAAACAACACAATGTTCTTAGTAGTCTTTAAGTTCCCAGCAAGTTGTTCAGCAAGTTCCTGCAACTTTTCATACTCAGCGTCTTCATAAGAGTTTTTGAGTTTAGAAAGCAAGTTGTTTTTAGTTTGACTGAGTTTAAACTCAAGTTTTTCTTTCTGAGTAGTTAAAGTTTGGGTTAAAGAATTTAAGTCAACGTCCCGAAAGTCATCTGGAAGCATTTTGCGCTTGAAAAAACTCTGGATGTCTTTTTCAGTAAAACTCGCAACAAAAGACTTAGCTAAGTCAGAGACTTCTTGGATGTCAGTTTGTGGGTACTTGGACTTTAACTTCAAGGACAAGTTAGAAACCTTTTCTCTGGTTTCTAAGTCTGAGTAGATCAAGTTGAGTTTGTCTCTGATTGACTCAGGGTCAAAGTCTTCGAGTTGAGTAGGAAAGACCCTTCTTAAGTTATGGTAGAAGAGTTTGAGTCCTCTCAAGTCTAGGTCTTTCAAGTACATAAACACTTCGTTAGTCATGCTTTTCAGGAGCCTGGAGCTCTTCCCAGGGTAAATGTTTTCTTTGAGTTCTTTGAAAACTAAGCCTTTGTAGTAACGTCTACTCACCTTCCGGTTAAGGTTGTCCCAAACTCCTGTGATGCCTTGCCTGTAAGACTCCTCCAGACTTGGCTTAAGAGGACACCCTTCTAAGTTGAGCTCTACAAGGCGAGGAACGTTAGCAAGTTCTCTAGGAAGGTCCTTTACAAGTGTGCGACTTAAGTCTAGACTTTGCAGGTTTTTTAGGCCTTCTAGTTCTACTGGAACTGACTCAAGTGGGTTGTCGTTGACCCAAAGGTGAGTTAGTTGAGTCAGTTGCGAAATCTGCTGAGGAAGGAACTTTAAGTTGTTGTTAGAAAGGTCGAGTCTGGCTAAGTTCTTGAGAGAAAACACTTTTTGGGGCACAGAAAACAAGTTGCAACCAGCTAGGTTCAAGTTGCCTGACCTTTCTGCAAGCTTGAGTTTAGTAGAGTCCATTTAATTACTTAGGTTCTTGGGATTCCTCAGCGTTGAGTTTGGCTGCAAAGCTAGAAACAGGGCTTAGTCTGGTGATTGAAGTTGAGTACCTTTTGGGAGGAGTCATAGTAGGTCTTTCAACTTTAGGCGACAAGTCAAAGGTCCTCAAAATAGAGGGTCTGAAAGTGCACCCGTTTAATTCGTTAGCAAATTCTTCTTTAAGTTTGCTTTCGACCTTTTGTTGCCTTTCTTGTTTTCTTTTAGCAGCTAGTTTGAAAAGGTCTTCTTTGTAGTCTTTTTTGAGCTTTTTAGACCTTTCGTCCAGTTTAGGAGTGAAAGTGCATTCTTTGAGGTGGTCTTCTTCAGGGTCTTTTACAGTGCTTTTTTTGGTTTTTAGTTTGTCGAGAGCTTCTTTGTAGTTCCTGTCGAGGAACTCATTGAGGTCAATTACTTTGTTAGGTTTTTTGAGGGATTCTTCTTGTGGCTTTTTAGGTTTGTTGCGAGGGTCTTTTCCTGATTTCAAAGCTTTTTCTATTATTTTGGATGACTTGGTGTTGATAGTAGGTCTGAAAGGGTGTCTTTCTTTGAACTCCCTGTGAATTTGTTCGCGTTTGGACCCAGGCGGAATGATTTCTTCTACGATAGGTTTGGCTTTAGGAAGGGCTTTTTGACTTTTAGCTTGGGTTTTCTGAAGCTTTTTAGGGGGCGTCAGGGTGGGTTCTTCTGGAGTTTCTTCAGTTAAGCCTTGTTGGATCTCCTGCAAAAAGGCTTCTTCGTCGAATTCTGGTTTCTCTGCTTCAGAGAAAGAAAAGTCTGCTTTTTCAGGTGGGTTTTGTTGAGTTCCGTTATCTTCAAACAGCCCTAGTGACTCTAGAAATGAAAGAGTATCCGCCATATAACGATTATTTAATAGTCAATGTTAAGCACTAAAGCTACTCCTTGCAGAACCCAGTGACTGGGGTGGTCCGTTGTCCTCAGGTCTGCTTCAAACACCAACCCTGTGCCTTTGGCGTTCCTTCGGTCTTGAGTCACGTACACTGGGGTTTTGAGTGTTCCTTTGAGTCTTATTTTGTTAGCTTCTTCAGGAACGATTTTGAGTACTGGCATCTCGAAAACAAGTTCTTTGGGCTTTTGCTTGTAAAGGCACATGCGTTCGTGGTCCCACCTTGCACCTTCTAAATACAGCCCGTGTATGTACTTTCCTCGCTTCGCGTGTTTTTTAACGTCTCCTGGAACTTTGTACTTAGTTACTTTGGTGTACAAAGTAGACCTGTCCAGAGCCCATCCTTTCTCACGGCAAGTTTGCTGCACCAAAGCAGTTAAGTAACTTTCAGGGATGTGAAGTCCACTCAACCACATAACCATAGGTTCTCCTTCGTCTTTCCAAGCCTTGTATTGGTTGTCTCTTTTAGTGAAGAACTCCATCCAAGCACTAAGTGGTTTCTGAGTTTGCGGAGTAAGTCTGCGCCAGCCTGGAGGCAAGAAACCGTTAATCAGTGAAAAGGCTAGTTCGTCTAGTTCACTGCTCATTCCAATTTCTCCGTCAAGTGCTCTTGACAGGTTGAACAAAGAAGTTTGCATTTCTATAATCAGTTTGTTGAACCTTTCGACTTCTTGGACTAAAACCACTGTTGTGGGGGTCATTTTGTCTTCAAACTGCTTCCTCATTAAAAGGATGTCGTACGGCTCGGGGATTTTGTTCTGGATGTCTTCGATCACGCTTCTCAAGTGTTTGTCTCTGTCAACTGCAGAGCTGCCTGAGCCTCCACTGGAGCGCATGTTCAAAAGGTCCACCCAAAGGTTTTTAGTGGCGTTTGAGAAGTAACCTATTTCAGCGTTAGTGTGCAGTCCAAAGACTCCTGGAGTGTTAATTGTAGGAAGCGACATGATCCCGTTCAAAAAGCTTTCATAAGTCCTTTCTTCAGGAATAGTGTAGTCGTAACCACTTCTGCTGAAGTAAAAAGGCTGATTGGTGTCGAAAATAAAGTCGCCCATGTACTCGTTGAGGTAAGTTCCCATGACTCTTCTGTCGTAGTCATCTGTAACTCTGCCTCCATACATAGCTTCTCCTATTAAGTACTTAAGTGAGTTCCAAGGTATGTTTTCGTCTTTTTCTTTGTGGGCTTTAGTCAAGTACATAGAAAGCAAACGCTTCGAAATCCTAAAGTCACTCTCGTTGAAGTCGTACGAAACGTTCCACCCAATCTTGCCGTACTTCTTTCTGTCCTGAACTATTGCGTGGGTAAAGGTCAGCACGTAAATCATAGGTTTGAAAGCAGGGTGCGGGCACTCTTCCAAGTCTTCTTCGCCTATTTTGTCGAACAAGGCCCTCATGTTTTGTTTAAGTCCGTCGGGTGGCTCAGTTACTACTTTTAAGCTCTGTTGCAAAATGCTCAGAGGGAATTTGTCAGTGGGTTCTGTGGTTAGCCACAGTCTAAAGTCTTCGTGGGGTTTAGTGATTTCTTCAAGTGTCTTTTCGAGTTCTTTAAGCCAACGCCACAGCAAGTGGCAGTTCTGCAGCATGATCCAGTGGCCCCTTTGAGAACCTGTTCTGAGGAACTCAAGTGCCTGGTCACCCATTCCTTGGCCCAAAGAAAGGGGCTTGAACTTGTTCCCAGTGAAACCTTTGTCCTCAGCTAGCTTCTGCAAGTCACTGAGTGGGTCTGCTCCTGGTGACAGAATAAACACTACGGGGGACTTGTTGTTGGTTTGTTCGTAAATCTTGTTGAAGTTGGGTGGAGGAGGCATGATGAAGTGTTCGTTTTTGTGTTTTTCTTTGATGAACTCTTTGATTCCGTTGTACACGCGGTCTACTCTAAATATCCTCAGTAAGCAAAGCCTTTCTAAGCTGGTTAAGTTGTTGTAGCCACAAGGGACTTTGGAAGTCTCTGGAGTCTCTAGTTCGTACCAGTCTCTCCAGGCTTTTTCGTTCTGTATGATGCTTTCTCTGATGCCTGAAAAGGTGTTGTTGAGTGCGTCTAGTCGTTCTAAGTCTTTCCAGCCCTGTTCGGGGAACCAACTGAAAGGGTTTTTGATGCTGATTTCTTCAATAGAAGTGTTGCCTTTCAAGAAGAATTCGTACTCTGCTTGGTCGATTTCTGCGTCTTGTTCCATGATCATCACAGTCATGTGGAAACTAAACATGATCTTGTGGACTTCAAATATCCCCAAACAAGTGTAGTTGTAGACGTTGAAAGTAAGTCTTTCTATGATGTTCTTCACTCTAGTAAGGGTCATGTCTCCTTTTTTGGCGTCTTTTAAGGACTGGCGGAAAACCCTTAAGTAGTTTTCTAAAGAGTACTCGTACATCTGGGATATAGATGATAAACCACTCATTGCAAAGAAGAGCACTGAACCTCTTAGGGCTGCTGGTTGGTAAGCACTTCGGTCTTTTTCAATCTCAGCTTTGGTTATTTCGGCGTTTTTAATAGCTTCAGTGATTTCGTCAGTAGCTCTTTTAGTGGCTTCAAGGGTTTCTACTAACTCTACGTTTTCTACTAAGTCGCCTTCAGCTTCGTTAAGGCCTTTGAGTAAGCTTTCTTCAAGTTCTTTTCGTTTTGACTGGTTTTCGCTCATTTCAACCACTAAGCGCTGGCGGGCTTCTTCTCTGTCAGGTCGTTCGTACTTAACGACTTCGTTGAGAAGCTGGTCTTCAAGCCCTTTCATGGTTACAGTGTAGTTAATGATGCTGGTTTTACTCATGATTTCAGGAGTGTACTGTGGGTTGGCTAGTTTAGTAGTAATGAACAACTTAAAGTTTTCGTCCCAAACAATGTTGTTGCCCATCAAGTTAAGTATCTTTTGGCCTGCTTGGAGTGTGTAGCTTTTTTCAAGCACTGAGTTGATTACTGGGTCTAGTTCTTCGTCAACGTTTTCGATCAAGTAGGGGTAACCGTACATTATAGAGTTTTCTAAGGACTTAAGGAACTTAGGGTTGTTGAAAGTTCCAAAGTCCAAGCTTTTTTCTTTGCTTTTGATCCATTTAATGGCCTGTTCTTGGGGATCCACACACAGAGGGAACCTGCTTGCGTAGGTAGTCAGAATTCCGTTCTGAATGCTTAAGTCGTCTTGAGGCAGCCCTTCGCTAGCCCACTTAGAGCACTCTACGTCGTTAGTTAGTAGTTTTTCAATTCTGAAGTTGTCACTTATAGGTATGGACTTCTCCCTGATGTCTTGTTCCCAGTCTTCATAAACCATTCTGTTTCGGAACTGGAAGGTAAAAGCCCCAGTGTAGCACAAGAAGGCTGAAGACAGCAAGCAGTCCCCTAACAAGTTTTCAGTGTCTTTGTCGAACTGCTCGATGTCGTTGCCCCACCTGTCTCTTTCCCCAGCTAAGCCTGTAATGAGTCTGCTAGCCACATCCAGTTTCCTTTGCATTTCGTTTTTCTTAGCACTTAACGACTCGAGTTGGTCAGAAGCTTCTTGGAGCTTAGCTAGCAAGTCGGATTTTTCAGCCTGCACTTGTTGGAGATGCTTAGTGAGTTCTTCGAGTTCTTTGCGTGTTTTGTTGAGTTGTTCGGTTTTCTTGTTAAGTTCGATTCTGAGAGGTTCTACTTGAGACCAAACTTCGTAGTACTCCTTGATTCCTTTGACCCACTTAAACAAGTTACCAGCAGCTCCAGCTTTGGCCTTGACGTTTTCTTCAGTGAAGTCAGGGTTTTTGAAGTAGCCCACTACTTTGTTGTACATTCCTTTAGAGATGCTGCTGACTTTGTACTCTTGAAGCTTGTTCAAGAAAAGGTTCCTAACCATCATGGACTTGCAACTTGCCCAGCCTTCAGACTCAGGCGGAGTGTCGCTTCCAAAAGGCTTTAAAATAAGCACACACATACAAGTCATCATAACTTCTTTAGGAGGCTGGGGGTACCTGGTTACTTCTGAAAGTTTTCTGGGGTCCAGAACGTCTAAAGCTTGCTTAGCAGCTTCTTCAGCAGGTTTGGCTTCGGCTAAGGCTTCGGAGACTCTTTCTTGTTCAGCGCTGATTTTGACTTCTTTGGCTTCGCAGTCTGTTTTTTTCTCTTCGACTTGTTGTTCCTGTTGAGTTACAATAGCTGTTTTTTCTTCAAGTACTTGTCTGAACTCTTCGACTTCTTTGCTTTTTTCTTCAACTTCTTTCTTTTTGATTTCGAGTTCTTTGGACATTTCGTCTACTTGAACTGAGGCTTCGTTTAGTTTAATCAGTCCGCTTTCAAGTCTTTCTTTGTTGATTTGGATGTCTTTGCGTTTCTTAGTCAGCATCTTCATGTAGGAGTCTATAAAGTCTAAAAAGTTCTTAGGAGTTGCGTGGTTTTTGCGCCTCATGGTTCTTTCGTACTCAGCTGAGTACTCAAAAATAGAAGAATGCACTTTTACGATGTGTGCTTCTATTGAAGGTCGGTGGTCGTCGGGTAAGTCTTGTTCCTTTAAGAAGTGCTCAGCTACTGACAACAAAGCGTCTTCTGGCCAAGTAAAGAACCAGTCAATTGAGGTGTTGTTCACAAGTCCTGGGAAGTTTCTGCACCTTACTCTTAAACTGTCTCCAGCTGGAGACATCGCTAGGATTATGTGCAGGTTGTCTCGGGCTTTGTTGATGAAGTAAGCCCACTTAGTGTCTTTGTTGGGGTTAATGATTCCTTCTTTCTTCATTTCGTCGTCGAGTTGTCGAGTCAGTTGGTCTTTTTCGCTGTCGTCTGCAAAGAGTCCAGGCACCATTCCCATAGTAAGTATGTTGTTTATGAGTTCTAGGAAGCCTTCTTCTTTTATGTGATTGTCTGTTATCATAAACACCACTGACTTCTGCACAAGCAACCCATAAAGCAGTTTCAAGTCTTCTCTGAAGTTAGACTCTCCGTAGTTCTTAGTAAGGTTTATTTGGAACAACTCGTGTTCAGCTGTAAAAGCTGCTAAACGAGTTAAGCTTTGCTTGCCTGAGCCGCCTACTCCTACTAGCAGTGCAGAGCCACGGGGCATCCTGATGATTCTGTGGATTCTTGTCAAGTGGTCTATTGCGTAGTTAAACAGAACTAAGTTCATAGGTACTTTTTCTTCGTTGTACTCTTCTAAAAGTTTTTTGAACTTCTCAGTAACCGTTTCGTAGTCTCCGAGGTCCTCGTAAAGTCTAGGTTCTGGGTTTTCTTGTTCAACAGGGTCTGCGTTTCTGAAGTCCCCGAAAAGCAGTGGTTCTTGTAAGGCGTACTCAGCTTGTTCTTTAAAGTAGTTTTCAACAATGTCTGGAATGATCTCTTCAATCACTACTTTTCGGTCAGAATCGTCTATTAGTCTGTCGCCGTAGACTCTGATGGCTTCGTTGCGCCAGAGCTTAACGAACTGAGGCAGTGTTTCAAACATTTCTTGCGTGGACTGGTACAGGCCTTCAAACACCCTTGAAAGGTCTCTGAGGTTAAAGATGTAGTGGAACTTCACAGGAGTCCTTGGGAGTCTTTCTATGACTCTGTAGTGGAGTTTCAGAGTGGCCTCAGTAATGTTGGAAGTGGCTTCTTTGATTTCAGTTTCGTACTCTTCAACTTGTTTGTTTATAATGGACTTAAAGATGTGGCGCAAACTCTCGTCAGAAGGAAAAGTAATGTTGAAACAGCAGAACAAAGACATAAACCTAGGGTCGGTAGGCTGGCGTCCTCCGCCTGGTGGCTGCATTGCACCTAGATAAGTAGTGTCCAGGACAACCTGCTCTTCCAGTGTGGTCATGTCGAAATAGTACCCTTTTTCTACTAAGAACTTTAAAAAGGCCAAGGGCTGTTGAGTGCCTTCGTTGTCGAAGTTAGGCATGTGCATGTCGTCAATGTAGATAATTAGCTGGGTGCCTACTGTAGGTCCTACGTTCTTTCCAGACCTCTTAGTAAGCTTTTCAGCCAAACTGCTGCGGATGTCTGCACTAGAAGTTCTTGAAGAAAAGTTCATGTTAAGTACTTGCCAAGCGTTGTTTTCAAGACTGTTGATGAACGATTGGATAGTAACTGACTTAGAAGTCCCAGACTCACCTATAAAAACGGTTGGAATCCTTCTTGAAACTAACTCAGACAAAAGCCAAATGTGCCTTTCTGTGTCAATAGTAGGAACAAGGATCTTAGAAAACTTGCCGTCTGAAGGCAACTCAAAGCCTTTAGCTTTAACCTTTTCTTCCCAGTAACGCCAGCTCCTTATGTCTTTGTCCCAGTAACAGTTGAAGCAGTTTCCGTGAGAAGGCATTTTGATTTCAGCTATGTTTTGCAAAAAGGTTTCGAACTTAGTTCTATCATCTGAAACCAAGCAACCTCCCATTGACCAAATCAAAGAGTACATAAAGAAAGGCTCCAAAACTTCAAGTTCTGAGCTAGCGTTTTCAGTAGGCATTAAAATGTCCATGATCTTGCAAAGTTGCATTACCATGTTCAAGCCTGTCCTTGGAGTTGCGTTTGCCAAAGGCTCTCCAAAAGAGTCCTCGTCCAGTTGGCCTTCAATTATGCGAGACACACACTTTTCAACGTACTTGTCAAACAGAGTCATGAGTGAGTCTTGCATGTTTTCTGCTAGTTCGTTTTTGTTCAAAGCCCACCTTTCGTAGTAAGGCTGGTAACCTAAGTCTTTACTGTCTACATAAACCATCCCGCACCTAGAAATAGTAGCAGGCGAGGCATACTGCAAGTCAAACACTTCGAACAAAAGTGCACAGTACTTTTCAAGACGGATTCTTTCTCCGTTGTTCAGAGTTAGCAGTTTGCTGTCGTCCATCACACTGTTCATAGACTCAATCCAGTGAGCGTCTACGTCGCTGTCAAATAAAATCCAGCGCTTTTCTTTTTTGCCTTCAGGAAGTGGTTGGTTCATGTCTCTGAACAACTTGCTTAGCAACCCGTCAGTCCAGTCTCTAGTGGCTGGTTCCAGCACTCCATAGAGTTCTCTGATAGTAACTGACTTGGAGTTGATGACGTCAATCTGAACTTTCATGTCAGGTTCTACACCTTGGTAGCCTTGCTTTAAGCTTTGGATTATAGTGCTTTTGCCACCACCTGTAGGCCCGACTACCATAGTGGCGTGCCTAGTAAGCATAGTTTCATGCAACTGCATAACTTTGTCTATTTGTATCAAGAACTTTTCTTCGTTGGAGTGTTTGTACCCGTTGTCAGTCAAAAACTTAAGTACTTGTTCCTTTAGGTCCTGGTAAACTACTCTTTCGCACTCAAGGCCAGGAAACAGGTCGTTTATGAGTCCCATAAACAAAGGCACGTCTTCGTACACAAACTTAGGCTTGTTCATGTCCCTCAAAGCCCTCATGAGCACAACGTCTTCTTCGAGTTCAGGCGATCCTCTTTTTAAGCTTCCAGCTGTAACTAGCACAGACTTAAGAGCTCTGAGGCCGAAGTCGTAGTGGTCTTGTTTACTCAGTTGTTCTTTGGACAGTTTGTAAAGCACAGTCATTTTCTTAGCAAGCATTCGGGCCAAAGTAAACCCTTCAGACATAAGCATGATTTCGCAAATCAAGTCCAAGTTGGGCACCACCATAGTTACTGGTCGGAACAAAGCTTTTAAGTTGTCTGGCAACTCACTTCTCCCAGCGTAGCCTGGGTTCATGGTTACGAATATTCCTACTGTGGGGTTCAAAGGAATTTCTTTGCTCATTAAGTCAAAAATAGGTTTTTGTTGGTGCAGTGCGTCTTGGATTGTTTTAATCTGGATTGAAACCACAGAAAGCACTTCTACGTTGATTCTGTTGAACTCGTCAAAGCACCCCCAGAATCCACTTTGGGAGAGTCCGCTGAAGTTAGTTCCCATAGCTTGGTAGTCCATGCCTTCACTGCAGTTAGTAACTACGCACCTGACAGCAAGTGACTTGGCAAGATCCTTAACAGTTTCTGTTTTTCCAGTGCCAGCTGGGCCAGCAGGGGCGCATCCCAGACAAAAAGTCAAAGCTGTAGTAATAGTCATAATGCACCTGTCAGTCAAAGGCGTGATGACTAGTCGTCCGTTCAAGCCTTGGTACTCGTAGCAGTAAAAAAATTCTCCTGTGCACTGTCTAACTGCTATGTCGTCCTTTTTCCTATCCCAGTAAAACCTCAACTGCGACTCCCACTCAAACTCTTTTGCGTCCAAAATGGAGTCCCTTACAAACATGTCAACAATGTCTCTGGCGTGCACGTCTAGGATAATTAGTGTGTTGACTTTCTTCATACTTAGTTTGGGCAGGTCTGTTCGCACAAGTTCAATTAGTTTGTTGAGGTTCTCAGTTTCAACTGCGCTTTCTTGTTTCATAGCGTGTTTGTTGCCTTCTTTGACTCTTCTGAACACGTCTTCAACAGCCCAAGTCCACCAGATCTGAGTGCCTGCAATAGAAACCATTCCTAAGTTGTCGAGGATCCACTGGATTCGGTCACTTTCGGCGTAGTAGTAGACGCCTTCTTTAGTGTACCTTTTAAGAGTTTCCCTCATAGCGTCGTCAATTTTGTTCATCCAGACTTCAACAGCTCCTTCAGGTTTCACTGGGTTCAAAAACTCGTAAGACTCCCCGTCATCAGCTACCATTCCAGTGATTTGGTTGTTTTTGCTGAATATAAGTTCTTTGCAGTTGTCGTAGAGTTTCAACATGTGGGGCTGAATGTCTTTAGGGTTGCTCGACCCCAAGATGCTGAGTAACTCGTCGTCAGAAATGAAGTAAAACCTAGGGAAGTTACCCTTTTTTGAGTCCAAGTAGTTAGAAAGTCGCTTTTGGCAGCTGTCTAAGTCTTTAGAAATGGACTTTAACTCATCTTTTCGTTTTTCAGCGTTAAAGCTGTCTTGGTAGCAAGCAGTCAAAATATTGGGGTTTTTGTAGGTGTTTTCCATAAGCTTCCTGAAAGCTTTGTCTATTCTGTCGAACTTCTTGACTTCGTCTTTAAGCATGATTCTGATGTCTTCTGAGCCTACAAAGATACTTTCTAAGTACTGCCACTTCCTTTGAACTACTAACCAGATGTCAATGCAGTCCGACATTATGTTAAGTTGCTTGTCAAGTTTCCGAATCTGGTCCAAGAAAGGCCCTGCGAACCTAGAGTTGGTTAGTTTTGATAAGTCAGTTAGTTGGTCTTCAATGGTTTCTTTGATTTCGTCACAGTTCAGAATAACGAACCCTTTGTCCTCTACTCCACGTTTGTACCTGCTCATAGGGAAGTTAGTTGTTTTCCAGGTACGTTCTATTTCCTGCAAGGTGTTTTCGTGGGCTTGCTCGTTCCTGGCTTCAGTTACGATTTCGTCTACTTTTTCTTCGTAGTTTTGGAGTTGCATGTCAAACACTTGTTGCAGAGTGATGTTGTTGATGTTTACTTTCTCTGTGAAACCAATTGACTTCAAAAGCTTGTCCCAGTGACGCTGTTTGATGTACTCGTTCTTCATCTTCTTGATTAAAGGCACACTTTGTCTGAAGCCACTTACTTCAGTTTCGAGTTTTTCGTAGGTTTTGTCGCCTTTGTATTCAGACTCGAGTTTTTTGGTTTTTTTGTAGTAAGCTTCAGACTCAGCTTCTATTTCAGTGATTTTAATCTCTTGCCAGTTCTTGCTACTCCACTCTTCAACGCGTGACTGTAAATCGCTGTAGATGTTGTAAAGCACCTTTAAGCGTCGGTTGGTGTTTTCCATGTCTGAAAGTTCTTCAAAGGTAGAAATAGGCAGTCCTAACAGCTGTTCTGCCAGAACTAGTTCTTCTTTGTCTTTGTTGAGGCTGCTAACTGTTGCTTCGTACTTTTCCAGAAGCACCAGTCCTTCTTTCAAGCTGATTGACTCTGAGCTGGGTCCTTCTTTTAAGTAGTTTTCGTAGGTTTCTTTGACTTTCCCGTGGAACTTTTGGACGTCGACTTTGGTTTCTTCTGCAAACTTTTGCTTGTACTTGAGCATGGACTGGTTTTTTTGGTTTGCTTCTACTCTGAGTTCGTTCCACCTCTCCATTAGGTGTTCAGCTTCTTCTAAACTTTCTTTTTTGGAGTCGAACTCGAGGTAAACTGAGTTGTAGAGTCTAATGGTTCTAAACATTTCTTCGATTTCAATTATTCGGAACTCCACTACCATGTGGCTGCTGTTGATGGTAGAGATTATGCTTAGCAAAGACTTCATGGACTTAAGGTCACTTGGGGTTTCTTGGAGTTGTTCTTGGTAAGACTGCATTGTAGACAGCTGTTCGTTAAGGGCCTTGTTTGCTTTTTCAAAAAGAATGTTGGTGAAGAGGTCCACCCATTTCATAGCGTCTCGCTTGATGGAAGCAATTGTGCTTGAGTAGTCCACTAGAAGGTATATGATTTTTTTCTGGATTTCTTGTTCGTTAAGTCCTTCTATGATTTTAGTGTATATGTTCATTTGGGACTCTAACTGAGGGAAGTTCATAGTGTCCCCCATTTTTTCAAACTTAGTTTTGTGCTTCTCGTTTCCTAGCTTTTCGTACTTCTTGTTCCAGTAGTTCTGCCTTTTAGTGAGTTTAGAAGTTACTGTAGTGTGCATCCTTATGATTTCGTTCTGCAGTTCTAAAACGTTTTTGATCTTTTTGATGTCGTTGTAGTAGTTATAAAGGTACTCTTTGCTGTCTAAGCGCTCCCGGGGCTTGCACAGTTCACAAGTACCCCTTTTGAACCTAGGGAAGCCTTGTGAAGTCTCCATGATGTTGGTTACTAGTTTTTCTAAACTTTTTTGGATGTCAAGTGGGTTGGGGTGGTACTCTACTTTTGAGGCGTTGTAACTTGAAGTGATCTTAAACAAAGGCTTCCTGTTGGAGTTTTTGCTGAACAAAGACTTAAGGCTCAGCAAAGCCCTGATGGTCATAGTAGTGATTGCGTTGAACAAACGAATTTCCCAGTACCCGTAGTATTTTTCCATGTCTTTGGCAGCTTTTGACTTGTGGCCCAAAGTGATTTCTTCAATAGACACTAAGTTGTCACTGATTTCTTCAAACTTGCCAAAAAGCTCATCAGCTACTTTCTGTCTGTGGTTTTCAAACAACTCGTAGAACTCGTTCAAGTCCATAATTTCTTCTTCTGAGCTCTTTGACCAGTCCAACTCAATCACCAGTTTGGCTTCTTCAATCATCTTAACGCGCTCTTCAATCATGTCTTTTTGCTTGTAAACTCTTTGTTTGATGCTGTCGAAGTCTTTAAGGGCTTTTCTGCAGTTTTCAATGAAGTTCTTGATTCCTAAAGAGTGCCAGTTGTAAGAGTTAACTCCAGGTTCCAAAGCTTTGTTTAGTTTGTCGATTTCTTTTTTAAGGAGTTTGCGTTCTTCAGGCTGTAATGAGTTAACTATTTCGTCATACTCACCCAACATAGCGTTGAGTTGGTCAATATGGTTCTTGTACTCTTTTTCTTGAAGAGCAACGTTTAAAATAGTGTTGCTTAGGTCTTCGCGCTTCATGTACTTAGCTTCCCTTATCATCATTTCGAGTTTGTGGTCGAAGTTCACTTTGTACTGGTTGCCTTCTTTGACCAGAATGTACTTTTTCAGGGACTCAGAAGCTACTACGCTTGACTCGCTTTTCCAGTTATCAAGTAGTTCGTGTTGGTAAGCGTGTCTGATGTCTTTGCCTAAGTCGAAGTAAGACTTGCAGACGTCTTTGCCTTCTTTTTCTTCAAGGAGTCCTTCTCTGGTTTTGAACTTCATGATAGGACGCTTGACTCTTTGGAAGATGCTTTCGCTCCAAGAGATCCTTCCTGCTGCAGGGGGTTTCCCTTTGGTAATCTTGGGTTCTTCTCGGTTTTGCTGGAAGAGTTCGTTCATTTGTTTGAGTTCTTCGCCGTACCTTTCAAGGATGTCGGTGTACTTCTTTTGCATCTGTTCTTTGATGCGGTCGCGAGTTCTTACGTTTTTAAGGTTCTGGATTAAGTCAAAGGCTCCTTCGGCAGAAGTTAGCTTTTTAAAAGCTCCATCGATCATGCGTATGGTTTTTTCTTCGATGATTCTGACTTCTTCTTCGAACTTCTGGAAAGTGGTTTGCCAGAGCTTAGAGTTTTCGATTGAGAACAGGTTAGGGAAGCTTTCTAAGGGTTTGCTCAAGATGTCGACTTGCTCGATTACTTCTAGGATTTCGTCGTTGTTTCCAGTTACTTTTTTCAAGTCGTCGCCTAAGAAGCAGTAGAACTCTCTAAGACACACTGCTGCTTCTTTTAGGTTCTTAAGNACCTTAGTTATGTAGCGAGTCCTTTCGAAGAGCTTCTTGTTGTCGTAGGGCCAGTGGGCTTCTCCGTTCTCGACTTCTTTTTTGGTGGCGTGGAAGGTTTCGTACCACTTCTCCAATACTCGAATTCCTTTGTCAATTAAGTCAATTGACTCCTCTAAAGGCATTTTGAAGATCTGACTTACTTGGATTTGGCCTTCTACCTTGTCTGCGATCTCGTTAGCAATGCACTGCATTAAGTTCAGCATCTCGTCTCCTTTATAGTGACGCGAAATAGTCCACACTAACTTGAGACCGTTCATCAAGCTAGTAAGTGTTTCTTCGATCATGAGTAAGTCGCCTCGCTGGATAGTTTTAAACTGTCTTTCTAGAGTGTTCAAGAACTTCACGTTGTCTTTTGCCACAGAAAAGATCTTGTTCAAGTTAGCTATTTCTTTGCGGAAGTTTTCGCAGGTCAGGTTGTCGTATGAACTTTTGGAGTGCTGCATGATCTTTTCGACCTTCTTGACTTGTGGCATGTTGAACTGCTGGTGCAGCGCACTGAGACTTGCACTGCGGCTGCGCCAAAACTCAATTTCTCCCATGGCGGAATGGTTGTTTTCTGGCTTCTTAGCTTTTTCCTTGGCTATGATGTCTCGGATGGTCTTGGTCCACTCTTCCATGATTGCTTGGAGTTCTTCGTTGCGGGTTGCAAGTATTTCTTCGTCGTTCATGTCTTCGGGCAGTTCGGGGACTTTTATGTTAATTGACCCGCACACTTGTTGGCTGGTGTGGGCTAGGTGCCGGGAAAACTTGTCCATCAGGTTCCGTATTTCAGGCTTCTGTTCTAAGGGCATAAACACGTGCTGGAGCAAAAGCCCTAGTTCTTTTAGCTGTTTTGAACTCTCGTCAGATGCCATTATTTTTATAAGTGTGCTTTTAAATGTTACTTAATCGTCTTTGTTTTTGTTTCTGAATAAAGTGGGCACTAGTGAACAAGCTCCTAACCCAAACAGCATCAAAAAGGTTTGCCAGTTAAGACCGAACTGCTGTAGGTTGGAGATCGCCAGTCCTGCCTGGATCTGCACTACGTGCGCAGGAATCAGCCCTATAAAGCTAGTCCAGAAAGTATGCTTCAGCGGAACTCCTATGATGGGACTACATATAGTGCAGAGCCACTTAGGTATAAAAGGCGTTACTCTCAAAGAAAGCATGTAAAAGAAAAGGTTGTGTCTGTGGTTCTGGACTCTCTTGTGGAAACTCAACACTGTCTCTGGGAACCACCTTATGGTTAGCCCTTTGCCAAAACTCTCCACTAGTATGTAGCACAGCGCTGTGCCTATACTCCCACAGACAGTAGCCATCCCTAGTGTAAGCCAAAGTCCAAATAAAGCACCTCCTAAGATGTTAAGCAGTGGAGGGCCTGGGATTGAAAAGGCTTGCAGGTATATGTACATATAGCAAAACATCCCTACAAAGTACCAGTAGTCTTGGTTTATATACTTTTCTATTACTTGGCTCATCCAAAATAGTTGTTTCGGAGTCTTGGGGAACTGGAGTAAAACTTCTTTCTGTTGAGAATTCAAAGCAGGTGCAAAGTGAATCAGTCCAAACAGTCCTACTGCTCCTGCTGAGAAGAGCACTAGAAGAACTACTCTGTTCCTTCTTAGAGTTTGCTGAGTTTCTGCTTTGATTTTTTCAATGTCTAATTCCATATTATAGTTAGAGTACGTAAATAATGCTTGAGGGGAGTTTTTGGGAGCGGAGTATTCCTTCGATCCACATGTTGAATCCTGAGGGTCCACAGGTCCAGGCTCGGTGCACTGGCCTTCCGCCTGTCCACTCCGTTAGTTTCTGCGCTGAGAACTTCTGGCTGGGGTCTGACTTGTCGATGTTGAGGTGCAGTTTCAAGTTGTTGGGGTGCTTCTTCTGGGTGGCCTGGAGCAAGTCCAGTGCGAAGGAGTCGGAGTAGTCTCGGAAGGTCACGTAGAGGTGCAGTTCGAACCCAGAGTGGGCCTTGCCCCTCCAGACTGAGTACACCAAGTCCAGGAAAGGCAGCAGTCCTGTGCCAGCTCCGAAGGCCAAACAAACTCCACTCGGCAGCGACTCAAGTGCCAGTCCTGCGCCCACAGGTCCTCTGAGCCAAACGCTGTTTTTGAGTCCAAGTAAGTGGTTGGTCATTTTGCCTTGGTCGTAAACCTTCACGTAGAGCTTGAGGGTGTTGCTTGGTTCTGGAGTGGAGCCTTCGACTTCTGACTTCCACACCTCCAAGTCAGTCAGCACNAAGGAGTAGTAGCGCCGCACAGTTTCGCCGTTCACTGAGGCCTTGACTCGGAAGTGCTTGCCCATCCACTCAAAGCCAGGCGGGTCCTGGACCACTTCCCAGCTAGGACTTGTGAACTCAAAGCAGTAAGTACTCTTAGCTACTTCAGTTTTCTTAACCAAGTTCCAAGGCATCTTGGCCATGGAGCCAGCAGAGTCTCTGGGAGTCAGCACAGGGGCAAAGGCAACCCTTCCGATGATGAGGTGGTTGATGAAGTTGCGGGCAGGCTGGGAGTGGTAGTAAGGGTTGACTTGGAAGTCAGCAGAAGAACAACCGTTGAGGTACTTGCCAACGTCCTGCCCAACAGAGCGCTGGAGCATGTAGGCACCCCCAGGGTGGTTCTGCATGAACCCAGAAATGTCCAGAATGTAGTGGTCCAAAAACACCCACTTCTTCCCACCCAGTATCTTTTCAAGCACTTCTATGTGACTAGAGTCTTCTCCAAGCAAAGGCTCACCAAGTCCTTTTTTTCTAGAATGGTTTATCTTCAACTTGTTTCTGAATCTAAGTCTAAGCTCCATAAGCACATAAACCGCTACCAATACTCCGTAAAAAACGTAAACTAAGTTTAAAGAAGCGTAATCTTCATAGATGCTCCATCCATACCCTAAGTTTATAAGAGCTGGAATACACAAAGAAACCCCTAGCAACTGGTGAACTCTTCTGATAACTCTAATCACACTCAAAGACTTACCAAACATAAGCTTAGTTTTGAGTACGACTCCCAAAAAGCCCTGAGACAATGACAACCCAGCTATGGTTAGCCCCATTCTAGAGTGGAACTTTACTTCGTCTTCTAAGCCTTCATAGAAGATCTCGTCTTTCTTGTACATAAAAGAAGCAGAATAAACAGTCAAAGCAATCACAACAACTCCACTAATTCCATGAACTAAGTAACTATACCAAGTCCATTTGAAGTACCTAATAGAAATGATGGCTAACTGAACCAGTCCAAGCCACAGAGTAGTCATGTAAATTCCATGATTTTTATGGTCGTGGCCGAATTTACTTTCTGTAACCCAGCTAGACTCAGCCTGAGTGTTTCCTAAAGTAAGTATGCCCTGCCCGTACTCACTATGCTGAGAAAAAACTCCCTGTATGTTTGAAATTGCCCAGCAGAAGCCAGTGGTTGTTCCGGGTTCCAAAGAGTTGTGCTGACTGGAGCCAGTTTTAATTGGTCTACTGAATTTAGCGTAAATATGTTCTGAAGTTTTGGAACTACTCTGAGTAGTCAGTATGCTGTGCTGCACCTTTCCAGGCTGCATGTGACCTACAGCCCAAGTGTCCCAGACTTGGACTTTTTCGTCCATGTAGATCAGAACTATCATGTTGGTGTTGGTCATGGTTTGGCCAAATCCTACTCCACACCAGCTCTGAACTTTGCATCTGACTTCAAAGTTGATGTGAGAAGAGTTTGAGTATTCCCACGAAAGGTGTACGTAGTCACTCAACTTGAAGGAACTGTAAGCATAGCAACTCACCAAAAACTTCAGTAACAAAGCAATGACCCTAAGCATATTTATAGTGAGTCCATTCAGTTAACTCTGCTACCGAATTTTTGTATAAAATTTAAACGTTTTGTAAAACGCTGTTTAGTTTTATGAGGAATTTTAATTTAGAATAGTAACGTTTTAGGTTGATCTTAAAGCCTGCAGGCTATCCATTGTATTAATATGAATAACTTGCTTAGGCTCATGACTAATTAAGCACCTATTTTGAACAT
>PR_CR_10_Liq_1_inCRDRAFT_1000358_pt1 | contig 28708 bp, 30 predicted proteins | sample PRCRCaboRojoPR_3_FD_10241 | JGI IMG/M metagenome (IMG submission 10241)
GTTCGGATGGGATCTGGTGCGTTAGGCATAGTATGGCCGACAGCAAATATATAGCTCTACCTCGACTTAAATACACTTCATATCTTGTTTTTTTCTTAATCGTTGAGTTCTAGTGAATTCGATAACGTTTACTTCAAAAGATATGCCTCTCCATATTAAAAACGTTAGAATTTAAATGTTACTCATCGTTATACTACTAGCAGTCTGCAAGGGTTCAGAGGACCTTCCAAAGGCAAACTTGGGGCCTTTAATACAGTTTTTATACAAACTACACTCTAGGAAAGAAGTTACTGAAACACAAGAATGCACTCTTCCAGACATTCTGGCAAACTCAGAACTTAAGTCTTTAACTCAACTCCAAAACAAGGACTCCAAGGTTCAGAAACTCAATAAACTCATTGAGTCTGGCAAAAACCAAGTGGACAAGAGTTACTCAAAACTGCTCCACAACATTGAGCACACTAAGTTCCTGACAGACCAGCGCTGTCAAGACAACTTCTACTTTTTAGAACAACTCACAGAAACGAAGGCAAACCTACGACGAGTCGAAACTTTACGCGACACCTTTGAAGAGTACTTCAGTCCCAAAGTAGTAGCTCTTCAACTAGAGTCGTTCACAGACAAACTAGCAGGGTTTGACAACTCAATAGACTCAGACTTAAACGCACTCCTGACCAAACTAGAACACAAACTACTTGCCCAATTCAAGCTCATGGAAAACCTTCAAATGAAGGGCGCCAAGAACCTTGTTGAGTGGGATACTGTTATGGAAAAAGAATCCGCTCAACACTTGGAACAAATAGAAAGGCAAGAACTAAGCAACGCCAACGTTGAAAGGGACTTGAAAACTGCCAATAACAGAAGCAAACTGTTCCAGCAAGTTTGGGAAGCTTCTAAGTCAGCCAGAGAAAAGGCACAGAATCTCTGCAAGCTGCAAGAAGAGTACCTCGACCAAAAGGCCCAAATAGACACCCAGGTGCAGGAAGCTCTCGAAGAGCTCTTGTTTATATTCAGTTCGCAGTTCCCAGAGTACAAAGAGTTTACTTTAGGTAATTTATAAGATATGGAGTTGCAAGTAGTGATTCTAGCAGGAGGCAGAGGACAAATGCTTTACCCTTTAGCAGAGAAGTTTCCTAAAGCTTTGCTGCCTGTTGCTAATAAACCCATGATTGCTTATGTGCTCGAGATGCTTGACCGTTTGCCTGAGACTCCTAAAAGCACTTTCATTGCCACACCTGAGAACCACTACTCCAAACTCGAAAAGTACCTGCGCTCCCGCCACTCGCCACTAGGAAGCAACACACCTGAACTTATTGCAGTTCCTGAACAGTACCAGTGCAGCATAGACACTTTGGCTTACCTAATGCATAGACTTAGTTCAGATGTTTTAGTGATTAGCGGTGACTTGATAATGGACTCACAGGGTTTAAACGAGTTCATAGACCACTATAGAATGAACGACAGTGACTGTTCGATGCTGCTCCACGAAGGCTTAGCTCCCCAAGAAGAAATGCAGATCTTCGGAGTTAGTAACGAGCAAGTAGTGAGTATTTTTAACTGGATTGACAACTTAGAAGGCTTTTCGTTGAAAAAGAAGTTGTTAGAGAACTTTCCAAAAATCAAACTTAAGAACAACATGATTCCAGCTTACTGTTACATCTTTAAAAACTGGCTGCTGAAAAGCATCCTTTGCAGTTCTGACACTCGAGTAGAAAAACTGGCTAAGATCAAAGAAGACTTAATTCCTTTTTTGCTGAGACACCAAATGGACTCAGCTTTCTTAGAGTCCCACTTCCCCAACAACCAAGACGAAGAAGCCGATGAAATCCTAGAAACTCCTTCTCAGAAAACCTCACTCAAAATCACACATTACCTGTGTCCTTCCANCTTGTACTGTAGACGTCTGAACAACATCAAGAACTACTTAGAAGTCAACCAGCTGTGCTGCACTCCCCTCACAGGTGTAGGCAAAAAAGGCAAAGCCATAGTGCCTCCGCCCCTGTGCTTGCAGCCTTCCCGAAACAACCCCTTAAACATACTAGAACCCTTTTACAGAACGGGAAGGGCTACAGACGTGCCTTCCAACTTAAAAATGGTTTCTAACGACTGCGTAATTCAAGAAGGCTTTGAAATCGACGAAAAGTCCAACATCAACAAAAGCGTCATTGGCAAAAACGTCAAAATAGGCAAGAAGTGCAAAGTCGTGGGNTGCTTAGTTATGGACAACGTAGTTTTGGAAGACGAAGCTGTGGTGAATAACAGCGTTTTGTGTGGAAAAGTAGTTGTAGGAACCAAAAGCAAAGTCCTGAACTCCCAAGTAGGCCATCGAAGTTACGTCCAACCCAAGTCCCAACTCAAAGACGAAGCTAAAGTTTGAAAACTTAGTTAAATTAAACCTTTTCTAAAGCATTCCTGAGGTCGTCTATAATGTCGTCTATGTGTTCGATTCCAATAGACAACCTCACAAACGAGTCTGAGATTCCTAAAGCCGACCTGTCTGGCTCTGGAACAGAGGCATGGGTCATTATGGCTGGGTGTTCCATCAAGCACTCTACAGCTCCTAAACTCTCAGCACAGTAAAATACTTTGGTGTTTTCCAAGAACCTTCTGGACTCCTCCAAGCCTCCTTTTAAGTAAAAGGAAATCATTCCTGAGAAGCACCTCATTTGCTTCTGTGCCAACTCGTGCTGTGGGTGTGAAGGCAAGCCTGGGTAAATTACTTTTTCAACCTTTTCGTGGCTTTCTAGGAACTCTGCTACTTTTTGTGCATTTTCAGAAATAGCCTTCATTCTGATGTGAAGGGTCTTCATTCCACGCATGGCAAGGAAGCACTCAAAAGGACTAGGAACTGCTCCAATGGTGTTTTGGAGGAACTTGAGTTTCTTCATGAACTCTTCGTTCTTGGTAACAACTACCCCCATAACTACGTCAGTGTGCCCGCCAATGTACTTAGTGCACGAGTGCATAACTACGTCTGCCCCAAGTTCCAAAGGACTTTGGCAGTAGGGAGAAGTAAAAGTACCATCCACTACTAGTAAAGCTCCTTGCTTGTGTGCAATCTCTGCAATAGCCTCTATGTCTGAAATCTTCAGAAGGGGGTTAGTGGGCGTTTCCACCCAAATCAGTTTGGTTTCTGGTTTCATAGCTGCTTGTACTGCTGAAACACTTGTAGTGTCCACAAAACTAAACTGGATTCCTTGGCTAGGCTCACACATCTTAGTAAACAGTCTCCTGGTTCCTCCGTAAACGTCATCCGAAGACACTATATGTGTGCCTGGTCCGTACATTGCCATTATAGTTGCTGTAGCCGCACAACCACTAGCAAAGGCTGCTCCGAACTGGGCTCCTTCTGCAGAAGCTAGGTTTTGTTCAAACGCTTGTCTAGTTGGGTTGTTTGTTCTGGAATACTCGTACCCCGCGTAGGTTTCTCCTGGAGAGTGCTGGGCAAATGTTGTGGAAAGTGAAATAGGAATTGTAAGGGCACCTGTTACTGAGTCAGGGGGTTGTCCAGCGTGAATGAACCTTGTCTCTTGCTTGTACTGAAGCCACAACTCGTCTGACATTTTTGTCACCCCTTTTTAATCACTCTGTTGAGTTGGTTCAGTGATCTCAGCGTCTGGTATTACAATAGCTGATTGTATAAACATTTTTTATGTAATTATTAAGTATCTAGACAAAAGCACATCAAAACTAGTACAAAATTATTTTTAGTTAATCATATAACAGAAGCCCTGCAAAGAGGACACTTGGAATTTTCCCTAAACCACTTTTCACAGCAGGTTTTGTGGAAAATGTGTCCGCAGGGTAGTTGCCGGATATCTCTTCTTTTGGTGTACTTCGAGAAGCAAACCTGGCAGTCTTGTTCTGAAAGCTGCTGGGTAAACGGGATTCTTGAGCAACGCTGTAGTGAAGCTTTTGCTTGGAGTTTTTTATGGTTTTTTACAAAGCAATTCAGAACATTCGAGTCCCTTATTAAAAACCCGTAGGCCAAAGCACTCAACATAACAAATGCCAACTTCGTCAGGTTCTTAAGGCGTTCTCTGAACAAAGGACAGTCAACACTGTGCAAGTTCCAGTCGGCTTGGTAGTTGCAAGTACAAAACAATTTATTTTCTGGATCAGATGATTCCATTTATTTTAGAGTTCAGTAAAAATTGCTAGAATTTTTGAATAATACTTTGAAACACTTCAACTTGCAAGGATTGTATTAAGTTACTTTGATTTACAATTGCATCTAAAAAGTTCCTTCGCAAGTAGAAACGCTAGATAAACACTCTAAGTCCTTGAAAAAGGAGTCTTTTAGAATGGGGTTTTCACTAAGTCTAGCAGGAAGAAGCTCTGCACTGCAAGCTTTGCTTGTACGGTTAATTCTGGGTAAAGTAACGATCCGTTTGACTTCTTCGTTAATAACGTCATCCAACTTAGGGCAGTTTTGGCACTTGAGCCTAAAAAAGGCGTTGGAACTTTCTTTAAGAGAAGTTAAGCCCAGTCTTTTAGGCTTAGGAGCAACAATTTTGTTTGCTGGCCCAGAAGTGCTTTTCTTGTGCATTCTCGCTAGCTTGAACTAATATGGCACTTAGTTAGTAATCACTAAATTAACATTTGATTAAGTCAAGGGCTTCTTGAAGTTCTAAGTCTATCTCTCCGGCTTGAGAAGTTTTGTTGCTCTTCAAAAAGTTGTCTGTAATCCAAAACACCAAAGCATTGGACACCACTGGAATGATTATCATCACCATCAAAAGTTCTAAGTGGGGGTGCTCCACCAAGGGGCTAAGTGCCCAGTCTCCTAAACTTTCTAGTTGAACACGCAGAAACCAAATCAGTGAAACAATAACTCCTTTCATCACTATGACTATTCCTAGCCAGATCCAGATCTGGTAAGCCCAGTTAGCCCAACTAGGTTCTTGTCCGTAGTACCCAGACTTGAAGCCAAAGGTCTCAGACTTACTAAGGCACTTTTCGCAGGCACGGAGCAGAAGCACTGCTATCACCATGCCTAAGCAAGTGTCCATGAGGAAGTTGATCAAGTACATGGTGCAGGCGTTAGAATGGGGCTGGTATTGCCCCATAAGCCAGGACGTTGACAAATTTAAAAAGTGGAGCAGAGAGCCCCCGGTCGCCTGCTTTGATGTGTCCATGAACCAGACTTTCCAGGGCCTTTTGACCTTTTCAGTGTAACGCTTCAGTATCAAAGCCGAAAAGGACACTCCTGCCAGCACTAGTTGGATGAACCAGCCGAAGTCACCGAAAAGTTCGCACTCCTGTTTGACCTGGTAAAGTCTTTCCATTGTTAATATTAATTCACCAGTTAAGAATCTACGACATTATTAAATGTACTTCCTTTTGGTAGGAATATTAGCTCTGGGTGTGTTGTACTTAGCTTCTGTTTTAGTCCAGAGAACTCCAGTTCAGCCACAGAACGAACCCCAGAAGGTTTACAGAACTGAAGAGTGTTACTTGTGCCTTGAAAACATACACTTTGAAGTGCAGACTTCCTGTGGACATGTATATTGTGCACCTTGTATTTTGGAACTTGCAAACCGCAGTTGGGACCTTAAGTGTCCAGCTTGCAGAAGCTTAGTTAGCATTCTTTTCTGCAACTTTAACTTGAAAGAAGCACCTTCAGATATCAAGAGTGGACTGGCTAGGTTCAACGTTTCGAACTCAGGAGAGCGTTCTTTGTGGCAGGTTCTTTACGAAACGCCAGTAATGCTTAAAAGGATTCTGAACGACAGTGACTACCTGGGGAACTGGAAGGCTTGGAGCATCCTTTTAGGAGGGATGGTTTACTTACTTTTGCCAGAAGACTTTTTGCCAGAAAGTAAGCTTGGGATTCTGCTAGGTTCGATTGACGACATTTTAACCCTGTTTTTGTCTTTAGTTGTTTCAGGAATTAGTTACTACCAAAGAGCAAGTCGGGAGTCAGCAGAGAACTTAGTGAACTAATTTATTCAAAACTGTATTAACTGAAATTAGTGAGAGGAGTAGCAATAGTGAGAGTGTCATGACTCTTTTCTATTTTGAGGCAAACCTCAGGACAGCACTTGTTGCTAGTGTTCCTCTGGTGCATGATTACTTTGGGTCTGGTTTGGTGTTGGAGTTGTTTTTGATTCATAGCAGCCCTTTTTCTGTTCAAAGAAGCAGCCTTCAAAGCAACTTCGTTTTCTGAGTTTTCGATGGTTTTTTTCTGTTCTTCGATTTCAAGACGCATAAGTCTGAGTTTTTCTTTTTGGAGTTCAAGTTGCGACCTGAGTGAAAGCACTTCTTGCTTTTCAGCTTGCAGTTTGAGTTTTTCTTCTTGGAGACTAGCTTCTTCACTGTCGAGTTTCCGGGACTTTTTGCGTAGCTTAGCTTTGAAGGCCTTAATGGCTGCTTTGTCGCGCAGGAACTTATTGCACTGGCTTTTCACAACTTCGTACTTTTTGGAGACTTCAGTTTTTTCGGGTTTTTTAAATTTTGAAAAAAACTCAGAAATGAAGGATTTGAATTTTTGGAGGTTGCAAAACATTTTGTTTTCTGAACTAATACTCACAAAGACGCTTCCTACAGTGTCGCCTTTTGGCGAGTAAATTTCTACCCAGAAGTCTCCTGTTTCAACTTTGAAGTGGCCTGACCCAATCAACTGGTCGCTTGAGTCTTTGTTGAACAGTTTAAGACTGAGTGACTTAGAGTTCCCAGGAACAAAAAACTGGGACTCCCACCAAGGTTGAGTCCCGGGTAAAGGTTGGGATTTCCAAACTTCTTTTTCGTTCGCTAATAGCGCGTACACAAATAACTTTCCAAAGGAAAGTGAGTTGCTTAGTTTAGCTTTGACTAACTTCAACTGAATCGTTGGGTCTGGTTTTTTCTCTTGCAAGGAGCTTTGTGAAATAGAAACTATTTCAGCCATTTTTATATAATTATTACCTAGTACCCTATTCTAAGTCAATAATATAAAGGGGGCCATATTAAGTATGCTCAGTTTCCCTAAGTACGGCACTATGAAGACCCAAGACACCCTAGTTAAGGCTCCAAGCAAGTCCTTCTCCGCAGTGTACAAAACTAGGGAGGTCAGGACCAAAGCTCCACACAACTTGTTTTTCAGGAGCCTTGCTGGTTTGAAAGACCGCATTGAAAAAGCTAAGCTCCAACAAGTCCCTAACTTCAAACAGGTCACTTTGGACCCACTTGAAGAGTCTTCGCTTAAGCGCAAAGTCCCACTTCCCAAGTCTGCTGCCAAAAAACCCAAGTTTGCCCAAATCACTATGTCTTCTTTTCTTGAAATTACTAACTCCACTTAATTCATTACAACTAATTTAAAAATAGTAAAACTAGTAGAGGAAGAGAAACCCACCTTGACGAAGAAACTCTGAAGGGGTACAAAATGTCGTCGGGCATCACAGGAATGGGGTTAGGTGCTGGTGGCGAGTAAAAGTCAGTCTCTTCGTCGTAGGGAATGTAGTTAATCACAAGGGTGTTCATGAACTTTTGCTTCATGCTTTTGGACTTCTGCTTAAACACCCAGTTGGCTCCTTGCTCAAAAGTTCTTTTCACGTTAACTATTTTGGTTTGCGGATTAGTGACTGACCCTACTTCTAGAGTCACGACGTTGTAAATCAGCAAGTTAGGTAGAGAACAAGTGCCTGTTGCTTCGTTCCAACTTGTTTCAGGAACACTGTCTTCTTGGACTTGCACAAAGTCGTCTTCGTTGTCGTACTCTATGTTTCCGAACTTTCCAATGTGAGTTACCGAATTATGGATTGAAAATATAGGAAGGTCTGTGTTGGGGGTGCCTGAAGTGCAGTAGTTCTGAAGTTCTTCAAAGGTAAATTCTAGGTAGCAGTTCAGAACGATTTCTTGTCTAAATGCAAAAATTGGTGAGTGCGCTAGTGAGTTAAAGGCTTGGTCGCATTTTCCGTCTATGGCCACTCCGTCTAGTTTAAAGCCTTCTTCGTACACGCTAAGTTCGTTTCCACTTTTAGAGGCCAGTATAACAGGAAGCCCTGTTTGGTACCCAGGGTTTCCAGATCTAAGTTTAACTCCTTCAGAACTAGTGAAGAATCTCACTGAAAACTTCTGAGCAACTTCTGTGGGGTCGCAGCTGGACAAGTCCCCGACTACAATCTCTGCTGAGACACTAGAAACTGAGTTTTGTTCTGAATTAGTAGTTAGGGTGTAGTGGGCTTCCAACAAAGCATTGAAGCAACTGCATCCCGAGCTAGAGGAAGCATAGGACCCTGAAAAAAGCTCTTCAGAGTTACTTTCAAGGTCCCTTTTGTAGACAGAGTTTACACTCACAGACACAAAGTTAGACTGCGTAAGCTGAGCTACTTCAGATATCATTAAATTGTCTGTGTAAAGAGCTGAGTTCAGCACGTTGTCGCAGGCTTCAGAAGGAGTAACTATCCGAAGACACTGCTCAGGACTGTCGTTTACTAGCCAGCGTGCTGAATTCATATCGTTGCAGTACCCAAAACCGTCAGGAGCTGGAATAGGCCAAGAGTACCCGTACTGACTCCATCCATTAGCCATAGATCCAATGATGTCTTGTGGCAAAAATTCGCTTCTTGTAATAGTTTCTTGGGAAGCGTCAAGTTTGTCGGAGTACTTTACGTATTCGGTAATTCTGGACTCAACAGTGTTGTTGGAAATATCGTTGTTTCCAAGTACTTCGTAGAACTTCCCAATGGTGGGTGAGTTGTCTATTTCAACACAAAGGAGCTTGTTGATTCCGTCAGACGCAACCTTCATTCCGCGTCTTGCATTTTCTAAGTAAAACTCTTCGTCCCTAATGCAGTGGACGTTTGCGTAGGAAGTGAAGCGCTCAGGGGCACACAAGTCGTTTTCGGGGTCTTCCCAGTAATCAACTACTGTTTCACCACAGTCGGGGTCACAGCAGCAGAACGAGTCACAAGAATTAGCAGTCAAGTCGCACACACAGCTGCCAGGGTCCTCGCCTTCGCCTATGTCGTTGCTTTCCTGTGCTAATATACCAGTTGCCGCCAGCGCTAATAACCATTTTCCTAGCATTTGAATTATAGTTTGGTNTTTGGGTTTAATAAAAATGATTAAGTACTTCTTGGTGNTGGGCATTTTAGTTCATGCAAACAACTTAACAGAAAGAATTGCTGAAAAACGCAGAGGACTCCCCAACCAAGCAGGTGCTGCTGTGTTTGAATTGAGTGATGAAGACTTGGATGAAATAATCACCAACAGAACCGAGACTTGGTTTATTTTGTACTACGATGCCCAGCTCAAGTCCAGCGAACTCACAAGTGCAAGTTTTAACTTGCTAGCTAGGAAGGTGTTTGAAACCGGCCCGGCTTTGTTTGGCAAGGTTAATTTGCGCAAGCACAAAAAGAGTTTCTGGAAACTCAAACTCGGGAAGCACCCCACAGCAGTTTGGGTTGAAGACCACCACTACTACAACTACACAGGACCCCTTGACCTCCAAAGCATGAAAGCTGTAGTTCTTAATAAAACTTACCTGAACTACGAAAAACACCCTCTGCCAGGAGGGCTTTCTTTGTTCCACCAAANCTACCCACTTGCACTTAGTATTCTGCTAGTGTCCTGTTTGTTGTTAGGCTGGGGGTACGTTTTCCTGGCTAACCGTTCGAAAAACCAAAGAGTTAAGGAAGAGTAAACATAAACTATTTGAACTGAGTTCTGGTAAGTAAATATGCTTGATATAAGAGTAGGAGGAAGGTACAGACTCTGCAAAAAAATAGGCAGTGGGTCCTTTGGAGAGATTTTTTTGGGACTCAACACCCAAACTAACGAAGAAGTAGCTGTGAAGTTAGAAAGTGTGAGTTCAAGACACCCCCAACTCATGTACGAGTGCAAACTTATAAAGTTGCTCCAAGGAGGGCCAGGACTGCCTGGTGTGCTTTGGTACGGAACCGAGTCTAACTACAACGTGATGGTGATGGACCTTCTAGGACCTAGTCTGGAAGACCTTTTTAACTTCTGCAATCGCAGGTTTTCTCTGAAAACAGTGCTTATGCTGGCTGACCAGATGATTTGCCGGGTTGAATACGTTCATTCCAAAAACTTCATCCACAGGGACATTAAACCTGACAACTTCTTAATTGGACTAGGGAAACGCAGCAGTCTTCTGCACATCATTGACTTCGGACTTGCTAAGAAGTACCGCGACCCCAAGTCGCACAAACACATTCCTTACATGGACAACAAGTCCCTTACAGGCACTGCTCGTTATGCCTCAGGGAACGCCCACAAAGGAATTGAACAAAGCCGGAGGGACGACCTAGAGTCTATTGGCTACGTGCTCATGTACTTTTTAAGGGGCTCTTTGCCATGGCAAGGACTGCCTGCAAGAGGAAAACAGGACAAGTACCAAAAAATCAAAGACCGCAAACTCAACACACCTGTAGAAGAATTCTGCAGAGGCTTTCCTGAAGAATTTGCTACTTACTTGAACTACTGCAAGTCTCTGCGCTTCGAAGAACGTCCAGACTACGGATACTTGAGAAGGTTGTTCAAAGACCTCTTCACGCGAGAAGGCTACGAGTACGACTACGTGTTTGACTGGACTCTGCTTAACTACAACAGCGCACGCACTTCCCGCCAAGTCACTGAAGAGCGCAAAGAACCCCCTATGCTTAACACTGTGGCCCGTCCTTTAAGTCAGCCTGAGCCTAAATCTGAGAAAAAGAAGAAAAACAAGTGCCAAATTTTCTAGCTCCCGTGTTAACTTAATTAATCCTTACTTTCTTCGACCTCGCCACAGTCAGCAATGACTACTTTGCCCCTAGGAGCACCACTATCAGACCCATAAGTTTCAATATGCTTGAGAAGTTCCCAGCCCTCCACAAGGTGCCCAAAAACCACATGCTTGCCGTCTAACCAAGGACAGGGCACAAAAGTAATGAAAAACTGGGACCCATTGGTGTTAGGGCCTGCGTTGGCCATACTCAAGAGTCCTGGGTGGGTGTGCTTGAGTTGGAAATTTTCGTCGTTAAAGCGAGCTCCGTAGATGCTTTGGCCTCCAGTTCCATTTCCTTTAGTGAAGTCTCCGCCTTGGGCCATAAACCTAGGGATGATTCTGTGGAACTTGCAGCTCTTGAAGTGAATTTCTGTGCCGTTTTCAGTCTTTCCGTTCCCCCCCACACAGAGTCTTCGGAAGTTTTCGGCTGTTTTAGGCACTACATCAGGTCTTAGTTCGAATATAAGTTTCCCTGCACTTTCGCCTTCAATAGCGATGTCTAGGAACACTCTTGGGTTTACTGTTGTTGAGAACCTCCTATAAAGAAACATTTTTATTAATTGGCGTTTAGTTCGAGATTAGTTTTGAGTTACTCTTCTACTGAATTCTGGCCTAAAGTAATGCTTCCGAAAACTTTGCCAATTGTTTGCTTAATTGAGTTCCAAAGAGTGTCTTTTTGGGACAAAGGAGGCTGTTCCTCTTGGTACAGGTTTTGGTACTTAGCCACTAGTTCGTTGTACACTTCGTCTGAAAACTCCTTTGGAATGTTGTACTTGTACCTGTAGTACTCAGGGTGGTACTTGGAAAACTTCTTTGCTATATAGGCACAGCACCACTCAGTAACCGAACTTATACACAAAGTGTCAGAAACTTCAAGTAACTTAGAAACCTCTTCTAAGGATAATCCTTTCAAAAAACTGTAGTCTGCGTCTATAAAGTTGTGTTTAGTCGGTGGCTGGGGAATTATGTACTTTAGGTGTTTCAAAACGTCAGCAAGTGCCTTAAAGCCTTTTGCGGACAAGTTCGGAAGTGGAATAACAGAAGTGTTATACTCCTCAACCAAGTCATCTATAACTGAACTCAAAACCCTGATTTGGTAAGACACTTTAAACTGCTTTTTATTCTTGGTTTCAACTACTAAACACTCAAAGTCTCCCATTTAATTTATGGCAACTCTCTACTACTTCGACATTTACGGAAAAGGCGAGGTGGTCAGGGTGTTCTTGACAGCCCACGGAATTCCTTTTGAAGACAAATGCATTCAGTTCCAAGAGTGGCCTGATCAGAAAAAAAACTTTGAGTTCCATCAAGTTCCAGCTCTCGACTTGGACGACATGAAACTAGTCCAAACAGTTTCTATGTGCCGCTACATTTCCCAAACACGCGGAACTTACCCATCTGACCAGTTTGCAATTTACTTATCTGAAAGCACTGTGGACCTTGTTGAGGACATCCGCAAAGGAATGGGCAAGTACAGAGCAGCTAAGGACGAAGAGGGCCTTCAGAAGTGGCTACAGGAGAATCTTCCTAACTTCTTGCGTTTGCTGGAACAAAGACTCCAGCAATCAGCTTTCTTCATGGGAGAGTCTCCCGGGTACCCTGACTTATACGTGTTTTCGTATACCAACGTCCAGTGCATGCGCGAAGGACAAGACCAGTATAGAGAAATGCTTGAACAACACGCTCCTTCACTTAAACAACACCACGAAAAGGTTCTTGAGCACTTTCCTTCTCTAAGAGAGTATATCTCTAACAGGCCCCAAAGGCCCTTTTAATTAACCTTTAGTTCTTAGAAGGGCTCCAGTCCTCTTCAACACACTCAATTGGAGAAAACTCCAAATTCTCCATCAAGTTAGAGTGAAGTTGGTCTCTGACCCAAGTGTTGAAGTAGTGGTCAGTCGGCAAAAGTTCTTCAAAAACAAGTTTGCTCTGTTCGAAGTAGTGCTTGGCCTTTTGTGAGTCGCCTTTATCTTTGTACATGTAACCCAAACTTGAAAAAGTCTTTCCCCTTTCTTGACACACAGGGTGTTTTTCAAGTACTGACAAAGACCTTAACAAAAGAGTCTCTGCCTGCACAAAGTCCTCTTGTTGGGTGTAAATCTGGGCTAAGTTGTTCAGGGTAGTAGAAAGTTCCTGGCTGTTGGGAAGCAAAAATTCTTCTATTTTCAGAGACTTGGTGAAGTAGCTTTCAGCCAACATAAACTGTCCCTTTTCTTTGTAGAGTGTTCCTAGGTTGCTGTAAGACAGTGCCAAGTCCAAACTAGGAAAAGGTAGCAAGTCTTCCTCAATTTCAATGCACTTAGTAAAGTTTTGTTCTGCCTTTTCTAAGTCACCCTTTTCGTAAAACACTTGGCCCAGTCCAGCGTAGCTCTTAGCTTGCAAAAGTGAAGGTTGGGAAAGGATGTTTAAACTCATGGAGTAGTAAGTCTGGGCTTTAGAGTAGTTTTGGGTTCCTAGGTAAAGTTTTCCTAACTCGGAGTAACTTGAAGCTAGTTCGTTGCTTCTAGGGTTGAACTGCTTTAGAATCTGAACAGCTTCTGAAAGCCAGTGCTCAGAAAGCTCGTATGCTTCTTTGTCCAAGTAAAAAGACCCCAAGTTGGAGTAAGTAGCAGCAAGGAAAGGATGCAGAGGAGGTAACTCACTTTTTTGGATCTCTTTGCACTTTTCTAGGTACTTGCCTGCTTTCTCAAGGTTTCCTCGATCAAAGTGCAGAATTCCTAGGTTCCCGTAACAAAAAGCTAGGTCTAGGTGGTCTTTGGGAAGTAGGCTCTTTAAGATTGCTTTTGCTTTGTTTAAGGAGTGTTCTGCCTTTGCAAGGTTTTTGTTTTCAAGGTGCAAACACCCTATGTTGCAGTAAGTAATGCCTAAGTCAAGTTTGTTTGGACTAGTTCTCTGGATTTCTTTGCACTTCTGATAGAAGGTTTCTGCTTTTTGAGGTGAACCTATTTGGCTGTACAGTGAACCTAAATTGGAGTAAGTGAAAGCTAAGTTCTGACTGTTTTCAGGGTATATCTTTTGTTCTATTTGCAAGCACTTCATATAGTAAGTTTCAGCCTCTTCAAACAGTTCCTTTTCACAGTAAATAGAGGCGATGTTTGAGTAACTGACAGCTAAATCACTCTGGTTGAAGGAAGCTTCTTGGATATTTTTGCACATAGTGTAATATTCTAGGGCCTTTTCGAAGTTGCCTTCTGCTTGGTAGAAAGAAGCCAGGTCTGAATATTCCAGTGCTATTTCAGAGTTGTACTCTAAGTCGTATTCTTCTGTGTTGAGTCGGAAAGAACTAGGGGGACTTTCCAAAGGACCTTTAAGTTGCTCCTCAAGGGCGTTCTTAAGCTGTTTAAAGTTCCTTTGACCTGACTTGCTGTGGTCCAAGAAAACTTGCATCATTTCCTGGTAAACTTTTGAAGAGGCTGACTGAGTTTCTTTTTGATTCATCTCTTTGTGGGACTCAAAAAGCGAGTTCACAAACTCAAGCAAACCTTGGCTCTCTGGACAAGAATTCATTAGGTAGTTGCGGAACTGAAACAAAAGGTCCGAAGACTGCAAACTGCATTTTAACGAACTGCAAAAGGCGTTTTCATTTGATACTGAGATATCTAAACTTGCATTAGTAGAGTTTGAAATGTTCATTTATTATTATGAATAAATTATGTATAGTTTATACACAGTATGGATAATTGGGGTTTTGAATCCCAGCATTATCCGGAATATCAGGCCGAATGCTAGGTTGTGAGTAACTCACAAAAGAAGAAGGCACAAAACTAGACTGTGTATAGGGAAACTGTGAAGAGAAAGTTGAATGGTAAGTTGGTTGGGGAATTTCTTTTTGCTTAACAGCCTTTTTGGGATCGGCAACCCAACTCACGCTGACAAGTATTTTGCCAGCCTTGCGGCGTCGGTAAGTAAGGTCTATCCATTCTTCGTAAGTGACCGGTTTGCGGAAAACCTCCTCCAATCTAAGACTTCCTTTGCCAACTAAGTCGTCATTGGAAGCTTTGTCTTTGTCCCAGACTTCTATAATTACCTCTTCTTCGCTGCTGCGTCGGAACACCAGCGAGTCCTGCCAGTTGGGGTGTCTGCCAGCTCTTTCCTTGACTCTGGTTTTTTGTCTTTGTCCACCAATAGTCACTACACAGTACGGATCCATCTTTCCGAAGGTTTCGGTGTCTCGCATAAGTTTAGCGCTTAATGGCCGAATTATGAGACTACCGGTGCTTTTCTCTGCCATTTTTTAAACGAGGAAAGCAAACCTTTACTTGGATTTAAATATTATGCAAACTGAGGAACTAGACAAAAAAGTCAAGGGGATTCTTTTTTCAGAAGGAATTTCTCCCAACGCCAAAACACTCTTAGTAAATGCCGAAGGCAGCTCTTTGTCAGTTGAAGACTTAGAAAGGATCTGCCGAGAATTCGGAGAAGTCGACAGCACCCAACAAAAACCAGACGGCACCTATGTAACTTTTGCCCAAACTACAGATGCTTACATTGCTAAAGAAGCCCTCCAAAACACACGCATTGACGACTCAGGCAAAACACTCCAGATAGAGTGGACTGAGAAAGTCACTTCAAAAAGAGTTTTGAACTTCACAGAAGTCCCAGAAGTCTTCACTCCTCCCAGGAACCCCGAAGCTGTCCAAACTCAAGAACCTGCAGACATGGAGTACAAAGGAGTTGTCAAAGTGCCCATTCGCGAAGAACATGGGTTCCTCCTGCACCAGAAACTACTTGGTGCCAAAGGCTGTAACTTCAGGAAAATAGTAGAAGAATGTGCTAGAGACACTCCCATTCCTCCGGACCCAGCCCACCTTCTTCGACTCCAACTCGCCAAACAAGACGGGTACCAGATCCATGTGTCTTCTCGATACCGAGAAAAGTTTGCAGCTGCGATGGACAAGATCGAAACTTTAGTTTCAATGGTTTTTGAAGAGTTCAAACGCCACTGCTACCAACTAGGAATTACTCCTCCTGACTTGCGCATCCAGTCTGACGAAACCATAACAGGCAGAGCCAAAGCCTTTGCAGAGGGAAAAGATGCCCTTTGTAAGTGGATTTAATTTAGTACTGTGGAAGTTAGAATCTTGTCATTAACTGCACATAGTTGTTATAGTCCGCTTCGTCAACATACTTGTTGAGATGGACTTTAGGAACCCAAGCATAGTCTTCATAGACTTCAGAGTCTACAAGCACACTTCCTCCCATGTAAATAGATCTGAAGTAAAGCACTTTTTTTCCTTTGACTTCGCGTACTTTGGGTTCCTGGACAGGGTAGAGGTCGTACTTCTTGCCAAGGTAAGCCACTAAGTCTTCTTCTTTTGAGCGAGGAAACATGATTTGGAGTCTGCGCAAGTACAGAGAGTAAACGTCTTCCATGAAGTAAGTAGGTCTGGTGCGTTTCTGGGTTTCTGAGTAGGGATGCTTCGAAACTCCTACTGGTTTAGGCCCTAAGTGGTGGACCTTCATTCTAGTTCCTAAACTTTTAACTACTTTCTTTTTGGTCTCTTCAAAAGAGATTCCTCCTTTCATAGCTGAGTTGGGGAACTCCCACTTGCCTGTAGCTTTGTTTTTAAGCATCAACCAAACTCTGTAGCCTCCTGCGTAAGCAATTTTGTGTGGGTCTTGCTCGTTAGGGTTTGCTTCTAAGTAGTGAGTTGAGTCTTCCCGGATGGGCAACTCCACGTCTTGTTTGGCCTCTAACTTTTCTTCTGTTTCCCGAATGAGAATGTCTCTTTCTTTCTGCATTCCCCTTGAGTCTTGGGGTTCAGGTTTCAGACTAGAGTCAGCCAAAGCTAACAAGTTGTGGGCTTTGAAAGTTTGGTACCTTTTCTTGGACCACTCTACTTCTCTGTCGTAGCCCATGAGCCATATAGGTTCCCTCACTACCATCAAGTTAAGTGCAAGTTCGTAGTCGTCACTTGTGACCACAGTGAAGTCGTTGAACTCGAGGTCCCGCTTTTGTTTAAGGGTTGTTTCTTCTCTAATGAAGTCCAGAGTCATTCGTTTAGCAGTTCTGTGACGCTCATCCAGCATCACTGCTGGCTTTGAAAGGTGTGGGGGCAGGTACTGGTGCGCATGAGCTTTGACGTCCTGGATATCGTGCAAGCCTTCTAGTTCTGGCATTTTGTATATTGGGTCGGTAGCTGTGATTTTAGCCCAAACATCTGGCGGAACTCGGTTTTTGAGTTCTTTGAGACTGATATTATCAAAAGCTCTTGAGTCAGTGTAATCATTGCCCATTTGGCGCAACTTCTCGATCAGTTGGGGGTCGTAGAGGTCTTGGGAAAACTTCCGGGATGGCAATCTAGCAATACGGGATGGCTTCCACATTTAAATAGCACAGACATCTAATTATGCAAGACGTAACTTATGCAATAAATGGAGCAAGTCCTTGACTTGAGTAACTTCACACTAATGCCTAGGGACCTGCAGTTGAGGTACATGCAACTGGCACTTTCTTTCATTTGTGGCTGCATGACTCTGCTTTCCAGCATGATAGCTTTGGTAATTGGTTGGGTGTTTCTTTCAGTGGTTTTGTTCCTTTTTTCTTTGTATTTGTGCTACAAAAGCATTTCCAAAATCGAAGAGTTCTACCTAGACCTCCACTCTCCTTTACTAACTTACTAATTAGCTAAATTATATCTTCAAAGTCAATGTTGGCTTTCTTGAACAAGTTTTGCACGTGGCCACTTTTAACTCCGTGTGCAAGTTCAGTTGCACCTCCAATGTGAGTTCCTGTGATAAATATGTTCGGAACTGTCTTCATTTTCGTTATTTGGTAAAGCGCTTGGGCTAGTTCCCTTCCGTCAGGTTCTTGATTCAGTTCTACGCAGTAAGGAGTCACTTTCATTTTCTGGAAAATGCTTTTTGCACTGTAGCAGTAAGAACAGGTAGTTGTGCTGTACACCACCACTGGGTGACTCTCTACAGTTTGTTTTATCTTTTCTGTGTAGGTTGATGACTCCGAAGCCCCCATTTATTAGTATTTACATTCGAAGTTACTTACACCTTGCAAAGACTTTGCAAGTTCCAAAAAGTCAGGACGGCTGGGTTCTTTGAACTCAAGCATCCAACTTAAAAGCCACTTCACCTTGTCTGAGTACCCTAAAGAAGCTATTGCTGGAGCAACCCGACTGGGGTACTTGTTGAGGGACTCAGGCAACTCGAGACTAGCCATGTGCAGAAACGTAAGTCCCAGCGAAAACACGTCTGACTTAAACGGGTTGTGGTGAATAGTCCCAGAGGGGTTGTTTCCTTTGAGGAACTTCAAGTATCCTTGGAGTTGCAAAGGACTGAAGTAAGGCAAAGTGCCTCCTAACCTAAACCCTGCTGAACTTTTAAAGAACTCCGAGTACCCCTGCAGGGATATTCCGAAGTCTATTACTTTTATGGTGCTCGAAGGGCCAAGCATCAAGTTCTGGGGTTTTATGTCTGAGTGCACAATGTTTTTTAACTGCATTTCCTGGAAAACGTCAATTAACTGCAAAAAGTAATTCCAAAGCTGAGTTTCTTCCCAAAAAAAGCCGAGTTTGGCTCTTTTGGAAATTTCTTGGCCTAAGTCAAGCCCTTCGCACTTCTCCATAACTAGCAAGTTGTCCAAACGTCCCTTTCGACAGTCAAGTAAACTTGCATAGATTTTGCACACGTTAGGGTGACTTAGTTGGAACATTGCTAAGGCTTCTCTCTGCACACGGTTAAACTCGTCCAAGTTCTGGCAGTGGTTTACCTTCACTGCAACTTGGAGTTTACTAGGAACTAAGTAAGCAACATAGACTTCTTGTTTGCCACTTTGGCTTTCGTAAAGTTTTTTAGTGAAGCTTATGTTTTCTAGTTCTATTTTTCCTTCTGCGATTTGTTGAGTTGGACTAATTAGCGACTCAGGAACTAGTTCTAAGTGGCCAGCTAACTCTCCCGTTTGCTTTTTTTTTTTGTGAAGACAAACACTGAATTTTTCCACTCGGAAGTAAACAAGACTAGTTATTGCTAAAGTGCCTTCTCCCACTAGTGACTTAGAAAGTATCTTTTTGGAAACAACTCTGAAATGAAGCATAGTCTGATGACTCCGTTCTAATTCAGTGCTAAAGTTCCACTGAGGCCGGTTCCCCAAGGCTTTAGGTGTTTTGGTTTCTTTGTCGCCCAACTTAATCACTACGTAGGGCTTGAGAATTCCAAACTTAGTTTTCAGTGTGATTTTGGCACTTAGCACAGTTAGTTGCAAGTGGCCTTGGAGAGCTGTTTTGGGCATGGTTATTGTAATTTTAATAAGATGGGTCACGGAGAACACCATAAACCCGAGTTCACTCCTCAAGAAAGAATTCTCTGGCAAAGACCACCTAGCATTCAAAACGAGTGCACAGACTACCACATCCAGTACGAAAAGTGCGTGAAAGACTATGTATCAAATGGAACTTGGCCGTTCTCCATGGTTTGGGGACTCCATTGGGCTGACCGCTGGATTTGTCCCCACGAAAAGCACGAAGTCGTTCACTGCGAAGAAGAAAGAATGCGCAAAACTTTCGAGAAGAACAAGGATGTTATTGCTTCTCTTAACTAACTAGTTAATTCAACTTATTGAAGAATAATTCTGAGGCAGGAAATATATAAATGTCAGGCCTTTCAAACTCAGACATCGAAGTTTTGGACAGACAAATAGCCGAACTCATGGACTGCAAGCCCCTTTCAGAACAAGAAATCAAAAAACTCTGCGACAAAGCCCGAGAAATCCTTTCTGAAGAGTCAAATGTCCAAGCGGTAAAATGCCCAGTCACTGTGTGTGGAGACATTCACGGCCAGTTTTACGACTTACTTGAACTGTTCCGAATCGGAGGGAAACCACCTGAAACCAACTACCTTTTCACTGGGGACTACGTAGACAGAGGCTACTACTCTGTAGAAACTGTAAGTCTGCTGGTGTCTCTCAAGGTACGCTACCCAGACCGCGTCACCATCACCAGAGGCAACCACGAGTCCCGCCAGATCACTCAAGTTTATGGCTTTTACGACGAGTGCATGCGCAAGTACGGCAACGCAGCAGTTTGGAAGTATTTCACTGACTTGTTTGACTACTTGCCCCTCACTGCTCTTATTGAAAACCAAATATTTTGCTTGCACGGAGGACTCTCTCCTTCAATTGACACCCTCGATCACATTCGGCAGCAAGACAGAGTACAGGAAGTACCCCACGAAGGACCTATTTGCGACCTTCTTTGGTCTGACCCAGACGAAAGATGTGGGTGGGGTATTTCTCCGAGGGGAGCTGGTTACACTTTCGGTAAAGACATTTCAGAGCAGTTCAACCACACCAACAACTTGACTCTGATAGCAAGGGCCCACCAACTCGTGATGGAAGGGTACAACTGGACCCATGAAAGACATGTAGTAACAATATTCTCTGCACCCAATTACTGCTACAGGTGTGGGAACCAAGCTGCAATTCTGGAAATAGACGAGAACTTGAAGTATACTTTCCTGCAATTCGACCCTGCTCCCAGGAAGAACGAACCTCTTCCAGTCAAGAAGACCCCGGATTACTTTTTATAACTAAATTAGTGTACCTTTCATCTAAGAAAAATGTTAGGGTCTATTCCTAGGACCGCAAAGTCTGCACTTGCCCTTTCTAAGTACCAGAAACCTTCACTCCGACTTCCTGAACGTCCAATTCACGAACAAATGGATGAGTTACTCGGAACGGGGAGTTTTCACTGTGAAGAACACCAAAACTTGATGGAAAAAACCAAAATAATTTCACAGTCTTACTCTAAAGAAGACACAACTGAAAAGGCCAAACTAGCTAAGTTGGAAAGCGAGCAGTGGCACAAGTACGTGCAAACCCGCATGCAGAAACTCCCCAAAAGTTTTGAAGTCACAGAAGAAACACAAGCCCAACTCCAAAAAGTCTGGAGTGTTATGCTTTACCGCAAACAAGAAACTATTGACGCTTCTCGGATGCTGGACTTCCACTTGGAGTTTGCAGACAGGTACTCCTTCAAAGTGCCTATTGACGAAAAGAGCCTAGTTGAAATGCTGCACCCTTACTTTGGGTACATGTGCAAAATGCCCTTTGCTTTCAACCTTGCCCAACTCCTGGACTTTTATGAGTACCAAATAGTAGCAGCTTACGAAAGAAGTTTGGGAGAAGAACTCCTGGCTAAACAAATCAGTGCCTTTAACTACTTCAGGTGGTTCGACCCGGAAAAAAGGGGGTGGCTTGGAAAACAAGAATTCGAAAGCGTCTTAACTACTCTTAAGTTCCCTAAGTTCGAAAACCTCCAGGAAGTCAAGGACTACTTCAGTTGGACTCTGCAAAACTTGCCAAACGAATTCCAAGGCATGGACTCCAACAACCTCATGGTTCGGTTCCAGTTCGTCAAAAGTATCTTTTTAGACTATAACTTATAAAGATCTGCACTAAAAAGCTCGTTAGCAACTCAATAAGCTCAACCTTATTTTAGGGTAATAATAATGTCAAATCTCAGCACAGTGCTTGCAAACGCTCAATCCCCAGACCCCAACTTGCGAGACCCAGCAATGCAGCAACTAGAGCAAGAAAAACAAAGCAACCCTTCACAGTTCCTAGACTCACTTGCTAGCACCCTCAGTGATGATTCGCTAGATAAGTCAGCTCGAAGACTCGCGGGCATCCTCATTAAAAACACAATAGAAAACCTCACCCAACAAGAAGGTTCAGCAGAGCTCTGGGAGGGAGTTGCCGAAGACCAAAGAGTAACTATCCGCAACAAAGTGCTGGGGAGTTTAGCAGCGCAGGACCCTGAAATTTCAAGAAGTGCTGCCCAGGCTGTGGCTTCAATTGCAAGACAAGACTTAACTAAACAAAGGTGGCAGGACATAATTAACGTCCTCGTGACCAATGCTTCGAACCCCAATCTCACTTACAAACAAGCTAGTCTCATGACTCTCGGTTACATCTGCGAAGGGCTTCCTCAAGAATGCATTGACTCCACGCAAACTAACTACATACTCACTGCGATTGCTTCGTGCATCACAGAGGAACAACCTACTCAGATAGTAGTTGCTGCAATCAAAGCACTTAGGAACTCTTTACAGTTTGCTAAGCAAAACTTCGAAAACGACAAGGAAAGGGAGTACCTAGTCCACTTGATTTTGAAGTGCTGTGCTGCTGGAGATCAAAGCATCAAAACTGAGTCTTACATGACTCTCATTGAGGTTGTAGGACAGTACTACGACTACATCGGAACCCTTTTAGAAGTCATTGCAAACACCTGCTACAAGACCATCCAGGAAGACAACGAAGAAGTTGCTGTTTTGGCTGTTGAAGTTTGGAACCAAGTAGGAGACCTTGAGTTAGAAAGGGAATCCATGGTCAAGCCCCAAAAACCCCTGCGGGGCTACATAAACTTAGCTTCTGACTCCTTGATGCCTCTGCTTCTCAAGTTAATTGTCAACTTCGAGTACGACGAAGACGAGTGGAACATACACAAAGCCTGTGCTTCCATGATTTCTGTGATGGCCCAGTTGTCTAAAGACAAAATACTCCAACCTGCTATCAACTTCACCAACTCTTCCTTCAGTGCTGAGTCTTGGCAGTACAGAAAGTCAGCTTGCATGGTCTTTGGGTCTGTTCTCGAAGGACCCTCTAACTTGTCCAACTACATTTCTGGTTCTTTGCCAGTGCTTATCAAACTCATGTCTGACCCCAACGCTTACGTCAGACAAAGTGCCAATTGGGCCATTTCTAAAGTTTGCGAACTCCACTATAAAATAGTTGCTCAACCAGCAGTTTTCCAACAAATCTTGCCCCCTCTAGTCAACTCTCTCAAGGACGAGCCAAGAATTGCTTGTCACGGATGCTGGGCTTTAATTAACTTGGTAGACAACTCTGCTGACGTTGGGTTGTTCAAAGCCAACATTTTTGAACACTTAGTTAACGAACTTTACTACGCTGCTAACCGAGCTGACTCTATTCACACTGAACACAACCTGCAGTTAGCAGCTTACTCGGCCATTTCTACTTTGATTGAAAAAGCTGCAGACGACTGTGTACCTCTCATAGAAACCCAAATTCCTAACTTCATACACCTACTTAAAAACTCAAGTGCTCCTGGCTTTGAAAACCTCCAAAGTGCCCTTTGTTCTGCCTTGCAAGCTTGCTTTTCGAGAGCCAGACCCGAACAAGTTACTGAAGAAACCGCTAACTACTTCGTAGACACTTTAATACTGGTCTTTAATAACCGGAACAGTGTTTTTGAAGAAGGCATCCACGCCATTGGTGGGTTTGCAACTTGCATGGAAAACAGAATAGTTAACTACATAGGCAAGATTGGAGTTTACTTAGGATACGCTCTGCAGAGGCAAGAAGCTGAAGCCCTTTGCAAGTCAGGAACTATGGTCATAGGAGACATTGCTAGGGCCAGTGGAGACCAGTGTTCAAGTTTCGTCAAGGACCTGGTTGCTCCACTTGTAGCTAACTTGCGCACAGAAAACGCCAGTTCAGACATCAAAGTCCAGTCTATATGTTCTTTAGCAGACATAGCTTCCAACTCTAGGGGCGAGTTCGGGAACTACCTGCAAGAAGTCCTTCCTTTGGTGTTCCAGGCAGCTGACGCGAGTTTGCAAGTAGCAGAGGACGACATCGACATGTTTGACTTCCTCCGAGACCTCAGGGAGTCGGTTATGGAGTTTTTCGAAGGCTTGATCCAGGGAATGGAAGCTGGTGGACAACTCCAAGCATTGCAGCCCCACATCAAAAACATCGTTACTTACTCTCTAACTGTGACCCAAGACACTTACAAGCCCAGAATTGCTATCCACAGAACAGTCATTGGCGTGATTGGAGACATTGCCAAAGCTTTCAGCAGCCAAGTTAAAGAAATTGTTAAAACTCCCCAAGTACTTACTTACCTCCAGAGGTTCAGGGCTTCGAACAACATGAAACTCAGAGAAATCACTAATTGGGCCTTTAACATAGTTAACCTTATATAATTAGAATCTGATTAGGTTACTCAGTGGCGTGAACGATGCCTTTTGAGCTCAACTTACCACCGCCGTTAGCAATCCAGTCGTTAAGTATATCTTTGGCGTAAATGTTCTTTTCAATGCAGTTCTTTGAGTCACCGATGCCTTGGTTCCAAGACTTCGAAACAGCTTCTCTTCCAAACTCTAGAGGAATTCCTTCTAGGCCTGTAGAGGGCATCACGTAGTACCTGAAGTTCACGTTGGGGTAAGCTTCAAACGCGTAGTACAGTTCGTACATTCCCTTGTCGTAACTCTTGATGGAGTTGGTTCTTGAGTAGACGTCAAAGGTTTTGTAGTCAGTAGACTCCTCCTGCAAGTGGTAGTGGTGGCAAGAGATCATGTCTACTGTGATTTCTTCCTGGTTGGGAGTAACCTGCAAGCACTTGTCAACTGCGGTGAAAATGTCAATGCTGTAGTCAGTTCCTCCGTCAATGAACTGTTTTCCACCGAAGTTCTGGAAGGGGAAAAATGCTGGGATGGAAGCTGAGCACACTGTAGCTTCAACCATGTTGTCCAAACCTAGAGTTTGGTCGAAGTTGTAAAAAGTGCCGTCTTGCAAGTCACAGGTGCCCACACTGATGTTGCGCTGCAAAGTTGTTTGTATGTAGCCGTGCATAGTGCGTTTAAGTGGGGAGTCGTCGAAAAGGCCAGGTCTGTAAAGCAGTCCGTCAACAATTCCTCCACTCCAGGACTGGAACACTGCACTGTTGTTGATGTTGAACCAAAGATTTTGCATAAAGTCCACAGCTTGTTTTTCTTGGCCTGTGGGGTACTGGGACATCATAAGGGAGTTCATGGCCCCAGCAGATGTTCCAACGACAAAGTTGTAAGAAGTTTCTTCAGCTGAGAGCAAGTTCGTGAAACTTCTCAGAACTCCTCCTTCGTATGAGCCCCAACTTCCGCCTCCAGAAAGTGCAAGGGCTCTGCACTTGGTTTGTGCAGCTTCGCTTTTTGCCAACAGCAGCAAAACTAAATACCACATTTATTTATTCACCAAGTCAGCTAAATTTAATCACCAAAGTCCAAAGTAAGTAATTTTTACTGGAAAATGTCTTTGGATAACCTAAGCGAAGCTCTTCTGAAAAGAGAAGAGGAAGCTCAACAGAACACAGAAGTCACTCGCAGACACAGAAAAAGAACTGAAAACGTCAAAAGGTTCTTGTCTATGAGTGAAGAAAACGAAAACATGATTACCGCCTCGAACTTACTGGAACCTGGGGGCTTCAGAAGGGATTACCTAATTCGCAACACCCTCAGAAGAGGAGTGACTTACCGGGCAATGCCTCACACCTGGAAGGTACCCTTGCTCAGGCAGCTCGAAGAAATTTCTCTTTTGGAACTGGCAGAAATGCTGGGCGGGGAATACAAACTTAAAGAAGGAAGCAGTGACATTCTTACCTTCTTTTCACTGATGAAGAGCATGATTACAATAGGGATTCTGTTTGTGCCGCGGGGCTTCATGCTGGGCGGTTGGTTGTTTGCAGCCCTTGCCTTCTTAATGTTTTCCTGCATCTGCACTACTTGCATGATTTGGCTCTCCAACGCCAAGCACGTACACGGAGGGACTTACAGCGACCTGTGCGGGCTGGCCATGGGAAACGTAGGGTACTACATGGTTGAGCTGTCTATTTTCGTAGTGCAAATAGGGTTCGGGGTAGTGAGCATAGTGTTCTTCAACCAGAACTTCACTAAGATAGTTTACTTCTTTGGGGCGGAAGTAGACTTATGGGTTCCTTCTGTAATCCAACTAGTGCTGGTTTCTCCCTTTTCACTGATCAAAGAAATGACAGACATAGCAATCACCCACATATTTGCAGACATTGCAATTTTCATAAACCTCATCTACATAATAGCAGTGGCTATCCTCAACATAGTTGACCAAGGAGCAGTTGAAGAAACTGTCCAGGCCTTCAACCCCGAAACCTTCATGTTGATGCTGGGAATGGCTATTTATTCCTTCGAGGGCATCACTCTCGTCATTCCAATCAAGTCTGCAATGAAAAACCAACAGAACTTCAACAGAATCTTAATCACAGTCATGGCAATCGTAACTTGCATGCTCATAGGTTTCGGTATAGTAAACTACTTCAGTTGGGGAACCCACACTGCCCAGATTGCTACTTTGAACGTTAAGGAAACCATGGCTAGTTCTATTTTGCTGTTAGTGTACTTAGTAGCAGTGCTGCTTACTTTTCCCTTGTTGTTGTTTCCTCCCTTCGCTATGATTGACAACTGGACTGGCGAAAAGGTTCCTGAAATGGTTTCTAATTTCATCAGACTCAGCATCACCGCCCTAATTGTAGTGGCAGGGTACTTCTTGAACGACAAGGCTGACAAGTACGTATCCCTTTTAGGTTCAGTGCTTTGTGCTCCTCTAGCTTACATTTACCCCTCTATAGTCAACATTTGTCTGAACAGAGATTCTTCACTCTTTGGAAAGATTTTGTCCTGGGTCTTTGTTGTTCTAGGAATACTGGCAGCAGTTTACACCTTCAAGATTGCAATAGAGAACTGGTAGTAGTTAACTCTTTTAAGTAATATGGCTTTACAGATCAACCTACACCCCCTTGTGCTGATGAATATTTCGGACCAACTCACAAGGACTGCAGTCCAAACTAACTTGCAAAACCCCAGAGTAGTGGGGGTCTTAGTCGGAACTGTTGAGGGCAGAAACGTCCAAATTCAGAACAGCTTTGAAGTTCCTTACACAAAAGACGAAGAAGGCTTTAAGCTCGACAATGACTTTATCACTCGCAGACTAGGCTTGATTTCCCAGATCTTTCCTAACTTTGAGTTCTTAGGGTGGTACTCCACAGGCAAACTCTCTCAAGAAGATTTGCTGGCCCAGCGTTCTCTGGAAACCTTTAGCGAGAACCCTTTGTACTTGCTCCTCAATACCCAAGACCCCATCCACAAGCAAGGAGAAAGACTTCCTGTCCAGGTTTTCGAAATGGCTGTACAAGTTTCCGAAAACGCTACTTCCCACGAGTTCCGCGAACTCCCTTACTCGATTGAAACCACAGATGCCGAAAGGATCTCAGTGGACTATGCTTCTAAAACAGGAGCAACTGCTGGGGGTTCCTCTGAATACTCCACAAGTCTAGAAACCTTCCTCAACGCACTCTTGCTCTTCAAAAAGCGTCTTTTGAAGTTACTCGGAGCAGTGGAAAACAACCCTGAAGTTAGGAACGACCACAAAGTAATGAGGAAAGTGCACGAAATCTGCAACAGGATCCCCGTAGCACCTGCTGAGAAGCTCAAGTCTGAGTTCAACAAAGAACTGGGTGAGGAACTCCTTACAGGGTACATGAGTGGCATCACTAAAGCCATGAACCTTATGAGTGAACTCGTTAACAGATTTGAGATTTTGTCCTCAAGTCATATCTAATAATTACATATTTATAAGTTCTCAGAAAGACCTAGACTTTCAATCTTCGTTTGGAGGTTGCGGAGAGAGTCTCCGAATTCTTGGGGGTTCAAAGAGTCATAAGAACCCAAGTAGTTGCTACATAGAACTTACTTGATCTGGGAAATAACTCCTTGGATGTCCTTTTCAAAACCTGAGTTTTCGAGTTTGCCTTGCTTGGAGGGTTTTTTCTTAAAAGCACCCTGCAACTCCCGACTCAGCTCCTCGATGGTTTTTTCCTGGGACTCGATTATTCTGTTCTGTTCAGAGTTGCTAGTTTCGAGTTCCTTAATTCTGTGTTGCAGAGTTTCAATTTCTCTGTCCTTTGAGGGGTCTTCATAGATCTTCAAAGGACTCTTTTTGAGGCCTTTACTTGACTTTTCTTTTAAAGCAGAAACTTCCTTGGTGTACTTTCTCTTAACTGCTTCTATTTGAGACTTGCAAGAGTTTTCTAGGGTCTGCACGTACTCCTGGTACTCAGTTACTTGCCCTTTTAAGTCCTGGATCAAGTTTTCGTAGTCTTCAGTTTTTTCTTGGAGTTCCAGTTCGTGCTTGAGTTGCAAGTCACTTATTTGGTCTTGGCGCTCTTGTTCTAGTTGTTCTCGCAAGTCTTCAGCTGCTTTTGAATTCAAGTTCGTTATGAGGCTTTCAAGGTCTTGTTTGGAGCGTTGGAGTTTGCGTTCGTGGCGTGCTTGCAGCGACTGCAGTTGCACAGTGTGGTCTTGGTGGAGTCTCTCCACTTCTTCCGAAAAGTGCTTGGCTTCTTCCTGTGCATGCTCAAGGTCTAATTTCAGCCTTTCGTTTTCTTCCTGGAGTTTCGTTATTTCCCTTTTGTACTTTTTATGCAGTTTGCGGAGTTTGGCATCCCTTCTCTGCAAGCAGTACTTCATGCTTTCAAGATCCCTTGCTGAGTCGTCTTCGAAGGTGTTCAAACTGTCTTCGCAGTAAGGGTCGTGCACTGAACTAAAGGATATGGAGTGGTTTATGTGGGTGTTGGGCTTCCACTCCATAGTGATGCTTGAGTCAGGAGACTCGTTGTTTGGAGAGGAACTTTCAGACTCTAGCTTGTAAACTGAGTGTATGTCTACTGCTTCCTTTAAAGACTTGATTGAAATCCATGATGCAATTCTACGGTTTTCTTCATCAGAGTCAAATTCCATATTCGAATTACTACACTTTTTAATTCATAATCTAACTATTTAATATGGAAAAAGAAGAAATAAAACCTTACTCAGTCACTGACGAAGTTTGGATGGTGCCCTGTCTTGCCAAATGTTCAGAAAACCAGTACATGCCTCTGTGCAAACCCCTTGAAAAGGAAATTGACTGGGAAAGTCTCCAGTCCAGACAAACCTGGATGCCAGTCGAAGATGAATTCATCAAAAACTTAGTGGAAAAAAGAGGCCCTAGGCAGTGGGCTGTAGTTGCCAAGGAGCTTAATAAAACTGTGCACAAAGGAGTCCCAGTCAGGCAGGGCAAGCAGTGCAGAGAAAGGTACTATAATCACCTTGACCCCAATTTGCGCAAAGGCAACTGGCTCGTCTCCGAAGACCTCACGATACTTGAAAAGCACATTGAGTTGGGCAATAAGTGGAGCTCAATTG
>PR_CR_10_Liq_1_inCRDRAFT_1000359_pt1 | contig 28647 bp, 19 predicted proteins | sample PRCRCaboRojoPR_3_FD_10241 | JGI IMG/M metagenome (IMG submission 10241)
TCTTGGAGTCCTTCAGGNACTTCGTAAAGTCCATAAAGTCTGGCCCTTTCTATAGTGTCTATAGCCAACTCTAGTTCTGCGCTCCACCGAGCCATAACTGCCGCCAGCTCAGAATACTCCTCTGAGCATTCGACTGTTGCTTCGGGCAAGTCCAAGAACTTCTCCTTTTCTAAGTTGGACTTGTAGTACTGGGCAGTGACTTTCCGCAAGAATTTAGACAGGTAGTGGTCGTCCACAAGGTGGGTGAATTCAAGCGGGTCTACTGAGTGCTTTTTGTATATAAAGTCCCTCCATTTAGTGAAAGTAGACTGCAGGTAGGGTGCTTCTTTGGAAGAGATCTCAACTAGTTCGATTTGATCAGAAATGAATTCCTCAACTTTATCCATTTAATTATAAATCTAACTTAGGGAGTTAGTTCACTAAACTTTAAGTGCCTACTCAATTTAATCTGTGTTTTGCCTTTGCTCCACACAGCTCTGAATTCTTTCCAAGAACTCTTTTTTTTATCGAACAAACGGCACAACCCCATCCCATGTTGGAGTCCTTCAACCCACTCCCCTTTGTAGAACCTTCCGTCTGGCCAGTAAAATTCTCCGTAGCCGTTTTTCTTTCCTTTAAAGTATTCACCTAGAAACACCCTCCCGTCTTTCCAAATGAACTTGCCAAACCCATGCATCTTCCCTTTTACCCAGTCTCCTTCATAAAAATCTCCGTTGCTCCAATAATAAGTTCCTTTCCCTTCAATGTTGTTTTTTCTAAAGCTACCTACAAACCTGCACCCGTTTTCCCAAATGTACTCTCCTTCTCCGTGCCTTTTGTCTTTTGCCCAGTCTCCTTTGTAAATCCCTTCTTTTTCCCACCTTTCTTCGCCTTTTCCACTTTTCAAGTCATTTAAAAAGTCACCTTTGTAAACGCAAGATCCTTCACATGCTACAAGTTTCCCTTTGCCATGTCTTCTGTTGTTTAAGAACATTCCTTTGTAAAAGTCTCCGTTGGTCAAAATCAGCTTGCCAAGCCCTTCTTTGAACCCATGCTTAAAACTTCCAATGTACTTAGACCCGTCAGGCATAATTTCAAGTCCTTTGCCATGCTGTCTACCTCTCGAGTCCCAGTTTCCTAGGTAAATAGCTCCATCATCAAATATCACTGGTTGGAGGGTTTTTGGCATGCTTTCTTCTTGTGTTGTTCTTTGTTGTTTTTCTACTTGGAGTACCTTTGGTGCCACTCTAGACTCAAGTTTGCCCTTGAAAAGTGTATAGTTCAAGTATGCCATAGCAGATAAGCTCTTCCTAACTATGTAGCCCCTACAAGCACTTTTCAAACTAAGTGCTTTTCCAGAGACTTTGTATTGATTTATTTGTTGGGAACTATCTAATCTGAACTCCCTTTCTAAGTTTTCATTTAGGATGCAGGAACAAGGAGTGCCCATCTAATTTATCAATAGTTGCGATTATAAGGACCGTAAATAATTACTTAAGACTGAGCATACATAGCTTGGATAACTTCTTCGTACTTCTGCTTAGCCTTGTGCCTCATTAATTTTTGGGTAGGAGTAAGCATGTCTTCAGGAGTCCAAGGAGTGGGCTCTAGGTGGATTTTCCTGACTTGTTCGAATCCAAACAACTTGCCTTCTTTGGCCTTGGCTTGCATGTCAGCAAACACGTCTTCTTTGAACTTTTGGTTGTTGCAGATTTCTTCTATGCTTGAGTCTGCCATTTCGTTTTGAGGAGCCCAGCCTTTCTTAACGAACTGTTCGTCGGGAACAATTATTGCAACAAGGTAAGACTGCAAAGAGTCTCCGTAAACAAAAATCTGCATGATGTAAGGCGAGGTGTTGTAAACCATTTCTACTTTCTCAGCAGCTACGTACTCTCCCTGGGCTAGTTTGAAAAAGTTCTTTTTGCGGTCGATGATTTTAAAAGCTCCGTTGTGGTGGAGTCTGACTCCAACATCTCCAGAGTGAACCCAGCCTTCTTCGTCAATCGTTTCTTGGGTCTGGTCAGGAGCTTTGTAGTAACTTTTAAAGGCTGGAGGACCTCTGAAACAGATTTCTCCTCTAGGTTGGTGGTTGCCTTGCTCGTCAGTGTCAGTGCTTAAGTAGTTCATGTCAGGCACGTCTGCAAGCTTAAGTTCGAGCGTAGGAATGGGGCCTCCTAGGTGCCCACACTCACTGTCGTTTATATTAGTAAGCAAAGAAGCTGCACAAGTTTCAGTTTGGCCGTAACCCTCAACAATAGGACAAGAAAATGTCACTTTCAAAAAGTTAAGAACATCTGCAGAAATAGGAGCTGAACCAGTAAGCATGATCCTTACACGCCCTCCTAGCACCGAAGTAACTTTTTTAAAGACCAAACTATCCCAAATTGTGCTGGTAAGTCTGCCGTCAGAGTTGAAGTGGCTTAACTTACTAGATAGTCCCCTGTTAATGAGCATCTTTTTAATGCCTCCTTGGGAGTTGAACTGCTGGGTAATGGCATCATAAAACCTATTGAAGAGTCTTGGAACAGACACAAAAAGAGTGGGTTTTAAAACAGCAAGGTCTTCTTTGAGCTTCATAACGTCTCCTCCAAAAAAGCCTATTTGGGACCCTGCGTCAACTAAGGTGTGGAATACAATCCTTTCCATCATGTGGGCAAGTGGCAGGTAGGAAATGTGGGAGTCCTCTTTGTTAAAGTCAAACCCCATAGATTGCACTCCTACGATAGTAGCAATCATGTTTTCGTGAGTGATAACTGCTCCCTTGGACCTCCCTGTAGTTCCACTTGTATAGCACAAAGTAAATATTGAGTTGGACTCAGGAGGGTTGTAGTCGCCAGTTTCACCTCTTTCAATGACTTCTTGCAAGCTGTAAAGTGCCAGTCCTAGTTCTTCAGCCTTTTTGCGGTTTTCTTCGTCGACTTCTTCGAACTGAATAAGTACTTTGACCTGGCCTAAGTTGTCTTCTTTTTTGATGTCGAAAAGATTGCTTAGCTTGTTGCCCTGCAGAGCAATGCACTTCATGTTGGTTTGCTGAACAATGAAACTGATTGTATCGGCTTGTTGAACATCGTACAGAGGGACAGAAGTGATGCTTTGGCCAATGCAAGCTAAGTCCATGTATATCCACTCCTCTCGGTTTTTAGAGTAAATTCCAACAAAAGCATTGTTATCTTCGTCCCTTTCGTTGAGACCCAGGGAAACCAAACCGTTACCTAGTTTTCTGGCAATTTCGTCTACTTCTCCGAAAGTCTTCCAGGAGTAGTCTCCAAGGGAACCGTCCTGTTTTTGGACTCGAGTGCCCAAGAATGGACGTGATCCGTGTCTTTGCACACTGGACTTAAAGTTCTCGAAGAGGTTCTTAGCTCCAGAAGCAAGGGAGCCTGCCAGGTATGGTTTGGCGTCTGGGTTTACGTAAATTTGGGAACTGCCAGGTGTTTCGGAACCTGGAACTGGAACGGTATAAGTGAAGGTTTGTTTTGATTGAGAGCCACCCATATTTTAATAAGCTAAGTGCTAATGTTAAACAAAGCAAAGTGCCAAGCAACTACTTTCCAGAGTTTTCAATACTTAGCGGACATGAAAATGTTATTTATATAAAATCAATAGGTGGACCTTTATTATAACGGGAGCTCAGAACTCCAGAACTTGAAGTTACAAGAGAGTTAAAACTAGTTTAGGCGATCTTTCGAAAAAGTCTCACATACAAATGTGGCTAAGAATAAAATATAGTTTGCTATGGAAGAAGGAAAATACGAGCCGAACCAAGTAGTATGGGCAAAAATACGGGGTTATCCTTGGTGGCCTTCAGTGGTAAAATTTACACAGGTTGCCACGATTGAAAGTCCGTTGTCCGGCAACGCAGACTACCGCTACGCAGTCAATTTCATAGGCGAAAACACTCAGTAACCCTTATGCAGCGCTTTCCTGGGTCCACAAGCAATAAACGACTTCGACCAGTACTACGAGAAACACTCCAAAACCAAAAACAAGGTAACTCTTACTTAGTTACTTCTCAGATGCATCGAATTTGGCAGACAGATACACGAAGGCCACCTTAACGTGACAGATATTCCCCACATAAACTCCCAACTCAACTCAAAAACTCCCCGCAACTCCTCTAAAGCAGTTTCTAAAGCCAACAGCCGCAAGCCGAAAACCACTGGGGTCCAAGCGCAGCTCCATAGATTGCAAAAACTCATAGACACTAAAATCCAGAACTCTTCTGCCCCTGACTCGTCGGATAGATCCACCCAAGCGTTATCGGAGTTCCTCAGATACTCCGACATTCTGAGGGACTTAGCTGGAGGCCACTCAGTTGAAGTTTCTAGAATCAAACAACTAGTAGAGAGTCTGCACAACCTTGCACAAACCGAAATCTCGGAAAGCGAGCTCCAAAAGTCCCACTTGCAAGACTACATGAAAAGTTTATCTAACGCTTGTAAAGCCAGTGGTTGTTCCCAACTAAAAGAACTTGCCAAAGCAGCTAAACGGCTAAGGCACCACTGGAAAACTTGTGCTTGTAAAAGCGAAGAGGACGAGTCTTACGTGGCCGATAAAGACCTCAGGAAAAACGTGTGTCGCAAAATCGCTAGTGTTTTTGAACAGAAAGAGTTTAATAAAGAAGTGGCACAGGAACTCGCTCTTAGAATAGAAGCTAACTTGCGCAGAAAAGACCCTATGATGTCTAAAAAGTACTTGATGCACTTCAGAAAGATGATGAAGGACATCAAGTGTATTGACCCAGAAGTGTATTCTGCTATTCGGAGTGATAAATTATAAATAATTATGTTTTTCTAACTCTGAAGAACATAATCCAAGTCTACGAAGTATTTTTACTCTTAAAGTAATCTTCAAGACTCATAACTGTGAACTTGCTTCCTTGCATCAAACTCCTCAGTTCTTCTGAGTGCTCAGGACTCGTAGCCTGCACAAAAGCCTCGTCTTCTTTGATGAACTTCGCGTTGAACCCTTCTTTCCCTGCAAAGAAACTCCTCACTTCTTCGCCCTTGAAGTGCACGTGCTCTTCACTGTCCAACAGGTCTTCTCCACTTAAGTTTATGCAAAAGAAACTCCTATAGACTGGCAAAAAGTTCAAGTAAGGCTCCACAGAAAAGTTCTCTTGTAAAATCACCAGACAAGTCGCGCACATGAAAGCGTCGTAAGCAGCTTCGTGGGCGTAGTTTTCGTCTTTGTAGCGCTCAAACCCTGCCGACAGAAAAACCAAGTCCTGGTACTTAGGCAGCAAAAAGGAGTAAAACTCGCCTAGTCCCCGCGCAGCAGAGGCGTGGTTGAACTCGTCCCAGAGCCCAGGGACTTTTTCAAGTAAGTACCTAGTGTCCACTATGTTAGGGAAGAGAGTCTTAACTATTTCTTTGAACTTGCAGTAACTTTCAGGAAGTTCTCCGTGGAACGAAGCAAGCATAAACATCAAGTCGTATATTCCGTTGTGGCACACTATGGTTTTTTTGGACTCAGCAAGCATAGTGAAGACTCTTCTGAAGCCTAGTTTTTCGTAGTAGTGTTTTTCTTTTTCTTTAGTTTTTTGTTCTTCTAAAGCAGCTAACTCGGACTCTCCGACTTTTTTCAAAAGGATAGTAACTACTTTGCCTTTCTGTTCCCTGAGCGTTTCTACAAACAGCTGTGGGTAGTTCTTTTTAATGTGGGAGTACATGTACTTTCTGAGGAAAGCATTGAGTCCAGTGAGTTCGGTTTGCTTTTGTTCGGAAGTTAGGAACTCTTCAATGGTTTTGATGGCACTTTCGATCTTAGCAACGTCGTAAGGTTTGGAAATGCTGAGTTCGGACTCTTCTTCTTTTTCTCGAGTGTAGAGTTTATTGAACATTTCTTGGTCCTGTTGCGAGTTCATGTAAGGAATCCCTTGGTAAATCCACTTGTTGAAGTCCATGTCGTGCATCCTCAAAAATGCGATTGCTCCAGCTTCCAAAATTACTCTTGGGTTGTTAGAGCCTATTTCTTCAGGGAACACGTAGAAGTTAAAAGGCCTTGCTTCCCACTTGTTGTTTTTCTTTTCCATCAAGCATACTCCTACTTGGATTATTTTGTAAGTCATTGCAACTCGTCGGTTCTTTTCGTACCTTTCTTGGAGTGTGTCGTTGTAGTACTCAGGCCTTCCTTTAATTCCAGTGAATTCTAGGTCTAAACCTACAATCTCAGCGCGGTCAAGTGCTTCCTGGAACACAGGCAGGATGTCTCTGAAGTTTTCTTTTAGCACCTCCATTTATTAACATCAGATGGAATCAACCAACTCAGGGTTTGAGTGCTGCATTTGCATGGAGTCCCCCAAAAAGCCAGTAGTTACTCCTTGCGGCCACATGTACTGTTGGAAGTGCATTCGAGACTGGCTCACACAAAACACGCACACTCTTCGGTGTCCAGTGTGCAAATCAGGAATTTCCCAGGAGAAACTCATTCCTATCTACAGTAAAGAAAACGACTCTGACCCCCGCGAACAAAAAGACTCTGAAGAGCCCGAAAGGCCCAAAGCACGCTGGGAAGAACCTACACGAAACCCCAACTACAGCAGGTTCAGGAATTTTCGAGAAGAAGCTGGGGGAGTGAATTTCCAAGCAGGAGTCGGGCTGTTTCCAGGTATATTCGGAGTGACTTTTACTATGAATTCTAACGACCCTAGAGCAGACATTATGTCAAAGATTATGTTGGTTATTGGCGTCATTATTTTCCTTTCAGTGATATTTTAATTTAACTACAGTTTAAAATGGGTGGATTTTTTGAGTTGAATCCAAACAATGGAGCATTAAATTCCAGGTAAACTAAATGCAATAATAGTTTAATATGAAGTCCTCACTGTTTAAAGGTCTTAAAAACGCTATCGGGGGTTTTCTAAAGCGTGACAGTGAAAGGAGCCTTGAAGAAGAAGAAACCCAATCAACTAACAACTCTAGATCTCCCTACCAAAGTTCTTTTACGGATTCATTTTTTGGGTCGGTCTCTGAAAGCACTTCTTCAATGGTAGCCCAAAAACTCCCCCCTTCGTACATTCCTTCAAACCAAAAGCCAAAACCTACTAACAAAGCTTTGTTCTCTGCAGTTGTTGAAAACAACCCTCAAAAAGTAAGGGAACTGTTAGACCCTTTGCCAAGTGCAAGTAAACCTGACGTCAATTCTAGAGACTGCTCCTACAACGCACCTCTCCACATCGCTGCTTTTGAAGGCTTCCTAGAAGTCTGTGAAGCCATTCTGGACTACGGAGTATCCACTGACCTCAACATAGCCAACAAACGTATGGAAACTCCACTTCACTTAGCTTGCAAAGCAGGCCACAAAAAACTAGTTCAGTTGTTGATAAGGTCAGGAGCTGAGGTGAACTCCCAAGACCAGAACTCTGATTCTCCTTTGCACATTGCAAGCAGACATGGGCGTTCTGACCTAGTTAGTTGGTTGCTTACTAAGCAAGCTGACCCAACCTTGAAGAACAAGAATGGCTTGACAGCTTGTGAAGAGGGTCCAGAAGAGGTCCAAGAAGTTTTTAGAAGGTACTATAGAGGCAGTATTAGAAGCAGCACTGTTTCTCTGGACACTACTTCTAAAGAAATATGCATTGAGCAAATGGTGACTGAGGAGTGCAAACTCCAAGGAACCACCGCAAACGACTACATTCCACTACAGGAGCTAGGCAAAGGAAGCTTTGGAGAGGTTTACTTGGTCAAAAAGCAAGACACTGAGAAGTTATACGCTATGAAGGTACTCAGGAAAGAAAAGATCATGAAGCAAAACTTAATTAGATACGCAATGACTGAAAGAAACGTTTTGAGTTACGTGAAGCACCCCTTTATAGTTTCTCTGAACTTTGCATTCCAAACACCCGAAAAGCTCTTTCTGATCCTGGACTACTGTCCTGGGGGCGACTTGGGCTCCCACTTAATGAGAGAAAAAAGGTTCTCTGAAGAAAAAGCTTTTATTTACGCATGCGAGGTTCTATTGGCTTTAGAAGAACTTCACAAAAGGGACATCATATTCAGAGACCTCAAGCCAGACAACATAGTTCTTGACTCGAAAGGTCACGCCATGCTTACTGACTTCGGACTGTCCAAAGAAGGCATTTACAACAACTACACTACTAAGAGTTTCTGTGGCTCAGTTGCTTACTTAGCGCCTGAGATGATAAGGCGCCAAGGACACGGTAAGTCTGTAGATTGGTATCTGTTTGGAGTTTTAATTTACGAAATGTTGGTGGGAGTGCCTCCTTTCTTTTCTCCTAACAGAGAACAACTATTTAAAAACATCCAAAGTGGAGTGCTTAGAATTCCTTCTGCCTTATCCAGCCAAACCAAAGACCTACTCAAACACTTACTAATTAGAGACCCTTGCAGAAGACTTGGTTCAGCTAACGACGCTGAAGAAATAAAGTCGCATCCCTACTTTGAGGGAGTGGACTGGGCCAAGGTTTACAAAAGGGGACTTTCCCCTCCTCTTCCCTCTCCTCCTTCTATAATCCCAGTAAAAATCGACCCAGAAAGTGTCTTTGGTAACTTAAACGACCAATCAACTACTAACCGTGTGACTGGATGGACTTTTGTAAGTGAATAATTAAGAATTAACTAATCAAGAGAAAACTTATCTGAAAGGCCTCCGAAGGTCGGGGAGTTCTGAGGTTTAAATGCAGGGGATAGTATAGGAGTGGCTGACCTTAAGGGAGATACTGAGACTCTAAGACTTCGTTTAGGAGTAAGTGACCTTTTGAATTCTTGAGTTTTAAACTCTATGTTGGTTTCAGACTTGCGCAGAAGAGACTCGGGTTTGAGGCCTAAGTAAGCATTACAAAAATCACGTTGGCCCTTTCCCCCTATTCCGTTCTTAATAACTGCTCTGCAAAAGGCTTCACAAGTCAGTCCGTTTAAGTTGCCGTCTTGGTTCAGTATCAGTGAGCAGTCATAGATTTCCCCAAGCTCCTCCTCATCCAGTGAAGTTCCTTGTTTTTGGCAGAACTTTTTGAATTCTTCAAGTTCAAGGTGGGGCACTTTTTGTGAGTAGAACCAAGAAGCCAAAAAGGCAGTGTCTTTGATGCGCATCATTCTGAAAGACTCAATTAAAGCGTTCAAAAAGTGACAAATAGAAATGCAGTACTCATCGCTTTTGTGCTTAGCGAAGTAGTTGTTAATGTTGAACTTGCTCATAAAGGTTTCTTTAGAGATTTCTCCGCGTTCTTTGATGTCTAGAGTGTTGAACAAGCACAAAACGTCTTCTTCAGGCAGTGAGATTTCTAGGTACTTCTTGATGCCTTCTATCAACTCGTCCTTATCAATAGTGCCTCCTTTGTCTACATCCATTTTCGCAAAAATGTTTTCAGTAGACTCGCCCATGCGCACCATTTTGTGGCAGATCCTGAACAAAAAGAAGTCTTCTGTACTCATGCTTTCGGGCTTCAAAGAGTTCAAGGCGTTGGCTCTACTGTACTTGTCGTTGGGAAACATGTTGTATATCAAGTTCATCGCATCTGCTAGAAAAGCTACTTGGTTAGAGTTGGACTTTTCGTTTTTGTGGATTCCAGTAGACTTGCCTCTAGGCATTTTCCTGAATTTAAGTTCCTTTTTGCTAGTGTGTGCTATTCTGTTGAACTCCACACGGGCTTTCGTTAAGAACAAAGCAAGGTTCTCTGGAAAGGGTTCTGGATGGAACACTTCCAAGAACCTACAAATGATAGTTCCGTAGTGGTTCCTTTGTTGGTACAATTGGTCTAGAGTCGGAAGCATAGAGTACACTGCCTGGTAGGCTATTTTCTTAATTCCGTAAACACGGGTGAGGTGCTCTATTGCGAACTCGCGGATACTGCGAGTTCTGCGGCCAGAGGCTAAGTCAGAACAGTCCCTTTCGTACTTCTTGTCCATCATTTCTTCGAACACGCGCATTAAGTTGGTGATAGGCATGTGCTTTTTGATTTTGTCTTTATTGTTGAGGTAGTAGTTAACTAAAGAGTTCTTTTGCAAAGCAGATTTGTTTTCTTCAGTAATGAATTCCATTGCTTCGTGCAGGCTTTTAGAGTCTATTCTGATAGAGTCCCCTAGACTCGAAGTGTCTAGTTCTTCAGTGGCAAATGAACTCTCTAACAGCTGGAGTCCAGGGTTGCGCCAGTTGTCCATCGCCCAGTAAAGGTCTTCTTTGACTGACTTCCTCATGAACTTAATGACTCCTTTAGTGGTATGTAGTATTTTTTCCCGTTTGTACTCTTTGAGCTCTACTTCGAGGGCTTCGTTTTGGGTTATGAGGTCTTGGACCCCAAACTTTACGTCTTCTAGAATCTTGAAGAGGCCTTCTTTGTTTCCACAGGTGCAGTCTCCTATTAAGGCTTTAAGGCTATACAATGCTTCAACAAGTTGGTTTTTTTGGTTTTCGTAGTTTTTCTTCACGTAGTCTTCGGTCAAGGACCCCAGCATTTCAATGAAGTTCTTTTTCGGCCCTTTTGAACCAATAGGCTTTTCAACATACTTACCATCGCATCCACAGGCATTCCCCATTATATATGGAAGAAAAGTGGAACAATTCGCTTTTTGATTTCAAAAAAGCCATTCCCCAATGCTTAATTAGCACTTGGTGCTGTTTAGGAGTGGGTTGTGTGCAGGCTTCTGCTTTCGAAAAGCTTGACAAAGGAAAAGGAGCCCCTATATTTTGTTCAATTGTTTTCTGTTGCATTGGAACTGCTTGTAATCGGCGCGCTCTGAGGAAACACTACAGGATTGGAGGGAACTACTTTTTGGACTTGCTGCTCCACAGCTTGCCTTTATATTGCTGTGCTGCTGCTCAAGAGTACTCTGAAGTTAAGCAAAGAAGAGACATCAGCAATGTCAACACTCAGAACCAAGCAGCTAACAACATCAAAAACCTCCAAAGCAACTTTAGACCTTCACTTTCTATCAAGAAACCTTCAGTTTCTGACTCAGAAATAAGTATTTCTTTAAGTGGAATAGATGAAGATGTAAAGCCAAATCCCCTCCCAAGTGGCCGAGGGCATTCCTCTTACGAGTTGGAAGAGTCTTCAAACCAACCCAAAGAAACCCCTCACCTTCAGCCTTTACAAAGAATGTACAAGTCACTAGAGTCTTCTGAACCCGAAGCTGAGCAAAAGTTCAACAAAGAAATTGCAATTACTCCAATTGACGGAGAAGACACCCAAGTGTACTCTTGGAAAGTAGGAACTGCTCCTTTTTCGTTCCTGAAAGGAGAAACCTTTAACAGCAACTCTCCTCCCCCCACTTATCTTCCTTTGAGTGTCTTGAAAGCGCCTAAACCCGTTGACTCCCAAGAGATCATGTTTGGCTTACAAAGGTACAAAAAAGGGGGCTTAGTATGTGTAGATGAAGAAGCTATTAAGAAACAAAGCGGAGTTGTCAAAGAGGTCATGGGACAAATCCTTTCTAACTTAAAGAGCGGAGGGGGCTCCGTAGGCATTTCGCTGCCTGTAAGGATTTTTGAGCCAAGGTCTACTTGCGAAAGGATGGTTGACCGGTTTTCTTTTGCAACAACTATCCTCAAAAAAGCTTCTCAACTCAATGACCCTTTAGAAAGGTTCAAGCAAGTCATGGCCTTTTCGGTTTCAGGGCTTTACTTAGGCACTAAGCAAGACAAACCCTTTAACCCTTTACTGGGAGAAACCTTCCAAGGTTACTTTCCAGACGGTACTGAAGTTTACGTAGAACACACTAGCCACAACCCACCTATTGACAACTTCGATATCATCGGAGACGGTTACAGAATGTGGGGTTACTACTTGCTAGAAGGAAAGTTCAACTGGAATTTCAATACTCTGCGTGGAGAGTTCGGGGGAACTACCTACGTGTACTTTACTGAATCACAGCAGTTAATTAGTTACACCCAACCTAAGTTTAGTCTAGGAGGCGTGTTATCAGGTGACAGAACACTTAACTGGGAAGGCGAGTTCGAGTTCAAAGACAACCTGAACAACTTCTACGGGTCAATTAGAATAGGCGATGATAAGCACAAATGGCTCAAGAAGAAAAACATGCAACGTGACGATTTTGTAGGCAAGATTTGGGAGTACAACTACTCTATTAAGAAGCAAGTAAAGGAACTAGCTGCTGTGGAAGGGTCTTGGTTAAGGGACTTCAAAGTATTCCAAAACAACTCAGAGCAAACTTTGTGGAAACTTGACGAAAGCACTCCACAAAGGCACTTGCCTGTGGACAATCCACTACCTAGTGACTGGCGCTACAGGGAAGATCTTATCTGGCTTTACAAAGGGAACCTTAATTATGCTGCTAACTGGAAGCACAAACTTGAACTCCGCCAAAGACAAGAAAGAGAACTGCGTAAAAAGTAATTGTAAAGTTAATACTCAGAAATCCAGCAGTGTTTTAGAAGCTGGGCAGCTGCAGGGCGTTTGTTTTTTTCGTAAGAAAAGCAAAGACTGACAAAGTCCTTGCACTCTTGACTAAGGTGGTTCGGTATACTAGGTTGTTCGCCTTCAGTCATTCGGCCTATTAGTTCCCAAAAAGAAGCAACTTGGGACCAGGGGTGGAGTCCAGAAGACATCTCGACTACTATGCACCCTAGAGACCAAATGTCTGCACTCCAAGTGTAGCCTTCGCCCTTAACTACTTCTGGAGCCATCCAGTAAAGAGACCCTTTCACTGAATTGCACATTTCTTGGAAAGCTTCAGAGTCCACTGCTTTGGAGGCCCCGAAGTCTCCTATCTTGACAGTGGCTTTGTTGGAAACAAGGATGTTCCCACACTTAAGGTCTCGGTGGATGACTCCGTGGGAGTGGAGGTAATGCAGACCCTTTAAAATCTGGAAAGAAAACTTCCGAACTAAGTGCTCAGGAAAAGCTCCGTACTGCTTGAGCATGCTAGAAAGGGAGCCTCCAGGCAAGTACTCCATGTAAATTCTGATTTTTTCAAAGTTTTCTGAAGTGCGTCGGGAGCAGCCCCTAAACTCCACAATGTTGGGGTGGGAAAGATTTTTTAGGATGTCTACTTCTTGCTGGAGCATTTCTAATTTGGCTGCTAAGTTCGTAGAGGAGTAGTGTACGCAGATTTCTTTGATGGCAAAGAACTTCCCAGTTTTTTTGTGTAAAGCCCTGAAAACTTGTCCATAAGCCCCGGCTCCTAACTTGCCATCCATGAGGAGTTGGTTTTCTTCGTTCTGATAAGTGTTCTGGTAAGGCGATATCCCAGACAAAGGAGTCTTTTGTGTGCAGCTGTCCAAAGTGCCTTCGGTTCCTAGGTTAGAAAACTTCTTAGTGATGATAGGAGGTAACTTTTTGCGGGCTTTCAGTTGGTTGATGGTGTTTTGGGTTTCGTGGTTTTTCATATTAGACTAGTTAATCACACGTTTTTTAGTTTAAAGAAAATTTGAAGGCTTTTTTACTTCAAGAGTTTTGAGTTTGGGGAGTTGGGATCTGTTGGTGTACTTTTGGGAGGTTTTGCGTGCAGGGGAAACTCCTCTGGAGTTGATGGTTTTGGAGCTGAGTAGCTTCATGACTCTTTCTTTGCGCTTTTTGAGTTTTTCTTCTTCGCGAGTGAGACGGTCTAGTTTGTTTTTAGCTTCGGCATCGTAAAGGGCGCTTTTTCGGGACATGACTGAACGGGACCTTAAGTCGGGGCTTTGAGAACGGGAGTAGTCTTGGTTGGTTTTAAAGTCTCTGGAGTCGTTTCTAGAGGCATGGTAGCTGGTTCTTCCGTCGAAGGAGTCGTTGAGTCTTCCTCTGATAGAAGGCAAGTTGGGGGAAGCCATGGCTTCGCGTCTGAGTTGTTCGATGTTTTTCTGGATGTTTTTGGTTTGTTTGGTGTACTCCCAGGACTCTTTGAGCATCTGTTGCATCTCTTGTTTTTTTTTGAGCTTTTCGCGGACTTCTTGTTCTAGAGAGGTGTGGGCTTGGTCCAGGTGGGATCTTTCTAGTTCGAGTTCTTCTTTCTTTTTCTTTTCTTCGAGTTCGCGTTTTTCTTTTATTTGGGCGTCTAAGGCTTCTTTGAAGGCTTGTTGTTGGAAGTGTATTATGTTGTTTATGAACTTTTCTTTGTGAGAAGGCGAAGAAACAGTTTTTCTTGGAGAAGGATTGAGTTGTTCAGGTTTGGACTTTTGAGTTTTCTCTTCGATTTGCTTTTTTAAGTAGTCTTGGTTTTGCTTGTTGGCTTCGCGACGCGAGATGTAGGCTTGTCGGGCTTGTTCTTGCTGAGTAAGGGCTTGTTGGAGCTGTTTGAGGTTTTCAGTTTCTTCGTTCATGAGTTCAGTTTCTAGAGCTTTGATTGCGCGTTGGCAGGCAGTGGAGTAGGCTTGTTGGTTGCCTGATTTCAAACTCACAGCTGAGTTGAGGATGCGTGAGAGTTTTGCAACGAGGGCTTCTTTGTCAGTCATTTGAGGAATATGAAAAATAATTAATTTGAATGTATACGTTAGGAAGGGAAGACAAGTATGTTTCTGAAAGCGAGGACGACTGCCCTCCTAAAAAACTCACAACTACTCTTTTTTGCGAAGAACACTCTTTGAGTCCCCTTCAAGAAATCAAGCATCTTTCGAACAAAGACCCGCAATGTTTTCAACCCGACAACACTCGCCCCAGCTCGCCTTTTCTCAAGATGTCAGTGAGTAACTACGAGTCCTTAGAAACACTCTACCAGTTGTCGCTTTTGAGAGACCGCCACAAACAACTGGCAGAAGACGTCCAAGGAGCCAAGTCCCAACTCAACCAAAATCACTCAAAAGCAGTCAAGGAACTAGAAGACAAAAAGCAAACTCTACTGAGTAAAATCAACCAGCTTTTGGAAGAAGCTGTTTCTGAAGTTGACGGGCAGTTTTACTCCAAAGAAAAGGTGATTGAAGAAAACGAAAAGTACCTTAATTATTGCATTTCTAAAATTGAAAAAGCCATTTCAATGATCGAAACCCAGCAAAAAACCCAAAACAAAGAAAACTCCAGCCAAGTCGCTAAAAGTGTAGAAAAAGCACTTAGCGTCTGGGCTCCAGAACTTGACTTCAAAAACCAAATGCTTGACATCATACCTCCTAAGTTCGACTACAAACTTGTAAGGAGCTCAAGGAAAAGTACAAGCTGCAACATTTCTGTGTGCAAACGAGCTGAAAGTTCTATTCAAGAGCAGCCTAAGTACGGAACTCTAAGCAACTTCAAAGACCTTTCTAAAATAGAAGAACATAAAGAAAAACACAAATCTCACAAGTCAGACAGACCTAAAAGAAGTGACTCTGAAAGAAGAAGAAGGCGAGAAAACTACTACGAAACCCTACTCAAACAAAACTTAGCCATGGCCGAAAGGATTTCTCGCTTAGAAAAAAAGTTCAGCCAAAGGTCCAGGCCTCCTTTAAAACCCCCTTCCGAAACCTCCACCACTACTTCTTACTCTGAGTTTTTAGAAGCCACTTCAGATGTTGTTATATCTACTTTGTACTCAGAAGACAACACACCTCCCCCCTGCCCTTCAGCTTTTAAAGTTTACGTGCCTCAGGGGTACCCTGCGTTTTCTTGCTTCTACTACGTGTCTAGTGTGCCCCACGCCACCTTTAGCCAAGTGCTAGACTCACTCACAGAGCACATGAGACTTGAAAAAAACAAATACGCACTTAAAGTTAAAACGCAGAAGCAAGAAAGGTGGCTAGACTTCCAGGACCTTGTGAGGAACCTGGAAACTGAGGACGACCCTAAGGTGTTTTTGATAAAGATTAAATAATGGGTAACATAAGTTGCAGTTGTGTAAAAAGCCCAGTTGAAAATGAGCAAGAAGAACTCAGCATAAAAGCTAACTTCTCAGACTCTCCTGTAGGGTTAGCTTACTCCAAGCACGAGTCTGAACTAGTTCCTCCTTTGAAACAAGCTTATATGGAGTTTTTGAATGGCCGAGAAAAGAAAATCAAGCACTTAGAAATAAAAGACCAAGAACTAGGAGTTAGGGGCTGTGAGTTGTTGTCTTTGCTGATTGCTGAACTCTCCAACATCAGGTCTATTGTCCTTGACAATAACCAGATTGGACCTCAAGGAGCAGTTAAACTTGCAAACGAGTTTGCGAGACTAAGCAGTCTTAAAAAACTAGTGATCTCTAACAACCAACTTGGAGACGAAGGAGTGACTTACATTGGAACTACTTTTCCTTACATGAGTAGTCTTGAAGAGCTTTGGCTAGAAAGCAACGGAATCTCAGACCAAGGAGCTATTCAGCTTTCAGAAGAGCTAAGAGAAATGGACAAGTTAAAAAGACTCTCCCTCAGAGACAACCCAATTAAAAAGAAAGGACTAAGGGCCCTTGCTGGAGCTGTAGTTAACGTGGAAGGTTTTTCTAGTTTGAAGATCAACTTAGACTTGCTTAAAGTCAAAGTTTTGGAAGAAGTACACAAACTTTTACCAGAAGTCAGCATTGATGATAAAGCTTTAGAAACAGAGTAATAATTAGTATTTATAGTTACTTGTCTGGAAAGCTGAGGTCTGAAAAAGATAACACACGGGGCCTTCCAGCAAAAGAGTTGTCGTCGAGGTTAGACTTAATTGGAGAGTCAAAGGTGTCAAGTGGGTTTATTGAAGAAATAGTTCTTTCTTTAGTAGTAACAGTTTCTACAGGCAATACTATGTCTAAAAACCTACAAAAGTCCACTTTTTGGTTTTTGGAAAAGCCTGCTCTTTTAAACAAAGACTCTACTTCTTCTAGACTTGCCAAACTACCAGACTCTTCTAGGAACTCCAAAATATCATACTGGTCAATGTATCCCAGTTGCCTTTTGTCAATGCTTTTAAAAGCTTTTGCAGTAGAAAACTGCTTGTTTTGGAAAAGACTGTGCTTAACTAGTTCAGTTTCGCGTTGGATTTGCAGTTCTGAGTATATGAGTTTGCACAGTGCACACTCCACTGAGTAGGGTAGTTCTGAGTAGGTTTCCTGAGTTAAGTAGTTTTTGGACTGAGCTGGAAGTACCAGCTCCTTAAAGTCCTCAAAAGTAAGGTAGCCTTTAAGCTGAGGGTCATACTGCCTTATTAGTAAGTAGAGTTCTTCTTCTGTTGCTTGGTAGTCGTTCTGGTCAAGTAAATACTTAAAGCAACTTGGAATAAGTTTACCTGATCCAGTGTAGTCCAAAGCATCAAAGCAACTCCAGAAGTCAAAGTCTTCGTTGCTGCAAACTATTTCACGGTACACTTCTACCTTTGTTTCGTCCTCAGAAATCTTCATTAGTAAATTAGCTAATTCTTGTTGGGTTTGTTTATTTAACATTTATATTTACGTTAAAACTTAATTACTTTTTAATTCAACTAAGTAGCGAATTCTAACTTGGTCTTCGTCGTAAACGATGTACTCGTTGTAGTTCAAGAAAATAGGTTTGTTTGTATCTTGTCGGTTCCTAGAAAGGGTCTTGCCTACCGGAACTTCCACTCCGTTGTTCATGTAGATACTGCCACTGGGGTCTGGGTAGTTGAAACCTAACCCAAGTACGCTTTTGTAGTTCTTAGGCATGCCCCCTCCAGTTTGGTTGGGTTCAAACACATTCCCCAAAACCACTTCGCACAGCAACATGTAGTACCTGTTCTTCCTAACTCTTGAAAAGTCGTAGCAGAACCCACTGCTTTTCTCAAACATGTCTGCAAAGTATATTCCTTTTCCAAACATACCGTTGTTTGCGTAGCTCAAACGCAGTCCTTGGGAGAGAATCCCAATTACGTTACTGATGCCAGTTCCGTGCCACAGAAGTTTCCGGGTCTTAAGCTTGTCAAACTTGCTGATTCGTTCAGCTTCTCCTTTTCTGTTGACTTTGTAGATAGAAAGTAAGTTATTGATGATGCTTTCAGGCAAGTAGCGCTGGATTACCTTGTAGTCAGAGTGGTCGGCACTTAGAGTTTTTATGTTTGCCGGAATTGACTGTACCACGTAGTCAAGTGGGTTCATTTCGTACTGCCTTCTAAGAGCTCCTATGAAGATCTTGCTGGCGACTTCGTAGTCTTTGAGGTTTTCAATGATTTTGTGGCAGTTTGAAACATGGCTGAGTTCTTGTATAGGAGGAACCAGCCCACCAGAGTGGATAGTCATAGGAATGAGTTCGTAGAACCTACTGCTTAAGTCTGCTATTTGAGTTTTGAGTTCCAACTTGACTTCAACTGTCTTGGCTTTTTGTAGTTTGTTTATTAAAGTTTTGATGTCTTCTAGAAGTTCTCCAGCCTCTTCTAAGGTTTCTTTTTTGATGGAAGAAAAATTAAGGACCTCAGGGTTGCTGCGACACTGACTGAACTGTTGATTATAAATAGAAACCTTACAAAGTACTTTCAAGCACCTTCTGAGTTTCTTGTCAAGTTGGCTTGGAGGAGCATTTTTAAGGTCAAAGTCTTTAATGAAGTTTTTGTGCTTGACTGTTTTGGTTTCTAAGTTCTGGAGTGAATACTTCCCAGGTTTCCTTACAAAGGGCTGTCCCCATTCGTTGCCGCTTTTGGCTTTGAAGATCTTTTTGAACTCAGTCTCGGCTTCTTCTTTACTGGAAAAAGCTGTTCTTTGGTAAGCCCCAACTTCGCCTATCCTTCCCCACCTTGTAAATAAAACATAGACTCCTCGGTTAGTTTCGTGCAGCAACTGCATCCTGTAAAACAGGTAAGCTGAAAAAGGGCCGTAGGAAATATCTACTCTGATCATTATGATGTCGTAGTCGTCAATCACCTCAAAGGTCTGAGTGAACCCTCCGTGGAGGTCGGGCTTCCTGCCTTCGTCTTCCACCTTTTCTAAGTCTTTTTGGGACTCTACGTATTCTTGTGCGTCTTTTAAAAAGTCTATTTGTTTGTCTTCGTAAACACTGGTTCTTCGACTTACTTCAACAGACTCGCTGCCTGCAAGTTTAGTGAGATTCTGAAGCATTCTGCCTGACTTTTGTTGTGCAGCGTACCAGTAAGGCGAGTAGCCTAGGTTGTCTTTTTGGTGGGGGTCTGCTCCGTAACTTATGAGTGTTTTAAGTATTTCTACGTTCTCGTAAGAAGCTCCTTCCATGGGTTGCACTACGTAGTGCACAGAGTTCCTTCCGTTGAAGTCAGTTTCTTTGGGCTCCACGCCTTGAGTTCTAAGCAAAGCTTCTACTAGTTCAGTGTCGTTGTTAAGTATCGAGTAAATAAGGGCACCCCTTCCTAAGTTGTCTTTTTCAGTGACTGAGCACCCCAAGTCAACCAGTTCTGAAATCATTTCGCGTCCACACTGCTTCTTAATTGCGTGTAGAAGTGGGGCTAAGGTTACCCCTTCTGACTCAAACTTGAAGGAAAGGTTTGCTCCCCTTTCAGCAAAGACTCTAAGGATTGCTCTAGCATTTTTGATTTTGTTGCCTTTAATGCCAAGGGCTAAAGGAACCTCTCCTTTAGAGTCAGGCAAATTCCAGTCAGCTCCATTGTCTAGCAAGAACCCACACATGTAAGTGTAGTTGCTTGAAGCAGCATAGTGAAGTGGAGACCTCATATCTGAGTCAGGGGATTTGGGGTCGATGCCTCTGTCTAGCAGTTGTTCGCAAAGGTCTCTGCTGGTATTGAGGTCAGTCCCAGATCCCTTCATTGCAAGAGTATGGAACAAGTTTTGGCCTTTTTCGTTTTTTTGCTGCAAAATGTGGTCTTCGTTTACTTTGCTTAGCAGAGTCCTTACCAGTTGGAACTTCTTTTCGTTCATTGCATCTTGAATAGCACGCATGTAGTCGTATCCGTTGTAAAGGAGTAAGTAGGAAGCTCCTTGCCAACCCTGCATAATCCCAGCTCTGAACAATGAGTATGTTCCTTCTGGGAACCTGGGGTTTTGGTTGTTTGTTGTGTTTCTGGGCATTGAGTTACCAAACCCTGTGTTTTGGAAGCCTGAATTCCCAAATAGACCGCCTCCAAAGTAACTTGCCGAGTCATCANTTTCTTCACTTATGCAACCACTATCCTCGCTTTCATTTTCACTTTCTTCCTCAAAAGGCACGTTTTCTACGTTTTCTGAGTTTCTTCTTTTAACAATCATAGGTTTGTTTACGTCTGCACCTTTTTGGATGAGCATAATGGCGTAGTTGGGGTGCCCATTCAGAAAAGCCAAAGCAAGTGGAGTGTTTCCGTCCTCGTCTGGCAGGTCCAATCCAGCGTTGACACTTAGCATAAACATAGAAGAAGTCAAAGCTCCTCTTTGAGCAGCATAGTGAAGAGGAGTTTTGCTCCAGGCGTCTTGCACGTTTACATTGATTCCTTGTTTTGTGCATGCAGAACTCACAGTTTCAATAGGGTCGATTTGGCTCATTTCAAAAGGCCTGCCTATCTTCACAAAGCAGTAGTGCAGAGGAGTTCTGTGTCTGCAGTCCATAGCGTTGATGTTTGCTCCCTTCCTAAGAAGCAGTGACTCCATGTCGAAGGAAGCATCTGCAGAAGAGTTTGAAGCGTTAAAAGCAATATGGAGAGAGGTTCTTTTCTTGTTGTCAGTTAAGTTGGGGTCGGCTCCAGAGTCCAAAAGAATCCTTGTAGTTACTAAGTCGTTATTTTCCACTGCAGACTTAAGTGGGAACTCTCCGTCTTTGCTTACAATGTTAAGTTCAGCTCCGTTTTCCAAAAGAATTTTCACGATTTGGGAGTTTCCTTGCTTAGCAGCTACGTGAAGGGGAGTGCGGCCTGTGTAGTCAGCAATGTTAGGGTCGGAGGAGTAGTCCAGAAGGGTTTGGATCTGGTGAGTAGCGCCTTTGCTTACAAAGCTGTACAGAGGAGTTCTTCCGTAAAAGTCCCTTTGGTTGATTTCAAGTCCTAAGTTGAGCAAAAACTCCAGAACGAGGTATACAGGTCTTTGGCTAAGGAGGTGGAAAAGGTTCTTCATGCCGTTTTCTCCGTATTCTTTGTAGAGTTTGTTTCCCTCAAAATCGGTAATGAAGAACTTCTCTAGGGTTCTTTCGTTCCTGTGGTTGTTGAGGGCTTCTTCTTCTTCTTTGTGGATCAGTTGAGGGTCTTCTCTGTACTTTTTGAGTTTTTGCACTGAAGCTTTGGGATCGCATCCAGCTGTAAAGAAGTGTTTGAGGACTTCAATGAATTCTTCAACAACTACTTTCATTTCTTGGTCGACCTTTGCTGCTAGTTCTTGGTTGTCTATCTGTTGGCTTCCTTGGAACAGACTTTGGTTGCTTACCTGGTGGCTTCCTTCGAAAAAACCTTGCTTTTTGGGGAAATGACCTTTGGGTGTTTGGCCTGAGCTTCTACTTCTAGCAGGTGTTTTGCTTTGCTTTTTTTCGATGTCCATCATTTCCTTTCTTTTAGCTTCAAGTTCTTTCTCCATGTTTTTTCTGTGCTTTTCTCTGATTTCGTTTTCAACTCTTTGGTAGTTGCTTGCAAAGGAGATCATAAGTAAGTGCACTGGGTTGTGTCCTTCTTCATCCAAGGAATTCAATGAGTCTTGGTTCACTTCAGGGAAGTCGAGCAGTCTGTGAATCACTGGAAAGAACTTCTGGTCAAAAGCTGCAATCATGTGGAACACACCTCCGCTTTTAGACTTAACTGTTAAGTCAGCTCCTACTTCCACTAACATTTCAACTAACTTGGTGTTTCTGCTTCTGAGAGCGCACATTATAGGAGTTGAACCTTGCTTGCAAAACAAGTTAACGTCAGAGTTGTTGTCAACTAGAATCCTAAGAGCTTTTTGTTGCTTCATAGACTCTTCTTCTTCCCATTCAGTTTTTGCTTCTTCAGTGTAACCAATCAAATTGCACACAGGGGGGCCTTTTTCACACAAGTGGTGAAGTGGTGTTTTCCCATCTGTGTCTGGCAAGTTGGGGTCTGCTGCACAGTTCTTCAAAAGGTACTCCATTTGGCTAAGAGTTTCTTCGGAAAGCATTTCTACTGACTGGGACAACAAAGTGCGGCCCTTTTCGTCTTTGCAGTTAACGTCTATTCCAGGCTTCCTTAGTAAAAGGTCCACACAACCTACTTGGCCTTTTAGCATAGCTACTAGTAAAGGCTGTAACTTCCAGTCGTTTTCGCAGTTGATGTCTGCTCCGGCTTGAATAAGAACTTCTATGCATTCAGGCCACCCGTAAGCAGCAGCATAGTGAATAGGGTAGTTCTTAGAAGAGTCTGGGAAGTCATACTCCGACCCCTGACTTAGCAAGTAACTGGCTTCAGCTGTATGTCCGTTCTTAACGGCCCAAGTCAAAGCTGTGCGTTTGCATTTGTCCTTTTTGATGACTTTAGCTCCGTTTTCAATCAAGAGCTTCAAACAGTCCATGTAGCCTTGGGCTGCGGCAAACATCAAGGCAGTTTTTCTGTCAGGTCCTGGCATGTCTATAGTTGCTCCGTTTTTGAGCAGAACTTCAAGCACTTCGTGGTTTCCTCGCTCAGCAGCAATATGCACAGCAGCAAAGCCTAACTTGTTTTTAGCCTGGACATTAGCTCCTTTAGCTATGAGGAACTTAGCGTTTTCAGGTCGGTTGTACTTAGCAGTTACCATTAAAGGAGTGAATTTGAGTCTGTCCATCTCATTGGGGTTGCTGGACTGAAGCAGTAACTCCAAAGGACTTGTGCTTGTGCAAGCAGCAGCGTAGTGAACACACCGCCTTCCTTCAATGTCTTGGTACCCTGGATCGTCACATTGCTCTAGTAAGCTTTTAAGGTGTTTAGTGTCTGGGTTGATGCAAGCAACATGCAAAGGAGCGATGCAGTAGTTTTCAATAGGCTTTTTAGTAACAGAAACCTTTTTAAAAGCTGGCAAGTTGGCTTTCTTCAAAACGTCTTCGTGGAGGAAGTTCCACCCGTAGCCTCCCAGTTTGTTGAACCAACTAATCATGAACTTGGCAAGTTCTAAGTTTCCCGTTCTAACAGCGTCTCCCACGTGCCTCCAAATAACTTGCTGAACGTAGTTGGACTCGGTATGGAGGACCTGCAGCATTTTTGGACTCACTCCACGTTCAATCATTCCAAGCAAACTCTGTGCAAAGCGGCTGTAGTCGTCTGAGTTGTCTGAGTCTGCAATAAAGGCATTGTTGCCTTCCCTGCCTCCACGGGACATCTGGACTGACCTTACTCTTACGCCAAAAGTGTTGTTGCTTACATAGCCTGAGCCTACGTGTTGCAAGGCAGAGTCTGGTTCGTATGCTCTTTTGAACTTGGGTTTCTCAATCTCTTTGAGTAAACCTTTTACCATTTGTTCGTTCCCGTTGAACACTGCTATTTCGATGGGCAGTATTTTGCAGTCTGGTCCCCAGTAAGGCATTACTCGGCTTATTTTGCCTTTTGAGGCTAAAAGTGAGTCGAAGAGTTTTTTGTTGCTAGTTGCAGCTGCTCGGTGTAAGTTGCGGTTGTTGTACTGAATAGAGATTCCGAAAAAAGGTTTGTTGCTGGGGTCGAGCATTTCTTTAGTGAAGTCAACTGGTTTGACTGCGTGGTTGAAGAATCCCTTTTTGTAAACTTGGGTTTTTCCGGTTTTGGTTTTTTTAGGGGGGGCTTTTGCTTTTTTGCTAGCCACTCGTTTTTTGGGCTGGATTTCTTCTTCAGACTCGTACTCGCTGGAGACAGCTTGGGCTTCGGCTTGGACTTTTTCAAGTTCCTTTTTGGTGACTTGGTAGAGAGTTTTGTTTTTGGTGACTGAGACTAAGCACAGAATGTCTTTGGAATGCACAGTGACTTCGTCTGCTTCTTTGAACTTGGTTTCTGCGCCAGCACTCTTCAAAAGGGTTATCGGAAAAGATTGGGATCTTTTAGGAATTCCTGCTTTTGCAATGCCCAAGACGTAAGAATTGTCTTTTTGAACTGCAAGGAACTCTGGATTGCCTTCTGGTTTCGACTCTTGGGGTTTCCTGCCCAAAAGTCTTTTTGAGCGCCTGAGGTCTTCACTCATATTTTAATTATGTGTCAAAAATGGTTGATTAATATATATGCACCGATTCAAGCAACTCATGGACACTCCTAAGTTTTTAAATACTTTCAAAGACGTGTGCATCAAGTCCCAGAGTTTTCCTGAGAATCCCAAACTGAAGAGCCTTATTGAGAACTACAAAGAAAACTACCTCGTGTACAATCAAGAGTTAGCTTGTTTGGCAGCTGTGACTTTTTGGTCCAAAAAAGCCAAAATCCAAGACCAAGGACTCTGGAAAGTTTTAAAAGAAGAAACTCAACAAAAAGCTGACCAGATGAATTCTAAAAGCTTAGTGAACTCTGCTTACGGCTTTTCAGAGACTGAATTGGAAGGCTACATTGCTGAAAAAGCAATCAACTCGATTAACAAGCTAGATCCAAGAGCTGTTTCTTCACTCGCACTCAGTCTCAAAAACACACGGTTCCCTAAGTTCTTAGTTGAGCAAAAAAAACTTGACTGCACCAATGAATTTGACGTGCTTTGGTTCACCAAAGCCTTTAACGACCCTGAATGCCTAAGAATCCTTGAAGAACAACTAGTGAAAGTTCTGCCAGCTGCAACCAACACACAGGCACTCTGCAACACTATGTACGAGTTGTCAGTTAAAGACTACTACCCCAAAGACTCCACTATCAAAATGCTTTCAGACAAGGTCCTTGAAGAGTCACTTAACTTTGAGTTGAAGGACATGAACCACTTACTCAAAGCTTTCAACCACAAAACTCTTTACGGAAGAGTTGAAAGTAGTTTTTGGAAAAAATTTGAAGCCAGAATAGAGTCACTTATTGACAAAGCCCCCGTTGCTATTGTTATGAGTTACTTAGCTAGAAACGAGTTTTACTCCCAAAGCTTGTTTAGCAAACTCATTAAAAACTGGAAAAGCAGGGTTGAGTTTACAAAGAACCAAAAAGTGTTTAGGGAAGGGTTTGTAGCTCTAGCCAAAACTCCTTTTTTCACCCAAGACCTGCTCAACTGGAGTTTTCCTTACATTTCAGAGCTGCTGCCTTTTTTTTCAGCCTACGACTCAATGCACATTTTGCAGGCTTTAGTTATTTTGTCTAGTTACGATAGAAACATTTGGATTCCACTGATAGACAACGTAGTAAACAACCTTTACTCAGAATTAACTCCTGAAGAAAAGTGCATTCTGTACCATGTGCACCAGGCCATAGACATAGACAGGCCCCCTTTTTACTTAGAAGTGCTCGAAAAAATCCAACCTTTTCTAGAAGAACTCTCAAGTTGCTTCGAAAGCATGAAAACCAGAACTCTTTCTACAAGCGAAGAAAAACTCGGCATTATGCTTAGGGAAATGGGCTTCACAGTAGTTAACAACTCTTACATCCACGGAGTTTACGAAGTTGACTACTTAGTTCCTGAAAAAGGAGTGGTTGTAGAGTTGCTGGGCTGGCCTTTCCACATTTCACAGACCACTGGAGCTATACAGCCCAAGTTCTACATGAAGCAAAACCACTTAAAAAAACTAGGATGGCACGTGCTTGTGGTGGCTGATATCAAAAACGGAACCAACTTGATACAAGAAGCTTTCCAAGTGTTTGAAAGTGCTAGTTCTCCTTCAGCTATTCACATTGTCCAAGACCAGTTAAGAGTAACTTAGATTAAAAATCACCGTAATTGACAACATCTTCGATTTCTTCTACTTGGTCGTCATCACTGAAGTCTTGATTTGGAAAATCAAACTCAGCATTAGTTATCTGCCCTGAGTAGGGATGCACTTCGTTACTTTTAGCACAGCACTCCAAACAGCACATCCAGTTAAAAGGCTTTTTCACTTCAACATTGAAAAGAGTTCTGTTAACTTGCACACAAACCTCTAAGTCGGGGTTGGCTTTCAGAGGCTTTTTGGAAAGCAAAAGAGTTCCGAACTTAGACTTGTTGTCCTGGATGTAGCAATATCCGTTTTTCAACAACAAATTGGCGTGGAACCTACTTACAGAAATATCCGAAATTCTAATTTCGCATTCGTGGCCTCTTCCAAGTTTAACAGGGATTTCACCGAACAAACTCACAACGTGCCAAGTAAAATTGGAGTTCGTGGTTTTGCGAAGGTCTTCTAGAACTATGTAGGGCGTCTCAGGCTTGGTTATTTCTACTAAGTCAAACTTCTTGTTGTTTATTTTAATCGAAGCAGGTAGTTTAGCCTGGCAAAGTTCACAGGCAAGTTGCTTCCAGGAGTAAGAAATGGAGCACCCTGTTTGCTTAACACTCATTTTGCTAAGCAGCCACTTCCTCAAGCAACTTAAGTGGATATACTTCATAGTTCCTGAACATTTACAAGGGCAAATTAGAGGGTTTTTTTCTGAAACAAAGTCCCCCAAGCATACTCTACAAGTAAACTCTTCACACAACTTGCTGTTTACATTACTTTCAGTTAGTTCGTCCTCAAGCTTTTGTCCTTTTGGATTGAGTTCTTTGACTCTGAGTTTAACCCTTCCAAGTCTAATGACATCTGATTCTTGTAACTTATAACCTAATTTCAAGTGCCGGGCAACTAGCCACAGTTTTTCGTTCTTAGGACTTTGCAGATGGAATTCTTTGTTGCCTTCTACAATGTTGAGGACTTGGCCCTCTTCTGGGATACAGCAGGCCTCAACGAATTTGCAGGTGTTCTCTTCTCTGATAACAGCTCCTGATACTTTTACTTTAAATACTTCTCTTTTGACGTGTCTCGACTCAAAGTCAAACAGCCCGTGTGAATCCCTTTCCCAAGTTGCAGTTCTCACGACCAAATACTGATCTTTCATTATAATGTCACATCTAAAAAAACTAGCAGACAGACTGGCACACAAGTACACTCCTAAAGTTAAGCCCATCATAGAGCTAGGCACTGAACCAGACGACGCCTTAGAAGCTTCTTGTAGCTTTGTTCCTTCTATTTCTAGAAAACTCAGGGACCTTTACATTCCTAGTCTTTTGATCACTGCAGCTGAACACAAACTAGTGTCTCTTTCTGCTCCTCAAGTTGGAATACCACAAAGCTTCTTCGTCATGCACAAAACTCCGCAGGACAACTGCTGGAGGGACTACCAAGCTTCACTAGAAGACTACAACGTTTACTTGAACCCTGAAATGACTGAAGTTGATGGGTTCGAGTTGCAGTGGGAAGAGTGCCCTAGTTTGCCCAACATCACTGCTAACGTTTTAAGACACACAAGCATAAAAGTGCGGTACATGGACCAGTACGCCCAATATTGCGAAGAAGAATTCTCTGGGTTTCCAGCAAGGATTTTCCAGCACGAACTAGACCACTTATGGGGATTCACTTTGGCAAACTTTTCAGTCAATGAAGGCAACTTAAGCCTGAAAGACAAAAGCAAAGGCAAAAAGATCCTGGAAACCCTTGAAGAGTACCAGAAACAAATTCAACTTTACAAAGAAAGGCTAGAAGAAAGGTATCTGTGTGATAAAGAGTTCAAACAAAAAGTAGACCAAAGTCAAGATAGAGAAACCTTCTACAAAAGACAGATACTCGACGCTAAGCTCGAAAAAGACTTTTTAATAGACTTAGCAAACGCCATGCACGAGTCACGCGAGTAACTTATAATATATGGAAAACTTATTTAGGCTAATCACAGAAGAACTTTACGGAAGTCACCCAGCTTTAGTAGTTTACCACTTGTCTGCAAAGGGACCTTTGAACTTAAAGTCAATCCAGACAGCGTGTGAGTTGGAGTTGAAACAAACCAGAAATGCCTTAGTAGTTCTTTTGCAGCACAGAGTAGTTACCTACAACAATCCCCAAAACCCCAAGTACACCCTGCACACCACAGAAGTTCTGCGACGAGTAAGGTTTCCCCGGTACATCAGAATCTTCAACTTAAACTACGGAGAAACAGGAGTTCCTGAGGTGATCCTTGAGAACGGGTGTTTGTCACTAGGGCAGATCTCTGAAAGCCTCCAGAACTCTTTAGACGAAAACTTGATAACAGACATGGTAGACAAAGGGTACTTGCAAGGAGTGGATTCTAAAGTTGAAGAGCCTCCTAAAAGCCGCCCTAGAAAAAAGAGAAAGGTCGAAAAAGGCACTGTGTACTACTCACTTAACTTTTCTAAACTGGACAAAGAAATCCTTTCGAAAATCGTAGGCGACTTAGTTTCTAGCAAAGTGAACGCACAAGCAGCTATAGTTGCAGAAGTCATTTTTAAGTTAGCTTATGAAAGACCTTTTGTCAAAAGCGAAGTCTTTGAAAGCCTTCCTAAAGACTTCAAAATAACTAAGGCAGGACTAGACGGTTTGCTAGAGCTCATGCAAAACGAAGACATAGTTCTGGCAGTTTCTAGTTCTAACTTCAAACTTAACTTAGACAAAATAAGGTCTGAAACCCAGTTGTCTACATTAGACAAAGTAGTGAAAGGCAGGTTCAGTGACTACCACATGCGGGTGTTTAAAGTACTTCGAGTGAAAGGCATGTTGGACGACAAAGCAATATCTGAACTCACGCTTTTGCCTATGACAGAAGCCCGCTTATGCGTAAATGAGCTTTACAGTGCGGGGTTCTTGCAGTTCCAAAACATCAACAACCAAATGCTTTACAGCGTGAGGACAGAAGACGTCAAGGAAGACATTCTGCAGCAGCTGTACACAAGCATGCACAACCTTAAACTCAGACTTAAGAGCGAAATGGACGAAGCTTGGGACCTTGCCCAGAGAATCGGAACCTTAAGCACAGAAGAAAGAGTGCAACTAGAAAGGTACAAACAGGTTGAAAACCGTATAGAAAGTGCTATCTTAGAATTGGACAAAACTATCTTAATTTTCACTCAGCTTTAGGACTTAGGTTTAATCTTAAATATGGACCTTAAACTTTAAACCCGAAATGCTTCAAGTAGTTGGCTAAGTAGCTTACTG
>PR_CR_10_Liq_1_inCRDRAFT_1000360_pt1 | contig 28610 bp, 29 predicted proteins | sample PRCRCaboRojoPR_3_FD_10241 | JGI IMG/M metagenome (IMG submission 10241)
GCCAATGCACTGCCCAGCCCGGCCGCTAAGGTGAATTTGAAAAAATCGCGTTGGGTGAAGTAGGGGGCAAAAAGCAAAAAATAGGGGAGCACAAAGCCCAAAGAGGAAATGCGCCAGCCGGTGGCCAGGGCCAGGAATAATCCGGATAGCCATGGTTTTTTTTGCAAGCCCCACCACCAGCTGCCCAGTAAAAAACACAGCGCAAAATTATAGTCTATGGTGTAGGTAGCGGCAATGAAAAATACGGGCGTAAGGCCCAAGGTGAGGCTAAGCCAAAGGGCATTTTTGAGCTGGTAGAAGCGCGCCACTTTGTAGAAGAAATAGATGGCAGCGGCACTGGCCAGGGCCGTAAGTAAATTGTAAAAAAAGTACGAATGATTGAGCGGATACAAAGCGCTGAGCAGCAGTTCGTACAAGGGGTGGCCCGGTAAACGCGAAACTTCATACACGCCCGTTTCTGCAATAGTGCGGGCGTTGAGCGCATTGCTCCAGGCATCAAACTCTTTTCCGTAGCCTTCGCTTAAAAAGGGTAGATACCCCAAAAGGAAGCCCCCAAAAAGAAGTGAGGGGGTATACGATTTAGGAATTTTGTTCAATGGACTTTTCGTAAGGCACGCGATTGACAATACTACGGGCTAAAGTTACTTCATCTGCGTATTCTAATTGGTCGCCTACGGCAATTCCGCGCGCTATAGCCGAAAGCTTGCCTTTAAAATCAGCCAGGCGTTTAAAAAGATAAAAGGCCGTGGTCTCGCCTTCCATGGTGGTGCTCAAACCAAAAATCAGTTCATGAATTTGGCCTTCGGCAACCTTGTTCACCAGCATTTCTATGTTTAGGTCGTTGGGGCCAATGCCATCCATCGGGCTAATAAGCCCACCCAAAACATGGTAAATACCTTTGTACTGGCCAGTATTTTCAATGGCCATTACGTCTCGGATGTCTTCTACAATGCACACCAAATCTTTTTGGCGGCCGGGGTGGGCGCAGATATCGCAAAGCTGGCTATCACTAATGTTGCCGCAGCTTTTACAGTGCTTCACTTTTTCCTTTAAGTCTAGCAGACTTTGCGCCAAGTGCTGCGTGGCAGATTCTTCTTCTCGCAAAAGATGCAAGGCCAAACGCAGGGCTGTTTTTTTTCCGATACCCGGTAGACCGGAAATTTCCTCTACCGCTTTTTCTAAATATTTAGAAGAATACTCCATTAAACCGATTTGCGCGTCAAAGATAGAATTGACTAGGTAGGGAATTGTTTTATTTGCAAAAAAAAGAAGATGAGTGCAGGTTTAATCCTGGCCATTGTGGTCGCCTATTTTTTATTGCTTATTGGGGTTTCCTACCTCACCGGCCGCAAAGATGATAATGAGGCATTTTTCCTGGGCAATCGCCAGAGCCCCTGGTACGTGGTAGCCTTCGGCATGGTGGGTGCTTCACTCAGCGGGGTTACTTTTATTTCGGTACCCGGTTGGGTGCAAAGCGGGCAGTTTGCCTACATGCAGGTAGTTTTGGGCTATGTGTTGGGCTATGTGGTTATCATCAAGGTCTTGCTGCCCTTGTACTATCGCTTGCAGCTTACCAGCATCTACACGTATTTGGGTCAGCGTTTTGGCAATGTTTCCTACAAAACGGGTTCTGCTTTCTTTTTGCTTTCGCGGATTATTGGGGCTTCTTTTCGTTTGTACCTGGTGGCCATTGTCTTGCAGCTGAGCATTTTTGATGCTTTTGGAATACCCTTTTGGCTCACCGTGGCCATTACCATTTTACTCATTTGGGTGTACACCTTTAGAAGCGGTATTAAAACCATTATTTGGACCGACACGCTGCAAACCACCTTTATGCTGGCGGCAGCCTTTTTAACCATTTACTTTATTAAAAAGCAGATGCTGCCTGATGCCAGTTTGATGGAGTACGTGGCCCATTCCAACTACTCGCAAATTTTCTTTTTTGATGACTGGCGCAATGAGCATTTCTTTTGGAAGCAGTTTTTAAGTGGGGCCTTTATCACCATTGTAATGACGGGCCTGGATCAAGACATGATGCAAAAAAACCTCAGTTGCCGCAGCCTGGCCGATGCCCAGAAAAATATGTTTTGGCTCAGCCTGATTCTAGTTGTGGTAAACTTGGTTTTTCTTTCTCTGGGCGTGCTTTTATACGGCTACGGGGAGGCCAACAACATTTTTGAGTATAACTTTAAAGGCGATGAGGTTTTTGCGGCCGTGGCTTTAAATGGAGAACTGGGTTTTGCTGTGGCCCTATTTTTTATTGTGGGCTTAATTGCCGCAGCCTACAGCAGTGCTGATTCGGCTTTAACCGCTCTCACCACTTCCTTTAGTGTTGATATTTTAGGCATTGAAAAAATGAAAGGCGCTAAAGGCAAGAAGCTGCGTAAGCGTGTACACCTGATGTTTAGTTTCATCTTGTTTTTGGTCATCTTAGTCTTTAAGCAACTCAATGACGAGAGCGTGATTAAAGAACTGTTTATTGCCGCTGGTTACACCTATGGTCCGCTTTTGGGCCTCTATGCTTTTGGTCTTTTCACTAAATGGCGAGTGCGTGATAAACTGGTGCCGCTGGTGGCCATTATCGCTCCGCTGCTTTCGTTCTTAATTAAGAGCAACTCCGTGCAGTGGTTCAATTATGAAATGAGCTTTGAACACCTCATTCTTAATGGGCTGCTCACGTTTTTGGGCCTCTGGCTGCTGCGCCTTAAAAATAAAAACTGAGGCCAAGGCTCACTTGATCTCCTTCCAGGTTGCTCCGAATTCTTTTGCCGGCCAAAAAATTCACCAGGTGGTAATTAAATTGCAGTCCTAATTGATTTTGGTGGTGATAACGCCAGCGCCATTCCAGTCCGCTTGCTATATTGTAGCTGTCTACATTAATGCTGGTTTCGGTCTCAGTACCGTCAATAATTTCGGTGCGCCTGAGCCCGGTATTAATAGAAGTGTAGGCTAATTGAGATTGTAGGTGCAAGGCCCAGCGGTTGCTTTTCCAAAGCGCACGGCTGTAGGTAAGGCCAAAATCCATAGCAAAATCACCGCGCGATTCAGTAACCACATTAAAGGCGTAAACTCTAAAATCTTTCTTGTACTGAAGCGCACTGTATCGGAAAATAAAGCCCAGGTAATCGTTTGGTGAAAGCTGTGCACTTACACCCACTGAAAAGGCCGGTGACGGTCTGATGAAGCTGGCCAGGTTTCCCTGAAAAAATAAGGTACTCATGCCTAACTCCAGAAAAAAGGCGTGATCGGTCCAACTGATCTTCTGCCGCAGTTCTTCAGTAGTAGCCAGGTCGTCATGCTCTTTTTTATAGAGCACCTCTTTCACTTGCTTTTTGCTTTGGGCCTGTAAGAGGTCAAGCAGAAATTTTTGATGATCGGTTAAATTTGGCTTGTCCGCCAGGTCTTGCGCCCACGCGCTGCTGTAGGCCAAAAGCGAGTCTGTTTTTGGAAACCTAAAATGATTGAAAATGGTCAAGTAAGACTTGTAAAAGGCCTCCAATTCTTGCGGTTCAGGAGTGGGCTCATTTTGCGCTACGTCACTTAAGAGCTGTAAGCGTATCATCAACTCGCTTGCATCACAATAGCTAAACCAAAAGTCTAGGAGAGCGGGTATTTTCTGCTTTCGCTCGGGGGCGGATATTTTCAAAACCTCGCTACGTAAAGAGTCGTAAATACTGGGGCAGTTTATTTGCTGGGCCCCTAAGAGCTCGCGTAAGGTATTGTCCTGAGCTTGGCCAGCGCTTAACATGGCCAGGGTAAAGATCAAAGCCAATACGTAAGAGTACCTCATAGATCCTTTTTAACAGATACTGCAAATTTACTGCCACTCAAAGGTAGCCGTTACGGGAAAATGGTCACTGTATTCTTTAGCCAATACCTGGTAATTGAAAACGCTGAATTTCGGGTCGCAAAAAATGTGATCGATCCGCAAGGGAATGGGGCTTTTAGCGTAGGTTCTGCTAAAGCCACTGCCGGCTTCCAGGTAACTGTCAGTTAATGGTTGGTTTATCAAATGATAGGCAAAGCTGTGCGGGGTATCGTTAAAATCGCCAGCGCAAATAACGGGGTACGGACTGTTGGCTATGGCCTGAGCTAAAACCTTAGCCTGATGGGAGCGCTTGACAAATGCGTGATTGATTTGCCGGGCAATTCTCAAAAAATCATTTTTAATTTCCTCAGGCCGGCCAGCATTGGGGTTTTCCAAACGGTTGTATTCCTCTTCTTGAAAACCTACCGAAGCCAGATGGGTGTTCATTAAACGGATCCGCTGCCGGTCAAATTCTATATCGGCATAAATGGCGCGTCCTCCATCTGTGCCATCGGGGCCTATGCCGTAGCGGATGGAGCCCGTTTCTAAGAGCGGGTATTTGGAGAAAATCACCAAACCCGAACCTTGATTTTGGAGCTTGAAGATTTGGTAGCGATGCGGGTAGTTAAAATCAGGAGCCTGATCTCTAAAAAAATATTCCTGTAGAAAAAGTATGTCCGGGTCTTGCTCGGCAATCAGTTCCGCTATGCGGCTCTCCGTATCGGGTGGTAACCAACCGTATTTATTAAAAAGCCGCACGTTGTAGGTCATTACTTTAAGCGTTTCTCCGGGGTTTACCGCCTTATGACTTCCACTGGCCTGGTAGAAACGCATGAGGTGCAGGTAGCCAATGGCAATGCACACAATTGAGAGCAGCACTTTAGAGCGCAGGCGTAAAATCCAGTAGAGTATAAAAAATAAGTTAAGGAGTAAAATAAGGGGATAGCCTAAGCCAAAAAAAGCGAGGTACGAGAAGGTAGAAGGATCTACGTAGTAAGCCAGATAGGATAGCAGTAGCGCCAGCGCGGCCAAAATATTGAGGAAAAATAAAAAGCCGTGAAGGAATGACTTTCTCTGCTGCGCCATTATTCACGCCCAATTTTAAACAGGTGGTCTTTTTCTTCTTTGGTTAAACTATCGTAGCCACTGCGGCTGATTTTATCCAAAATTTCGTCCATTCTTTTTTGGTCACTGGCTTGGTTGGCCCGCTTGGCTCTTTGTGCAGGGGTATTTGCTTTTTTGCGGCTGTATACTTTGCGCACCTTAGGTTTGGGTTTAACCCAATTGGCAATTGTGTCTACCAGTTGCGAGAAGCCTTCGGTAAGGTCTTTCCCATCGCGGTAAGCACGGGCCATAAAAAAGCCAAAAGCGGCCCCGCCCAGGTGAGCAATACGGCCTCCGGCATTTTCGCCATCGCCCAAGCCAATTAGATCTAAGAGTAGAAAGCCCGCTGCAATCCCCCAGAGGGGTACGTTTAGTACAAAAAACAAACGCACTGGAAATTTTGGGTTGTAGGTAGCAATGGCAACAACCACCGCCATTACTCCTGCCGAAGCTCCCCGGTTATTAGAGATAGTTACGGCCTCGTAAAAGGCGGGAAAAATATTGTAAAATAATACGTACAAGGCTCCGCCAATGATGCCCCCAATAAGAAAGGTACTCAGGAGTCTACGTCCGCCAAAGTATTCCATGAACAAGCGGCCGGCAAAATAGAGCCACAGCATATTGAAAAAGATGTGGAAAAAGCCCTGGTGAAAAAACATGTAGGTGATGAGGGTCCAGGGCCTGGTGGCTAAGGTGAGCAAATCACTGGGCAAGGCAATAAAAATGGAAAAACCTCCGGCAATATCTACTTGGGTGAAAAAACTGAGTACCCGCAAGAGCAGGTACACCACGTAGAACCCCAAGTTTACTAAAATGAGCCGGGTTAGGGCATCACCTTGCCTAAAGCTATCTTTTATCTCGTCACTTATGCTTGCCATCAGTAATAGCCTCCTGTGTTTTTAGAGCGCCAAAATTTAATGAGTAAATATCCAAATAGCATTCCACCCAAGTGGGCAAAATGGGCCACATTACTACCGGGGTCATTGGCTATGCCATTGTAAAGCTCTAAAGCCCCGTAAGCGGCCACAAAGTATTTAGCCTTTATGGGTATGGCAAAATAAAGGTAAATACGCTGATTGGGAAACATCATTCCAAAAGCCAGGAGAATACCAAATACGGCCCCTGATGCCCCTACCGTGGTGGTATTGAGCAATAGGTTGGCACGTGCCATGGTTTCATCCATGTAGTTTTGATTGTTTTGCAAAATAGACAAGCCCTCTGATTGAATAAGCGCCACTTGCTGGGGATCTAGTTGGGCCAGCAAAGATTGCAGTTCCCAGTAGGTTACACCCATGTGCAAAGCGGCTGCGCCAAAGCCCGTGATGAGGTAATACGTTAAAAAGCGTTTGCTCCCCCAAATATTTTCCAGGGCATAGCCAAACATCCACAAAGCGAACATATTGAAAAAGATATGCCCCAAATTGGCATGCATAAACATGTGGGTAACAAATTGGTAAGGCCTAAACTGTTCAGACATGAGAAGGTACAAACCTAATTCACGGCCTAAGTCAATGCCAAAAGTGCTGCCTAAGACCAAAGTGGCCAAGAACATGAGGCCATTTATAATCAAAAGGTTTTTAATTACCTCGGGGAGAAGATTGAGCCGCGGTGGTCTTTGGTACATCTAATGAAAAGATTTATCAATGTCATTTAATTTCAAGTTCACCACAACAGCTTTACCATTGAGGCTTACATAAGGGCTTTTGCAGGCAAATAGTTCATCTACTAATTTAGCCAGAGCTGAGGGCTCAAGAACCGTACCTGTTCTAATGGCCGCCACTTTGGCCATTATTTGTGCCATTTTTTCGCTCTGCTCTTTACGATCCTGACTCTTATGGTTTTTTTCATCTTCTATGAGTTCCTCAAAAACAGCCTGTAAAGAAGCATTTTCTAAATAGAGTGGCACCCCCTGCACAATAAGCTCTTGCTTGCCAAACTCATCCAGGTCAAATCCTAATTCGGTTAATTTTGGGAGCAGGCCTTGTAGCAGGGCAAAATCGCCTGGGGTAAATTTTAAATTCTGTGGAAAAAGCAGTTGTTGGCTGGGTATGTTTTGGCTGGCTATGGCGTTGGAAATCCGTTCAAAGAGTATACGTTCATGCGCCCGGTTTTGATGAATGAGAATCATGCCCTCCCCGTGATTGGTAAGGATGTATTTCTTGCCAATTTGTAAATACTGCTTAGCTGGGGCCGATGGGGCATCGTCAAATTTCGCTTGCACCTGTTCAGTTTTTTCTACTTCCGGTAAGTTACTCAGCAGGCTTTCCCATTGCTGGCTTTGCCGGCTTACCGGTGCTCCGCCCTGATAGCTGCCCCTCCCAAAACCAGCGTTGGTTCCGGAACCGCCATCGCCTGAAGGCTTCTTTTTTGGGGAAGCTGTTTCAAACGGGTTGAAGGTGGGGTCTACCGTAATTTGAGGCGGTTTAACCGGCCCGCTGGGTTGCGGAGAATTCCGGAACTGCGCTTCAGTTTCAAAGTCAAGCGTGGGGGCAATATTGTATTGACCTAGCGCGTGCTTTACCGCGGTGCGGATAATGCTGTACACCGCTTTTTCATCCTCAAACTTAATCTCTGTTTTGGTGGGGTGTATATTCACGTCAATCTTTTCGGGCGGAAGCTCCAAAAAGAGAAAATAAGTGGGGTGGCTGTTATCTTGGAGTAAGCCTTCAAAAGCGTTAAGCACCGCTTTGTGCAAGTACCCGTTTTTAATAAAACGGTGGTTGGTAAAAAAGAATTGTTCTCCCCGGGTTTTCTTAGCAAACTCTGGCTTACCAATAAAACCACTCAATTTTAAAATGGGCGTGTCTTCCTCAACCGGCACTAATTTTTCATTGAACTTTTTGCCAAACACGTTTACAATGCGCTGCCGCAATTTGGTGGCGGGTAAATTAAAGAGGCTGGTTTGGTTGTGTTTAAATTCAAAGCCTACCTGCGGGTGAGCCAAAGCCACGCGTTCAAACTCATCAATAATGTGGCGCAGTTCAACGTTGTTAGATTTTAAAAAATTACGCCTGGCGGGTATGTTGTAAAAAAGGTTCTTTACCTCAATACGGGTGCCCTGGGGCGTATTGCAGAAATCCTGACTTTTAAAGTGCCCACCTTCTATTTTAAGTTGGGTGCCCAGTTCCTGGTCTGAGGTTTTGGTTTTTAACTCTACCTGTGCTACCGCGGCAATAGAGGCCAGGGCTTCACCTCTAAAACCTTTGGTGCTGATGGTGAAGATATCTTCGGCCTTTTGAATTTTGGAAGTGGCGTGGCGCTCAAAGGCCAGGCGGGCATCATTCTCAGTCATGCCCTGGCCGTTATCAATAACCTGAATGTTGGTTTTTCCGGCTTCTTGCACCAGCAGTTTCACTTTGCTAGCGCCCGCGTCAACGCTGTTTTCTAAAAGCTCTTTAACCACAGAAGCGGGTCTTTGTACCACTTCACCGGCCGCTATTTGGTTGGCCACATTATCGGGCAAAAGCCTAATAACATCGGGCATTAATACATGATTATGTAGTAGGTTAAAAATAGCAAGCCGGTAATAATTAAAAGCAGCACCCGGTTAGAACTTTTTACACTGCTTTGCCTGCGCGATTGCCATTCACTTCTGAATCGGTCTTCAATTTCTGCACGTTTTACTTTCTTTTCGGCTGACTGTGAAGCTTCTTTTTGATACTTGGCGCGTAATTTTTCAAGCCGTTCTTTTCGCTCATCGTAATGCCGGGGTTTAAAGCTAAAATGCTTGGCGCGATGTTGCTTAAAAATGCTGGGTAATTTAGGCGCTTCCATATTATTTACTTTTTGTTAGCCATTTTTAGCCGTGTCTACAGCCCTATTTTCAGGCGCAGAGATGGAGTCAACCTTTAGCGGTAACTCTAGGGTATCATCGGGTTCCGCTTCTAAAAGTTCATAATGACCCGCCTGCGGAATGGCAATTTTATAGGTTTTACCTGCGTGCTGTGGCAGGTATTCATAACGCAGCCAGGGGTTATGATATTTTAGAATACGGTAATTAATGCCGTAAGACTGGGCAAACTCCCCTAGGTTGTCAATGGCAGTATCCACCGCAACCTCATAAGTAGGTATAAGCGGGTAACGATCTTTCTTGCGCACGCGGAAGCCATAATCTCTTGGGTTTTCCAGGATATGGCGCACTGCCATTAAGCGGTAAAGGTAACGGCCCGTCTCTGGGTTAAGGGTAAGATCATAGAAATTACGGGCATGTTGGCGTTCTAACTGCCGCTTAACACCTGCAATGCCCATGTTATAAGAGGCCGCAGCCAAGGTCCAACTGCCCAGTTGATCATAGGCGTATTGCAGATATTGACAGGCTACATGGGTGGCTTTCTCCACGTGGTAACGTTCATCAACCTCTTTAGTCACCTCCAGACCGTATTGTTGGGCTGTACTTTCCATAATTTGCCAGAAACCCACTGCCCCGGCCGGAGAAACCACGTTCATAAAACCACTTTCAATTAGGGGCAAGTACTTAAAGTCTTCGGGTATGCCGTATGATTCTAAAATAGGTTCTATTATGGGAAAGTATCGCCCGCTGCGCTTTAAAAATAATACGGTTTGAGATTGCCAATAGGTATTTACCAACAATTCATGGTCATAGCGCTCCTTCACTTCAGGGTCCTTAAAAGGCACCGGTTCTCCTGCAAAGGTGATTTCCTGAGGATGGGGGGCGCTGTAAATGGCATAATTCTCATTAAATTCTTTATAAAAAGCCTTATCATCTGTTTCTGGATAGCTGTAATAACTCAGAAAGCGTAAGGCCGAAATGAGGGCCAAGGCAATGCCTAGTATTTTTAAGATGCGATTCATCCGTAGTAAAATTCACTTTGTAAAGCGGTGAAGTTGGGCGCTTTAAGGTCCTTTTCAGAAAGCTTCGGGTCTTCAATCTCCCAGTCTATTTTTAAGTCTGGATCGTTCCAAAGCACCGCACCTTCACTTTCTTTATTGTACAGATTGGTGCATTTGTAACTAAAGATGGTGTTATCTTCCAGAGTTAAAAAGCCATGCGCAAAACCAGGCGGCAGCCAAAACATTTTTTTGTTTTCACTGCTCAAAAGCACCTTGTGATGTTGGCCATAAGTGGGGGAACCCTTGCGAATATCCAGCGCAATGTCTAACACCGCACCGGTAATTACCCGTACAAGTTTGCCCTGAGCATAGGGGGGATTCTGAAAATGCAGCCCTCTTAAAACTCCCCGGCTACTTAGAGACTGATTGTCTTGAACAAACTGGGCCTTAATGCCTGCCTCATGAAAGGTGGCCTGATTGTAAGATTCAAAAAAATAACCGCGGTGGTCGCCAAATACGGTAGGTTCAATCTCTACCAAATCCCGTATTCCGGTTTCAATTATCTTCATACGGCAAAGGTACTTTAAGGCTTTAAAAATGGAATGAATTCTAAAGAATTGATTTTAGTTGGCCACCTCACTCATGAATTTTATCCGCATCAGCCTAAGCTCCTCTTCATCGTATTCACCTTCAAACTCCTCTACAGCCTCTTGCAAATCTTCGCTTTCGGCTTCCATAAAATAATCATGCACCTCTTCCATTTGATCTTCGTCAAAAAGATCTTCTAAATAGTAATCTATGTTTACTTTGGTGCCTGAGTTTACAATGTGTTCTATTTCGGTAACTATTTGCTCCATGCTCAGGCCTTTGGCCGATGCAATATCTTCCAGCGGCAGTTTGCGATCTGTGCTTTGAATGATGTACACCTTCAGACCTGATTTGTTAACCACAGATTTTATAACGAAATCATCGGGTTTTTCAATGTCATGATCCTCAATGTACTGCTTGATAAGCTCCAGAAAAGGTTTACCAAATTTGCGCGCTTTACCTTCACCTACCCCGCTTATTTTAATAAGCTGCTCATTATTGGTGGGGTAGTGTAGGGCCATCTCATTAAGAGATGTTTCCTGAAAAACGGCAAAGGGGGGAACTCCTTTCTTTTTGGCTTCTTTTTTAGTGAGGTCTTTGAGCATTTTAAATAGCTTTTCATCAAAGGCTCCACCGCTTGATTTTTGCTGGGCCAGCACAACTTCTTCATCGCCCTCCTGCTCATAATTGTGATCTTCAGACATTTTAAAGCTTTGGGGTTTCTGCATGAAGCCCTGGCCTTTCTCCGTGAGCAAAAGCACCCCGTATTTTTCAATGTCTTTACGCAGCAGGCCTTGCACCACCGCTTGCCTAATTACACTTAGCCAGTATTTGTCGTCACGGTCAGCTCCCTGGCTAAACTGGTCCAGCTCACTGGTTTTATATTGCTTTAGCATGGAGTTTAACTGCCCCGTTAAAATTTTTACAATAGGTTCAGCCTTAAATTTTTGATGCGTGGCCTCAATAGTTTCCAGCACCAGCTTTACATCTTCCTTAGCTTCAAATTGCTTGCGCGGATTCTGCGAGTTGTCATCCATATTGGCTCCATCGCCATTCACCTCATCAAACTCCTCCCCAAAATAGTGCAGGATAAATTTCCGCCTGTTCATGCTGGTTTCGGCATAAGCCACCACTTCTTGAAGTAGTTGCATACCCACTTCCTGTTCTGATACGGGTTTTCCATGCAGAAACTTCTCCAGTTTTTCAATGTCTTTGTAAGCGTAAAAAGCCAGGCAAATGCCCTCGCCACCATCGCGACCTGCCCGTCCGGTTTCCTGGTAGTAACTTTCCAGACTCTTGGGCATGTCATAGTGAATGACAAAACGTACATCGGGTTTGTCAATACCCATTCCAAAGGCTATGGTGGCTACAATCACATCGGTATCTTCCATAAGAAAAGCATCTTGGTGGCGCACCCGTGCCTTGGCGTCTAAACCTGCGTGGTAGGGTAGGGCCTTAATGCCGTTTACTTGTAGGGTTTCGGCCAATTCTTCTACTTTTTTACGACTCAGGCAATAAATGATACCGCTTTTGCCTTGGTGTTTTTTTATGAATCGCACAATATCACTATCAACATTTTTAGTTTTAGGACGGACCTCATAAAAAAGATTAGGGCGGTTAAAGGAGGCTTTGAACACCTGCGCATCATCCATTCCCAGGTTTTTCTGAATATCGTTCTGCACCTTTGGCGTTGCCGTGGCAGTAAGGCCAATAATGGGCTTTCGCCCGATTTTGGTGATGATATTTTTGAGGTTGCGGTATTCTGGCCGGAAGTCGTGACCCCACTCTGAAATACAGTGGGCCTCATCAATAGCATAAAAAGAAACCGTAACCGATTGCAAGAACTCCACGTTGCTTTCTTTGGTCAAAGATTCTGGCGCTACATACAATAATTTGGTGACACCACTACGTACATCTTCTTTTACCTGCTCAGTTTCACGTTTGGTTAAAGATGAATTCAGCACGTGTGCCACTCCATTACTTTCAGAGAATCCCCGCAGGCTGTCTACTTGATTTTTCATAAGGGCAATAAGGGGTGAAACCACAACGGCCGTACCTTCTTGCATAATGGCCGGCAATTGGTAGCAAAGAGACTTACCGCCACCGGTGGGCATTATAACAAAGGTGTCTTCGCCTGCTAAAACACTATCTACTACTTTTTCTTGTAATCCTCTAAATTCTCTAAAGCCAAAGAATTTCTCTAGCTCTTCTCTGGCTTTCAGCGTGTTTGACTCCAAAGTCATTCGTTTTAATTAATACAATGGGAAAGATACTACAAACGATGCAGAACTATTCAATTGTTTGCTATAAAATTTTTAAGGTGATAAATGAAATTCACCACCTTTGCTGCTCAAAAAAAGTGCTTTGTCTATGGCTGATAGCAACAGCTCCAACATGTCTTTTCTGCAGCATTTAGAAGTTTTACGCTGGCACTTGGTACGCTCTACCGTGGCCATTGTAGCTTTGGCTATTTTCTGCTTCCTGGCCAAAAGTGTGGTATTTGACGTAATCATTTTCGGGCCGAAGGACCCAAAATTCATTACCTACCAACTTTTTTGCGAAGCTACACAAGCTTTAGGAACTACCGAACTTTTTTGCTTGGAAGAAATGCCTTTTGATATTTTAAATACCAAAATGGCGGGTCAGTTTAGCACGCATATTTGGGTTTCATTAATTGGCGGCTTTATTTTGGCCTTTCCCTACGTGCTTTTTGAAGTTTGGCGTTTTGTAAAACCGGGCCTACATCCTAAGGAAAGAACCTACAGCCGCTGGGTACTTTTTTTTGGAGGGTTCCTATTCGCCCTGGGGGTTGGTTTTGGCTATTTCTTAATTGTGCCGCTCAGTATTCAATTTCTTGGCGGCTACACCATTAGCCAGGAGATTACCAATCTTATAGATTTAATCTCCTACATTTCTACCGTGAGTACGGTAACTTTAGCTACTGGTCTGATATTTGAACTGCCGGTGGTGGTATATTTTTTAGCGCGCGGTGGTTTAATTACCCCCCAGTGGATGCGCACCTACCGCAGGCATGCCATAGTGGTGATCTTAGTACTTTCTGCTATTATTACGCCACCCGATATTGCCAGCCAAATTTTGGTGTCGTTCCCTATTTTGCTCTTGTATGAGTTGAGTATTAAAATTTGCAAAAGGGTAGTAGAAAAGCAGGAAAAAGCTTCCCACGCGCTCACAAAATCTTAGAAAACATGAAGCTTAGAGCCGATAAAATTGTAAAGCGTTACCGCAGCCGAACCGTGGTAAAAGGGGTAAGTTTTGAAGTAAGTCAGGGTGAAATTGTGGGGCTACTTGGCCCCAACGGAGCCGGTAAAACCACCAGCTTTTACATGGTGGTGGGCCTAATTAAACCCAATGAGGGTCACGTTTTTTTAGACGATACGGAGCTTACCAAATTACCCATGTACAAACGAGCCCAGAAGGGGGTGGGGTACCTAGCTCAAGAAGCTTCCGTTTTTAGAAAGCTCTCTGTTGAGCAAAATATTATGGGGGTTTTACAGATGTCTAAATTTTCCAAAACTGAGCAGAAACAACGACTGGAGAACCTGCTGAATGAGTTTGGTCTGCAGCACATCCGTAAAACGCGCGGTGACTTACTTTCAGGTGGGGAGCGCAGACGAACTGAAATTGCCCGTGCCCTGGCGGTAGACCCTAAATTTATTTTGTTAGATGAGCCTTTTGCAGGCGTAGACCCCATTGCCGTTGAAGATATACAAGAGATTGTAGCTTCCCTAAAAAAACGAAATATTGGCATTTTAATCACCGACCACAACGTGCAGGAAACCTTGGCCATTACGGACAGAACCTACCTCATGTTTGAAGGCCGTATCCTAAAATCGGGCTCTGCCGAGGAGCTGGCGGCTGACGAGCAGGTGCGTAAAGTCTATTTGGGCCAAAACTTTGAATTGCGCAAAAAGCGTGAGCAGATAATTAGAGATTAGTGGCTTGGGTTTTAGTCAGCTAAAAAAAACCAACCGCTGCCAAGTATAAATAGCAGATTACAGCACTTACCTGCAAGGGTTAACCAGCTTTATGATGGCACAATCATGAAACAGACGCCCTTTTCAAACGGTCGTTTATCGCCCTGCCCAAACCTTCATCTGGGAAAAGTTCTGCTAAAATAACATCTGTATTTTGGGGGTTAAAACTGTGCAGCGCTTTAAATAGCTCGGCTGCCGCTTCGGTTAAAATACCAGCAGAGGAAAGAATACGCTGGTTTTTAACGGGTATGCCCGGTACCCTAGCCTTGAAGGTTATGGTGCCGGTGCGGGCAGGATTGACCAGTTTTAGGTTTTGAGAAAGCTGGCCGTGCAGCAGTTTAATGCCGGGCGAGTAATGGGCGCTAAGCATACCTGGGGCCTTTGGGTTACTGCTAGAGGTTTTGACCTGAGTGATGCGTTGGCCCAACACACTTTCAATTTCTTCCAAACTAGATCCGCCCAAGCGCAGTACTACGGGAGAGGCCTGGGTAAGGTCAATAATGGTAGACTCTACACCCACTGGGCAGGGGCCGCCATCTAAAATATAATTTACCCGGTCTCCTAATTGGGCACTTACGTGCGATGCCAAAGTAGGGCTTACCGCCCCAAAGGGATTGGCGCTGGGCGCGGCCAATGGATAATTACATTTCTTGAGCAACTTTTGAGCCAAGGGATGCTTGGGAAACCGAATAGCTACGGTAGCATGTCCGGCCGTTACAATATCCGGTACCTTTTTGGTTTTTTTAACAATAAAAGTAAGCGGCCCCGGACAAAGCGCGTGGTAGAGCCTTGGTAACAATTCGGGCAATTCAGCTAAGTAGGGTTGCGCGTGTTCAAGCTCGGCAAAATGAAGAATTAAGGGGTCAAAACTGGGTCTGCCTTTGGCTTCAAAAATTTGCGCTACGGCCTTGGCGTTTCGGCCATCGGCTGCCAAGCCATACACGGTTTCAGTGGGCATGGCTACCAAACCACCTGCATTTAAAAGGGAGGTTGCTTTTTCTAGGTCTACTCCAACAGCGCTTGCCATGATTTAAAAAATAAGGTAGGTAACAATTATGGAAGAAAGAATAAACACCGCAAAGGAAAAGATAACGAGTACGTTTAGCGCTAAAAACTTAAAAAGCGTCTTCAAATACCTTTGTTGGTAAAACACGCGCATGGCCCAAAAAAGATAAACCGCGTACAGCATTAAAATCACAGCAAAGCCCTGGTCATTAAGTTGAAATACGAAACCCAAGCTAAAAAGCAGAAACAAAACCGATTGATTAAAGAAAGCAAAGAATAAATGCTCTGGATAGTAGAAAGACTGTCGCCAGTAAAAGACTTTGAGCCACAACCCTAAAACCGGCACAAAAAGAAACAGTATCCAAAAGACATTCTTGTAAAAGAAGTTATTGAATTCTTCCTGCTGCATATTATTGGACTTGGCCGCCTGATGGTACAGAAAGCTATTCCAAAAGCTCACTTCGTATCCTAATGATTTAAGGGCCAGGCTATCAGGCGTGCGCTTGTTTTGCAGGTGGAAGTTGCGAAACTCCCAGATTTTCTCAAAAAAGTTGCCTGCCTTTTCATCATTAGTTTGAGCTAAAGAATCTAGAGATAAAGGAGTTTCTTCAGAGCCAGTGCTGTCTACAGTTAGGTTAAAAAATCCTTTTTGGTTTGTTTCAGGCTCGGTTTCAACAGGCGCCTCTTTTTGAGAGGTATTTATGTTTACCATGGCCACATCTTTTGAATCATCACTCAGGTTCATGAGAAAAGCATGATTACTGAGCACATAAAGTAGAGACGAACCGGAGGCATATAGCGCATGCGTTTACCTTGCTGATATTCCAAGGGTACTTTTCCTGGCCGGAGCACTAGCCTGCGTAAAGTGAGGGAAAATCGGCCGTCAAAAGCTAAAAAATTACTGAGGCTCTCAGTCACTAACTGCCAAAAAGTAATTCTGCGCCCATCGTTTTTTTGGCCGCAATGGGGGCAGTAGTTTTGGCCTTCTAGCGCTTGTTGGCAATTAAGGCACTGTCTGGTTTTTAGCTCTTTACCAGTCATTTTTCTTAGTAGAGTTCTTCAGAACTAAAAGAGTCAAAACCAATTAGGCGGTCATAACGACTGCCTATTTCACGGTTGTAAATGAGTATTTGGTAAATATTTTCAGCCTCCCAGTGTGAACCCTCAATGGCATCAGGAATCACCTTTTGCTCTGAGCTATTATACATGGCGTAGTAATAGTTGTAGTAGCCTTGTTTTAAAAGCGCTTGGGCGCGATAAGCCTTGCGCGTTTCGTCATATTTCATTTTAAACTCAGGCCTTAGTTTCCAGTCGCTGAGTTGACCAAAAATGTATACATCGCCTTGTGCGTAGGGGGCTGGGGCCTCTAATATAAAATCAACCACGGCATAGTCTGCTTCAGTTTCAGAGTTACCCGCATCAAGCCGTCTTACCTGAAATCTGCCGTTGATGTCAAACCACACTGCATACTCACTAATGGCCCGGGATTCATCTAGCTTGAGGTAGACGGTAAAAAGGCTATCGCGTGTTATGTTTCGCACGTTTTGGGTGAGGGTCTGTAAATTCTTGATGTCAAAAAAGCGGAATTCATTGAGCCCATGAAAAGTGTTTTCATCATCATACTGATACACCAATTGACTGTTCTGCAGGAAACGCGGCTTGAGCGTAGTAATGGCATTATCCCAGCGAAGGTTTTGCATCAGGTGTACCTTGAGATCTCTAAAGGGGTTTTGAATCACATAATTGGGGTGACTAATGGTGAAGTCTATCTCTTGATGCGTATTCATTTTGTCTACATTGGTGGCTCTGCGTATGGTGGCCCCCACATTCACTAGCTCTTCATACACCATGAATCTTCTACTCAAGACTACATCATTGACATCATCATTTCTGAAAACTACCAACAGGTAATTTCCTGACTTTTTCAATTGCATTTGTTGGTTTGGGAGGGTTAAACTGTAATGCGTGTAAGGGATAAGGGCATTAAGGGAGTACTCAAAATCCTGAATGTAATCCTCACTAAAATTCCCCAGGTAATCAGTGTTCATAAGGCCGCTTTGCTTCCAGTCTGCATCACAGTGGTACACTGTGTATGAATAATTCACAAAGTCTTCATAAAGGTCGTCAAAAGAAAGAATGAGCCTTTGTCCAGAATTTAAAGCAATTATGGGTGGCCCCAGCGGATTTCCTAGTGGATGTAATTTCACAGTTTTAATGCCTGCTTGGTATACGTGGTCTTCAAAAACCAAATCCCTATTCTGATAATAGGTATCAATGGCATATTGCGCAGATAAAATTGAGCTGTTTAAAACGAGAAGAAGAAGAAAAATAAAGTTTTTCACAAAGAAAAAATCAGTAGTTTATAAATTTGTTATAGAGTTAAGTACCAATTACTTAATTGCTAAAAACACCTCTATTTAGAAAGGTTCTAAATATATCAAAATAGAGCGCTAACCATAGGTACTTGTTAATTTTGCGGCCAATTTAAGATAGAATTTCTGATTCTACCCACATGGTAAAACAAGTTAAAATAAAAAAGGGTGTAGACATAAAGCTGCGCGGTATCGCTGAGCAGATTTATGAGAACGCTGAGCCGTCAAAAAGTTATGCAATTAGGCCGAGTGATTTTCCGGGCATACGTTTAAAGCTTAAGGCTCGCGAGGGTGACGAGGTGCTGGCCGGAGACGCTATCATGTTTGATAAAGATCGTCCGGAGGTTGTGATACCCTCGCCCGTGAGCGGTGAAGTGGTGGAAGTAGTGCGCGGTGCTAAGCGTAAAATTTTGGAAGTGCGCATTCTGCCTGATGCCGAAACCAGATATAAAGAAGTGGGTAGCGCCAAGCCTGAGGATTTAGACCCAGAAACCATCAAGAATAAAATTATTGAAGCCGGGGCATGGGCTCATATACGTCAACGTCCCTATAATATTATAGCCAGTCCGGCCGATAAGCCTAGAGATATTTTCATCGCTTGTTTTGACTCGGCTCCATTGGCGCCCGATAGCGATTTTGTGGTGCACGGCCAGGAGGCTGAGTTTAAGGCTGGAGTGGAAGCCTTGAAAAAGCTCACTAGTGGTAAGGTGTATTTGGGAGTAGACGGAAAGATCAATCCCTCTAAGGCGTTCACGGGAATTAAAGATGTTGAATTAATCGGTTTTAATGGCCCTCACCCTGCTGGTAATGTAGGGGTTCAAATTCACCACCTAAAGCCAATTAATAAGGGTGAAAGAGTGTGGGGCCTAAATTACCAGGATGTAATTATATTAGGAAGAGTCTTTACCGAAGGCCGTTACAACGCTGCCAGACATATTGTACTCGCGGGCTCTCAGGTTGAAAAGCCCCGTTACCATAAGGTGTTAATTGGAACTTGTATTAAAAATTTCATTGAGGGTAACATCAAATCGGGCGAAAGCCGCTACATAAGCGGAAACGTTTTAACGGGTACACGCATATCACCAGAAGGCTATCTTGGTTTTTACGATACCATGTTTACCGTTATACCTGAAGGTGGTGATGAACAATTTTTTGGGTGGTTAACTCCCAACTTCAACAAGTTTAGCATCTCAAGAGCTTTGTTTTCATGGTTAAGCCCAGGCAAGCGTTATGAACTAGATGCTAGTATGAACGGAGAAGAAAGAGCTTTTGTTGTTACCGGGGAATATGAAAAGGTTTTTCCTTTTGAAATATACCCGGTTCAACTACTTAAGTCAATTATGATAAAAGATATAGAGGCCATGGAAAATCTTGGAATTTATGAAGTGGCTGAAGAGGATTTTGCCCTTTGCGAGGTGGTTTGTACCTCTAAAATTCCCGTTCAAACAACGGTGCGTGAGGGCTTGGATTTAATGGTGAATGAATTAGGAGCATAAAAAGAAGGAATATGAAGTTGTTTAAAAATCTCTTAGACTCAGTTAAACCCCACTTTGAAGAAGGGGGAAAGTTTGAGAAGCTGTACCCCGTGTATGATGGCTTTGCCACTTTCTTGTTTGTACCGGGCCACACCAGTCACTCTGGTGCACACGTGAGAGATGGTATTGATTTAAAGCGTACCATGGTGACCGTAATTCTGGCCTTAGTGCCTGCATTATTATTTGGCATGTGGAATGCCGGAGACTTGCATTATGCCGCACTAGGTGAAACCGTGGGCTTTTGGGATAAATTTTTCTTTGGCGCTATCAAAATAGTGCCTATGATAGTAGTGTCTTACGCAGTAGGCTTAGGAATTGAATTTGCCTTTTGTGTAATTAAGAAGCACCAAATTAATGAGGGATATTTGGTAACCGGGATGCTTATTCCCCTAATTATGCCCATTGATATCCCTTTGTGGATGGTAGCCCTTTCAGTGGTATTTGCTGTGGTAATTGGTAAAGAAGTTTTTGGGGGTACGGGCATGAATATTCTAAATCCTGCTTTAACAGCCAGAGCTTTTGCCTTTTTTGCCTACCCAACCTACATGAGTGGAGACCAAGTATGGATTAACACTTCTACTGATGCCGGACAAAGCGTGGTTGACGGTTATTCCGGAGCTACTGTTCTAGGAAGCTACGCCACGGGCGGAGAGGTGCAGTATAGCGTGATGGACATGTTCTTAGGAACCATTCCCGGTAGCATTGGTGAAACTTCTACGGTAGCCATTATCATTGGGGCTATTATGCTTATTTTCACAGGAATAGGAAGTTGGAGAATAATGCTCAGTGGGGTTGTTGGCGCCATTGTAATGGGATTAATCTTTAACGCAGTAGCTCCTTATGCAATATCTCCAGAGCAACAAACCTTTATGGCGGTTCCTTTTTGGCAACAGCTTATTATGGGTGGCTTTGCTTTCGGTATTGTTTTTATGGCTACTGACCCAGTGTCAGCTGCTCAAACCACACGGGGTAAATGGATATACGGTTTTTTGGTAGGCCTTTTTGCTATCATGATTAGAGTATTTAACCCCGCTTATCCAGAAGGAATAATGTTGGCTATTCTATTTATGAATGTAATGGCACCTTTAATTGACCACTACGTGGTTCAGGCCAATGTTAGTAAACGTAAAAAACGACTTAAAGTAGCGTAACCTATGGCATTAGATACAAATAAAAACGGATACACTTTTCTGTTTGCCTTTATTATGGTAGTGGTGGTAGCGGCTCTTTTATCAGCAGCTGCAACTTCCTTAAAGCCCGCTCAAGACGAAAATATTCGTCTGGAAAAAATGCAGAGCATCCTGGCTTCGATAAACATCGAAGTAGATCGTGATGAGGCGGGTGAGGCATACAAAAAGTACATTAAAGACGAGGTAGTTTTAAAAAACAACCAAAGAGTAGAAGGCATCAATGCCTTTCAAATTCAGCTTGCAAAGCAAATGGATAAAAGTCCTGAGGAACGCGAAGCGCCTCTTTACATTGCCGAGAAAGAAGGCTCTACTTATTACATAATCCCGCTGCGTGGTAAGGGCCTTTGGGGTCCTATCTGGGGTTATATTTCTCTTAAAGAGGATGTAAACACTGTGTACGGAGCCACTTTTGATCACAAGAGTGAAACTCCGGGCTTGGGAGCGGAAATAAACACTCCGGTTTTTATGGAGCAGTTCCAAAGCAAAAAAATTCTCAAAGACGGAAATTTTAGCGGAATACAGGTTACTAAAAAAGAAGCGGTTGGTGATTACCAAGTAGATGGCATTAGTGGAGGTACTATTACCTCTGTGGGCGTAGAGGACATGATTAAGGATTGCATGGTATCTTATGTAGACTACCTAAAGCAACAAAATACTAGCAAGACCGCTACCAATTCGAGCTCAAACAAAACTAACCTAGCAACTATTCAATAGATAGATATGGCTGAAGTAACAGAAGCTGTTGAAAAACAGAAAAAGCAAAGAGAGCCGCTCTTTGGCAAAAAGAATAGAAAGTTAATCAGTGACCCTTTAGACGACAGTAACCCTATTACTGTGCAAGTACTGGGAATCTGCTCGGCTTTGGCAATTACCGTTAAGCTTTATCCGGCCTTGATTATGTCCATTTCAGTTTTGTTTGTGATGGGTGTGGGTAACGTAGTTATTTCGCTTATGCGGAATGTTATACCCAACCGTATTCGAATTATTGTGCAGTTGGTGGTGGTAGCATCTTTGGTTATTCTGGTAGACCAAGTGCTAAAGGCCTACGTGTATGATGTAAGCAAAGAGCTTTCGGTATTTGTGGGACTAATTATTACCAACTGTATTATTATGGGGCGCTTTGAAGCCTTTGCCCTTGCCAACAAGCCTTGGAAATCATTTTTAGATGGTGTGGGCAATGCCTTTGGTTATGCATGGATTCTGTTGGCCGTAGCCTTCTTCAGAGAGCTTTTAGGTTCGGGTGCATTATTCGGGTACCAGGTTATTCCAGACAGCTGGTACCTTAGTAACGGTGGATTTTACTCCAACAATGGTTTGATGCTTTTACCTCCTATGGCCCTTATTACCGTAGGCATCATTATTTGGGTGCAGCGTGCCAAGAACACTAAACTTATTGAAGAAGACTAGTAGCTATGCAAGATTTAGTAAACATTTTTGTTAAGTCCATTTTTGTTGAGAACATGATTTTTGCCTACTTCCTGGGCATGTGTTCGTACTTGGCGGTGTCTAAGAAAGTTAGCACGGGTGTGGGCTTAGGCGCAGCGGTAATCTTTGTATTGGGCATTACGGTTCCTGTGAACTACCTCTTAGAGAATTACGTCCTTAAAGAGGGCGCTTTAAGTTGGCTAGGGCCACAGTTTGCTGAGGTTGACTTGAGCTTTTTATCGTTCATTATGTTCATAGCAGTGATTGCCTCTATGGTGCAATTGGTTGAAATGATTGTAGAGAAATTTGCTCCCGCTCTTTATGGCGCATTAGGTATTTTCTTACCTCTTATTGCGGTGAACTGTTCTATTTTGGGCGGTTCATTGTTTATGCAGGAGCGCAATTACAACTCCATTACAGAAGCATCGGTTTTTGGTTTAGGTAGTGGTGTGGGTTGGTTTTTAGCTATTGTAGCTATTGCCGCCATTCGTGAGAAAATCCGATATTCAAACATTCCTGCTCCTTTGCGGGGTTTGGGGATCACATTTATTGTTACCGGGCTAATGGGTATAGCCTTTATGGCGTTTATGGGAATTAAGTTGTAATTATTTTAAAAAGGACTTAAAAGATGGTGTTTTTAGCAACAAGTACAGTAATTATATCAAGTGTAGTAGTATTTGCGCTACTGGTATTTTTACTAGTATCAATATTATTAGGGGCCAAGGCCAAATTAGCGCCAAGTGGTCCGGTTACACTGAATATTAATGGAGAAGAAAAGCAAGTTGATTCGGGTAACACTTTGTTAACCACCTTATCGGAGCAAAAAATATTCTTACCCTCGGCTTGCGGTGGTGGCGGTACCTGTGCCATGTGTAAATGCCAGGTGCTTGATGGCGGTGGTGAAATTCTTCCTACGGAAGTAGGCTACTTTACCCGCAAAGAAGTACAAGAAAACTGGCGTTTGGGTTGTCAGGTGAAGGTTAAGAACGACATGAAAATTAAGGTGCCGGAAGAAATTTTTGGTATCAAAAAATGGGAGTGTGAGGTGGTTTCAAACTACAACGTAGCCTCCTTTATTAAAGAATTTGTGGTGCGGTTGCCCGAAGGTGAAAATCTGGATTTTCAAGCTGGTGGCTACATTCAAATTGACGTTCCTGAATGCGAGGTGGACTTTAAAGATATTGATATTACCTCACACCCTAAGTTAAATCGTGACCCGATGGATTTTAAATCGGAGTGGGATAAATTTGGCTTGTGGGACTTAAAGATGAAGAATGATGAGCCTATTTTTCGGGCTTATTCCATGGCCAACCACCCGGCTGAGGGTAACATCATCATGCTGAATATTAGAATTGCCACCCCACCATGGGATCGTGCCAAAAATCAGTGGATGGATGTAAATCCCGGTATTTGCTCATCCTACGTTTTCGGCTCTAAGCCTGGTGACAAAGTAACCATTAGCGGCCCTTACGGAGAGTTCTTTATCAAAGAAACCGAAGCTGAAATGCTCTACATTGGTGGAGGAGCGGGCATGGCGCCCATGCGTTCGCATTTGTTCCATTTATTCCATACCCTAAAGACTAACCGAAAGGTTTCGTACTGGTATGGTGGTAGATCTAAGCGTGAGCTTTTCTACCTAGACGATTTCCGTCAGATTGAAGAGCAGTTTCCTAATTTCTCTTTCCATGTAGTGCTTTCAGAGCCTACTGAAGAAGATAATTGGAAGGAAAAGAAAGATATGGAAGATCAAGGAGATGGTTTTACCGGATTTGTGCACCAAGCGGTTATTGACCAGTATCTATCTAAACACAATGAACCAGAAGAAATTGAATTCTACTTTTGCGGACCGCCACTTATGAATGCGGCTGTGCTTAAGATGGTAGATGATTGGGGAGTACCCCCCGAAAATGTTTCCTTTGATGATTTTGGAGGATAAAAAAAAGCGGCCATCAGGCCGCTTTTTTTTGCTCTTAAATAAACCGTGCGATTAGGATGTACAGGCGGCTGATTAGAAAACCAATGAAGCCATAAAGGGTAGAAATCATAGAGACCTTAAGTCCACCTACAAGCATGGCTGTTGAGACCTGTCCCATGGCTTGAATAGCTTCAAAGGCCCGAAACAAACCCAAGAGTTGCCCCAATATACCCACCGCCAAGACCAAGAGTCCGCATTCTTTTACCAAGTTTAAACTTCCTTTACCACTTACATGCAATAGAATGAACACGAATATACCCACTAAGCAAATACTTATCAGGGTCATGAAAAGCGGTCCTCCCGCTTTGAATAAATCAATCATAATACAACTTGTTTTTGTTTGCTGTAAAGCAATTCCAAAGACCTTTATTTTGCTAAGTCAAAAACCTTATTTGCGCGGTTAAATCCCGTTGATCATTGTGAGAATGCGAATATGAGCGCATATTTACTGCGAGAAAGTAATCAAATACCTCTTATTCTGGAGCGGGGCTATATTAATAATGGGCCTGATTTACCGAAGCTTTTTAGGGAGCTTTTGGGGCGCCTTAACCTTGGCAGCTTTGTTACTGCCAGGTGCTACTTTGCTAAGCATAGGATATCACAAATGGCGCAGGGAATCCAAAGGTTTATGGCGTTGGCTGCATTTAATCTACCTACTTATTTTTTCGCTCTACGTAGAGTGGTTAGGTTTAATTGCTGCCTATTGGTTAATATTTGAAATGGAGGTGCAGGCAGTTCCTCCTGTATTGGTCCGGCATTTCTTTGGCTCTACATGCTCTTTTTTGTGGTTATAGAAGAAAGATTATTATCCGACAAGCCACAACAGGAAGCTCCAAAAAATTTGGAGCCTAGATGGTTAGAAATCACTTCTGAAAGAAAACGGGTAAAGGTAGACCTGAATAAACTTTGCTTTGTGGAGAGCAAGAATGAGCAGATAATTTTGCACTTTGAAGATAAGCAGTTGGTGAGCAGAGAGCGCATAGGGCAAATTTCGCAAAGATTACCAGAAGACTTCAGGCGTATTCATCGGTCTTTCGTAGTAAATTCAGCCAGGCTAACAAGCATATAACCTACACAGGTTACGGTTCTTGGTCTCAGCCTACCTATCTCCAGAGCCTATCGCGATGCATTGAATATAGCCGCAAACGACTCAAAGATTTAATTCTCGATTTAGCGGAATGGATCACTATATTTAGGATCAGTGTACACCTGTTTACTGGTCAGCGTTTTTAAGAAAGCGATGAGAGCCTTTTTCTCCTGTTCTTCCAGAAAAAGCTTTTGCGTGCCATTAGGGCCTCTTAAATGAAAGTCTAAATTGGTGTTGCGGTCGTCATTAGGGATGTTATTGTAATGCTCAATTACTGATCTGAGGGTTGGAAATTGTCCATTGTGCATTAACGGCCCATTGAGTTGTCCCTGAGGGTTAACTAAATCTCTAATGGTAGGGGCGCGGGTATTGCTGAGATCAACTTCACCAGGCTGGTTGGCTACTCCAATTACGCCATTGTTTCCACTGGTTTGAGCAATGTCAAACTCCGGAGCATTATGACAGCCAGAACAAGCGGTAGAATTGTTAATGCCCATTGGAGTTCTAAAAAGCCGCTTTCCCTCATTTTCTAAGGCGCTAAAATTGGGAAAGGGATCTCTGTCATTTCCTACTACAGCCCTTCCTTCATCATATTTAGAGTCAAAAGACTGAATGCTACGTACAAACTGAGCGAGCGCCATCTTTAACCGTGTTTCATTGAGATTTTTGTCCCCAAAGGCCAATAGTGCTAATTCTTTGTAGTACTCCTCTTTTGCCAGCTTAAGCAATAAATCGTCTAAATCTGGACCACCATTTTTACCGCTGTAGCCCATTTCAATGTGATCTTTAATAGGCTCCGTTACCTGATGTTCTAAAGTGGTGGCGCGTTCATCCCAAAAAAAATGCGTTTCACGGGCAAAGCGGGCATTTACCAGGCGCATAGAGTGGCGCTTGGTGCGTCCATTTATACCCAAGCTCAATTGGGCGGTATCGCCAAAAGCAAACTGTTGTTGGTGGCAACTGGCGCAAGAAATTTGGTTATTCACCGAAAGCTTTTTATCGTAAAAAAGCACTCGACCTAAAGTGGCTATTTTGTTATCTATAGCGTTAGCTCCAGTATTGTCTTTAGTAATGTAGGCGGGAATCTTTTGATTTTGATAGTTTGCCACCTGATTGGGATTGATGGCATTACCGAAGGTTTCAGCCAAAGCCGGGTAGTGTTTAGCGGAGCTGACAGGTTTAGGATCTTCCTGGCAAGCCATTACGCCAAAAGAAATAAAGAGGAGACAGATCAACTTCTTCCATAAATTCATGGAATAAAGGTAAAGAATTGAATTTCAAAGGCAGAAAAAATATGGGATTTTGTTAAGTTTGCAGCCCCTTAGAAATAGCTGCCGAACGTTATCAATTTAGGTGATTAATGCCATGGGTTAAAATGAATGTATAGTGGCTGAAGAAGTAAAATAGGGTCGCGTAGCTCAGCTGGATAGAGCATCTGCCTTCTAAGCAGACGGTCGCAGGTTCGAATCCTGCCGCGATCACATTGAAAATCAAAGCCTTAGAGACTTAAAAAGCTCTGAGGCTTTTTTAGTTTAGGGTGATTTGCACACAAATGTCACCCAAAAACCCATGGCTAAAATTGCCTCCCTTCTTGCGCCTTAGCCCATGCTTCATAATCATCTGTGTACATTTGGCGCACCATTTTTTCTAAGTGGGGAGCATGAAAGCTTGCAACGCTTGGCAGCACCTTGGTTGTAGCAAAGTCACTCAAGCTTAGGCTGTAGGCGGGCAGGGATTTTGCAGACTTTTTACCAGTGGTTTGACTTTTATTTAAGTGCAATTGCGGTTCTTCAGGCCTTGTCAGTTTAAATCGATTGCGGAGATATTCCAGGAAGGCGTTAAGCTGGGGTAAAGGAACTAAATGTACTTGGTCCAAAGCCACCCGCTTAAAGTCAGCGGTTATTTGCCGGCTCAAATGTTCATCGGGTAATTTTTCACCGTTTTGAAAAGCCTCGAATAAACGCCTCACAAAGTATTCGAAGCTCACTTGGTTCAAATTAAGCGGTTCCTGATTGCGTTTCAGCAAGGGTATCAAATTAGCAACAGCGTCTGATTTTAAATAGTGAAAGTCACGCGCACCCTGATTGCGGATAAATTTTTCGGTAAAAAAGCTCACCAGCCGCTCGTAAGGCTCCCGTATTATTAAGTATTTAGGTAGTACTAAGCTAAAATCCAAGTAAAATCATAATTCTTTTCTAAAACCCTTTAAATATTTTGAGGACCCTGGCCAAAAGAAATTGGCTTACACAGCTAGGCGACTTTTGTAAGCGGGGTCATAGGGTAATCCATTCTTGATCACTCCAAAACTTTGCTTTATCAACTTATTACACACGGCTATGAGGGCTAGTTTTTTACTTTTTCCTTTAGCCACTAATCGCTCATAGAGCGCCTTGCATTGTGGGTTGTGTGCGCAGGCGGTAAAGCTGCACATGAACAAGTGATTACGCAACATTTTATTGCCTTTCTTGCTGATGTAACTTCGACCTTTTACGCTAGATCCACTTTGCCGGTGAACAGGGCATAAACCTACATAAGCTATGAATTGCCGGTAATTATCAAAATCGCGATACAGGTTGCTGTAGACCAACAACATGGCAGCTGTCTACTTGCCGATACCTGGAATACTGGTGAGCTGTTTCATCTCTTCAGCGGCCTCTTGTTTGAGCCTTTCCTGCAGCTCCTCTTCCATTTTGGATATTTCTGTGCGGATTCGCTTAATCTGAAGTTTTAAACTACTAATCAGCTTTCCCTTGATAAGACCTCCGCTTTGCAGATTATCCAACTTATTTTTAAGCGCGGTTTGCCGGCGTATATACAGCTCTACGGTGCTCATTATTAGCTTTTTTTATTCTGAATGAAATCCGCCTCTGGTGCCCATAGCTTGGGAGACTCTGACAACCCATAGAGCGAAAGCATTCGAGCATCACTCTTGTCGGTTTTAAGTCTTTGTAGTTTCATTTGCATGTAACGCTTTACGGGTAAGGGGTTCACAACACTTACCCTGCAGCCTTTCTGATGTAGATAAAAGGCCAACTGTAAGTGATAACTACAGGTAGACTCCATAACGTAATGGGCCTGTTTACCTGCCCAAGCTAGCAGATCAGAAAAACCTTTTGATTGATTCTTAAAGCTCTTGTGTCCAATACTTTCGCCCCATCCATCAAAGGTGCTTTTTGATACATCAATACCAATAACTTCCATACTTTTACTTTTTGCGTGAGAACGAATCACCTGTGGTACATCTACCTAAAATCAAGTTCTTTATTGACCTTTAGAACTAATCCTACACTGGGTGTAAAAGGGCAGGGTTTCTCTATGTTGACGTGATCACTGGTCACTAACGCTATATTAAACTTGCTCTGCCCTTTCGTTTTTTCTGATTAGATTATTGAAATTAATAAAGTGCAAGCTTAGGAAGAGCTTTACATGCAACCGGTAAAGATCCTGAGCAATTTAAGGCTGATGTTTTTTAGCCCCCACTTTTTTAAAGCCATTTCTTTGGGTGATAAACCCTATTTTTAGCCACCAATCTTCTCATTATGCGCAAATTCTTTTGGTTAATTATACTGGTAGTTTGGGGAGTTTTACTGAGCTATCCCTGGCCAGGCCTCCCCCCTTTAAGCGATTTCTTACTGTATCCAACTTCAGTAATGCGTATTGACTACCAGGCCGTTAACCTGGAAATTGAAAGCCTAGGTTACCAGGGTTTAGAAATAGATTATGATGAGCGGGGTG
>PR_CR_10_Liq_1_inCRDRAFT_1000361_pt1 | contig 28565 bp, 17 predicted proteins | sample PRCRCaboRojoPR_3_FD_10241 | JGI IMG/M metagenome (IMG submission 10241)
AAGACCAGAAGAACAAAACAAAACAAAAACACGAAAAAGAACAGAAGACCAGAAACAACAAAAACACAAGAAAACCCACCTAGTAGAGACCTAGGCGACTGGACTGATAAGTAAATGAATAAATTATGGAGTTTGTTTCTGATTACACTTAGTTAACTCAATTCCAATTTATCCATATTAAGACTTAAAGATGTAAGTGCTTACCGACCTCTTGACTTCAGCTATTTCGATCTTTAGGTAAGGTTCGAAGTCAAATTCTTCAAGGTAAGACTTAGTTTCTTCACTTACTAGGACTTTACCAGGAATTCCACTGCTTTCAAGTTTGTTGGCTATGAACACGTCCTCTCCGTAGATGTCATACCTCACGATATCAGTGCCTGAAATTCCTCCTATTACAGTTCCTGTGTGAATGCCAATCCTCATATTAAGACTCAATCCTTGTTCTAAGTTTACTTTTTCTATTGCAGAAATCATGTCTACAGCAAAGTTTAAAACATTTCTGCATTCAGAAACAGGGTCCCTTGTAGTGGAGCTGTTTCCTAGTACTACATAACAGTCCCCAATTGTGTGGACTTTGTAGACTTGGTGTTCAACACAGTTTTCATCGAACTGTTTAAACAAAGCAGTGAGCATTTCTAGGACATTTTCAGGAGTTTTATCTGAAGACCAAGAAGTGAAGCCTACTATGTCTGCGTAGAGGATTGTCATTTTCGAATAGATGTCAGTGCTTAGGTCCTCTTCTTTTAACTTATCATAAACGTGAACAGGGAGTACTTGCTTCAACAAGTTTTCAGTTTGCACAAGTTCTTTTTTGGATTCAGACTTTTTGTTGATGAAAGAACTAAATAACTCTTCTCTAAAGTACAGAGTGACCCCTCCCAGAAACACAAGGATTGAAATGCAAGTAAAGTTAAAGATTCCCAATTTTTGAGTTGGTGCTTCAACAACCACCAAAAGTAGGTAGCTAAAAGACAAACTCTGGATTATACTTCTGCGTAAAAGCAAACTGCAGTGAGTCATATTCAAAATTACAAAACTAGTAGCAATAGTGTAGACTTCCGGGTCACTATCTAGACTCCAAACAATAATCAAAATAAGATTGTAGAGTATTTGGACCCCCCAGGCAAACTCGATGCTTTCCCTGACCTTCTTAAAAGCTACAGAAGAAACTCCATAGATCACTATAAACACTATCGTAATAATGAGCTTTCCCAAACCTTGACTATAGATAAAGAAGTCTAGCCCCGCAACAACAGCAAAAATAGCAGCCAGGAATAATACTATCAAAACCTCTATTTTATAAAATGGTTCGAATTCCTTAAGTTTCTTGACTCTGAACTTTTGTTCTTGGGGGTCGTATTTCAATTTAAAGAGACCAAAGAACTTCTGCGTAAAGTCTCGGTTCTCTTTTGGGGTGGCAGTTCTCTCGACTCTTTCTTCTTCGTAACTCTTCAAAGTTCTTTCGTAAAACCTTTTGATTACTGTTTGGATTGTTTCTGGGTCCAGGTTCTTTAGTAAGTAAGTGTCTAGAGTTCCTTTCCCTTTTGCGTCGATTTCTTGCTTTTCGAATTCAATCCCTTGTGAATGGTCTAAAAGTTCAAAGGCAGAACTAGAAACTTGGATGCTGTTTGGCTCGGTTATAGTAGAGGCCATTCTGCTGGCAGTGTTGATAGTGTCACCTACCAAAACAAACTGGGGTTTGTAGTGCCCAACTACGCCAGATATCACACTTCCGCTGTTAACTCCAACTTTCAACTTAACTTGTGCTGAGTGCTTCCAAAAGACTTCTTTAAGTTCATTAAGCATGGCAACAGCTAAAGACACTGCTCTTTCAGAGTGGCTTATTTCTCTAAGTTGAGGTTTAAGTTCTTTTTCGGTGTCGTATAACCCAACGCATGCCAAAAAAGTGTACCCCACCGTTTCGATCTTTTGGGCTCCATACAAAGAGCAGAGTCTATCTAGTTTCTTGAACACAAAGTCTAGCAAAGCTGTGAGTTCTTGAGGACTAAGGAAGTTGGTTATTTCTTGGAAGTCACAAATGTTGCAGAAAACCACTGTGACTGAACTTTCTTCCTGGGAAACGCTAAGGTCCCCTGCAAGTAGTCTCTTGGCTATAGGTTTAGGAAATAAGTACGTGAGTATTTCAGAAGCTTTAGAGGCTTGCTCTTCTACCTTTTTAGTAATTGCAAAACTCTTGAGGTCAGCGAGTTGTTGTTGGTAGGCCACCACTGCGCAGATCAAGCTAAATCCTATGTAAAAAGCATCGAACTTAAGTATTCTAAGCCAAGTCCCTTCTTCGTTTGATATTGCTCTGTAAGAACACAAAGCCACTACAATTAAGTTCAGCAAACTTAAAGCAGTGGAGTGGACCCAACCAGCACCTATTCCAAAGTAGAAAAGCAAAGGACCAAACTGGTACAAAACAATGGTGATTTCATCATAGGAATTACACATCCTCATAGTGACATAGATGTAGAAGACTCCAAATACGAAGTTAACTGACTTGGGGTGCCTTCGGATTAGCCTTGACCTGTAGATTCCAGCGAGTAGAATAGCTTTTACGGAGTTTATGGTGATAAGCAACTCTAGAGTTACTCCTTTTGAAAATAAATAAACCCAAAATTGAAAAATAAAAAACAAAAAGCAGTAAAATGCTACTACCAAACGGTACTTTCTTAAGTTTTGGTGCTTAATTGATTCTTCGTAGTCTCTTTGAAGGGTTTTGGACTTGAAAATGAGTTTTTTGGCGTCAATGCTTAAGTGGTCTGAGTCTTGTTGAATTGGTTGTTCCCAAAATAAGTCTGCTAGTCTTTCCAGTCTTTTTTTCTTTTCCGAAGTCAAGTCTAAGAGTTTTTGACTCGAAAAGTGATTTAAGGTCTTAGCGATAATGCCGTTGAGAGCAGTTCCTACACCAACTGCTATTAAAGCAACTGGGGAACTAAACATCTCCAAAACTACTTTTGGGTAGTTTAAGTAAAGAATCAACAGAACCACCCCGAAGAAAAAAACCTCAATTAGCACTAAGAAGTCACTTCCACTCTTCCTTGACAAAAAGCTTCTTAACAACACAGAACCATAGAAACTTACTACCAAACAAACTGAAATTAGTTCAGTACTTCCATCCGAACTCTCAAAGGTCGTCTTCATAAGTAAGTAAAGCACCAAGGCATTTGCAAAGCCTTCAAGAGTCCTGAAAAGCAAAGTCCTAAGATTGAGCCTCTCTAACTTCCAGCAACTGTACAACTCAGGCTGCAACTCCAAAGCTTTCTCGGAAAAGTAAACTTCAATCGCACAAACCACTCCAAAGTACCCTATAAAAGCTATAAAGAACCCATAACCCAGGTACTCGTTTAGTAGCAAAATTCCAAAATTGAGTTTTGACTCAGTTGCATAGAGTCCACTTAATGAAATACTCGAAAAAACCAGGTGCAAGTAAAGGTTGGTAACTTTAATTCCAGAGTGGTAAACCTTAAACCCGTAGTCCAGAATAAGCTTTTCTAAGTCACTGTAATTTTCTGCTAGAGTTGTTCCACAAGCTTTAGACTCACAAAAAACAAACTCACCCTTGACTTTGCGTAGAGAAGTAGTGTTTGAGTTGCTGTTAAGCTTTCTCATGATCCTGGCTAGAACTTTCTTTTGGTGTTGAGAAGTACAGCTAATTACTACAGCACTTGACATCAGTAACAACACTCCTAAGTAAAACTCAGTTGTTTTTGAAGCAGTTGCTGTTTCTAAAGCATCTCCACTCAGCACTAAGTTAAACTCACTTGAATTCAACTTAAGGGTAAAGTCAACTTTTTCAGGTAGTAAAGTTTTTACAAGGGGGTGGGAATGAATTTTTTTATGCAACTTCAAACTAGCAACTTCTCTGTAGGAAGTATTTGGAGGATCTATAGCTTGGTTTATCTGACAAACAAGGTTTGGGTGCTGTTCTCGGAAAAAAACCCACCTCACTAAGCTTCCAAGTTCTTCTTCTAGAGAAGAGGCATCTGAAGAGTTTTGCAATCTCAGGATTTCATAGTTCCTGGACATAACTCCACTACTATAGGCTATTCCTAAAAGGTTTTCCTGGGTTTCAAAGCCTAAGAGGAAATGTTTGATTCCTGCTTCTTTCAAAGTTAGTATAGTTTCTTTGGTGCTCTTAGTAACTTGCTCTTTCAAGCTGATTGCTCCTAGGTATGTAGCTTCTGCTTCTAGTTGTTCATAGACTAAGTTGGTTTTTTCCAAAGTATCAAACAAAGTCAGCTTAGCGTCTTTTATTCTATCGAGAAGTTCTTGTAGTTCTTCTGGAGGAATTTCGTACCACCCATATATTAAGATGGTTTCCTCGACTTGGGGTTGGTAGTTCATCTGGTAAAGCAGCCCTAAAGTATGGTCTTTGGGCCCTCTGAAAAACATGTAGTACTTGTTTTCAGTTGGGTCGTAAACAATCGCTCTTGTCTTAGATGGCGATAAGCTAGTCTCAAGTACCTCTAAACTGTAGGGTTTTCCTGCAGCAAACATGCAACAGCCAGTTTCTGATGAATGCACTTCGACCTGAGTTTGTTTGCAGAACTCTTCAATTACTTTGTCTTGGTAATTCAAGTAGTACTGCTCATCAAAGAAGTTGGCATGGTTTAGCACACAAACACTTTTGAAGAACAAGAGCGTTTCGTGGTCATTTAAGTTTATTTCGTGGATAGGTTTTCGTTCTAACTCACATGGAACACTTTCCTGGCAAAGGCAACTCTCCATAAGTTTGGTGTTTTCTAAGAAGCAGTCATTTTCAAAGTCTATTGTTTGGTATGAGTAAACATTAGACTTAACTAAACAACACTCGACCTGAGTTTCTTCTTCGTTGGTAATGCAGGACTTGTCTACCAGCAAGTTTTCCACTTTACCCAAGTTGTACTTTATCAGGTTTGTTTTGGCGCACAAAAACTTGGTTTGGAGTATCTGAACAATGTTCAAAACAACTGAAAGCGGCAAGGGAACCAAGTAGGTTAAAGGAACTGAAAAGTAAAGCAAACTCTCCCAAAAAGTACTGTTTTCGTAGTAAAAGGTGTCGATAAACACTAAAACAATCAAACTAAACGCACAAAAAGTTACCAGAACCCACTCTAGTTTGTCAACTTCGTTGTTAGTAAAGTTTTGACTCCAATTAAAGGACTCATCTTCTTCACACATGACTGCTAGTCCAAGAGCCCACTCCGACTTTAAAACTGACCCTTTTAGAATCAAGTTACGAACTGAAAACTTCTCGCCTTTAGGTGATCCCTTGAGAGTGAGCTTCCCTGTTAACTTTTCAAGGTTGTCTTCTGGAAAGCTAAAACTAGCCTTGAACTGCAAGTTTCTAATACTTTCGGGAAAGTTTTCTGGCCTCAAAAGGCTTTGCAGGTCTGGAATAGGGGTTTTTCCCTCCATGTTCTTGCCTCCCATAATCTCATCAACTTGTATTACACAACTTGACTTATCAGTACTCAATACTAATACATCAGAACTCAGTTTATCATTCTTACTCAAGAAAACTAGATCGCCATTACCCAGTGCTTTGGAAGCAATCTCTTCGAAATCATGCCCATTCCACCTTCTCGAAGTTTTATTGGTTTGAGTTAGCCTCCCTTTCTTGCTAAAAAGACTTACAGAAAGTCTTATCAAAGCATTGATAAAGAGCGGAAAGGCATAAAAAACCTGAGTTTTTAATGGACAGCATACAACTGCCAGAACCCAAAAAGCACCTATCCAAAAGTTGGAAGCCTTTTTGGAACAGCTTAGAAAGAAACCTGAAAAAGACTTAAGTAGGGCTCTGCACTTGGTCTTAACGCTTTCTTTAGGACTGGGCTTTCTGGATTCACTCCCGTTAAAGTTTATTTTCAAGAGTGAATTAAAGCTTTTATCCCTCATATTAATTATTGTTTGAGAAATTCCGTTTTATAGCGTTACTTAAATAATCAGCCCAAAACTTAAAAATGCCAATGAAGTTACCAGTGAGACACTATGCTCAGTTTGGTCAAGTTCATAAGACTTGGTAGAAACCCTCATGTAAGAAATATCTTCTCGGCACTGTGGCCATAAGGGGTAGGAGTTGCAAACAGCAAAGTAGCAAAAGTACTCCGTGTCGGACTCAAGTTGGTTAACTTCTAAAACATTTTCAAGCGAATCAGTGAATTGAGTGCAACTAAAAGGGTTGCGGGTGTTTTTAGAGGAAAGACCAACTATGACTTGGGAAGCAGAGACTGACGAGTCCTCTTCTTGGGAACAGCTTGAGCACACAGACCCAGGCTTACTAGCTTTTAAACTGAACCTAAGAGCTGAAGGTGTTGTTGAAAGGAGTTCTGCCGACAACTCAGGAATTCCATCAGAAGCAACTGCTTGGTAACTAGTGGTGATTGAACCTTCAGGAGATAGGTAGTACTCCAGTTGTTTAGTTAGTTGTTCTGGGTTTTCTTTTGAAACAAAGTCGTAAGGCTTATTATCAGCTTTGGCTCTGTTGTAAAGCACGTCAAAACCGAGAGTTAGTTTGAACAAAGAAGACTCAGGTTCAGACTCGAAGAGTTTGTAAAGTAACCAACTTGGAGGAATTCCTAAGTAACTTGCAAGGGTTTTTTGAGTTTCAGCTATTTGGGTTGAATTGGTTTTGCTAAAGTAAGTCAATTGGTAAGAGTACACTTCTGGAGAAGCTGAAGTCTTAAAAGTAAGTTTGGCTTCGGTAGTATTCAGAGTCCCAAAAGAAACCCCCCTGATTTCATACAAGGTATCAGAGTAAAGCCAGTCAAAAGAAAGACTACTGGAGGAATAAACTACACTTGCTCCATTGTACACCTTCGAGCAGTGCTCAGCAAACTGGTCTTTAAAGTAAGCAATAACGTCTTGGCCTGAGTCAGTGTCGTAGTTTAGGTACTCTTGTCTTAAGTCTTGGTAGTAAATGTCTCTTTGGGCAAGAAAAGCCTCAATTGAACTATTGGTGTCGTGAGTAAATCCACTTAGTGTTCCGTTGCAAGAAATCCACCAGTAAACAATGCTAGGGCTGTCCACTTCCATTCTGACAGTTGCTTTATTCCTCGAAACTTCAGAAACTGAAAAACTAAGTGTGGAAGGTTCTATTGAGGGAATGTCTAAAACCTCTAGTGGAATATCTGGTATTCTTAAGTAAGTGGTTGAATCTTTTCCTATGTTGTAAAAGGAAAGGTTGCCCTCAAAAGTTGTGTTGTCGGTTACTTTTATTTGGAAAAATAACTCGTCGACTCCAGGGCCAAATACTAAAGCTGAAGGAGTAGTGCTTATGTTTTGTGAGGCTGAGATAACCACTATTAGTTCTGAAGCAGGGGGAAGTGCTGGCTTCACAGAAATAGGAACTGAGAAGTAGCCTGGGTAGAGTTCAGGAACCTCTGAAACTGTTATTTGAACCTTTTCTTCACAGACTTCAAAAGGAGTGTTCAAGGGAGAGGAGTACTTGTCCACTCCAGTGTGGGACTTTTCGTCAACCTGCCAGTTTGCGTAGTAGATGCCAGCAGTGGAGTTCAAAGGTACTGAAACTCTGTAGCTAAGAGAAGAAGTTACTTGCCAAAGTGTGAAGTTGTGGAAGTAGGACGAAAAAGTTAGGTTTGGGCCACTTGGAGTGAAAGTTAAACTTTGGGATTCCAGGTAACTTCCAGTAATAAACAAGTCTTGGCTTTGAGTGCCCGAAACTAGTTTTATAGGAGTGGGGTTTGCAGGGTTGTTTGTAGTTTGGAATTTTGTAGTTGTTGCTTGAATGCCAAGGTAGGAGTTGCTTACTTGGTCGAAACTTCTATGGCTGTACTTGTACTCAAAGCCGTCAAAAATAAGTATTTGGAACTGCTTGGTCCAAAAGTCGTAGGAGCAATCAGAACTGCATGAGTACCCTACTTCGGGCAAAGGAATTCTGTTTATTTCCAGTTTCATGAGGTAGCCACTAGAAACTTCGTATAGAGTTAATTGCTGAAGCAAGCGGTTAGAAACAACAAAGCACGAAAAATCAGATACTTGACTCCATTCGTTGAGTTGGAAGTCCCAAAACTGTAAAAGGCAAGCTACTTGTTCTATAGAAGTTAAGTCAAATGGACTTGGAAACCTAACTTCCAGAAAGTCGTTGGGATCAGTGTCTCTTGGCAAAACGAACTCCAAGTTGTAGTTAGCCAGAGATCCTGTTTCGTGACTAGAAGCCTCAAGACTTTTAATTTCAAGGGCTTCAGCAGGTTCTTCTAGTCTAGGAATTATGGAAGTTTCGTTTTGGTTGTGGGCTAGGTAGTTTCCGTTCTCGTCTAAAATGAGTACTTGCAAACCATCAAGGTCCACTTTAAAGGGATTCTCTAAGTTTTCAATAGTGATCTGGATAGGCACTCCGCTTGTAACAGTTGACAGGTTTGAAAGCATCAAAGTCCAGTGATTAACTCTGCACTCTACAGACTCTAACAGCTGACTTGAGCACCTAAGCAAAACTTCATTTGGTGCACAGTTGGGATAAGGAACGCTGAATTTGCCTAAGTAAGGATTGAAACTTTTAGGAAACACTACCCAGATTTTGTAGGAACTAGAAATCTCCACACTCGGAACCAAAGTAAGGGTATAGTTAGAGACTTCTCCAGGGTTTGAGATGCTGAGAGAAAGTGAACCTAGGACGGATTCAGAAGGGTCGTTTGCAACTTGGTATTTCTCTGTGTTTGAGGGGTCATCCTGAACAATGAAAAATCCCTTGTATGCTGCTGAAATGATTGGCATCTGGTACATTCCTGGAGTAAAGGGCAGGTTGTAGGCCCTGTCTAGATACAACTCTATTTTGGTGTCCGGAGTGTACTCCACAGCCAAAGTAAGTATAACTCTTCCACTTTCAATTATGCAGTTGGAGTACTCAATGCTTGACCAGCAGTAGTCTTTGTCCCAGTTGTCACTAGTGAAAGAAGATCCCCCGCCTGGGCTTATTTCTATTTCGCTTCCTTTAGGAAGGGTGACAGGCATAGTGAACTCCATGTAGCAATCTGCTTTTTTGTAGCCAGTTAAGTTGGGATAGGACGTGAACACAGAAATTTGACTGCTAGCTACTGGAACTATTGGTGATACAAAGACCTTGATCCTGGGGAAGTTTTCTGTTTCAAAGTCAATAGTTTTGTAGTCGCCATTGTGATTTTTCGCTTGGGTTTCAATTGAGTCGATGAGTTGAGTCGTCAAAGCACTTCCTGGCAGAACCACCTTAAGCAACTTGAGAGTTAGCAAAGAGCCAGCTTGTACTTTAGCTGGTTCAACAGTAATAGTGTTTCCAGGATTCAGTTTTAATTCATAGTCCGAGTTTTGGAGTCCCTCTATAGTTATTTGGGTTGCTGGACCTTCTAGCCCGAAGTTGTAGTTCAAGTCTGCAATTATTCTTCCTTCAGTTATCTGATGCTCAATTCTGAAACTTATAGTTATTTGGGTTGTTAACTTAGAGGTAGTTAGAGTGTCGAAACTAGAAGGGGTAATGCCCACTTGAGACACTGAACCACTAGTTAAGGTTACCTTAAAAATGTCACTTCCTAAGCAACTACCTCCAGTACTCTCTACGTTCCTTAAGTACAGGTAGTCGTTTTGGGGACCATAAGAAGTAGTAGGGGGAGTTTTGATGCCTTTGATTTCTTTTGAAGTTCCTGAGACTCCAGTGAACAGCGCCACACTTACTTCGGAGTCTGTGTAAGTAAAGACACTCTGGGAGTCCCCAAAAGTTACAGAACTTAAGTCGTAGCCTGGGCCTCCGGAAAGCACTAAGTAGCCGAGTCCAAACTCCAGAGCGTCAGAAAGAGTAGTTATGCTTGCTTCAGACCCTGGCTTGAGTTCAATGCTTTCTGGAGAATAGTTTCCTTCAACTCCACTTTCTGAAACTCCTTGTTTTCCAAAGTCAAGGGAGTTGCCCCAAACAACGTTTTTAACTTCTGGAAATGACTGGTCTTTTTTATAAACAAAAAAGCTTTCGACAGAGTTGATTTCTGGGTTGTTGTTTGGTATGATTATTTCTGGACTAGAAGTGCTTATTTGAGTGATTGTAACAGTTTTGCCATTGTTGCTTAAGGAGGCCTGGCCTGGGTAAACACTTAGTGTTTGGGAGTTTCCTAACTTCAAGGAGTCCCCGTACGTGATCTCGATGAAAAACTCTGGGTCCAGCGGAACAGGCAACTCTGTTCCTTCGATGTACAACACTAAAGGACTGGAAATTTCAGAGTTGCTTTTGCAAACGAAGCTACTAAAAGACTTTTGGGAGTCTCCTGTACTAGGTTCTTTTGCAGTCACTGTAAAGACTCCTACAGCTACTTCTTTTTGAGTTATACTTTGGAACTGGCACTCATAGAAAGTAGCTTCGTTTGAAGACACCAAGGGCAAAGCAATGGCTTTTTCTTGAGTCGGTTTAACTTTAAATGTAACTTCTTGGACTTCAGCAGCGTTGCTTGAAGCTGTCTGTATTTGGACTTTGAGGAAAACAGACACAAACGAAGCACTTCCAGAAGATGCTATTGCTTCTGTAGAGTCTGACTGCTTTTCACCAACAACTTCTAAAGTTGGGTTTGGCTCCATAGCTATCGACTTCAAAGGCAAAGGCTCAGCACTTACTGCAACAAAGGGGCATTTAACTTCTATAATTTCAGAGTCAACTAGTTTGTTTTTCCCAGTGACTGTAAAGTCTAAAGAACCGTCTGCCTCCAGAGTTCCGGAAGTAGAAGACCCACTTATTTGTAAGCCCCTGACTGAAAATCCAGGGTCTTCATCGAACTCGAAGCTAAAGTCAGAGCCCTCTTCAATCTTTTGGAAACTCGCAAAGGTGGAAATCTCGATTGATGCTATTTTAGCCTGNGATTCTAGGGTTGACCTCATAAACACCCTGAAGTAAGTGCTTGAAAGAGCAGGTTCAGTCAGCGTAATCAGTATTTCTGAACCAGAAACGCTTACAGTAGTTCCAACTAAACTTGACACAAAAACTTCACTCAAAGAAAAAACAGAACTGAGAGTTATAAGGATCTTTGACTCTTCTGGAATGCCTTTGGAATTCCTAAAGTATATGCTGTTGTACAAGTTCATTCCAGGCAGAGCTTTTTCAAGGCTCTGCACAGTGCTCCAAGCCACATCTGAAAGCTTTTGGGGAACCAAAGTTATGTAGGGTCCAAGTCCTTTGTATTCTAACTTCAAGTTGTTACCTGAGCCCCTGTAGATGCCAACCTTCCATTCAAAGTCAGCTCCTCTGTAAGTGGCTCCTGGGGCTTCAAAAGGTCCAACGTTTATTTTTACTTTTTTGTTGTCAGTGAAAATGTTTTTGCTAAACCCATGAACAACTATTTTTTTGGATTTTTCTTGGTAACAACTAAGAGCCCCACTAACCCCGTCACTTCCAAACAGTTCATTGGGTTCGTCTGAGTCAACTGCTTCGCAAACAGGAACTCCCACTAAACTCCAGCTGGGAACCTTGGAGTCCCAGTTCAGGGACTCAGGGGTTTCTATAACAATTAAGTCACTTTCCCACAAGTCAGTGGAGTCCAAACTAAAAGTAAAAGATATGTTGTGGTTTCTGCTAGACACCTCCAAGTCAGTAGAGTTGCACTCAACCTCTAATAGCCCTTGGTTTGGAGTCTTGGACGCAACAAAGGCATTTCCAAACACATAATTAGCATCTACTATCTGGGACTCAGGCAAGGCTCTTGTAAGTATTTTGAAAGGGCCATAAGACCCCTCTTCGCCCAGCAGCACTGAAGTAACAGTAACGCTTTCGTCGGCATCATTCGAAATTCTTTCCTTGGAAATGGCGCACACTTTAGTGTCTTGCTTGCAGTTTTCCATTCCCAAGGTAAACCCCTCTTCAGGAAAGTGGATTTCTACCACTGCTCCTTCTGGAAGTTCAGTGGACGCTCTGAAGTTAAATGTGAAATCTGCAGTTTGGCCTGAGTTAACTTTGGTCATTTCAAAGGGCGAATTTCTTGAGTTTTGCGGCCAGTATATCGACCCTGGTTCTAAACTCTTTTGAGAGAAGCAATCACCCAAAGCAGCTAAACTTAGGATAACTCCTATTTTGAAATGCATTTTATTGCAAATGAATTAAGATCAGTATTTTAGTTCTGAATATCTTTATTGCTTAGGTTAATATGCCTTTTAGTTGTATTTGTTTTAGTACTTCTCAAATAATAATGAGAAGAACTTCGAGTGGACTTGAGGTGGACTCGTCTTTTGTGGAATTTGGCCAAAGTTCTGTTTTTAAACTTTTCTCCGCAAGTATTACATTGAAAATTCCTTTTAATGCTATGCATTTTGCCTATATGAACTTTCAATCCCCTCTGGGTTTTAAAACCCATTCCACAGTAAATGCAACTAGTACTGTACTCAAAGTTAGGGTTCTGGAGTCTCGGAAACTTGTTGTTAATGAATGCGATCACCGTGCTTAAAAAAATCTGCATAAAAATTCTGGCATTTTGGGAGTCCCCTAACTGTTGATTGCTACCCATTTATTTATTTATTAGTCCAGTCGCCTAGGTCTCTACTAGGTGGGTTTTCTTGTGTTTTTGTTGTTTCTGGTCTTTTGTTCTTTTTCGTGTTTTTGTTTTGTTTTGTTCTTCTGGTCTTGATAATCATGCTGAAGTAGTTCTTGATTTCTCTGTGTAGTTGTTAGCTGGTTTCGTTCTTCTTGTAGTTTGTCTGATCTAGTACTAGTTGGCAGATAAGTGACTGCCTTAGTTCGAAGTGTTTCCTTGCGATTGTGGGCAGTATTCCAGGATGTCTTCGACTGTCTCTTCTTGCTTGCACCAGGTGCAGTTAGGTCTGGAATTAGGCCATAATTAAGTATGGAGCAGGGAGGTGTTTCCAACGAAAAAGTTGAGCAACAGACTAGGAGGTTGGAAAGAAAAAACCAGAGCCATGTACTCAAGTACTTGGAAGAACTGAACCCTGCCCAAAAAAAGCAACTTTTAGACGAAGTAGAGTCTGTGGACCTGGGGCTTCTGGAGGACCTTTACGAAAAGCACTATGTTAACCCTAAGCCTGAAGAGTCTGGGTCTATAGAGCCCTACCAAAACATAGTTGATTTCAGGGACTTTGACCAGAAGCAGCAAGAGTCAATGAAGAACCAAGGACTAAACATTATCAAGCAAGGCAAAGCCGCAGTGCTTATGTTTGCAGGAGGTTCAGCTACTCGACTTGGAGTTCCTTACCCAAAAGGAATGTACGACATCGGGCTTCTTTCACACAAGTCGCTGTTCCAAATATACGCAGAGAGGCTCCAGAGACTGCAGCAACTGGCTCAAGGCCCCTCTATTCCTTGGCTTATAATGACTAACCAAGAGTCACTGGCCACTATCCAGAACTTTTTTGAAGAAAACTTTTACTTCGGTTTGGACAGAGACAACGTTTTTGTGTTTCCCCAAGACATGCTTCCAGCAATAGACTTTTCTGGGAAGGTTCTTTTGACGGAAAAACACAAACTAAGTCTTTCGCCCAACGGGAACGGAGGAGTTTTTGAAAGTTTGGGGAAGGCTGGGGGACTTGAGTGGCTTGAAGAAAAAGAAGTTGAGTACGTCCACCTTTGTGGAGTTGACAACGTACTCCTGAAGATCTGCGACCCACTGTTTTTAGCCTTTACAGAAACACAAGCAGTGGAAGTTGCTACTAAAGCAGTCGAAAAAACCAAATGGGACGAAAGTGTGGGAGTTTTTGCTCTTAAAGAAGGAAAAAAGTCTGTAGTGGAGTACTCCGAACTCAGTGAAGAAATGGCCAAAAGCAAGGAGGACTCTGGAAGACTGAGTTTCTGCGCAGGGAACATCTTGAACCACGTGTTCAGAACTTCTTTTTTGAAAAAAATCATCACTAACAACCTTTCGGAGCTAAGGGACAAGTACCACGTTGCCAAAAAGAAAGTACCTCACTTATCCCAAGAAGGGTACCAAAGTCCTACTTCTCCCAATGCACTCAAGTTTGAGTTGTTTTACTTCGACGCTTTAAGTTTCGCAGAGTCCCACGCAGCTTTACTAATCAACAGAAAAGAAGAGTACGCTCCCGTTAAAAACGCAAGTGGAGTCGACAGTGCTGAGTCAGCTAGGGAAATGGTTTCTAGGTTACATTCTAAGTGGGTCAAAAATGCAGGGGGTTCTATAGCAGACATCAGCACTTCAGGGTGTTCCTGTGAAATTTCTCCACTGGTTTCCTACTCAGGAGAGCAGCTTCAGTGCTTGCAAGGCAAAAATATTTCTTTGCCCTTTTACCTTTACTATTAATTAACTGGTTTCAGGTGGTTGAGTCTAACTCTTGACTTGCACATAGGACACTCCAAATAACTAGCTAGTAGTTTCTTCCAGCACTCCAAACAAAAGGTATGTCCGCACTTGGCTTTTCGTGGCTCTTGGTACTTTCCGTAGCATATAAAGCACATTTCGTCTTCGGGGACTTCTTGAGAGTTTTGGGTGCTTTTTAGGTTATTAGCTAAGATGGCTCTGTGGGATCTTTTGGGTTCTGGACTGGAGTCTTTGATTTCTTCTTCGTCTGATGAACTGTAGGTTTCAACATGGACTTCCAGGGGCTTTTTGGCGAAAAACTGAGCTCTTCTGAAGTCTTTGGGAGTAGCAACTGGGATTCTGGAGCCCTGTGTGTTTAATACAAAGTAGTTTGCTTTCTCAATGCCTAACTTTTGCTTGGCAAGTTTTTTGACAGACTGGAGTGTTTTGGGTTGTTTGGAAAAGACCTCAGTGACTGAGTTGCATACCAGCACAAAGCAAGGCTCCATTATTACTCATTTTTTAGCTTAGGACCCTTAGAAAAAGCTTTTTTGACCAGCATAGTTAACAACTTAGTAGCAATTCCTCCCAGGGTTAAGAAGGTAAGCAAAATGTCCAAGTCGTACCTTTTGTACCAGGGCAAAAAGTTGTAGTGCGGAACTAGGTACTTAGTTCCAATCTGCACAGCCATCTCTATCATGTTGGCGCCTTTGTCAGCTCCCCCAAAACTTTCACTGACTTGCTTGAGCCTCATCATGTTCTTTTTAAGGTCTTCTGAAGAAAAAGCTTTATGCATAGCTTGCATTATGGCTCCGTAAGTTAAGTTGTCCTTTTCTATCATTATAGCCACACCCTCGTCTTCTAGGTGCTTGCAGTTAGGGTACATGTCATACCTAAAGGGTATGCAGATCAAGGGAACCCCTGCCTTCATAGCTTCATTAATGCCGTTGACTCCGCCGTGGGTAATGAACACTCGGATGTTGGGGTGCCTCAACACTTCTATTTGGGTGCTCCAGGATATTCTGTACACGTTAGCATTTATGTCGTTTTGTCCGTTGTCCACCCATAGTACTCTGTAGGGAGCAAGTGAAAAAGCAATGCTAAAAGCACTTCTTTGTTCCTCGTTCATGCTCATTACAGTCCCGATCGCACAGTAAAAGAAACCTCCTGAGTGTTCGCTGTCGTCCAGCCAAGCCCTAATTTCTGGGTCCAGGATTTCGTCAGGATACCTGTGTATGATGCTTCCTAAAACCTGGAAGTAAGGAGGAATGTACTTGGGGTGCTGCACTCCCCACAAACTCTTAATAAGTATCATTGGCACGTGATTGCAGTTCGAGCCTGTGCTGCAATGCAGAGGACCTAGTCCGTGAGCACCCCTTACTTCGTTCCGCTTAAATCGAACATGGGAACTCTGCATGTATACAGTGTAAGCTCTCTGAACTAAGTGCCAGAACCTAGTAAGTGGACCTTCAGGTTCTTCTTCCAGGAAAACAGGTCTTCTGTAGCCAGTGTGAGAGTAGCAGTCCCAGTCAGGCTCATAAATGCTGAATTCGGAACATCCAGAAAGGACGATAGCCATGGGGATACTGTAGTGGTCTGCAACGTCCACAGCTCCTACAGAAGTTCCAGAAGTCACTAGGAAGTCAGGTTTGGAGTCTTTCCAGAGGGGCAGCAGGGACTCAATCATGACACTTTCGATTTCGCCTAGTTCGTTTACAAAAGCATTGTAAAACTCTAGTCGGCCCTCCTGTTGGCAGTGCACGCACTCCTTCTTGATAGTGCTGAGTTGCAAGTGCTCAGGAAACACTCCTAAAGAAGTAAAGTTCAGGTCTGAAATTTCAGCTCTTTTCCGACAGTCTTCGTAAGAGTAGAAAGTTATTTGGAAAGGTGTGCGTTCTTTGAGTTTTTTGGCCAAAGCAATCAAAGGGTTGGCCAGGGAGCGGTGGCAATGAGTCACAAAGCCAATGTGCTGGGTCAAGGCCACCCCCATTACTAGCCATACTAGAATTTTCATTACAGTCTAGAATTTTCATCTAGCTTTAAAGCCTAATTAGTTAAGCTGCCATCTTAGTGCGGTGAATGTCTGCAAACTTAGTGTGGGTCACAGGCATAGTTCGCCTCATGGCCTTGAAAACACTGCTTGAAAGACGTTCATACAGAGAGTGCATACTAGAATGAACACTGTCTTCTAGCTGGGCAATTAGTTTTGGAACTTCTTGGGCTAATTCGTCAGACCCAAGAGTTCCTTGGACTTCTTTAGCAGTTTTGAGCTGCAAGTTCCCCTCTTCGAAGTAGTGGGCTTTAATGGACACAGTTCCCTTGAGTTCTCGGCCTTGGATTTCCCAGGTGCTCTTCCAAGAACCACTCCAGAAGTTCCTCAAGTTTACGTTGTTGCAGACAAGCACTACTCTGCAGGGGTCTGGAAAAACTCTTACAGAGCCGGTGGAGTACCTCTGGGACAAGTACTGGTCAAGAGCTATTTGCAGAGATTCTAGGTCTCCTAGGCCTTGGGCGTCTTCAACTTCTCCTCCCTTAAGGTCAAGTGGATCCAGTATTTGGAAGGTTTTGGCTAGTTTGGGGTCCCAGAACTTAGTTTCTTCTTTGCCAAGCGAAGTAGCCAAGGCAGTTTCTTCTCCTAGTTGGACTTCGGTCGCTTGGTCTGCTAAGGAGTCAACTAAGGTTTGTTTGATTTCTTCGTTTTCAAGTAAATCCGCGCCTACTATTGCTTTGAGTTCATTAACTACTTCTGCGTGTTCTCCAGTAGGTGCATTTTTGAGGAAGTACTGAATGACTCTTGACTTCACTTCGTCCATATTAATTACTTAGCTTACTTTTTTCCCTAGCTAAGGCATTGGTTCGCTAGTTTGGATATAAATTAGTAATAAAATGAACTTTGGATATGGACCTTATTACATGCCTTATTTAGTCCCCTGGGAGTCGCCCCAACTGCGTTCAGGTGTTTGGTACCCCCCTTTCTTTCCCTTCGAAGCACCCATTGAGGGTTGGCAAGAAGGAACTAGGACTCCAATTCAAGCTTTGGACACTTCTGAGTTAGTAAGAATTACTCCTCAAGAACTTGCTGCTCTTAACCCACCCAACTACTCAGTTCCTCCCAAAGCCCGTTTTTTTGTGATGCGTGCAGAGTGCGAAGACGATGTGCACAAAAGTCTTAAGTACGGAATCTGGACTTCACCCCGCGGAAACTCTAAGTTGGACAAAGCCTTTTCAGAGGGACCAGTAGTTCTGGTTTTTTCTGTGAAGCAGTCTGGAATATTTCTTGGGGTGGCAGAAATGGTTTCTTGTGTTGACTTCCACGCTAGGTTTACTGGGTGGTACCCACAGTTTTCTAACTTGGGGTTCTTCAAGGTTAAGTGGGTGTTTGTGAAGGATGTTCCTGACTCCGAGCTCAAAGAAATTCGCCTTAGGAACGGGATGCCTATTCACAAAGCTTTTGACGCTACTGAGTTACCAAACAGGTTAGGCTGCAAACTGATTAAAATTTTCGGGAGTACAAAATCTCAAAAGAGCTTACTAGATGATTTTAACTATTATGACGTAAAGGAGGTCCAGGTCAATTCCTTTCTTCAATAAATTAAACTAATTGGTTAGTGTAAATGGCTTTTTGTGTGAAGTGTATGCGCAGTGGCGGCATAGTTAAAGAAGTTTACAGAGTCAACATTGGGGAAGAAGCTGTTTTGCTTAGGAAAGAAAGGTCCCTGGAATTCTTGAGTTTGGAAAACGGAGTGAGTTTGGGGGAAGAAGTTGTGGGAGACATCCAGGCAAGTTGTATGCTTCCTGGGCAACAGCTAGCTTGTGTAATGGGAACTTACCTCAGAGTTCTGCAGTTTTCAGAAGCTAAGGGCTGGAGTTGTTTTAAGTCAGTTGAACTGCAGCTCCAGAACCTCGTTAGTGGCATTAAGTCTGCAAACAACCTAGTGGTGGTGTCTAGTTTTTACGGAGACTTTAAGTGCTATGATTCAAGTTCTTTAGAACTCTTAAGTCAAGCAAAAGTGCCTAAAATGCTAGTGGACTGGGACTTTGTTGGAGAAAAGATTCTGGGGCTGTTTTCTAGGGAGGACTTTTGTTTCCACTTGATTGGCCTTACAGACTTTGAAGTTAGCAGTGAAGTTAGTTTCCAGAGCTTTGAAGAAAACTTTCCTTACAAGTTGTTAGTTTTGAACCACAAAATCCTCATTTTTGAGGAAGGAGCTTTAAAAGTTGCAGAGTGCATAGGCAACTCCATAGAAACTACTTTGAAAATAGAACTTGAGGCACTAGTTTCCAGTTACGCTTTTGCTGAAACGTTGATACTAGCTACTGATGAAGGGGAACTTTTAAGTTTCAGCCAAAACAACCTTTCGAAGCTTCCAACTAAAGTTCCTAAGGACTCTTTCATACTGAACTTCCAGAACTGCTTAATGGCGGTTTCTCACACCACGATCAACACTTATAAAGACTTTGAACTCACAAGCAGCTTGCCTAGGAACGCTCCTGTACTAAACGGAGTAGAGTTGCCTGGGCTCTCTGAACTAGAAACTTCTTCTGTACTGGTGTCTACAGTGAACTCCTTAAGGGTGTTTTCTAACCTTATTCCTTGCTCACTTACCTTGAAGATGCCGGAAGTAGGCAAGTCTTTGTTAGGACTAACTTGTGAACCTCCTTACTTGTTTCTGCACTATCCAGACACACTCAAAATTCTGCACACAGAAACCTTTCAGCAACTTTCTGTTGAAGAACTCGGAATGTCTGGAGACTACACACTAGCAGTTGGCAAATGTGGAGACGACTGGACCCAAGTGAAAACAAGCGGAGTAGGAAACTACCAAGGTCACGTTATAAGTGCACACATTAGTGGAGAAAGAGTGATTTTGGGACTTGAAGACAAAGTAGTATGCTTGAAGAACATGACTGTTGAATGGGAAGACCCAGCTGAGGAAGTATCGTCTGTGTACTGCAGTGAAGAAACTGCAGTTGTGGGTTTTCATAACAGCAAAGTTAAAGTGTACCGAGAGGGAGTCTGCAGAGGTGAAACTACTCTTGAAAAAAATATGGTTGTAAACAGTATTTTGGTTAAGTACGGGTACCTGTTTTTAGGAACTAGAGACGGAGTAGTAGTAGCTTTGAGTGAAAACCTTGAAAAAGTAACCCAGAAAGCAATAGGGAAAATGCCAGTATCCTTCTGTGACATGGACAAGTACTTTTTGGCTAATTCAGAAATTGCAATTTTGATATACTCAGCTGAGTTGGAATTCAAGCAAATAGAAGCTGAAGGAAGACTTTTCTGCAGGATTTCCCAGAACACAATTGCAAGCGTTACAAGTGAAGTTTCTTTTTATTCTTTAGAGAATCCCTACAACCTAAGCATCAATGAACAAGTTGTTTTGGAAACCAAAGGTGTCATCAAGCGCATTCTTCAACTTGGAAACGAAATTTTTTACACTGTGGAGTCTGAAGGCCATACTTTGGTTGAAGCTTTGAAGTACCCCGGCTGGGAAAGGACTTTTTGTTTTCGTTATGAAGGCAAAGTTAACTGCTTGCACAACTTCAACGGAGTAGTTGCTTTGGGGTGCGAGAACTCTAGTGAAAGAGGACAAGTCGTTTTGATCAAAGACTACCTAGAAGTTGCAAGGGCTACTTTTACTCTTTCTGTGCAGTCAATTGCGCATATTGAAAACACCCTTATTTTGTGCGTCAAGGAATACTTAGTGTCCCTAGAAGTCAGTGACAACTTTGAATTCACTAAAAAACTGGACTTCCGTTTCAGAAACACTGTGGCTGACTTGAAAACAAGCAACAGCTACTTGTTTGTGGGGGACTCTAGGGATGGACTAGTGATTTACCAGTACACCAACCACGAACTAGAACACATCTGGACTTCCCCTAATCCTTGTTTACTGCATGAAATTCTGCTAACTGAGTCCTATATAGTTTGTTTGGACAAAGAAGGAACTGTGCAGGTTTACAGGTACGAAACCATGGACCTTCTGGAGTCTTTTAAACTTCCAGAAGGAGGGAGGTGCTTGTTAGAGTCGAACTTTTGCAACAACTCTTTAAAAGAACTCAAGAAGCACATACTGCTTGCAGGGTGGAGTGGAGGTCTTTACCAAATACACTACGAAGAAAACTCTGCTCTTAAAGAACTCCAGAACAAGTTACTTAACGCAATTGGATTCACACAAGAAAAGTCGTACATTGACTTGGACTTGCTAGGAATGAGCCAGAAATTCCCAGAAGTCGTTGAAAAGCTAACTCAGGACTTTGCAAGTGTTAAACTGCTTATGGAAAAAGTTCAGTCTCTAGAACTATTTTAACTTACAACAAAATTTGGTTAACTTTAAAATTCCACTCTTCTTCAAGGATTTCTAGCTGTTTTTTGGCTTCATTTAGCTTTTGGAGGGCCTTGTCTGAAGAGCTAGGCAAGTCATTAATCAAAGCAGCACTGGCTTGGAGTTGTTTGACTTGTCTAGTGACTTCTGTGGCTTCTTCTGAAAGTCCCAGTAAGTACTCATGCTTGAGTTCTTCTTGCACTTGGGGTTTGCTCAACTTGGATTGTTCTAGTTTCTTTTTCTCAGGAATCAGTTTAGTTTCTAAGTCTCCCGCGTCTGGTATTGCCAAACTGGATTTGATAGTTTTTAGTTTCTTGAGAAGAACTAGGCTTTTCTTAAGCGAAGACTGGGCTGAGTTTAAAACCCCAACTTGTCTGTGCATTTCAGAAGAGTTTTTGGAGTGAGTTACAAAGGCATGAACTATTGCAGGAATTAACTTTGGGTGTGTTTTGGAAAGTTGCAGATCACAAGCTATTTGGGCTAGTTTTTCAAGGGTTTCTTGGGACTGCACAGTGAGGTTGTTTTTGGTGAGATTTATGTTCTCTAGAATGGCCTTGGCTTGCAAGGGATGTGACATGTTTATTACATTAAGTGTCAGAAGCACGTGTGTAAGGAATGAGTTCTCTGGGGTCTTGGGTAGCTTTAACCCTGACTTGGTCTACTTCCAAAGCAGTTTCCTGAGTAGACTCTTTGATTTGTTTAACTGCTTTGCAGTAGGCTTCGTAGAACTTAAGATGTTCATTTGAGTACTTGAAGTAGTCCATTACCTTCACTAGCATGTTTAGAGCTGCTGAAGTTTTTTTTTGCAAGTACGTTTGTTTTTTCTTTTCATTTTCCACCAACTGGAGATGCTTTCTGCAGTTTGAAGTTTTTGTCTGTGCTTTGATGCGTTCTTCCATGTTTTCGAGCAAACTAACTCTGTAGTCTTCAATTTGCATGCGGTATGTTTCTTCTGTTTGTCTTTTGTTTTCAAGGACTTTTTGGGTTTTTTCTTTAGTGTACAGGAGCTGCTTGCTGAGTTCTTGAGCTTCTTCTTTGGTTTGATCAATGGCTTCGTCTAGTTCTTCTTGTTTAAGGGAGTTTTGAGTCTTTTCTTCCGAAGTTCTGCTCAGGATGTCTCTGGACTGGACTTTGAGTTGTTTGTACTGGTTCAAGTTCTTTTTTTTGAGCTTAACTAAGTGGTTGTGGTTGTCAGTGAGTTCTTTGTTCTGGACAGTTAGTTCCTGGAAGGTTTTTTCTATCTTTATGAGTTCATTCAAAGCCATAGAAAACATTTCCAGCTGTTTCTTTTTGTCTTTGAATCCTTTTTTCTTCCAAATGCCTTCTTGAGGGATCTGCTTTCCTTGGTCTTCAACTGCAAAGTACAAAAAGGACTCTAGTTGCATGTTTTTGCGCATAAGCAAGGACCTTAAGTTGGGGCAGTTGTAGAGTTGTTGAGTCTCCTCCTTCGACTCAAAAGACTTGTTTACTCCGGGAGAAGCAAAACTATCCCAGTTACTCGGGGAGAAGTAAGAAGTCAACTCTCCGTCACTGCCACTCTCTGCAAGCAAGTAGTCGTCGTAGTTAGACTCAGAGGACTCAGGTCTACTTTCAAAGTTATGAGACTTGCTTTTCGAAAGTTTTTTGCTTTGGATTTGAAAAGAAGTTTCTAGACCTTTAACAAGCACTGGGAATTCGTAGAGTTGCTTGCTGGACTTCTTTTTGGACTTCGAGCGCTTTGCCCTTCTGAAACTAGGAGAAGACCGGCTGGGCGAAAAGTCTTCAATGCTAGTTTCTGCTGACTTGTGATCTGACAGTGGCAATCTAGGTTTTGAAGTTGACTTTATGCGCGAGAGTTGCTTTTCTTCTTCTTCAACTTCGTTAATTGCCTCTATAGGTTTGAATTTGCTAGGACTCTGGCCAGCTGATGCCACATAGTTTTTTCTAGAGTGGGCTTTTTTGAGTTGCTGTTTTCCAAATAAAGCTAGTTCTTTAGAGTCAGTTTCCATTAACTAATTAGCTAATAATTGGACATGATTAGATTACTAAGTCGGAGGTTCTCTGAGTACCTTTCAATGTACAGGAACTCTATAGAAAACCCAGAACAGTTTTGGAGTTCAGCTGCAAAAGAAATAGTGTGGGACAAACCCTTCACAACTATACTCGACAAGTCCCAGGAGCCTTTGTACTCTTGGTTTCCAGACGGAAAACTTAACATGTGTTACAACTGCGTGGACAGGCACGTTGAGTCAGGTTCTGGTAAGGACTGGGCCTTTATCTACGATTCCCCCATGACCAACAAAATAGTTCACTACACCTATAAAGAACTTTTGGAAGAAGTCCAGAAACTCGCAGGAGTGCTTACTTTCCGCCACGGAGTCAGAAAAGGGGATGTAGTCTTGATATACATGCCTTTGATTCCAGAAGCTATAGTTGCAATGCTTGCATGTGCTCGAATCGGAGCTGTGCACACTGTTGTCTTCGGGGGTTTTGCGAGTAAAGAACTCGCTAATAGAGTAGTGGATTCTAAACCCAAGCTTATTATAACAGCCAACGTTGGTTTGGAACCTGGCAAGAAAATCCCTTACTTGCCCATTGTAAATGAAGCCACTCAAATAGCTGAGAAAAGAGGCTTGCAGGGAGCTGACTCCATTGAAAGGCTAGTTTTCGACAGGGGGTTTGGGGTTCCCGTAGACCTTAAATTGCACAGAGACTACGACTACTACGAAGAAATGGTTATGTCGCGGCCTTTTAGTTCAATAGTAAGTGTGAGTTCAAGTCATCCTTTGTACTTCCTGCATACTTCAGGCACAACAGGAGCACCTAAAGGAGTGCTTAGAGACACTGGAGGCTACGCAGTGGCTTTGAAGAAAGTTATGGACTGGGTCTATGGAGTAGGTAAGAGGGATGTTTTCTTCTCAGCAAGTGACATTGGGTGGGTAGTAGGCCACTCCTGCATAACTTACGGACCTCTGTTAGTAGGAGGAACCTCAGTTATTTATGAAGGTAAACCTGTAGGTACTCCTGACTCAGGTGCTTGGTGGCGAGTTATCCAGCAACACAACGTAAAAAGTATTTTTGTGGCTCCAACTGGACTCAGGGCAATTAAGCGTGAAGATCCTCTGGGGAAGCTAATGAAGAGCTTTGACTTGAGTTGCTTGAAGCATGTAGGAATAGCAGGGGAAAGGTGCGACCCAGACACTGTACACTGGCTCACTAAGAACTTGAAGCCAGACACACTAGTGAATGATCACTGGTGGCAAACAGAAAGTGGGTGGCCTATGATTTCAAACTTTATGGGAATTGAAAAGTTTGAGGTTAAGCCAGGAAGTGCAACTAAACCTGTTCCGGGCTGGAACATCAAGATCCTCAGAGAAAATGGAGAAGAGTGCAAATCCCAAGAAAGTGGAGTGGTTTGTGTGAAACTGCCGACTCCTCCGGGGTTCATGTTGACTCTGTGGAACAACGACGAAGGCTTTAAAGAAAAGTACATGAAGGACTTTCCTGGGTACTACATGGCTGGAGACGAAGGTTTTTGCGATGAAGACGGGTACTTCCACATAATGGGGAGAACTGACGACGTGATTAACGTTGCAGGCCACAGAATAAGCTCTGGACTCATTGAAGAAGTGATTAGTTACCACGAAGACGTAGCCGAGTGCGCAGTGATTGCAGTCTACGAAAAAATCAAGGGAGAGATGCCTGTGGCACTTGTAGTTTTGAAAGAGGGCCATGATGTGCTTTCCAAACACGTAGAACAGGAAGTTTTCCAAAAGGTCAGACAAGACATTGGCAACATTGCAACCTTGAAAAAGTGTGTGACGGTGAAGAGACTTCCCAAAACTCGAAGTGGGAAGGTTCTGAGGGGGACTTTGAGGAAAATAGCCCAAGCCCAAGAATTTGAAGTTCCTTCAACTATAGACGACCCAGTAATCCTAGACGAAGTTAAGGATTCTATGAAGGAATGCGGACTATGTGTTCCTGTGGACTTAGAGTTTGGGTCTGAGCCTTCAAGAACTAATTAATTATAAATGGCAGGGTTTTTTAACTTCGAGCAGGAACCTAGGAGTTTAGTGTCAGAGGAACAAGGGTGTTTGCCAGCACTTTCTTACAAGGAAAGAGTTACTGGGTTTGTGGTATGTTTTGGGCTTGGAATATTGGTGGACTTGTTGTCTTGGGGTTCTTTGGTGGGACTGCTGACTGGGGACCCCACTAGGTTTGCGCTGTCCTACAGTTTGGGAAACGCCCTGTCAATTGCTGGTACTGGGTTTTTGATAGGTTTTGAAAGGCAGTGGAAGTCTGTGTTTGATAAAAAAAGAAGGATTTCAAGTGTGGTGTTTTTGGGTGCTTTGGTCATGACACTAGTGAGTGCACTTGTCTTTAAAATAGCAATTTTAACTTTGTGCTTCATACTGGTGCAAATATGTGCTTTTGTGTGGTACGTGGCTTCTTACTTTCCTTGGGGAAGAGAAATCATTGCTGGTTGCGGAAAGAAGTGCTTTGGGAAGTGCTTGGATGTTTAATAAATAAGTTATGGAAAATTTAGAAGAGTCTGTTCCTACTCTGCTATTTTGGCAACCTACCAAAGTGTCAGTTGTCCCCAAAGCTTCTGGACAAACTAAGGTTTTGGAGATCCACTTTGTGAACTGTGGATGCATTTACGCCAAGATTCCGCCCCAAGACTCTCTTTGGGTCAAGCAACTAATAGGCAACGAAAGGTACTACTTAATTCTTGAAAAGGTGCTTTCTAGAGTCTGTGCTGTAAGGTTCACTTATGAATTTTTCAGGTGGGTTTTGTTTGGACTAGTCATTTTTTCATTCTACGATGCCCTTCTAGAACTTTTACTTGGTAACTTAGTGTATTCTTTTTGTGAGTTAACTGCTACTTTCAGTTTGTCCTTTTTAGTTAGAGTTTGTGGGTTTCTTTATATTAAAGCCGTAAGGAAACTCCGTTTGAAACTTTACAGGCAACTCAAAGATGTCTTAGAAGACATTTACAGTGACTGCCAAGTAGGAGTAGTCATAGGGAGTTTGTGTGAGTGGATCAAGTTCGAGTTTGACTACTGTCCGGACCCTTTTGACTTGATAGGCAGTTCAAGGAGTCCAAACTACCCACCAGCTGTAGAAGCTAGTAAAACTTCTTTTCAAGCAACTTTAATGTATACAGTCTAGTTTAATAACTAAGTTAACTAATAAAGGGATACTTCAACTATGAATTTGGTTAACAAAGCATACCCCACTGAAAACACTCCTTGCAAAGCCAAACTGCTCCAAACGTCCAGCACCATTAGTTGGGAAGCGTACCCTATAACTACTGGGAATGCCAACTTAGCAATGATCAGTGTCCACGCAGCTAAGTTCAGGGTGTTTTTGGAGTTCTTTGTAATCCACACCAAGCAAGCCAAGCAAGTGTACTGCGCAATGTCACAGTTAGCAGTGAAGGCCCTTTGTAAGTACTCCCAAGTGAACTCTCCTCCACTAGCGTTCACTACAAATATCAAGAAGTGGGACAACAAAGCATCTGCTGTAGCCCACCCAAGGCCTGTGCCCAACATACGCACTTTTTTGTCACCTACACGCAGCATGCGCCAGTCCAAAACCATTTGGATAGCAAGTATGTCCAGGACTCCCACAGCTTCTTGGATTACCTCTGTAGTTAGTGACCACTCCTCTGTCACAGGCACTAAACTGGCATAAGCCAGCATCTTCACAAAAGCAGCTCCTACGTAGCCAACCATTCCGCCCAAGCACACCTTAAACCCAAACTCTTGGAGTGAACTTGTGCTGTACATTACATATATTGGGGCGAAAGTGGCCAAGAGGCAGTTTATCAAGTGCAAAAATGCCATTTTTCTAAAATTGTGCACAAAGAACTCTGGATATGGCGATTATTTAGAAATGAAAAGAGTTAAACAATCAGACTTTGACAAAGTTTCCAAATCTGTTACTTTAGCTTCCAGAAGTAGTAAGCTGTCTTTTGAACAACTGTTTCCCAGGAACTACACTCCATTGAGTAAAAACTATAGGGTGCTTTCAGAGGCCAAAAAGAAACTGAGTGAGTTCAATAAACCAAAACTACCTAGATTGGTTAGGATGGAGGGAAGGGACAGAATGACTCCTATACTTGAGTCTGAAAGCAGGTTCCACAAAGCGGTTGAAGAGTTGCTTCCAGATATCAGAGAATATACCAGATTAAATAGAGTAAAGATCGGGATAGTTAAGAAGTCTCTAGACCACATCATGATGCCTGTTAGAAGAAAGCCTTCTTTCAAGCCAAGACAAAAACTCAAGGAGTTGCCTAGAGAACAAAAAGTGAATACTATGATTCAAGAACTAAAAGCAGACATTTCTAGACTGAAAAGACTAAACCGAAGGGGACCTGTATCAAGAATGGAACTAGATGTATGTCCAGAGGACTAAATTATCAAATGTTTACTTAGATGGAGTAGACAGCTTAGACTCTAGTTGGTCTTTAAGTCGCTGATTGGCTTTTTTGCGGAGTTCCACGAGTTCTTGGTGGGCCCTTGCTTCCTTTTCTTCCCTTTCTTTTTCGCTTTCGTCCAAAGCCTGGATTTCCTTTTCGAGTTCCTGGACTTCTTGTTGGAGGTTCTCGCACTCGTTTTCTAAGTCAGTGATGGCGTTTTTAGTCTCTTCTCTCCACTGTTCTGCCTGCAGAGCTTTGCGCATGCCGTAAGCTATGCTGGACTCGTAAAGTGTTTGGTAGGCTTGAATAGTCATGCGGAGTTCGTCCCTTACGCGCAGAAGCAACAGCCCCCTTTCAGTGCAGTTTATAGTGACTTGTCTAATGAGTTCGTCGAAGCACTGCGAGTAAAGCTCTTCACGAATAGGACATATTCCAGTTTCTCTTGCTTGGCGCGCCTCTAGAAGCATATCTAGTTGTTCTTGGAGTTTGATCACGTCTTGGGTAGTTGCAGGCGTGGAACTTACGTACTGAACCCACAACTGTCCTTCTTCGGTGCTTTCTCTCGGCGGCAGAACTGAATTGAGGACGTCTTCAATCTGGGCCTTATCAGAAGAAACGTTTTGCTTTGCGCCCTTCTTGCGGGCTTTTCCCTTCATTGAAGTCGAAACTTGGATTTTGGTGTCGTATTTCACTAAGGACTGGGATTGAGGAAGTACGTTTGCCATCTTATATAAAACTGAAACCCACAGTTCATTTAATTGGTCCATTAATCAACTCCTGACGGATTACTTAGTTATGACAATAAACATTATACATGGCATATAACCATGGAACGATTGATTACCAGACGTTTTTTCTGGTTCTGCAGTCCTGTGTTTCTAAGAAACCTTCAAACAAAAACTGTTGTTGGTTCTGTCAGATGCTTTTCAAGACCAAGTCTGGACTTAACAAGCACATTGGGAAAATGCATAACTTTATAAAATCGGTGACATGTGAAGCTTGCGGAAAATCCTTCAAGCATAAGAAATCACTAAACTTCCACTATAAGCAAGTTCACTTAAATGCCTTCAGAGCAAAGTGTCCCAACTGCTTGAAGACCCTTTGCAACAACCACCAGCTCCTTAAGCACTTAGATAAGTATCACTAGCAAAGCCATTTAATGGTAACTATTCTACTGGTTTATGAGTAAGACATTGACTCAATAAAGGGTATTTGATCTTGACTATCCATGAGTAGTCAATTACCAAGAGTAAGGTGCCAGTAGGTGGGTGGAATTGAAACTAGTCTGAGTGGACTCGTTCAGCATAATTCCACTTTCCATTGCTTGAAAGCATGGATCGGCGATAAGTTAAGTTAGTGCTTAGTCTTAAATGAGTGACTCAATTTTTTTTGTTCTCAGTCAATTTGTTCCAAAGCATTAAGTCTACTTTTAATAAAGTAATACCACTGTTAACAGAAATTTCACTGCTAACTGTGAAGTTTGTTCTAACAAGAAACAGAGACTAAAAACTACGTCAACTAAGAGAAAAACTGAGGACAATCGCAAGGAAACACTTCGAACTAAGGCAGTCACTTATCTGCCAACTAGTACTAGATCAGACAAACCACAAGAAGAACGAAACCAGCTAA
>PR_CR_10_Liq_1_inCRDRAFT_1000362_pt1 | contig 28524 bp, 21 predicted proteins | sample PRCRCaboRojoPR_3_FD_10241 | JGI IMG/M metagenome (IMG submission 10241)
ATTCAGAAAAGGCTGGTTGGAGTTTTTTGTATGCTTATCAGTTCAGGTTTGTGCAGGTTTAGGGATTGTCCTGTGCAACTACGCTCTGGGTAACACCCTAAACGAATTACTTAGCGTAGCAACTGGGGGGCTTTATACCGTTTCCTTAGTGGTTTTGCCAGTGCTAGGTGGAATAGGGTACTCACAAATTCCCCAGTCTTTCATGTACCCTATATACTCCCACATATTGGCTAGGGCTAGCTTAGAGTCTTCTTACTCAGCCATAAGTGCTAGTTTAGACTCTTTTTACTACCAGTACACTTACAGAGGCCTTAAAGTGCCTAAAAACATTGAAAACAAAATTAAAGTCCTCAGGCAGGAACAAGAAGACACAGCTATGGAAATCCAGAAGTACAACTCTAAGTCAGTCAACACTTGCCAAGCCCAGTTTGTGTTTGGTGTTTCAGGTGTTTTTTTTATGTCTTTGTGTTTTGTAATGCTTAGTTTCCTTGCTGGAATCATTGTGGAAAGGTTTTTAGTCTCTGACTGTAAGTGGAGTTGTGGGTTCCAAGCTGCCACAAAGTCCGGCCAGTTGCTGACTCAGCTTAGTGAAGTTTTGACTTTTCTGCCTTACTTGTTTTCTGTTCTTTTAGGTTTAATGGTAACTTTGGGGTCCTCAAGTTTAGGACTTTTCAAACTAGAACTCTACAGCAACTCCGAAGAAGATCTACTGAGGGTTTCTTATGTAGTAGGAGTATGCAGTTTTTCTACCCAAGCTTTTCTGCACACCCTCTACAACTTAGACGCCCGCTTCCCCCTTTTGCAAATAATTTCCCAGGGTCTTTTTGTGGCAACAGCCTACTTAGGAGTTTTGTACTGGTTCATATTTAAGTGCAAAGACAGAAAGAAGTACTAAGCTTTATCTAAGCTATTGCTGGGAAAAAGTAGATACCATAATAAATATGCCAGGATCACTGTACGTCATTGGAATTTCTGAAGTTAAGAATTCCGACCTGACTCAAGACCAGAGATCTAAGTCCCTAACCTTGGCAAGCGCTTTGGCTCGGCTCTCAAAGGAGGAGTTCGGGGTCTTCTCTGGAGGTGAGTTGGACTGTATCCAGATGGCCATTCCTTTGGCCAATCAGTTGAACACCCAAATATCGGTATTGACTAACTTAAGTGCTTCAGAAGAACTCAAAAAACTGGAAGACTCTTCAAACTTTGAAAAAGTTGCCGAGGAAGTTACTTTGGAGTTTGAAAAAAGAAACGTGAGTGGATTAATCGAAGGAGAAGCCTCGAATTTCTTATTCGTTTCCCAAGAAGTTATTCCTAACCTACAGGAGGTACTAAATGGCTTTGAAAAGCATAAACAAATTCTGGGCAACTTTTGGATCCTGGGAAAAGGGGACTGTGAGTTACCCGAGTTCAGCAAACTTGAGTTCCCCCCAGTTAAACAAGTTTTAGGTTCCCAAAACAACTCTTACTTAGGACAGCTAAAAAAAGAAATAGTTTTCCAAATCCAAACCTACCTTGAAAGCACCTTGAACCGAGAATCCGAAATGAGTGACTTTTTGTTAGAACAAATTGAAAAACTCAGAGGCGGAGGAAACTCTCCAGACTCCAGCATGGACATTGAACTTGAAAAACTAACTGGCCTTTCTGAAGAGTTAGTTAAAGGCATTGCAGAGATAACTGAAAAAGCCAAGTTCATTCCAAAGTCCTTTGACATGGAAACAGACAAGCTTGAGATTCTATATGTAAAAACTGTGCTCAACAAAGAACAGGAATTGAAGTTCGAAATTTGGGTGGAAAACAAGAGTCGAGAGTACTACTTCTACAACGTGGACATAGTGCATTTGGAGACTGGAAAAACTGTCTGTGAGTTCAAGATAATTGAACCTCAAGTGATTGTAAAGAAAGTTTTGCCTTTTGAATACAACAAAGAGTTTTTCAGAAACCACTTAGTTGCTAAGTGCGAAGGGCTGGTTGTTTCTAATGCTTACCACGTAGTGCCTGTTCAGATTAAAAGCATTGTTCTACTTGATGACACTGACGGAGTTGATAAGTATGAACTAGTTATCAAGAACAACTCCAACATGAAGTTTGACTCCATGGAAGTAATCAGCAGCATAAAGGAGGAAAGGTTTATGGTGGACACCTCTGGATTCGAATACAATTATACTACCAAATGCTTGCTTAGAGGAATGAGTGCCAAAGAAATAAGTGACTCTGTTTTCCATGTGGTTTACAAAAATAAAATAGTGAGCAATCCCTTTGTTGCTGAAGTTGATGACTCTGATGATGAAGAAGAACCTGAACAGTCCTCTGTGTACCCTAGTGTTAAGGGAAGTAACAATGTCGCTATGTCTTCTTTTTCAAGTTCTACTGAGTTCAATCCACCAAATTTGGGATATTACAATCCACCAAATCACCAACCACCAGGCACTCCACCAGTTCTTGGAGCAGCCACTCAATCAAATCCCCTACCACCAGTTCTTAGACCAAATCACCAGCCACCTTCCAATCCACCATCTCTGGAAACTTATAATCGGATGATTGTAGCGCTGAAAAGTAAACTAANGGAACAAGAAAAATTACTCTTCGATANTCTTTTAGCTAAATACTCCAATGCAAACCCTCAAGAACTTTCAAATGCATCAAAAAAGGGCAATTTAGATCAAGCTGAGAGTTACCTTAGGGAAAAAAGGATAATACCTTAATTTATCTATAAGTTTTTAAAGGAGGTAAATCATACGACAAGTTAACCTGTAAGTTTTTGGAAGACTCGTAGTCAAGAGAGCCTTTGATTCTCCTAGTTCGAGGAGACATCAAAGGGCTAGTTTTAATTTCATAGGACTTTTTGGGGTCAGCAACCCAGTTAGCTAGGCGAATCATACTTTTATAAAGTTCTTCCCTTTGTTTCCTAACAGTGCTTACTTCCCCTGACTCCACTAGTGTTCTGCACAAACTGTAACTCAATACAGTAGCTGACTCAAGTTGCTTCTTAATCAAGTCGTTGTTTTTTTTTAAGTCTTCAACTTCATTCTTTGAAGCGTACTTGCCGTAAGTGTCGTAGATTTGAGTTTTGTCAGCTTTAGACGACATTTGGTCTCTAACTTCTTGGAAGAAATCTTCGATTTTCATTAATTCCAAGTTGGCGAACTTAACACTTTCAAGGTTCTTATTGAGTTGGGACAACGAAGAGAAAATAGTTTCTTTTTCTTTTTGGAGACTTGAAATGCTTTCTTTCATGCCTGTTAACTCGTAGTTAATGGGATCTATTTCTGAGTACAGTTCAGACTTTGAAGAACAAGTTTGGAGTTTAGTCAGTATAACCCTTAAGTCGTCTTTGGCAGCTTTTTCCAGTAAGACTTCATCGAACCTTTGGATTACTTTATCGAAGACATTGATTTTTTCTTTGGAGTTTTCAATGGTCTGACTGAACTCTTCGAGTTTGTCACTAGTGGTTTTTTCAGAGGAGTTTATTTTAGACTCCAATTGAGCGCAAGTGTCTGAGATCTCTTTAGACCAGGGCTTGCTTTGGATCTTCTTCCATATTTGTGCTGCTTGAGACTTAAGTTTGTGTTTGGTCTTTTTCAGTTTTGCAGCAATTTCTTCGAACTTGTCAACAGTTTCGCTGTTAAGTTTTTTGAACCTAGCAACTACGTCAGAAATTATTTCTTTTTTGCAGTAAGTTCTGTCTATGTTCTTCCAAAGTTCTTTTTTCATAGTTTCAAGTTCTTCACTAAAGGGTTTTTTCAACACGCACTCTTTTTTAAGGTGCTCAACTTCTTTTTCAAGTTGAGTGAAGGTTTCAAGTTTTACACTATCCTGGATCTGACTTTGGATAGCTGTGGTTTCATCTTTAAAGGTGACTTTAGTCATTAAGTCTTTTAAGTAGCCTACTTCTTTTCCAGAAGCCTTTTCTTCCAAAGACTTTTTAAACGACTGAATGAGTTGTAGGGTGTTTTTATAGTCTTGGTTGGCTTGAGTGAGTAAGTCTGAGTTCTTAAAGATTTGGGTGTTTAGAATATTGATTCTTTCTTCTAGCTGGAATAAGTCTTCTCTAGCCATTGACTGGACTTGTTTGATTTGGGAGTCCAAGCCTTTAAGATGCTGGTCTGTTTTTTGCTGACTAGGAAACAACTCCCGGTAAATCTCAGACTTTAATTGCTGTTTAATAGCTGAAACAAAGGGACTTTGAAAGTTTTTCCCAAAACTAACGTCTTTAAGTTCTTTGAAAAATTCCATGATAGGATTAAGTTCGGACTTTAAGGTTTCTAGTTCGTAACGCAGGTTTTCTTGTTCCATATCTAGAGTTAATAAATTCAGAGTTAGATTGTATAAGTGAATATGGTGAAATAATTATGAAAATACTAGTAGGTGTTTGCCTTTTGAGCATAGCTGCTTCTATTCAGTTAGTTCCACTGACTGTTCCGAAAGACGGGTACACCATTGGGCCTGCCGTTTCAAACTACACCATTGATGTGTTTTATGACCACCTTTGCATTGACTCGAAAAACTCCTACCCAGGCCTTATGAGCTACTGGAAAAACAATTCAGACTGGCTGCAAATCAACTTCCATATCTTCCCACTCCCCTACCACACCTACTCCTTCGAAGTCTCAATTGCAGGCAGGTATATCCAGAAGTACTATCCCCAAAGGTTCTTAGACTTCATGGCTTACATGTTCAACCACCAGAAGGAATTCCTAGACACTGCCATGCAGTGGACCTGGAGCACTGTGCAAACCCACGTTGCCCAGTACGCGGCCCAAGCCACAGGAGTCAGTTACTCAGAAATTTTTGACGCCCTTGAAGACCCTGAAATCAACATGGATGTCAGAAAAAGCTGGAAGTACTCAACTTCTAAACTCAACACTGGAACTCCTAGATTCTTCTTCAACGGAGTTTGGGCTCACGAAGCTACTTCTTACACTCGTATGGAGAACTGGCAGGAATTCTTTCAGCAGTTTAAGTAATAATTATGAGTGAAAGGCAGCTTATAGGGAACATTCTTGCTGAGGACTATGAAGAGCAACTCAGAACAGATGACCCCAAGTTCCTAGAGAAGAGGCCTGCTAGACTGAGTGTAGATGCTCCCGAGTTCGTTCCTTCCACCTCGCCAGTACTATCTAAGCGTTTGGAAATCAGCCAAATGCAGGGCAAAATTGCTGAGATATCCCGCGACCAAAATGGTTCACGAGTCATCCAGCAGAAACTAGAATTAGCTAGCTCTGAAGAAAAACAGATGGTTTTTGATGAAGTCCTGAGGGAAATACATGATCTGATGCCCGATGCTTTCGGGAATTACGTCGTGCAGAAACTCTTTGAACACGGCACCACAGAACAAAGGTGGGCGCTTGCAAACCAACTGATAGGTAAAATGCTAGAACTCTCACTTAATATGTACGGGTGCCGGGTAGTGCAGCGCGCCTTGGAAGTGATTGAATTTAACCAGAAAAAACTCCTAGTCAGGGAGCTCAGAGGCCACGTAGAAAAGTGCGTAGACGACCAAAACGGAAACCACGTAATTCAAAAGTGCATTGAAACCTGCAAAGAGCAAGCTAAGTTCATAGTAGAGACGATTAAGAAGGATGGAGTGTACTGGGGAGTCCACATGTACGGGTGCAGAGTAGTGCAAAGAATGATAGAGCACTGCTCCCGAGAAGACATCCAAGAAATGGTAGAAGAACTACTAGAAAAAGCCCTCGAACTCAGTAGCGAACCCTACGGGAACTACGTAATCCAGCACCTTCTGGAAAAAGGCAACGAAGACGAAAAAAGGTACATCTCGAGAATAGTTATTGCAAACTTAAAAGAACTTTGCAAACATAAGTTTTCAAGCAACGTAGTTGAAAAGTGCCTTCACTGCGCGCCTGGAGAGTTCAAAAGCCAGATTTTAGAAATGCTTTTTGATGAAGGCAACATTAAAGAAATCGCTACAGACCGGTTTGCTAACTTCGTACTGCAGAGAGCTTTAGAAATCACAACTGGAGCAACCCAAAGAAGGTTTGTGGAAAAGGTCCTGGATATTTCAGACTACCTAAACCAAGTCAAGTTCGGCAAGCACGTTTTAAAATGTATCAAAAACCTAAACAATAATGAGGATGTTTAAATTGGCTGCACCTTTTCTCAGAGGCCGCAATTTCCGCAAAAGGAACCTCTACGAGTCTTACAAAAAAGGCTTTGAAGAAGAACCCTCAGAACACATGCAACACAAAGACTTCTTCCACGGCTACGAAGACGTAATTGACGTAGTTCCTGAACTGCCCATGCGCGGAATGCTTACGGTGTGCCCAACCCCTATAGGCAACCTTAGAGATATCACCCTTAGGCAGTACCACACCCTTAAAACCGCTGACATTCTGGCTTGTGAAGACACAAGAGTCACAGGACTCTTATTGAACTTGCTTAGTCAGTACAACTTGAACGACCCCACTGAAGTGGAGTTTCCTCCTAAAAACATTCCTGGTGAAGAAAAGGACGAGTACACTTTTTCTTTAAGTGGGGACTTCATAGAGCACACTTACCAAACAGTAAAGAAGACCAAAGAAGACAAAGGTAGAGGGATTATGATCAGTTTTAACTCTTACAACCAAGAAGGAAGAACTGAGAAGTTAATCAAAGCTATGAAGTCAGGACTCACAGTAGCTTTGGTTTCAGACGCAGGAACTCCCCTGATATCAGACCCTGGGTACTACTTAGTGAAAGAGTGCATCAGAGCAGGAGTTTCAGTAGAGTCCCTTCCAGGACCCTCAGCTGTAATTACTGCTTTGGTTTGTTCAGGCTTTCCAACACAGAACTTTTACTTCCAAGGTTTTTTGTCGAAAACTCGTTCTGAAAAACTTGAAAAACTAGAAAAAATGAAAGAAAGCAACTGCACCTCTGTGATATTTGAAAGTTCCCACAGAGTAATTGACACTCTTTTAGAAATAGAACAAGTGTTTGGAGAGTTCCACCAAGTAATGGTTGCTCGCGAACTCACTAAAATGCACGAAGTTTGCTACAGAGGAATGGTTACAAACGTTATAAAGGACTTGCAGGATGAAATTAAGTCAAAAGGCAAAGTTTTTGGAGAACTCACAGTTGTAGTAGCTCCTCATTATAGTCAAAACCAAAAAGACACTGTAGAACTGGACTCTTTGCACTTAGTGAAAACACTCTGCACTAGAGTTAGGTCTTCTGAGAAAAACATCACAAGACTCATAGAGTTAATAACTGGGTGGAGGAAAAACAAAATCAGGAGTTACATAAAAGCTAGTAAGTCTGATATAAGTTAACTGGTTTACTAAATTGGGAGTAGTAGCCCCTGCGAGTTTCAATAACTTCTTCTAAAACTTTGCTTTTTTTGAGTTTAGGACTTTTGTACACAGAAATGGGACTGATCTTTTCCAAGTGGTTAGCAATGTACATGTTTGTTCTTGGAGCTTTAGGTTTGGGCTCTTCTGAAAGTTCTTTTGAAAACACCTGAGAAGCTGACTTGTAGAAGTTAGTAGAGGTGACAGGTCTGTAGTTGAGTATCTTCTGGATCTTTTTTTTAATGTCGCTTCCTTCATCTCTGAGGCTCTTCTTAGTTTTCGAGGAAGGCAGGGAGTTAGCAACCCTTTTTGAGCTCTGGTTCTTCAGAATCAAAGGAGGTGCCTTTTTCAGAGAGAACTTTTTGTGTCCTGAATTTAGTTGACTTATATGCTCCAGCATCCAGGGTTCGTAGTGAGGTTTGGAGTTTTCGTCTAAATGAAGCTTAGAAAACAACTTTAAGGACTTGAAACACCTTTTGTTTTCAAACAACCCGTGGACGGTTTTTACAGCCCGTACATACTCACTTATTAAGGAACTACCAGAGTAGCAGTCAACCCACTCAAAAAGTGCATCGTAGAAATCACTAAAATTGAGGTGTTCTTTTTTACCGAAATCAGCACTGGCGTCCATGAAAACAGACTGTTTGGCATAGTCGCGACTCACCCCTCCTACAAAGTCGTAGTAAATAAACTCAAATATAGCTGAATAAACTTCTTTAGAAATCCCAGCCAAACGGTAGGGGTTGACTAGTTGCCAGAACTCGTAAATAGCTTCGAACAACTGGATTTTCCTCTTCATGGCAACTCTTTTCAAAAGGGTGGTGTAAGAAAAGATTTCCAAGCACTTAGCGTTCTTCCTATGAAGAACTGCCAATTTCTGGAAGCTAGACTCCTCCAAGGTGTAGTTTTCTTGGTTAATAGCTTTGATAGGCCGTTTCATGTAAATCCACTTAGAAGACATAGCCCTGAACCCTGAGTAGTTCCTTAGTACTACCTTTATGTCCTTTTCTAAGTACTTCTCGAGCTGTTGTAAATCCATTTATGCTGAGTGTTTTATTAAGGCAATTTGCACACTGGAAACCACATAAGCACTCCAAAAAACTCAGGTACAACTCCCAACTGAACCTTAAAAAACCTATTCCTTTACCTCCTAGACACGATTTTATTGACTTCAAAAAGTACACAGGCAACGAAATTCTTTTTGCACTTAAAGACTCCCAGGAACTCAGAGCTACTGAACTCAGCAATGCACTTTTACAACTAGGAGTGCGCAAAGGAGCTCCTGAAAACATAGACTGGAATGTCCACCCCACTGTGTCTATAGCAATTGAGACCGCTAAAAAAAGAATCCCCCAGTGCCCTATGAAAGTCCTTACTTCTTTGGCCTTGGCCTGCTCAAGACTAGGAATATCAGACCCTCAACTTTGGGAGCTTTTGGAAAAACATATTGTCAGGACAATGCCATCAATGGAGCCTATAGGCATAGCTTACTGCTTTAGTTCGTTTGTGGGCAAAGGAACGCAGGAGTTCTACCAAGAACTTTTGAGCAAAATCAACATCCACGTGAACTACCTAAACGGCAGAGACCTACTGAATGTTGTGAAGGGATGTGTGCATGAGGACTTAGAAGCTAAGGAGTTGTTTGAAAAGAAGCTTTACCCACTCATCCTGCAGAAAAAGAAAATGTGCACTCCAGACCAGTTGAACGAATTCATAGAACTGCTTGGAAAAAGAAGTGACTGCAGTGAAGAAACACTTCAAAGCTTGAAAGAAGCCAGGGAGTACAAGCTAGAAAGAAGAAAGACTCTGTCTTTTGGTGGGGTTCTAAAGTAGTAATATAAGAATTATGGTGGTAATCTTATTTCTGCTTTTTAGCAGTTCTAAAGGCTGCAGTGAAGTCTGTAGTGCCTGCAGCAAGGTGTCTAATGTTTGGGTCTGGAATACTTTTTCAGATAAGTGGTGTGAACTTGGGGATGCAAGTTGCAACAATAATTGTGGAAACTGTAGCATTGAAAGTTCTAGAAATTTTACATCAGCACAAAAGTGCGACTTAGAAAAAGTAACTTGTGGAAAAGAGTCTTTATTTAACAGAAAATCAGGGTCTTTTAAACTTGAGTCTGTTAAGTCACAGAAAGTTTGTGGTTGGGTTTTGGACTTAAGAAACATACTGGAGCAAGGCGACTTTTTAAACGTTTCGGTGGAGTTCAGTAATTCAGTAAGAGTTATTTAGAACTTTGGAACTCTCGAAGTTTTTTCCTACTTGTTTGAAAGCAACTACGCAGAAAACCCGCTTGCAAGCGAGTACTTGATAGTTCCTGAAACTAATTTAAAGTCTTCTAAGATGATAGAGGGTAACTACTTTGAGGTGTTCTACACTACAGGGACTGGAAAAAACTACTCAGAAATATACTTAGTTTGGAATTGCAACTGCAAAGTTCAAGAGTACAAAGAGTCTATTGAGTTTTTTTTTGTGATAATTCTGACCTTTTTCATTACAACGGTGCTTATTTGTTGTGCGGGGTTAGGACGCAAGTTATACTACTACTTAACAGGGAACCTAGAAACTCCTGAACCCCCCAGAATACGCAATTACAGAGTTATTCCTGAGGACTCCTTTCTCCAGTCATTCCAAGTTGACAGACTGTTTCCTGCAAAGTACTTCCAAAAACACTTACTCGAAGTGGGAGAAAGCACTTGCTGTATTTGTTTTGAAGAGTAATTTCTAATTAGTTTCCAAGAAATTTGCAAAGTCAGGAAACTCTTTTGCAGGCACTTGTTCCACTTAGAATGCATAGATAATTGGCTTTTGCACTCAAGAGTGCCTAAGTGTCCTCTTTGCAAAGAAACTCTTTCAGAAGTCACCAGAAGTTTAAGAGTTATTTAAGGTTTTAGCTTGCACCAGTCTCTTAAGTATTCAGCAAAGTGGATCTCAGCGTCTGCAGGAACGGTCATGATAAAGGGATGTCCTAGTAACTCTTCACAAGTTGGTCTGATTCTTGGATCTTTGTTTAGACAGGACTCTATGAAGTCAATGAACTCTGGACTGAATTTTTCTTTTTCTTTGAGTGTCGGAGAAGGCCCTGTTGAAATTAGATATAGCGCTTTCATAGGGTTCTCCCGCAGGTAAGGAGGTTCTCCCTCTGCTAACTCCAAACCCACTATTCCTAAACTCCAGATATCAACCTTAACGTCGTACTCAGAACCCGTAACTAGTTCAGGGGCCATCCAGCTTGGCGTTCCTACTACTGTGGTTCTTTTTTTGTGGTCAGTGGTCAGTTGGGCTGCGTAGCCAAAGTCCCCTAACTTAACTTCTCCTTCAAGGTTAATGAGTATATTGTCACTTTTCACGTCCCTGTGAATTCTGTACTGGTCGTGCATGTACTTGAGTCCGGAAATCACTTCTCTGAACACATAAGCCATAAGAAACTCTGGAATTTTCCCTGCTTTGTCCATGATTAAGTCAGTTAAGTTTCCTTTCATGAGTTCAACAACAATGAAAATGAACCCGTTGTAGTCGTAACTTTCGTAGTAACTGAGGACGTTTTTGTTTTCGCTAAGCATAGTTAAAGCAATTTCGTTTATAATCAAGGTTTTTTCATTTTCGTTTTTAGGCCTGATTTTCTTCAAAGCATAAAAGGCACCGTCAGAAATTTTGCTGACCACAAATACACTTCCAGAGCCTCCTTCTCCAATTTTGCTCATAATTTTGTACACTTCTAAAGGGTTGCTTTGCAGAATCCTAATTCTGGTTTGTAGCGTTTCATCGAACTAAGTAAAGATTACGCTTGTCTGGGAAGGCATGTTGTTCATTCCGTCCATAATGAAGTTCACCACTTCAACAATGCTTTCTTTGTTTTCTCTGATCTCTTGTTCTGGTATCCCGGCAGCAGAAGCAATGTTTTCAATAAGTTCATCAGACTTTGATTCTTCAAAACTGTTTTGTGAAGGGTCATTGTCTGAACTGGATGAAAGTTGGTAGCCCGTTTCGTCCAAAGGGGGGTTGCCTTCCAAGCAGTTGTTGCAAATCCGTTTCGGCCTGAAGAATCCAAGTTCTGGATGGTCTTGCTTCGTGCTGCAGTCTTTGCAGTAGAGCAGTTCTGCTTAAAACTTACTGCAAAAAATACACTTTCTTCTTTTGGAGTACAACTTGAAGGACTTGCTACAGTTTGAACACTTGCAGTGGCGATTAAAAAGGCTTGCGAACACGTCCATTTGTAAATGCAACAATTATTAACTAAAAAAATTCCGCAACCGGGACTCGAACCCGGGTCTTTCGGGTGAGAGCCGAATATCCTAACCAGACTAGACTATTGCGGATTAGTTGTTTTCAGTCAAATGGCTATTTAACACTTTACTCAGTTGTTTTGTAAAGTGTATAACTACTTCAGTGACTAAAAATGAATTAATTCATAGTTAGGGTTTACTAGCATTACTCTTGGCTAGGGTTAAATCCATTTCAGCATACAACTAAACAACTAGGCCCACAAATATGGAACACACAAACACTTTTTTACAAAATCGTTAACGTTAAGTATAGAAGCGATTAAATAGTTTCATTGCAAAAAAGTACCCTGAGCTTGTAGCTGGCCATTGAAGACTTATAGCTCTTGCTGAGGTTTAAGAGTGATGAGTCTAGTGAATTAATTTCTAAACTTTCGTCCGTCATCAACTCGCCACGACCAAAATTTTTGTTGCAAGTGTTACCAGAAGCCTTTTTAGTTTTGTCCCAAATCCACTTATAAACTTGAGCCTGGGTGAGTCCTGTACGGAAGGCAATTTCTTTGAGCTTGGACTTGCTCCAGTTAGTAGTGTTAGCAAGTTCATATTGAAGAATAGCAAGCTGCTGGGCAGACTTCCGTTGCCGTTTTTGGGGAAAACGAGTCGGAGAAGCTTTAGTTGAAGGAGCAGGGCTGCCTTGATTCGGGAAGGCCGACGTCAAGTAAGGCTTTCCTTCTTGGAAGGTATCTTCTTGGCTTCTTGTTTGTGAGCTTTGAAGAGAGTTGTGTTCTTCATTCAACATACATGCCATATGATTATTTAGTAAATGGAGCTCCTCAAAGCCTCAGAGTTCACAGCTGCACTTTCTTAGTTGGTTTTAAGGCTTAACAAAAACTGCTAAAGAGAGTTCTTTCCTGTACCGTGAGAGTACTTAAAAGTGCTTGGCAAGTTTTTATGGGGATTTGAGGCGCCAATTATGGTTGTGCTTGGAATTCTGAAAAGAATACTTGGGTTGAATATAGGTTCCATGTTATTTTTATAAATGTTCTATTATAATGACTTTATATCAAAGCTCTTGGGCTAGCTTTGTTCCACTTAGTTTCTTAACGCTTTAAACAAAATGGAAACAAAGATCAGCCCAGCATCTCTTATAAAATGAAATCACATAAGGAATCCATCAAAGTTTGTGTCAGAATGCGGCCGATCTTAAAGCCTTATGAAGACGAAGAAGTCTGGACAATCAGCACTCAAAAAAACTCAATTACTTCTACTTCCAGCCCTTACAGCTTAACTCCTTTGGATATGTCCAACCTTTCACTAAGTTCCCTCAAAGAAAGGGACGTAAGGAGACGCTATGCAGACACTTTGGGCCCACAAACCTTCCACTTTGACAACGTGTTTGCTCCCCATAACACTTCTCAGGACGTTTACCAAGTCATGTGCAGTCCTATCATCGGGTCAGTCATGAAAGGCTTTAACGGCGCAGTTTTAATGTATGGGCAAACTACCTCTGGAAAAACCTACACTATGTTGGGAGTCCCTGAACTACCTGGTGTTTTGCCTTGTGCTATCAAAGACGTTTTCAATGCAGTTAGTCAGGCCGAAAGCGGGAAGTACAATGTTTGGGTTTCTTACTTAGAAATTTACAATGAGCAGATCAACGACCTGCTGGAGCCAGGTTCAGTGAACCTAAAGATCAAAGAAGATAAGGAAGGAGTTTCTATAAGGGACTTGTCTTCGCACCAAGTTTGGAACTTCGAACAAGTCATAATGGTTATGAACTACGGAGAGGAGCACAGAATGTACAGAGAAACCAGCATCCACGACCACTCAAGTAGGTCTCACACTATCTTTAAAATCTTTGTTGAGTCCAAAAACCAGGCAGGGAAGTCTTTGTTTGGATGCATGAACTTAGTAGACCTAGCTGGCAGTGAAAGACTCAACGAATTCGAAGTCAGAGGCAACGAAATGATGGGCGAAACTGGACATATCAACAAATCACTGTTTGTGCTAGCTAACGTAGTCAACAAACTTGCAGAGGGCAAAAAGAAACACATTCCTTACAGGGACTCAAAACTCACAAGGATTCTAGGAGACGCTTTGGGAGGCAATTCCTTAGCTGCTATAATATGCACAGTGTCACCTGCTGCAATGAACTTCCACCAAACTTTGTCTACACTTAGGTTTGCCACAAGAGCTAAGTCTGTGCAAAACACAGCCTTTGTGAACGAGTACTCAGACGGACTACTTGAAGTTGAACAGTTTAAACAAGAAATTGCTAAACTAAAGTCTCAACTGGACAAGGCCAACTTTGCTTTGAACAAAGTTGAAAAGCAAAACAGAGAACTCACTAACCAACTTGAAAAGAGCGAACCTTCAAAAGGCCTTTCAAAGGAACTAGAACAGAAGTATAAACAAGTCCTCCAAAACCTAAGAAACGAACAACAACAAAAGGCCAAACTCGAACAAGAACTAAATAACCACAAAAAAGCACTTGAAGAAACCCAAAAAGAACTTGAAAAGGCCAGTAACTCCCAAGACAACAAAGAAACTGACTTCATCAGTGACATGCTTCAAACCATCAACACTGAACTTTCTCAAGAACTCAGTGACAGCAAGTACTGGCACCAAACCACTTTGCAAATAGCTGAAAATTACAAAAAAGACTTGTTGGCCTTACAGGACACGTACGCCAACTTTATTTCTCAGGCACTTAAAGACACCCTTCCTTCAAAAACCCAAGAGTTTCCAGAAGACTACTTTTCAGACATTCAACCTGAATTCAGTTCTGTGCTAGAAGAACTCCTTACTTCTTCTTCAGCTAGTTCAGAGGTGTCTGACATGATCATTCAGAAACTCAAAAGCCAGTACGAACGCTTTGCTAACTTAATTAACCAGCGCTTTGAAGAAGGCAGAGCAAACTTAGAGTCTTATTACAAAGAAAAAGTTTCCAGTCCTGAACTGGACGCAACTACTGTGGATAACTTAAGAGTCCAGCACTCCAAAGCCCTCAACAAACTTAAAACCCAGTACGACTTTGTGATCCAAGAACTAGAAGAAGCTTATGTAGGAATTCTTAAAGTTCTTGACGAGTACTTGTCCTCAGAAGACAAAATGCAAGAAATCAAAATTGGGCTCATTGAAGAAGTTGTTGAGGGCGAACCTTACTTTTGGGGGTCTGGCAAAGACGGCAGGTGCGGCTTAGGTGACGAGGAGAATGTAGGAGTTCCTGTCAGAATCACTGAGGAGTCATGTGTTGCTGTAGAGAGTGGGTACCATCACTCTGCTTGTATCACTTTGCAAGGTCAGCTCCTTACTTGGGGAAGGGGACTTTTCGGGCAACTAGGTCACGGAAAGAACCAAACTAGTTTTGTGCCTCTAGTTGTGGAAAAGTTATCTTCCTTTCATATTACACAAGTAAGTTGTGGGTGGCAGCATACAATGGCACTTACTAGTTCTGGAAGAGTTTTTTCCTGGGGGTACGGCCAAGACGGGCAGCTAGGCCACGGAGACTCTAAAGACTCCCACTTTCCTAGAGAAATTTCTGCTTTGAGGGAAGTGAGTGTCTCTAGCATTGCTTGTGGACACTCCCACTCAGGATGTGTTGGAGAGGGTAGTTTGTACATGTGGGGCTGCAACCCTGACGCTAGGTGCTTCATGACCTCTGGAGAGCCTCAAGATTACCCTGTGAAAATCCAACTCCACGAAAAGGTAAAAACCCTTAGCTTGGGAGTGAACCACTCAGGAGCTTTGTGTGAAGACGGAAGTGTAGTTATGGGAGGACTAGGAACCGACGGACAACTAGGGTGCTCTTGCAGTGGCTACCTTGAAGCTTACAAGCTAGACATTTTCGACCACCAGAACCCTGCTGAAATGGTCAGTTGTGGAGACTCCTTTACAGCAGTGGTGGACCAAAAGGGGTTTGTGTGGAGCTTTGGAAAAGGAGACAATGGAAGACTAGGCTTAGGAGACACCTCTAACAAAACGAAACCTATAAAGGTGGACTTGACTGAAGAAGTAACTCAAGTAAGTGCAGGGTCTAGGCATGCTGCAGCTGTGTCTAGTAAAGGAAACTTGTTTATGTGGGGCTTTAACTTTTACTTGCAAATCGGACAAGATTACGGAGACAGGGATATCACTAAGCCAGTCAAAATCGACTTAGAGGGTGTAAGAAAGGTTTCTTGTGGGTACTTCCATACTGGAGCGCTATGTTCTGAGTAAGTTAAATTATTTAGTTGATTCCATTACTTGAGAGTCCTCTTTTGAGTCTAGAATATCCATTTCTTGTTTGGGGGACTCTAGTGCTTCGTTTATTCTTTTATTTACAGTGGAGAGTGCTTGGGGAATCGTTGGGAACTCCATTCTCTGTAAATCTTCGTATATTGTCTCAAAGGTTTCTTTTTCGTTTAGGCTTTCAAGAAAGTTTCCCATTTATAGGATTACCCGTTTGGCTCTGGTCGGCAAACCAATTACAAGCCTTTATAATTACTGAACTTAAAAGGCTTAGCACCCTGGACACTTCTTTAGGTAAGGGGTCATGATTCTCCTCCACTCAGGACAAGTAAGCCTTCCTTTGAGTTCGTTCTCAAAAATCAGGGTCCTTTGGAACTCTTGATATTGCCTTTTTATAAGTTACTTTTCCAATAGGATCATTTCTTGCAGTACTCTTCTGGCGGCTTCTACAGATGAAAACTTATTCAATGAATTCTGGAATCTCTCGAAATTCCCTTCCAAATTTTCCATTTATAATCAAAGCCACTCCTTTAGCTCTGCATTTTTCTGATGAGCATTATTATATTTAATTTAACTCCTGTAAAACTTTACTTGGCCGTCATTGCTTGCAACACAGAGTTGGGGGTAAAGAGGGCTCCATGCTAAATCCGTAGTGGCTTCTCTGAACCCTTTTAACCTTTCTAAAACATTGCCTGTTCTAACGTCCCAGATGTAAGCTGACCTGTCTTCAGAGCCGCCAGCAATGTAGTTTCTGCAAGGGCTTATGTCCCCTCCAAGTTCCAAAGCAGAATTAGTATGGCCTTCAAATCCCATTACAGGGCTTCCATTTCTGATGTCGTAGAGAAGCATTGTGCTGTCTGCTGCTGCTGTAATAAACAAGTTTTGTGCATCAGAACAGATTTCAGTGTAGTCGCTTCCCTTAAAAAACTTAAGGGTGTGCATAAACTTCCTATGAGGAGTTTCAATTGCAAGGATTTCATGGTTTTTGTCGACGTCCCAAACAGAAACTGTTTTATTGGTCCCTCCCAAAAGCATGACATGCGAGTGAAACAGGTTGTGCACGTCGAACTTTGCAACTGCCTGCGCAGAGGGGTGGGGGACTCTAAAAACTTCTTTAAAAGAACACTTAGACTGAAGTCTTTTGACGTCGTCTTTAAGGTGGGGGTCCCTGAGTTTGAAGCGGTAAAAACTTACACAGTCCCCCTGACTTGCAGTTAAAAACCTATCGAGATAGTAGAACTTTGAGTCCGTAAACTCACCTTCGATCGTGAGTAAACACTCCCCAGGCTTGGAACTCCCTAAGTCCCACAACTTCATAGACCTGTCTAAAGAAGAAGTAAGTAAGAACCTACAGGAGGAGTTCCAAGAAACCACTGAGATTCCTCCTTCGTGGCCTACTAAAGGAATTCTGTCCCCTCTGTACTTTGCCACTGGCAGTTTCACTATAAAAGCTGTTGAATCCCCACCGCATGTTGCTAGCCGAGTAGAGTCTCGGTTGTACTTAATGTTGAAAATACCCGCACTGTGCAAAGGAGACTCTTTAGCAAACAAGTGCTCTTCTTGGATTTTATTGGGCGGGTTGCTCGTTGCTGGGTAAGAACCTTCTTGTTTGAAAAACTTAGGTTTCTTAGGCCTTTTGGCTTTTGAACCGTACCCTGAAGACTTAATTTTCTTATGAAAAGTAACAGGTTTGTCTTGGATTTTGGGTTTTTTGGGCTTTTTTCCAGATGAGACGTTTAGAGTTGGGTTGAGTAAGTGACTTACAGGCTCAAAAGTCATTATAACGCTTAAGTCNTGAGAAGGAGGCACAGTAATGGGCTCCTCAAAGGTTTCTTCTTCGAAGTCGCTTGAGTACTCTTCGCTGGACTCACTCGAAGCTTTATTCATATTATAATTTTGAAATCATAATTATTTATATAATCAAACACTCTTAGAGTTCTGAATTTATTATAAATGTGTTCAGTTTAAATGCAATGTATAGCCAATTTCAATAACAACCGCACTTATGTCGTCAATGAGTCCGTCTTCTTCCTCCACAATTCTCATCCAGCGGTATCTAGCTTCTTCGCACAAAAGCCGAGCTATGCTTGAGTTCTCTGGCTTCGCAGGGTAGCTGTTCCCTCCTTCTTTTTTGCAAGCTTTTTTGAACTTCTCTACAAAGTTCACTACTTCGAAGTTACTCATCACATCCCAAACTCCGTCAGAAGCAATTACTATAAACTGGTCCGTGCCTGGGTGGAGTTCTTTCTGGCTAACTACAGGCTCGGGCACAACTCCTATGTCAAAAGCCACAGTGTCGCCTATTGAGCGTGACATAGCTAAACCAGGGTAGTTCTTGCCTTTGGCCCAAACTCTGTAAGGGCCTTCCTCCCTGCCCTCTTCGCTCACACACTTAGCTACTATGCCTCCGCACTTTGCAATGCGACGGTTTTCCTCTGGAAAGTTAGGTTTGTGGTCAGTAGTAAGGGCAACTGCAGACAGAACCTTAGTTAAAGGAATGTACCTTTTGTAAGGTTGGGGTTTGTAAGGACGGTAGATGACCTTTTTATTAGGCAGAGTGCCAAGCACTGCTCTGGAGTCGCCAACGTGCCCCACAGTGATTTGGTTTTCCTTTAAGTACACAGCCACAGCTGTAGTTCCTGACAGAGTGCAGTCTATTTCTGAGGTAGATAGTTTTTTGTAACAAGATTCAAACATCTGTTTAATAGTTAGTTCGGGTTTGATTCCAAAAAACATGTGGTTTTTTTCAAAATATGAAGTCATGAAAGTTTTGCAGAAGTCTGCTACCTGCTGACCTTCCCGCCCATGTCCGTCAAAGACAAGGCTTAAAATGTGAGGGCCTCTCTGAACAATAGCAAAGTTATCCTGACACGGCTTGAGAAATTCTTCTTTGGGGTCTTTGCCTTGGAACAAACATCCGGTGATTTTTACTGACAAATTGGAATCAACAGTCAACAAAGTGTCCTGGAGCACTGGAGGACTTAGATGCAGGTTAAGGGTTTCGACTACTTTTTTTTGGCCCTTCCAGTCCTTTTCTTTTATGTTAAGTTCTAATAGTTTATTATAGCATGGTTCCACTACTGATCCAACAGAGTTCGAACAAATGTTTCCCATTTATATTTACATTCTAGATTTTACTCAAATTAAACTAATTGACAAATTAAGTTAGATTAGCCTCCGAATCCGTAAAGAGTTCTTCCGTGTCTTTTAAGAGCGTAAACTACATCTAAGGCAGTGACAGTCTTCCTCCTGGCATGCTCAGTGTAGGTTACAGCGTCTCTGACAATGCCTTCCAAGAACACCTTCAAGACGTTCCTGGTTTCGTCGTAGATGAGGCCACTGATTCTTTTGACGCCTCCTCTCCTTGCAAGCCTCCTAATAGCAGGCTTGGTGATTCCTTGGATGTTTTCTCTAATTACCCTCCTAGGGTGACGTTTCTTAGCTCCAACTTTTCCTAGTCCTTTACCGCCTTTTCCGCGCACTACCATTATAAATGTTTAAATATGCTTGCATGCCTTTTATATTACCCACTTATCCCTTTTTACCCTAATCTGCAATATCATTGGCTGTTTCTTAAATCCTCATTTTAAAGCAAACCTTCCAATCAGAAAAAGGATTCAAAACCAAACAGATACTAAAATGGTATAAATAAGAGCGCGGGGGATTCAAATAATAAATGGCCAGAACAAAACTCACCGCTCGCAAAACTCCTGCTGGAAAAACCCCCAAGAAACACCTTGCCACTAAAGCTGCCAAAAAAGTCACAGGAACCACTGGTGGACTTAAAAAGCCCCACAGGTTCCGCCCTGGAACTGTAGCCCTTCGTGAAATCCGCAAGTACCAAAAGTCCACTGAACTCCTAGTCAGGAAGTTGCCTTTCCAAAGACTCGTTAGGGAAATCGCTCAGGAATTCAAAACTGACTTGAGGTTCCAAAGCTCTGCTGTACTTGCTCTCCAAGAAGCAGCTGAAGCTTACCTCGTAGGACTCTTCGAGGACACTAACTTGTGCGCTATCCACGCCAAGCGAGTCACCATCATGCCCAGAGACATGCAGCTTGCTAGAAGAATTAGGGGAGAGAGGTCTTAAATTATAACTAATCAATTGTGAGACTCCTAACTACTGCTTCAACTGTCCTGAAAGTTGGTTTATTTTGGCAAGTGCAGAGCTTCTGAGCTTGTTGTACACGTCATTTTGGATTTGGAGTTCGGACACAGGCACAGGTTGGCCTTGGCTGTCTATGAGTCTAACAGCTAGTCTCTGGACTCCGTTGCTTACGTTTTCGGACAGGGACTCGGGGTCTTCTACAAGTTGTCTGCCCTGAGTGTCTTCTTTGAGGCCAATGTTGTGTTCTATTGCAGCCATTTCGTTTTCCAAAGCAACAACCTTTTCTCTGCAGTGCTTGGTTTCTTCAAAGGACTCCTTAAGTTCTTTTTTGAGTCCAAGTATTTCAAGTCTTTGTTCGTCTAATCTTTGCTCGGACTCTTTGAGTTGCTTGGAGTTACTTAAGCTAGTATAGTAGTTGATTCCTGGTTCGTAGTGTGTGTTTCTTAAGCTTTGAAGGTACTCACAAGAACTTTGGTAAAAAGGAGACAGGTTGTAGTAAAGAGAGTTCTCGGTTTTCGAAAAGACAGAATAAATATTTATAAACTCAGCTTCTAAACAAGAGAAGCAGTTTTGGAGTTCTTCGTTTAGGGTCTTGGTAGACTTAACTTGCAGAGTATAGTGGAGGTGCAAGTCAAGCGAGAGTCTTCTGCCCCAGAGTTTAGATAACTCTGAAAACTTATCCAGAAACGACTCTGTGAACTCTTTAACAGGTTCACATTCGGGGTACAACAGCTGCACACTTGAGTAGTTCAGTAGTGGACTTAGCAGTTCATACAGGTTTTTGTAAGCTTCGCATAGTGAGTTGTTTAAGTTTTGAACTTCAGTTTTGTTTTCTATGTAATCAGCTTCATTAGAAAGCTGAATCATTACAAAGTGCAAGTAACTTTTTAAGCTCACCATGAATTCATTGAAGTTACCTAGCAAATCTTTAAGGCTGAGTGTTTCTAAAGACTCAACTAAAGACTTTAAGTTTTTAGAAACTACAGGAGTTTTGTTCTTGATTTCCTTAACAATCTGCTGGAACTCAGAGCTAGTTCCTTCAAACAAGTAACTTAGTCTCACTGAGTACTTTTCCAGTAGTTCCAAAGCAACAGAAAGTGCTTTGTTTAAGAAGCTTTGAAACTTTTTTAAGCATAGGTTTTTTTCAGTGATCTCTGTGATGTTAAACTGGGGGTAGTTGTAGTAGTCTAGGTACTCGTAACCTTCACTGTCTAGCGAGATTGACCTTTTGATTTTTTGTTTCAAAAGCTTAATTTGGCTTTCAAAGTTTTCTTTTTGGCTTTGTGTAGTTTTTATGGTTTGTTGGAGTTGTGTGTGCTTTTCTTCAAGTGCTTTTTTTAAGTTTTGGTTTTCTTTCAGAGTTTCGTACATTTGGGTTTTTAAGTAGTTTAGGTTGCCCGACAGCTCTTCTATCTGGGAGTTGGCATCCCTGAGCATTTGATTCCTTGAGTTAAGTTGTTCTCTTAAGTCAGCTTTTTGGGTTTTGTACTTTTGTTTGATTTCAAAGTTTGTAACGTGGACATGTTCGTTTTCTTGTATTTTACTCTGAAGTTCTTCCTGAAGAACTTTGATTTGGGCTTGGGCGTCTTCTAGTTTAACTGTGTAAGAAGTTTTCCACCAGCTGAAGCCCCAAGAGCTGTTTTTTTCTTGGAGTTCTGTTTGCAAGTTCTCACACTTCTTTATTAGCTGCAAGTTGCTGAAGTGCAAAGCGTCTATTTCTTCGCTTTTGCGTTTGTTTTTGATTTCGAGTTCTTCTAGTCTTTTCGTCAGAAAGGTTTTTTCTTGGCGTTCTTTAAGCACAGCCTTTTTAAGGGCTGCTTTTTCTAGTTTAACTTTACTGAGTTCAGCTTCCATGAAATCTTATAATATGAGTCAAGAGTCTAAAGAAAATGAGTCTGACAGACCCTTGAACGAAGACTACTTCGCAGTGCCTGTTGAAGAGACTTCTGGAGCAAAAGCTTTTTTCAGAAAGGAATTCGGGTTCCCCTGGACGCGTGTTGAAAAAGCTGAAGCTTTTGCTTACTTTCTTACAGCTGCCGTAGTAACTCCTTTGATTGCTTCTACTACTTCTGAGAAAAACGTTTACGAAGATACCCAGAGGTACCCGCTTGCAGTGCTTGTTTGTGTAGCATACCCCTTGGCAGCTCTTTATGGAGTTGTTTTTATGAAGATGCGGTTAACATTAGTTAGGAGTTTCATTTTGTTTTTGTGTGGTTGGCTAGCTCCTTTAGTGACTTTGGGGGTCATGATACTTGAAGAGGACTACGACTTAGTATCTATGGGGGTTCTGGGGTGCATTTCTGGACTGATTTCTGTTTTTGCAGGTTTGCGCGGAATAAGACAAAGCATCCAGAATTACAGCGAAAAACTTATTTCAGGAATAATATCAACTGGACTCTACGTGTTGCTGCTCGGAATAATAGTTCCTGCCGTTGTTTACACCCTTCTTATGGAGGAGGAACTAAGTGACGACTGGATCAAAGGACTTATATCTATTTTAGCTGCTCCTTACTTACTCTTTCTTTTGCTAATTTGGGTTTTCATCCACAACACTTACTTCAGAAAGTTCCCTCCGCAGTGGAAAATACGCGAAGCTGAAATTATGAGCAGTGTGCCTAACTTGTCCATGCAGGTAGTGCTCAGAAAGAACCCCCAAATAATGGGCAACCAAAGCTCTAACTGCTGGAACAAATTCCAGGAATACAGTCACCTGTTTTCTTCAATAGCTTTGGTTACCTGTCTTGTATGCTGCGAAATAGGATTGATTGTGGTGCTGGAAGAGTACATGAACGGTGACTACGGTGTTGAGGTGCTTTGGGTGGTAGTGCTTTACATTCCAGCAGCTCCCATGTTTTTGTTCGGAGGAGTGATTTTCAGCGCTTCTAAACTGAAGAAGAACGACAAGTTCGGGTGTGGCACAGTGCTTGGAGGAGTAGTTCCTATGGTGTTTTTGATGCCCATAGCTTACTTGCTCTACTCTAATGAGTCTACTGAACTTCTAGGCTTCATACTAGGAATAGGTTACCCAGGTTCTTTTGTTTACTGGCTTTCGATGGCTATGCTGTTCCACCACAACAAAAGAGGTTACCAGCTAGTTTCTGGGCTTTTGTGTATGCTTTTCGTAACTCCTTTTGCGTTTATGTTGCCTTTTTACCAAATCGGCACAATGAAAGACCAAACCTTTTGGGCTATTTTTGGGTTGCTGGTGTTTGTAGGACTTTTTATCCTAGTTGTGTTTTGGCTGGTTGACTACTTAAAGAAGTTTTCGGGAGAAATGAAACTTTTGAAAATGTACTTTAAAGCACTGAATACTTTTGACATATCCCAGTTCCTGTACACCTGTGTGTTTTTTGGGTGCTTTGGAGTGGTGGGGTGGATGATAAGAGCAAGGCAAGAGGCAAACCAGAACTGGTCAGCAGGAGTCATGTTGGGGTGTTTTGCAATTTTGGGTCTTAGCATTATAGTTACTATCTTAGTCCACAGACTCAAGCTCTATGTGCAAGAAGTAGGAGGTGAAGAAGTTACCTTAGCACAAATCATTACGAACGAAACGCCTGAACCCAATGCGCTGCAACTCAAAATGATCAAAAAGAAAAAAAGGTACCAAAAAGCAGTTTTAGCTTTTGGAATCGTGCTTGGAGTTATTTTTGTAGTTCCAGTTCTGGCAGGGTTTGAGTCTTCAGATACAGTTTTGGGAGGAGTTGTAACTATAGCAGTGGGGTTTGCACTTGTGGCAGTAGTCGGAGTTGTGCTTCTGGAACTGAAAGGAATGCTTAGACAGTTTGGACAGAGTGCTATTTCCTTTACAGTTGTGTGTTGCTGGTTTGTAGTGCTGATGCCCTTGGCCTGCTTCATTCCTATTCTTTTGACCTACAGTGAAGACGAGTCTGACTACAACTTTGTGTCTTCTCTAGCCATAGGTTTGCTGTGCCTTACTTGTATGGGGGGAGTGAGTGCAGTAAGCATTACCTTTAACTACTTGTTTAAAAGAATGCGCTACGAAAAGATAGCCAAGTACTGCGTTTTAAGAGTCCAAAAGCTTTTGATAGCAGAAGGGGTGAAGTCAAGCCAAGGGATTCTAAGAGCAATTTTTGACCAGTTCTACAAAATAGGAGAAGAAGTAGCACTGGTGCTAAAAGACGGAACTTCTATATTTTACTGGAAACTAGGCAACGAAGAACCTGACCTAAGGTTCAGCAAAGAAATCCTTACAGTGAAAGAAATCCAAAAACGCAAACTTAAAGTTTCGGACTTAGAAGTGACTGAAGAAGAACAAGAAACCAAAACCAAAGAAGTTTCTTGCTGGAAGATGATACTCAAAGTCTGCTCAAACAAAGAAAAAGAAAATAAACTCCAAGTCTCAGAAAGTTTAGAACCAGAAGAACTAGAAGGAATAGAGGCCCAGTCCAAGACTGAAAACCAACTAGTTACAGAAGAAGACACCAACAAGTGGGTTAACGCTTTCAAGAAAAACATCGAACAAGAAGAACACAGAAAAGAACTAGAACTCAACAACGCAGTTTACAAAATGATGAACGCTGACCCTGAGGAACCCTCCATTGAAAACGAAAAAATAGAAGTCAAAAAACTCAAGGAAGACGAAAAGCAACAAATTACTCAGCAAGAACACTTCCAAATACTCATGAACCAAGATAACACCAGAAAAGAATGGTACAAAGTTGTTTTCAAAAGGTTTGGAAATGGGCTTATCTTAGACGACAATGGGCCCTGGATGACTCTGCACGACTTAAGGCAGTTTACAAGGCTAAGTGGACTTAGTCAGAAGTTTTCAAATGTAAGTTGCGACCTTTTATACGTAAAACTCACTCGAAGGTTCACTACAAGCCGAGTCAAAAAGGTCCACCAAAAAATAAGGTTTGAAGAGTTCTTTGAAGACCTACTCAGGTCAATTGCAAGGTCTGTGTACCCTGAGTTGCCTCTAGCTAAAGCAGAGTCCAAGATGTTTGAGGAGTTTATTTACCCTAACTTGGTTGCTAACTTGCCCTACCTTTCTAAAAGACTAGGTCCTGTGAACTCTCACGCAATAGGAACTGTGGGGTCAATGGTTGTTAACGAAATCTCACCTAAAAAAGAAATACTTCCAGAAGAGAGTAAAAATACTCAAAAAAACCAAGAAATTCCTGAGTCCTTGGACCAGAAAAACAGTTTTTCGAGGTCTGACACCCTGTTTTACAAGTCTAAAAAATTCAAAACAATTAAAGAAGAGTCTAAAGGAAAGTCCCAAAGTTGCCTTAGCAAGTTCCTTAAATGCTTGGCTTCAATACCACTAGGCATCCTTAAAGTGTTTAGAGGCATCTTCAGAAGCATGCTGATTTGCTGCTCGCCTATTTCATATGAAGAAAACAAGTTCTTTGAAAGAGAAAACGAGGAACCAGAACAAGAACTAGTAGAGAGAAGAGAATCCCCAGAGTGGCCTGAGATCTGTGAAATAATCACCTCCAACTTCAAACTGTTACTTGAAGAGGCAAGAAAAGTGATAAACGAAGGCCAACCTACTACTATGCAGGTCAACTTAACCAACATCATACAAGTAGTATCCCATGGCTTTGAAGTTGTTTCTTTTTGCGCTATAGGCTTTGCAGAGGAGGTTAACTGGAGTTTCGAAACCAATGGTATTTCTGAAACCAGCAATGTTGTTTTGGCAGAAACTAGTTACTGGGAAGCTACTTTTTGGGTGTTGTTTTCTTTATGCGTGGTTTACTTTTTAATGCTGTTTCCTGCAGTCAAGTTGATTAAGCAGGGGCGACTAGGAATGAACAAAGACGGGACCAAAGCTACTTTCCCAAGTCTTCAGTTCTTTATGGAGAAAACCATCAACTTTCTGAGTAAAACCTTATACCTTACTATTATGTCTGGGTTGTTAGGAGTGTTTTCTTGTGAGTACGACGAAAACTCTGACCCTAAGTGGTTTGTGATGCGCAAACAAGATATGGAATGTTTTGGGTCAGACCACGCACTCTACGCTAGTTTAGCAATACTGGCAATAGTTATGTACTACCCAGGGGCTACTTTGCTCTACCCCAACATGCAGTACCAAAACAAAGCCTTGGATATTAAGTTTGACTCTACTTACTTAGTGTTGGAGTCTCAGGGAAAACTGATTATTGCAGGCTTTGCTGCATTTTTTGCGAAAGAAACTTACATTAAGTTCCAGCTGGGAGCAACCTTCTGGGTGTGCTTGGTTTTGTTTGTAGTGGCTTTGAAGAACCAGCCTTGCTTAGTGAAGTCTTATAACTTGTGGAAAGCTGGAGGATTTTTGTTCCCGATCTGGCTGATGGTGTGGGCAGTTGTTAACTTAAGCACTGACTTGCAAACACTTTCCTTGGGTATGATGTTTTCAGGACTGGTGCTTATTTTGGCTGGACTAATAGTTACTCAGTACAAACTTTATGGCTGTAGAAAGTTTAGAAGGATTGCTCGCATTAAAAGCATCGTCCAGGGCAAAGAAATATACGACGAAGAACCAGAAGCCAAAAAAGAAGATAATTAAAGGGGCAAAAAGTTATTGTAGTAAGTGTTAGTGAGTTCGGAGTGCATAAAAATAGTACTTTCGGGCATGTCGCACTTGTACTGTCCAGGCCTGCCTGAGTAACAAGTTAAAGGAGGCACTTCTGTGTCTGCAGGAATCACAGTGTTGTCTTCTATTCTGCAGTTGTCCTTCAGTTCTACTCTGTGCGAGATTATGCAGTTCTTTCCTATGTACACGTTGTTTCCTATTCTCCTTGCACACACAATAGTGCCTTCGTCAATAAACACGTTGTCTCCAATGTGCATGGAAATGTACTTAAGTTGGCCTTTAGCTCGTTTGTAAGAGGGCCTCAGCACTACTTCTTCTTTCACTATTGTGAACTTGCCGATCTTAACTGGAGCAAGGTCCCCTCTAACTACTACTTTTGGGGAGATGATGCACTTTCCGTTCAAGTGAATGTTGTGACTTCCCCTCACTAAACTTCTGCGGCTTACTTTGTTGCCCGTATGAGTTTCGAGGAACTCTTTTTTGTTGTAGTAAACTTTAGGGGGTTCCATTTAATTTACACAAGTCTTGTTCTAAGGTAGAAGAAACTTGGTAGTAAAGGGCTTCTAGTTCTTGGTTGTCTCTGGATATCTGAGATATCTCTGGGCAGTCTGAAAGCGTAATTTCGCTTAGTTGGTTCAGTTGGCACTTGTACTCTTTAAGGAGTTTTTCGTACTTAGAAGGTGTTGCGTAGTGCCTAAGTGAGTTGTTGCACTTGCCTATGAAGTGGATTGCTTGAAGGACGTTTTGGGGAGTGAGGCTCCCGACTATGCTGATTTTGCAGTCATATGAAAATAAAGGCAGGTCTTGAATTTTAGAGTTAATTTTGGGACTGAAAGGAATAAACTGGTACTTTTCCACAGAGGTCACGAAGTAGTTGTGAGTAGGTTCTACCAAAACACTGCAGATTGCATTAGTCTTTTGACTAAACGAGTCAGTTATATCAGTTAAACTTTTAGCTTCAAAAGTTTTGCCTGCTTTAAACCCACAAAATCTTCCTTTCTTTAAAAAAGTACACTTCAAAGGCATCAGTTCGTTGAGTGTGCTTTGGAAAAGGCCAAGAAGTACTTTTATGTCCAAGCCTATTCCAATAGTGCAGCCTTCTAAGATGCTTAGTTCTTCAAGACTTCCTAAGTAGTCGACTTCAGCTTCAAACAAAGCGTTTTCTTGGACTACTTGGACCCTGTTACTTTCGAAAAGCACTCCATCTTCCAAACAAACCCCCACAAAATCCACCATAAAATGTCAAGGCTGTTCAGAACTTTTACTTCGAAACTCAAGAAAACAGCTTTGCATGACTTCCACCTAAACGAACTCAAAGGAAAGATGGTCCCCTTCGCAGGGTACTCAATGCCTGTGGAATACAAAGAACGCACAGGCGGAATCCTCAAAGAACACTTGCATGTCAGGAACTCCGCAGGTCTTTTTGATGTGAGTCACATGGGACAGGTCAAGGTTTACGGAAAAGACAGAATTGAGTTCATCAACTACTTAACTGTAGCTGACCTCAACCAAGTAGAGCACTCCAACGCTGTGCTTTCACTGCTCATGAACGAAAAAGGAGGCATTAAGGACGACACCGTGATAACTAGGTTTGAAGATCACATTTCTATGGTAGTTAATGGAGCCTGTAAGGAAAAAGATATGCAGCACATGCATCTTTACCAACAAGAATTTAGAAGACAGGGCAAAGAAGTAGAAGTTACTTGCTTGGAAGACCATGGACTACTTGCCATTCAAGGACCCAAAGCTGCTGAGATCCTTCAAAAGGTCCTTAAACAAGAAGACCTAAACAAACTCAAGTTCATGCAAGGCAAGTACACTCAAGTACAGGGCTTAAACAACGCAGAAGTCCTTGTAACAAGGTGCGGCTACACTGGAGAAGACGGGTTTGAAGTAGGAGTTGACTACGACAAAGCAGTAGCACTAGCTGACATGCTTTTGCAAGCAGGAGGAGGAAACATCATGCCTTGTGGACTAGGGGCAAGGGACTCACTTAGGCTGGAAGCTGGGCTTTGCTTGTACGGCCACGAGTTAGAAGAAGACATTTCTCCCGTAGAAGCTACTTTGCTTTGGACTATTCCTAAGTCCAAACGTTCAGGAGGGTTCTTAGGGGCTGACAGAGTAGTTGAAGAAATCAAAAACGGAGTGAG
>PR_CR_10_Liq_1_inCRDRAFT_1000363_pt1 | contig 28492 bp, 22 predicted proteins | sample PRCRCaboRojoPR_3_FD_10241 | JGI IMG/M metagenome (IMG submission 10241)
CGCAAGCACCTGCTCAAGCAGCTGTGCGCGAAATGGCTGCCGGACAGCATCCTGCACCGCAAGAAGGAAGGCTTTCCGGTCCCGGTCGGCGTCTGGCTGCGTGGCCCGGCACGTGACTTCGCCCACGATCTCCTCGGCCCCGAGACCATCGCCCGCCGCGGGCTCTTCGATGCCGGCTTCGTCGCCCGACTGCTCGACGAGCACGCGCGCGGCAGCGAGGACCACACCTCCATGATCGTCGGCCTGATCAATCTGGAGCTCTGGCACCGCCTGTACATCGACGCCGCACCCACCGTCGCCGCCAACGCGCCGCTGGGGCAGTCGCGGGCTGCCTGAGGGCGGCTCGCCGGCCACGGGTGGGGCCCGCGCCGGCCGCCACCCAGCCCGCTCAAGCTTGCGCCGGCAATTTGCACTGCTTCAGCTCCGGGATCAGCGCCTCGGGCAACGGCACGAACCGATCCTGTTGGGCGAGGATAGCCGCCCTCTGATCAAGTCACGTGAAACTCGACTGGGATTCAAGCAAAGCCGCTGCTAATCTTCGGAAGCACGGCGTGTCGTTCCACGAGGCTGGCACGGTCTTCGGAGATCCGATGGCTTTGACCTTCGATGATCCCGACCACTCCTCCGGGGAGGCGCGCTTCTTAACCTTCGGCGTATCGCGAGCGCACCGATTTCTGATCGTCTCCTACACCGAGCGGGGCGATTTGACCAGAATCATTAGCGCGCGAAAGATGAGCCGCCAAGAGCGTGACATATATGAAAACGGATAACGCCCACGACGACGACGAAATGCGCCCTGAGTATCGACGCGAGGATCTCGGTACCGGTGTTCGAGGCAAGCACTACGAAGCATATATGGAGTCAAACAACCTCGTGCTTCTAAGGCCCGAAGTTGCTGAGGTATTCCCGACGGAGGAGGCCGTCAACGAGGCGTTGTTGTCGCTCATACGCATCGCCAAAGCATCAACACGCCCAATCGGGTAAAGGCCATCTCGTCGCACACAACTCCGGATTCCTCCGGTAACATGCTGGAAAGCATGCTGATCAGTGAGGGTAAACATGGGTTGGGCAGCCGAGGAATGTCGGAATCTGGATCTGGGCGACAAGCGCCGGAAGGCACGCAGCGTGCTGCTGGCGTAACGCTTGGCCGATCGTCCCACGGCGAGCCTGCCGGGTGCCTGTGCGGGCTGGGCGGAGACGCAAGGGGCCTATCGGTTGTTTCGCCAAGAGACCTTCGACTGGACGGATCTGTTGGAGCCGCACCACGCGTGCACGACGCAACGCATGGCGCCTCACCCGGTGGTGCTGTGCCTGCAGGACACCACCGAGCTGGACGTCAATGGTCAGCAAATCAAGGGCTTGGGGCCGCTGAGCGATGAAGCACAGCGTGGCCTGTACCTGCCAAGCAACTCGCGGGAGCCACAGACAGTTTCACCATCCCACCAAGTCTGGCACGGTAACCGTAGCCGGAAAACTCAGCGTAAACATTCCACCAGGAACGCTGAAGAATGTTCTCAAACAAGCCGGCATGACAGATTGAGGTATCTCTTAAGTGCAATACACCGTCATCTTTGAGCACGGCGCGACGAGTGTCGGGGCCTATGTGCCGGACATCCCGGGATGCATTGCCGCTGCGGAAACCAAAGCTGAAGCATTTCAGCTCATCGCAGAAGCTATTCCCCATGACCATTGATGAACTCCTGCCTTCCGTCGGCGCGCTCTCGCATGCCGACAAGCTCCGCTTAGCGCAGATCGTCCTGCAGCAACTCGCCCAGGAAGCGCCGGCATCGGCACCGCAGCAGCCCGCGGCCGAGCCCTTCGACCCTCAGCGCTTCTATGGCGCGGCGCACCATTCGCGGCAGGAGATCGACCAGTACCTCGCCTCGGCGCGCGAAGGCTGGCCGATGGCGGTGCGCGAGGCCCTGGTCAACGACCTGACCGTCATCACCCATAACACCAGCGACTTCATGCGCCTGGGTCTTGACACACGCACCGTCACCATGAAGCCTTGACCGATGCCACAAAAACAACTCAGCCAACTCGGCAAAACCCTCTGGGCCATCGCCGACGACCTGCGCGGCGTCTTGAAGTCACCGCTATCGCCCTTTCCCAAGCCAGTCCGGGCACTCCGGGTGGCTTGGATTACCGATCCATCGTCCCGCTGGCGCCAGGCGCCGATAGAGCGCATGCACCTGCCGGGCCGCCGCGGCGGCATCCAGCCTGCGTGCGTGCACGACCGCCGGCAGCCGTTGATCGCGCGCCAGCACCAGGCGGATCTGGCGTGCCAGATCGGCTGGATCCTGACGCGCCAGGGCACAGCCGTCGACGCCGTGCAACAGCTCGGCGACGTCACCGACATCCACCGAGACCACGGGCAGGCCGCAGACCAGGGCCTCGCGCACCGCCATCGGTGAGCCTTCGCGGTCGGAGGTGAGCACCATCAGGTCGGCGGCATTCATGAAGTCGCGCATGCGCTCGCGCGACTGGCCGTGCACCGTCAGGATCTCCACCGGTTCACCCTGCGCGGCGAGCCGCTCGACCGTCGCCGTCAACACATCGAAGCGTTTCACCGGACGCTGCGGATCGTAGGGAAACAGCACATAACGCTGATCCTGCGCCAACCCCAGCCGTGATCGCGCCGCCGCTTTGGCGACCGGATAGAAGCTGCCGGTGTCGACGCCGAAGGGAATCACCTCGGCATCGCTGCGACCGGACACCCGCTTCATCTGCTCGCTCATGACGATCACGCCCGCGACCCGCCGCGCCAGCCAGCGTCCCAGGGCACCCTCGCGCGGGCTCAGCAGATCGCAGCCATGGAAGGTGACCACCAGGGGCACGCGCCGCTGCAACCAGGCGACGAAGCCGGAGTGGCCATAATGGGCATGCACCAGGTCATAGCGTCGCTGGCCCAGGTTCATGCGCAACAGCCTGAGTGCGGCCCACAGGTAATTCGATTTGCGCCGGCGGTCGATGTGGAGGACATCGACCTGCACGCCACAGGCTGCGCGCAGCGCCTCCACCTGATCGCGCACGCAGGGCGTCGCCCCCGGCTCATCGGCGGTGGGAAAGGTATTGGTCACCAGCAGCACCGACAGCGGCACCGGGTGACCATCACTCATTAGTTCGTCCATCACGGCTCACCCCCCTGAGATGCCGCCTGCCGAGCGCCGGTACTGAGCGCGGCGAGCTCCGACATGGTCACCGAGCGCATCCGACCGGCCATGCGCTGCTCGGCGAAGGCCGCGAGCACATGCGCCAATTTGTCGAAGTCGGCCTCGGTGCGAAACTCCCAGGGGTGCGCCCAAAGGTGGATCACCCGCCCGGTGGCGGCCGCCTGCCGGATGCCGGCGACGATGCCGCGCAACCGCAGGCGCTGCAGTCCAAGCCCGTCGAGCAGGCATTCCACCGAACGGCGGATGTCGAACAGGTACGCCGAGGGCGGTAACTCCACGAGGCCGTCGCGCAACCCGATGGCCGCCACGGCGCAGGTCTCGGGGGGCGGCCAGCCCGCCATCTGTGACAACAACTTCAGCGGCGCACCGAGGGTGGAGCGCCAGCCCCGTGGGCGCACGGCGTCGGCGCTGCGAAAGCTGCGAAACCCGAACTGACGCAGCACCGCCAGATGCGCCACCGCATTGCGCGGAAACACCACCGCGCCGGGCTCGATGCCATGGCGCGCCGCCACCGCCTGCCAAAGCCGCGCCTCCTGCGCCGCTTCGGCAGCGCTCAGGGCCGTGAACGGACGATGCGTATAGCCGTGAAAACCGATCTCCAGGCGATCGCGGTGCGCCAGCAGCCATTGCAGCACATCGGCGCCATACCACAGCGGATGATCGCGCTCGTAGATCTGCGCATAGCTGCTGTAACGACCCTGCCAGGCCGTGATGGGACATTCCGGGCAATGCTCGCAGCCGGCATGGAACAGGTGCCCCACCACGGCCCAGGTGGCGCGCACTCCGAACGCCTCACACAGTTCCAGCAGCCGTTGGATGGCTGCGCGCTCGCGGCTGCCATCAGGGCTGAACAGCCGCGGCCACTGCGCATCACGGTCGAAATGTCCAAAGGCCAGCTCAGTGTCGAGCGAGAGCACGAAATAACCCGGTTGAGTGTCCGATCCACTCACGCGCATGTCCATGGCTGTCCCCTGCAGTCGCGTCCGCAATCCAACCACGATGGCGGTTGCATCCGCTTCGCCCCCGGACGATCGTCCCGCCAGTCATGCCAGGGTGTGCCAGACGGTCGCCGGTACGTGCCGTCGTCGTGCAAACGCCGACGCCAGTAGGGCCACCGCCGCTGCTCAGCCCGGACGCGAGGGTGCCGATACGCTCGTTGCGGCGCCACGCTGCGTCCCCAGCATTCGCTCCACCAGCGTCGTGTAGCGCTCGGCCATGACCTCGCCGCTGAGCTGTTGCTGTGCGGCATAGGCGGCGCGGCTCTGGTGGGCCTGGCGCGCCGGGTCGGCGGCCAGCTGCAACACGCCCCGCGCCAGCGCCTCGCTGTCGTTCGGTGCCACATAGGTGATGCTATCCTCCGGAAAGATCGAGGTCATCGCTTGCAACCGGGTCGCCACCACTGGCAGGCCGGCCGCTGCATACTCGAAAGTCTTCGTCGATACGGCGAGATCCATGAATGCATCATGCAGATAGGGCACCACCGCCAGATCCGCCTCCCGAAAGCAATCCATCAGGGCCGCCGCCGGCCGCCAGCCGGCGAATTCCACATGCTGACTCAATCCAAACTCACGCACGATCTGCGTAAGTCTGCGCTGATAGCTCGGATCGATCTTGCCGTACAGTCGTAAGCTAACGTCGCGGTGTCTGGAGCGGATCAGCGGCAAGGCCTCCAATAACAGATGCAGGCCGAAGCGCTCGGCGATGGTGCCATGATAGAGCAACCGCAGCCGATGGCCGATGGGGCGAAATTGTCGGCTGTCATCGAGCCAAAACAACGATGGGTCTGCGGAATTGAACACCAGCGTGATCTTCGCCTCCGGGTTGCCACGCTGAAGCAGTCGCGCCTTGAATCCCCAGGAGGTTGTGATCAGATGATCAGCAAACCGGCAGGCGAGGCGTTCCTGCAGCGCCACCAATGCAAGCAGGTGTCGCCTGGCGCCTTGCAGCTTGGCAGCGAACAATTCCACCGAGAGGTCATGCAGGTCCAGAATGATCGGCTTGCCTTGCCATTTGGCCGCAAGACAGGCAAAGATCAGGAAATCCGGCATGGTATGGACCTGGTACAGCGCATAGCTCCGGGCACCCGCCTGGTTACCCACCCGCACCAGTGCCCGCCAGGTGAAGCGGAGCGTATGCCACAGGTAGCGTGTCAGAGCTTCCTTGCTCCGCGGTGTGTCCATGATCCGATAGACAGTGACGCCATCACACACCTCTTCGCTCAATTCGTGCGGCTGCCGCAGGCAATAGACATCGACATCCAAACCTTTTCTGACCAGGGCTGCGGCTTCGCGCCGCACCCTGGGGTCATTCGGATAGTTGCTGAAGACGAGCATGCAGACGCGCGTCTTGCCTGGCAAAGCCTCTGCGTTGATCATCGCGTCCTCCTGTGCGTGTGCCTCACGAAACTATCGCTGCGCGCGACAGACCTTACAGATAACGCTCGAGCCACTCGGGCGTATGCGCGCGCCGCCGGTTCAGGATCGATCCGAGCAACTGCCCACCCCCGCGCAGAATGGCCTGCTGGGCGCCCGCGACTGCTTCGGCCCGTGTCTTTTCCGCGTGCACCGTCAGAATCACACCGTCGGCGAGGCGACCCACCGCGCCGGCATCGGGGTACAGCCCAACGGGCGGCATATCCAGCAGCACCCACCGGTAGCTTCTGCGCAATTTCTGCACCAGTCGGCGCAGCACGCCCGAGGCCAATAGCGCCGACGCCTTCGGCGTGCCGCCGCCGGCCCCGAGCAGATGCAGCTGCGTCACCATGTCCACCTGCACGGCGTTTTCCAGCGGCACGCCGTTGACCAGCACCTCGGTCAAGCCGGGGTGCCGGCGGCCACCCTGCCCCGATCTGGCATCGCGCCATCTGCCCTCGCGGATGTTGGTATCGATGATGATGGTATCGCCCAAATGACCGCAGAGCCCTTGTCCCAGTCGTCGCGCCAGCGTCGTGACCCCCTCGCCATGCTCGGCGGCGGTGATCGCCAGCACATGCCCTGTCATGACGGGCTCGTCGACGGCTTGCGCTTCCGAGGTCGACACCCGCTCCAATTGGGTCGAAATTGAATCCGCCTCGTATTTCATGCTCCACCTGATTTGCTGCTCACAGCGGGTTAGCCGGTTGGATGGCGACGGATAAGCGCGCACTGGCCGATAACTGACCATTCCCGGCGGAATCCGGATGACGGCTTTAGGACCTTGGCCGGTCTGGTGTGCGCGTCAGCCGGTCTTACCACACGTTGATGTGCCTGCTGTCATGAATCGACGTTCTTGCAACCAGGCTTCAGGCACAAGGTTTCGCGCGGTGCATGATGCAGCATCATAGTCAGCGCACAGGGGCGAACAACCGGCCCTAGGGCATGATCAGCATTTGCCTGAGGTTCGCGTCGGGGGTGACGATGGGGCGGGCCCACCAGGCCGATGACATGACCACGGCCCGGCGGCAGAACCGGGAAGGCGGGTTAGCGGTTTTGGGCATCCCTGCCCGGCATGGCGCTGGTCATTTCCTTGACCTGTTTGCGGGTACAGGCCCGCAAATGCGCTCNGCGCNGCCCCGCGTCAGACAGGGGCTAGAACTCGATCCGCAGGCCCTCAGGTGTGGCTGGTGGAGTGCTCCCACCAGCATCGTCGGCAAGCTCGAACGCGCCCCGATCCGGCGCCGCTCCCTGTGGCACGGCGACGCCCGCCAAGTCCCGGCTGTAGCCCAGGGACGTGCCGGAGTCAACCGCCGGAGAGCCGGATGAGAGCTGGAAATCCGACGCTGCTCGATCGGCGAAGGCCGGATCGGCGCTGAGACCATTGGCTTCATTGCCGGTACCCTCCCGGTAGCTGGCAAGGCCTTGGTATTCGCGACCGGCCCACACGAACGCCAAGGTGCTCGTACGCGTCGAGAAGAACAGATTGAAGTCGACGCGCTGGCCGCTGATCGCTTCGACATTCTCGAAGGCGGGACCGCGGGCGGCGTCGTGCACACAGATATTGTTGACGAACGTGCTGAAGGTTGGCGTCCCCAGGGAGGACGAGTTCGAGAAACAGGTGGCCCAGCCGCCACCCGAAGTGACGATGGTGTTGTTCGCATAGACGCCATTGATTGCGCCCCGACTGCAGCCGCTGTCCGCACCATCACAGCCATTGTAGATCGCAGGCATGGCACCATGGAAAAGATTGTGATGCGCGAGCAGACCATCCGCGCCGATATTATTCAGGCCGCCGGCGCCGCAGTTCTCGAGTCGGTTGTAACGCAGGACCAAATTCCTTCAGGCGGTTTTGGCCATTGGAGTTGAACTGTACGCACATATCGGGGTTGCCATAGATATGGTTGTCCTCGATCAAGGCGTTATCCGCCCCCAGCGAGCCGTCCAGATAAATGCCGTGCTGCAGCTCGGCGTTGCGCAGCGTATTGCCCCGGATCACCAGTCCGTCGATGCCGGACATATAGATGTTCCAGGTCTGGGCATTCTCGATCAGTGAATTCTCCACGGTAATGTCGCGTGACGTGCCAGCATTGCTGTAGACATTGATACCCCCGCGATTGCCACCGCTCGGCTGACCACAGTCCCTGAGGTGGAGATTACGAAACACCAGGTGACTGCGGGCGCTGGTCCAGCCGATGCAATCGTTGTTGGATGCACCGGTGATCACGGGCGCTGCGCCACTGCCGTAGTCGGCATAGGTAATGGGATTGCCCTGCGCACCCGATGCGCCGGGGCGAAGGGTCTCAGCCCAGGCATCACCACGGCGAAACAGCACACGGTCACCGGGTGCGAGCGAGGTGGCATTGACCTTGGCGATGGTACGCCAGGGCGCGGACGCCGTCCCCGGATTGCCGTCAGCGCCCGCCGCAGACACATAATAATCGGTGGCGAGCGCCGACGAAGCGGCAAACACGCCAGCCAGGCCAATGGTGAACATGCGCAATACACGCACAGCCCGTGCCGGGCGCACTAATATTAAATTAAGTGTATATGACAGAATCGGATTGTTCATAGTGACGATGCTCGCAGGCAAAGGACGACCCATGGCAAGCGCAATGGCGCGAGCCGAGTGGAAATGGGAGATAATCGAGGGCAGTCGGCCCACCGGGCTTCGCAACGGACGGCGAGCCCGGTTGGGTACTAGGGATACGCGCCTGTGAACTCGCAGGCGCGTCGGGCGATTGGGGGCGGTAGGGCTAGGGCTGATGGCCGGCCACATGGCCATTGAATGCCGGGCGACGTGCGCACGCATTGCCGGCCGCGGGCCTGGTCCGAGCAGACACCTGATTGCCAAGACCGCCCTCGGATTGCCGTGTGATGATGAAGACCGTCGGTTTGGCCGTGTGCCCAATCGATCGGCGCGGCGTCAACCGAGACCAGCCGCCGAGCAAGGCCGCCCGCCGACGATCGCCGAGACGCGAGCGCTCGCAGCGAGAGCTGCAATTCGGCATATCGATGGCTAGCGCAGTGCAACGGCTCATGAAGGATTTTGGCCTCGGCGAGTGACGACACGCACGCTTAAGTATCGACATCTGAGCCCAATGTCGCCATTGGCATCCGCCGAACGGTTGCGAATCTCGCCTAACCCGCGTCGGCCGTGCTTGGACATCGCAATCGAACGGCTCAGTTGTGGACGAAGATGCTGGCGATTTCGCATCACCGGACACGTATGCAGGGTGGCCGGCATCGGTTGGCAACGGCTGGCCGACCTCAGCAGTCCCCGCAAACGCCATTTATGCAGACATTTCTCGTCGTTACTGGTGACGCTGTCACACCTGCGTAGAATGTGGCTGCAGGTATAAACCAACCTCTATTTTCTCGATTCGATTTATCGATTTCCCTTAGGGTGCGGACATCGCGACACTGCGTGGCCGATTTGCGCACGGCACCCGCGCCCCGGCGGAGGACTACGGCATGCGGATCTTCAACGACATCAGACTCGACAACGCCAAGGGCGATCTCTTCGGCGGCGTCACGGCGGCGGTCATCGCGCTGCCCATGGCGCTGGCCTTCGGGGTGGCCTCCGGTGCCGGTGCGGAGGCGGGACTCTACGGCGCCGTGCTCGTGGGGCTGTTCGCGGCGCTCTTCGGCGGCACGCCAACGCTGATCTCCGAGCCGACGGGGCCCATGACCGTCATCTTCACGGCGGTCATCACCACCATGGTGGCCACGAACCCCGAGAACGGCCTGGCCATGGCCTTCACCACGGTGATGATGACGGGGCTGTTCCAGATGCTGTTCAGCGTGCTCAAGCTGGGCCGCTACGTGACCATGATGCCTTACACGGTCATCTCCGGCTTCATGTCCGGCATCGGCTTCATCCTGATCATCATCCAGCTACCACCGCTGCTCGGCTTCGCGTCCCCCGCCGGCGGCGTGCTAGGGTCGCTCACGGCGCTGCCGGAGCTGGTCGCCAATGTGAACCCGGGCGAGGCGGCCCTCGGCGGCTTGGCGCTGGCCATTTTGTTTCTCATGCCGCGGGGCTGGCGGCGGTTCATGCCACCGCAGCTCCTCGCCCTGGTGGTCGGCACACTGCTGGCCGTCTTCTTGCTGGGCAGCGGGTCCTATCGGGCCATCGGCGCGGTGCCCGGCGGCCTGCCGAGCATCCAGATGCCCGTATTCAGCACCGCCGAGTGGCAGACCATGGTCATCGATGCCGTGGTGCTGGCGCTGCTCGGCTCCATCGACGCCCTCTTGACGTCGGTGATCGCCGACAGCCTGACCCGCACCCAGCACGACTCCGACAAGGAGCTCATGGGCCAGGGCCTCGGTAATCTCGTCTCGGGCTTGTGTGGTGGCCTGCCCGGGGCCGGCGCCACCATGGGCACGGTGGTGAATATCCAGACCGGTGCGCGTACGGCGCTATCGGGCCTGACACGCGCCGTCATCCTGGCTGTGGTGGTGTTCGGCGCCAGTTCCCTCGTGGAGCCCATTCCCAAAGCGGTGCTCGCCGGCATCGCCATCAAAGTGGGCATCGACATCATCGACTGGGGCTTTCTGAGGCGTGCGCAGCGGGTCTCCAAGCGCGGTGCGCTCATCATGTACGGCGTCATCCTGATGACGGTCTTCGTGGATCTCATCACCGCCGTCGGCATTGGGCTGTTCGTCGCCAATGTGCTCACTATCCGCCGACTCGCCGACCTGCAATCGGAGGGCGTCAAGCTGCTCGGCCTGCCAGGTCAGGAACCGGGCGTTCGCTGTGCCGAGGGCGTGGAGGCGACCGAAGAGGAAAAGAAAATTCTCGATGACCCGAGCAACGGTATTGCCCTGCTCTGCCTCAGCGGGCCACTGATCTTCGGCGCCGCCAAGGCCATCACCCGCCAGCAGCACGAGATGGCCGAGGCCAAAAGCCTTGTGGTCGACCTCACCGACGTGCCCCACCTGGGCGTGACCACGGCGCTCGCCATCGAAGGCGCGGTCCGCGATGCCGTGCATCACGGCTGCCGCGTCTACTTCGCGGGCCTCAATCCCCAGCCCCGCAAGCGCCTGCTCAGCCTGCGTCTGGAACGCGTGGTGCGCATGGAGAACTGGATCGACAAGCGCGCCGATGCGCTGAAGCGCGCGGTGGCGGAGCGCGCCGGGCAGGTGGTGACGTCGGGCTAGGCGGGTGTGGTCGGCGCCGCGGGGCACGAGGATCGCATGACGCGGCGTACACTCGGCATGCTGTCCTCGGCGTCGGTCACAGACGGCTTACGCGTGCGGCATTTGCCCGGCGACACCCGATCCAATCCACGCCTCGCAAAGGCGGTCATCCCCCCACCGGCTGAAACTTTGCGAGTCGACTCACCTGAATATCGGTGCTGAAAACGACGCCCATGTGGCGGTTGAAGAAGGGCGTGAGGCCTTCGAGGATCGCATCGGCGATGTCCGCCGGCACGGCGGTGATGATCATCACCAGCACGTCGTCCTCGTTGAACATGAGATGGGCATCGTGGGCGCCGTGGCTGCCCTTGCCGGAGAGATGATGGAACACGGTCCAGCCGCTGACGCCGGCACGCTCCAGCAGATCGAGCACGAACTCCTGCTGCTCCCCCTGAACGATGATCTCCAGCTTTTTCAACTGACTGTGCTTGAGCGCGTGCATGAGGGGTCTCCGGGTTATGGCGTTAGAAGGTCCGACTGACACCGCCTCACCGCAACCCCGGTTGCGGCAAAGTCTATGACGGCGCCTGCGTGTTGTGGCGCTCTGCCCACGCCGGGAGCCGGATGGGCTGCGGCCGCCAGGCACCGCCCTCGCGGTGCTCCGGATCGTACACCTGCGCTCGGCCGGTCTCGGGGTCCAGCACCACCAGGCGGATCCAGCCGTTGTGAACCAGCTCCCGCGGTTTATAGAGCTTGGCCAGTAACGCCTCCACCAACGCGAGCGGCGCCTCGATGACGGTGATGAGCCGCATGGGCTGGTGATAGGGCGCGTGGCCGCGGAGCATGGTCTGGGCCGGCAGTCCGGTGCGCAGATCGCTCAGGTTCCCGGTGACCACGCCGAAGCGACCGACAACGTTGTGATAGACCTTGCTGCCGCTGCCGAACGCCTCGTTATCCACCACCGAGAAGAAATGCTCCAGGTTGATCCACTGGGCAACGATGAGCGGCCCCGTCAGGATGGTCTCGAGCAGACGCCCCTTGGGATCGACGCGGTAGTCGTAGCTGTGCAGAAAGGCGCGGCCGTCCAGATTCACCCGCTGGGTCAGTTCGCGGCGGCCGATCACGAAGGACGCGTTCTTCGACAGGCCCCACTCCGGGCGCACCTGGGTCCAGTCCAGTGCATGGCGCTTGACCCGGCGGGCGGCGGCGTCCGGGCCGCTGATGCCGGTTTCGCCGAGCGCCTGGCAGCGCTCTGCGGCGGTGAGGCGGCCTGCGGCGGTGAGGTCTTCGCAAATCCGGTCGATGCGTCTGAGCAGCGCCGGCGGCAGCTCGTCGAGGTCCGCCAGGCGGATCTCGTCGGTGGTGGTGTCGTGCAGGGCCGGAATGAACCGGGTCGCGGCGGGGATGTCCACGCCCTGCTCTTTCAGCAGTTTGCGTACCTCCGGGCGGTTGGCCATGGCTGCGAAGATGCGGGCATTCACCAGCCCGTGATCGCCACCGCAGGCGCCGCAGTCGAGGGCCGATTCGTAGGGGTTGTTCTCCGACGTGCTGCCATGGCCCACCACCAGCACCGTCCGCCCGAATCCGCCCGTCAGCCCGATGCCGCGCAAGGCCGCGCCGACGAGCTGGGCCTGGCGCTGTGGGCGGAAGCCGATCTTGGCGAGGTGCTCCAGCTGGATACGCGCCTGATCCGGATTGACCCGGTATTCAACCTGGAGCGAGCGGATGAACACCGCCTCACCGGCGGCATCCAGCCCGAAGCGGCGGGCGAGCTCGGTCTGGCCCTTGCGGTTTTCCAGTGCCGTCTCCCGCAGCTCGCGGATCATGGGGCTGGTGAGTTGCTCGCGCTTGACCGCGAAGTGCCGCTCCACGGCGCGCAGCACCATCTCGTCTTGCAGATTGGCCACCAACTCCAAGGCGTCGGCCTCGGACAGCTTGTCGAACAGCAGGCGCGCCGGCGGTTTCCGCGTCTCCAGACGCTGCCGCCAGGTGTTGTAGGCACGCGGGGCAAAGGTCTTGCCCACCATGTCGAAGCCGAACAACAGCCCCACCGCCTCCACGGTGACATAGGGCGCGAGCACCGTGTTCTTGAGGTCATGCACCACCTCGTGCGCCAGCTCGAAGAGCGATTCGGCGTGCTTGGCATGGCTGTGGGGCATCTCCACGGCGACGTGCTTCGGCGTCACCACCGCAGGACACAGGGCGGTCTCGTGCCCCTTGCCGAACTCGACGAAAGCGATGGGTATGCCAAAGAAGCCGGCGATGCCGAAGGTCTCGTAGTCGCCCACCGCCTCCAGATGCCGGCGCAGGCGCTCGGAACGAACATCAATACAAAACAACGCCTGTACCGCATCGCCCGGGCCCTGCGGCATGCCGCCGGCCATGGGGCCAGCCGGCGCCGCGCCGGGCGCATCCGCCGCCGCGGCCGCATCGATCTGCGCCAGCAGCCAGCGAAGATGCGCCCGCTCCAGCGACCGGGTCCAGAGCATGCCCTCATGGGCCTTGGCGGCGTAGACACCGTCGATGACCTGGTGCAGCGTCTCATCGTCGCGACCGAGCAAGGCGTCCCGGCCCATCCCCGCGGCGGCGGCCATGGTCTCCACCCGCCGTGCTCGGGTGCGGGCCTCGCGGGTGATCTTCTCGCGCTCGTAGTCCAGGTACAGGGCGTCGAGGCCCGCCGGCTCGCCCGCATCCAGCGCCACTTCGATGCGGTGCGCAAAGTCCGGCAGGACGGTGCCGGCGTTGAGCTCCCGACGCAGCAGGCACTCGCGCGGATGGGCAGCCGCAAAATCGAGCAGCGCCGGCCAGCGCAGGTCGCGCCTGAGGCGCCGGCCGGCGTCCTCCAGCAGCGCCAGCGCCAGCACCAGGCGCACCGCCAGGTAATCCGTCAGGTCCGCAGGATTGCGCTGCTGCCAGTAATAGTGGACCGCCTGCGCCCGCCAGCGCACGAAGCCGGCCCAGCCGTGCAGGCGGGAGAGCTCCACGGTGACATAGCGCATCCAGTGCTGTTCCGGCACGCCGAGACGCGTCATCACCAGGTCGATCATGGCCTCGGGCTCGTCCGCCCGATCGAGGATGGCGGCGACATCCAGGCCGCGCATGCGCAGGCGACGGTTGCGTCGGGCGATGTTGGCCCAGGCGCGAAACAGGCCCTGTTGGCGCCCGGGCATGCGCCAGACGGACTGGCCCTCGTCGAAGAAGTCCATCAGGCCCTTGATGAGCAGCTCGTTCAGCGTCTCGCCGATGCGGGTGCCGAACAGCTGATCGGCGGCATCGTAGAGCGTGAGGTCGCGCCCGAGCTGCTCGGCGAGTGGCTTGGCGGAGGCGGTGGTCATGATGGACAGCGTACGCAGAACGACTCGCCGCTGCGGCTCAGCCGCGCCCGCCGCGGCGCAGACAGGCGAGGACGTCCTCGGCGCAGGGCTCGCGGTCGCCGGGACCCGGCTGGCTGGTGGCGGTCATCATGGCGAGCAGTATCTCCCGGAGCATTGCGGCGACCTCGCCGTCCGTCGCGGCGGCGTCGCCCTGGCTCCGGTCGCCGAGCCAGGCGGTCACGAAGGCGTCAACCTCCGCGCTGATATCATCTCGGTTCAATGCGCCCTCGGCGAGCATACGCTGATACGCCGAGCGCGGCAGCCAACCCCGGGCATGGAAGAGTCGCGCGGCCTCGGTGACGGCGTCCTCGAACGGCAGATGCTCCAACCCGTGCAGTGGATTGTGGTGGATGAACTGACGCATGGGCCAGAAGAACGGCAGTACCTCCCCGGCCACGGTCACCATGCTGCGGATCTTGAGCTGCTTGCCGAGCGCCAGACGATGCTTACCGCCATCCCCCGGGCGCTGCCCCGAAGCCGCTTCGTCGGCGGGGGCTTGTCCATGGGCGTCTGTGGTCATCCCTGCTGCCTCGTCGTACACCGCTTTGGTCATAGCATGCGCTCCACCAGCACCAGGCCGAATAGCGCCAGACACATCATGCCGCCCGCATGCCCCAACACGGCGCGGCCGTCCAAGTCCGCATAGTCCAGGTCGACCCGCGGCTCACCGAAGACGATACCGGCGAGGAGATTGATGCCGGCCCAGGTCCACAGCAGCCAGGCCAGGCTCAGCGGCAGCAGGGTCAGCAGCGCATTGGCGCCGACGCCGCCGAAGGCGAGGTCGGCGATGGCGAAGAAGCCCGGCGAGAAAGGCACGGCCACGGCCACCAGCACGGCGACGATGAACAGCGCCGCAAATCGCGGCATGCGCAGCGCGAGCCCTGGATAGAGCCCGGTGCGGGCGATGCCGAAGCGCCGCGTCAGGCCGTCCAGCAGGAACCATAGCGGCAGCAGCGACAGCGCCAGTCCCAGCGCCGGCAGCAATGGCGGCACGTCGTGGGCGACACCCACCCATACCAGCGCCAGGGCGGAGGTGTAGAGCTGACCGATCCAGATCTGCCCATCCCGCGCGCTGAGCAGCCGAAAGGCGTACAGCAGCGAGGTCAGCCCGCCCCAGAGCGCGAAGCCGCGCACCAGCCAACCGCCATCATCGGCCGCGAGCCAGCGCCCGGCCGCCAGCAGCGTAACGCCCACCAGCGGCAGGGTCACCAGCACCAAGGCCTTGGTGCCCGGCTGCGCCAGCCGATCGCCGGCGCGCGTTGGCTGGCGCTGCAACAAGCGATTGACGCCAACGCTCAGCGGAAACAGCGGCAGACAGAGTCCCGCCAGTACAAAGCAGGGCAGCGCCAGCATCGAGCCCAATAACCCGCCCATCGGTCAGACCCACCGCAGCCAGGCGTTCAACCGTCGGGACGCCGCAAGCATTTGCTCGGCCAGGCGACTGTAGAAGTCCGCCACATAGAACTCCCGCGACAGCAGCGCATACAGGCGCAGATGCAGCTCCCGGAAGCGCCGGGTCAACGGCTGCTGCGCCGCCTCGGAGCGGAACACCACCAGCCAGCCGGCGGAAATCAGCACCATCAGCAGCACCAGCACCAGCGCGAAGGTGGTGGCATTCACCGAAGCCGCCCGATACAGCGCCTCGCGCAAGGCCGGATCGGGATAGAGCAGCGCATCGAAGGCGTGACCGACCAGGACATAGGTCAGAATCACGGCGGCGAAGGAGAGTGCCACATAGAGCAGCACCGAGAACGGCCGCTCGCCGCCGATCTTGTAGACGAAAAACAGCGTCTGCGCCCCGGTGATCCAGCCGAACAGAAGCAAGATCAAGGCGCCCTGGTGGTGCAGGAAGCCCTCATCCACCAACTGGTGCGCCGCGAGCACGATCAGCAGCGGGACGGTGATGGTAATACCCGCGAACACCACCCAGGACAGGGGCGGATGCGGCACCTTGCGCTCCACCATGAACTTGTAGATTTCTCCTTCGGGGATATTCGGATCCTTGCGGGCATTGGCGATGATGGCGCCGGAGCCGAGGAACAGCGTCGCCTTGAAGACGCCATGGGCGATGAGGTGGTAGATGGCGAGGGAAAAGGCCCCGACCCCACACTCCATCACCATATAGCCCATCTGGCCCATGGTGGAGTAGCCCAGCGCCTTCTTGATATCGCTCTGCATCAGCATCATCAGCGCGCCCATGATGGTCGTGATGAGCCCCACCGCAAAGGCCAGCAGCAACACCGACTGGGTTTCGGCGAACACCGGCGCGAAGCGATTGATGAGAAAGCCCCCCGCATTGACGATGCCCGCGTGCATCAGCGCCGACACCGGCGTCGGACCATCCATGGTGTAGGGCAGCCAGGTGTGCAGCGGGAACTGGGCGGATTTGGCGAAGGCCGCCAGCAGCACCAGCAGGCCCAGGGTCTCCGCCAGCGGTAGCCCCAGCAGCGTCGCCTTGTCGGGCTCGGCGGCGACGGCCTCGAACACCGCCGGCAGACTCAGCGTGCCATAGGCATGGTAAATCAGCGCGATGGCCGCCAGCAGCGGCAGATCCCCCACCCGATGCGTGAACAGTGTCCAGAAGGCGAAGCGATTCGCCGCCGGACGGCGCGTGTCGTGGTTGAGCAAGAAATACAGGCAGACACCCAACAGGTGCCAGCCGAGCAGCAGCGTCAGCAGGTCTCCCGCCAGCACCATCAGCAGGATCACCCCAATGATGACATCCAGGAGCACGAAGAACCGGGTGTAAGCCGGATCATCCTGCATGTAGCGCACGCTGAACACATGCACCACCAGCCCCACCGCGCTCACCAGCACGGCCATCAGGGTGCTGAGGGCGTCCACATAGAGCGAGAACAGCCCGAGCCCGATGCTGAGCAGCGGGGTGTCGCCGGTGCCGAGCCGCCAGCTGAACAACACCACGGCGAGCGCAAAGGTGATGGCGCTGGCAGCGACGCTGATGCGCGCAATGCCCTCGCCGAGCCGCGGTGCGCTCAGCTGCACCGCCAGCGCGGAGCACAGCATCAGCAACACCAGTGCATAGGTGAGCAGGGCCATGGGGCGAAATCAGACCTCGATGATGATGGCTGCCGCGCGCCGCGCGCGACGCCGGCCTTGCTGCGACATGCACCGCAGAGACACCGACCACGGGCCGCAGTCTAGCAGTAAGTCCGCGGCCATTGACGCGTCGTTAGCCTCCGACGCCGGCCCGGGCGCCCGCCGTCGTCCGCGCTCGCCGCGAATCCCCGCCCGCGGTTGCGATGGCCACCGGCTGCTATCGCCACATGGACCAATGCACTCCGTCGCCGGTGCGCTCTCAGGTGCTGGGTGCCGGCTCGGGCTTGCCGCCGAGGCGCTGAAGCAGCCCGTGGACGCTCTCGTGCATGGACAACAGCGATGGGATCACCAGCAGCACCAGCACCGTCGCAAAAGCGAGACCGAAGGCGATGGAGGTGGCCATGGGGATCAGGAACTGGGCCTGGTAGGACTGCTCGAAGAGCAATGGCATCAGTCCTGCGATGGTGGTGAGCGAGGTCAGCAGCACGGCGCGCAGGCGCTGGCAGGCGGCCTCCACCAGGGCCTCGTGGATGGACATGCCGCTGGCGCGCAGGTGCTTGTAGAAGGTCACCAGAATGATGCTGTCGTTGACCACGATGCCGGAGAGACCGAACATGCCGAACAGCGACAAAATGGTGAGGTCGATGCCCATGGCCCAGTGCCCGATGAGGGCGCCGGTGAGACCAAAGGGAATCACGGCCATGACCACCAGCGGCCAGCCGTAGGACGAGAACACCCAGGCCAGGATCAGGTAGATCAGGATCAGGCCCAGCACCAGGCCCTTGCGCATATCGGAGAGCGTATCGCGCTGATCCGCCGAGCGTCCCTCGAAGGAGTAATCGATGCCGTACTCGCGCGCCAGCGTCGGCAGCGGCCCCTGCTCCAGCGCCTCGATGATGCGGTTGGCATTGTTGACCTGGGCATTGACATCGGCCGTCACCTCCACCGCCAGCTGCCCATCGGCGTGGCGCAGCACCTCGAAGCCGCGGCGTGAGTCAAACGTAGCAACCGCCGTCAGTGGCACCGACTCGCCGGCGGGTGTGCGGATATTGAGCCGATAGAGGCTCGCCAGGCTCGCGCGCTCGGCGTCCGGCAGGCGCACGCGCACTTCGACCTCGTCCGGGCCGTCCTGGAAAATCTGCACCAGCTGGCCGTCGAAGGCGTTGCGCAGCTGCCGCCCGAGATCCGCCACCGTGAGCCCCAGGGCCTCGCCGGCGGGCGTCAGGGAATAGATGAGCTGCTCGCGACCGTAGGGCATGTCATCTTCCACCTCACGCGCACCTTCGATGCCGGCGATGGTCTCGGAGAGATCCACCGCCGCCGCCTTGAGCCGCTCCGCATCGCGGCCGGTGAGACGGATGGTGAGGTCCCGCCCCGGCGGGCCGACGCGGCGCGAGCCGATGTTCAGATTCTCGAGCCCCGCCGGCAGCGCGATACGCTCGCGCCAGGCGCGGATGAGCTCGGTGTTGCGCACGGTACGGAGATCGCCGTCGATAAGCTCCACCGTCAGGCCGCCGAGCTGGTCGGCGTTGCCGCCATCGCCGGTCTTGGTGCCATGGTAGGCGACGACGGCGTTGATGAGCTGACCGTCGGTGGGCTGGTGATCCAACGCCGCCTCGGTGGCGTAGAGGGTCTCCTCCAGATGGCGCAGAAAGCGGTCGACCGTGGACTGCGGCGTGCCGGCGACGAAGGTGACGTTGGCGTTGATGATCTGGGACTCGGGCGTCGGGAAGAAGGTAAAGCCGATGCGTCCTCCGGCCATGAGCCCGAGGGCGAACAGCAGCAAGCTGACCGCCGCCGCCGTCGTTGTGAAGCGATTGGCGATGGCGGCACTGGCAAAGGGTCGGAACACCCGGTCGCGGAAGGCCTCGAAGCCCCGGTCCAGGCGGGCGCGCATGGAGTTGGGCTTGAGCTTGTGCGTGTGCACGAAGGCATTGCGCAGATGCCCCGGCAGCACCAGGAAGCTCTCCACCAGGGAGGCGAGGATGACGCAGATGATCACCAGCGGGATGGCGCCGAGGATGTTGCCGATGCGCCCGCCCACCAGCATCAGCGGCAGAAAGGCGGCGATGGTGGTGAGGGAGGAGGCGATGACGGGCGCCAGCATCCGCCGGGCACCGCCTTCCGCCGCCAACAGCGGGGCCTCGCCCATCTGGTAGTGGGCCATGGCGTCCTCGCCGACGACGATGGCGTCGTCGACGATGATGCCCAGGGCCATGATCAACGCAAACAGCGTGATCATGTTGATGCTGCCGCCGGTGAGGTAGAGGATGAACAGGGTCGCGGCGAAGGACACGGGAATGCCCCAGGCCACCCAAAAGGCCACCCGCCCGGTGAGGAAGAGGTACAGGATCAGCACCACCAGCACCAGGCCGCCCAAGCCGTTTCGCACCAGCAGCATGATGCGCTCGCGCACCAGTTCCCAGGAGGCATCGTAGACGGTGATCTCCACGCCGGGCGGCAGCGTGGGCCGGGTTTCGGCGAGCCAGTCCGCCAGCACAAGGGCGGATTCCAGGGTGTCGCCGCTCTCTGCACGCTGAACGACCATTTCCACCGCCGGTTTGCCGTCGACGGTCACGTCCACCGTGTTGTCACTGGGGCCGCGGTCGATGTCGGCGACATCACCCAGGTCGATGCGCAGTGCGTCGCCGGTCTTCACCGGCAGATCGCCGAAGGCCAGCGGGTCGCGGCGCTTGTCCAGGCTGCGCAGCTCGCGGGCGCCCTCGCCCCGACCCACGGCGCCCGCGGGCAGGTCGCGGCTGAAGGCACCGACGCGATCGCCGAGCGTCTGCAAGCCGAGCTCCAGCTGCTCGAGGTGCTCGGTGGGCACCTCGATCGCGATCTCTTCGTCCGGCAGACCGTTGATGTTGACTTTGTCGAGGCCGCGGTCGAGAAGCTCGGACTCGAAGCGGCGCGCAAGCTTGCGCATCTCATCCGGGTCCTCGAGACCGGTCACCAACAGGCGCGCCACCTGCTCGTAACGCGTGAGCAGGGACACTTCGGGCTTCTCGGCGTCCTGCGGCAGGTTACGGAACTCATCGACGAAACGACGCACCTGATCCAGCGCCAGCAGCGGATCTATCCCCTCGTCGAACTCCAGCGTGATGGCCGCAATGCCCTGACTGGAGGTGCTGGTCATCTTGTCCAGGTTATCGACGCTGCGCAGCCGCTGTTCCAGCGGCTCGGTGATGCCGTCCTCAATGTCCTCTGCGCTGGCGCCGGTCCAGACCACCCGCACCTGCACGATGTCGAGCTCGAACGTGGGGAAGAACTGCACGTTGAGCCGGTCCAGCGCGAACACACCGGTGAGGATCATGATGATCATCAGCAGATTGGCGGCGACCTTGTGATGGGCAAAGAGCCCGATCAGGTCACCGCGGTGGTGCATTTGCGGCTGCTGTCGTGCCGGGGTGCGCGAGTCGCCGCTGCGCTCTGCGCCACCCGTCGACGCGGAGGTGGGCTCGCTCATTGGACCGCCTGCGGTTGAACAGAGCCATCCGCGCCGGATGCGCCCACCTGCCGGGCACGGCCCGGGGGCGCCTTCGCCACCCGACCTTCGGCGAGGGTTTCGACCCGCAGACCGTCGACTGCGTTGGGCATGTGCGTGGTGACGATGAGATCGCCGGCCTGGATCTGCGGCGAGCGCACCAGCAGACGCTCATCGTCGTCCCCACCGCCGCTGCGCTCGCCGAGCGTCTCCACGTCCACGCCTACCATGCGGCCGCCTTCGAGCTTATAGATGCGCCCGCCACCGTAGACCGCCCGGAAGGGCACGGCGATGACGTTGTCGCGGGCCGGACGCGCCAGGCGCAGCGTCAGCATCTGACCGAGCCGCAGCGCCGCCGGATCGCTGTCCACATGAAACAGTCCATCGACGCCACTCGGCCCCGCCTCACCGGCGATGCGCTCCAGCGTCAGTGCCAGGCGGACATCGCCGATCTCGGCCTCCGCCGGCAGGACGCCAGGCCTCGCTGAGGGCCGTCAGCAGCTCCGCCTGGTAGGGGGCCGGGATGCGCGCGCGAACCTGCAGGCTGGCAAGCGCGAACATACGCGCCAGCACCTGCCCTTTCGTCACCTGATCGCCCTCGGTCGCGTCCACGGCGGTGACGATGCCGTCGTAGGGGGCGCGCAGCGTGGCACGCTCGTACTCCAGCTGCAGCTCTTGCAGGCGCGCCTGGCTGCTCGCGAGACGCGCCTGCAGCGCGCGCACGCGGATGGGATGATCCGCCAGGCTCATCTCACGGTTGGAGACCGCCAGCGCCTGTTGTACCGCGGCCTGCTCCGCCTCATCCAGGGCCTGCTCAGCGCCCACCCGCTGGGTCTTGAGGCGTTCCTGACGGGCAACGGCGTCACGGGCGAGCTGCAGCAGACGCTGCTCCTTCTCGAGCGCCAGCCGGTCGGTCTCGTAGCGGTTACGCTCGCTCTCGATCTCCGCTTCAAGCTCGGCGACCTGCGCCTCGGCCTGCGCGATGCGCGGCAGGAAATCCCGCTCGTCGAGGCGCACCAGCACGTCGCCCGCCGCCACACGCTGGCCGTCTTCCACCGCCACCTCGGTGACCCAGGCCGCTGCGGAGGCCGTTGCACGCAGCAAGTCGGGCGTCTCCACCCGGCCATACAGCGTCAGCTCGGGTGCCAGGCGCTGGGGCACGGCGCGCTCCACTGCCACGCGCCAGACCCGTTCTTGCACCTGCGGCGGTGTCTGCGCGGGCTTGGTGGACTTGAGCACCTGGAAGGCGCCGACGCCGATGGTCAGCACCAGGATGGGCAACAGGAATTTGACGGCGGTACGCACGGACTGGCTGCAATCGTTGGCTGGTCTGTATTCGAGGCGCGCGCTGCTCGGGCGGCTCATGGGCACAGCGCGCGCCTGCGTTCTCGTGGTCAGGGAAAGTCGGGGTGAGGCCGCGCAAGAACAACGCGGCGGCTCGACATCCGACGGATCGGCCCCGGTGTCAGTCGTCGCGCTGCGCTTTCGCCGCGGCGGCCGCCTCGGCCCGGGGTGGCGTCGGCGCCAGCGAGCCAACGCGCAGATGGAGCGCGGTCTTGGCCAGCAAATGGGCACTGACGGGTGCGGTGATGAACAGGAAGATCGTCACCAGCACTTCGTGCAGGCTCACACCCTGACCGGTGGTGCTGAAGTGAATCACCGACGCGATCAGCAGGGCGCCAACGCCGAGCGTGGTGGCCTTGGTGGGCCCGTGCAGGCGGGTGTAGAAATCCCCGAGCCGCGCGAGCCCCAGTGAGCCGATGAAGGTGAAGGCGGCGCCGATGATGATCAGTACCGAGATGGCAATCTCGAGCATGCTGCACCTATTCGATAATGTCGCCGCGCAGCAGGTACTTGCACAGCGCGACGGTTCCCACGAAGCCCATCATCGCAATCAGCAGCGCCGCCTCGAAATAGAGGGCGCTGCCGAGCAGGATACCGAGCAGCACCAGCAACGCGATGGTGTTCACGTACAGGGTGTCCAGCGCCAGGATGCGGTCCGGGTGATCCGGCCCCACCAGCAGGCGCCACAGGCTCAGAATCAGCGCGGCGCAGACGAGCGTGAAGGCGATGATCAGGGCGATGCTCAACATGGGGCTCAACAAGTGGCTCAATCGGGGACTCAGCAGGGCGGCTCGAAGATGTCGACCAGCGGTCGCTCGTAGCGGGTCTTGATCTCCTGCACCAGGGCGTCGGGATCATTCACCCGCAGGCCATGCACCATCAAGAGCTTGCGGTCCGGGCTCAGCCACGCCGAGACGGTTCCGGGCGTCAGCGAGATGGTGTTCGCCAGGATGCCGATGGCAAGCTCCGTGCGCAGTTCCAACGGCACGGCCACGAACGCCGGCCGCGCGAAGCGCTGCCCGCCCACGATCAGCACCGCGACGGCCACATTGGCGACGAGGATGTCCCACAGGACCTTGATCAGGAAGAACACCAGCCACCAGGGCCGGGCGATACGCACCCGCTCCGGCCAAAACCGCCGGGTGAACACCGGAATGGCCCAGCCCAGGATGAGCCCGATCAGCGCCTGACCGGGCGTGAGACTGTTCACCAGCAAGAGCCATGTCAGCGCCAGCGTAACGGTCAGCAGCGGATGTGGCAGCAGACGGTGCAGCATGCTCAGGGCTCTCCGGCGGCGCCGCCGAGCACGGCCTCGATGTAGCGCTCGGGCGTCAGCAGCGCTTCCGCCGTGGCGGCGCTGAAAGCCGTCACCGGGGCGGCGGCGGCCACCAGCCCCAGGCAGAGCCCCGCCAGGACCATGACGGGGATCAGCCGCTTCCAGTCCGGCCCGGCAGCNANCGCCGGCGCCTCGATGTCACAGCGCCGACCGTCACCGTGCNCACCGCCAGCATCGTGCTCGACGGCGGCGGCGAGTCCTGAGGCCCAGGCCACGGCGCTGGCGTCTCCGCCGCCCTGCGCGCCCCGGTAGAACAGCAAGCTGCCGCTGCGGGCCAGTGCCACGATGGTCAGCAGGCCGGCGGTCAGCACCAGCGCGAAGATCCAGGNCATCGCCGGCTGCNCCAGNGCCGCCTGCAGCAGCATCCATTTACCNAGGAANCCGGACAGCGGCGGCAGCCCGGCGATGAGCACCGCCAGCAGGAAGAACACGCCGCCCACCAGCGGCGCCGCCGGCACGGCCGGGCCCGGCTCCAGGCGCTCGCCCATGGCGCCGCGGCCGCGGGCGACGATGCCCGCCAACAGGAACAGGGCCGCGGCGGCAAAGGTGCTGTGCGGCAGATAGTAGAGACCGGCGGCGATACCCGCTCGGGTGCCGAGCGCAAAGGCGGTGAGCAGGGTGCCGATGGACAGCACCACCAGGTAGGCCACCTGCCGGCGCAGGCCCCGGGCGGCCAGCACGCCCAGCACGGCGACGGCCATGGTGATCAGGGCGAGGGGCAGCAGCACGGGCTCGATGAGATGGGCCAAGGGCCCCGCCGCATCGCCGAAGATGAGCGTCTCCACCCGCAGGATGGCGTAGGCACCCACTTTGGTCATGATCGCGAACAGGGCGGCCACCGGCGCCGACGTGCTGGCATAGGCGCCCGGCAGCCACAGGTAGAGCGGCACCAGGGCCGCCTTCAGTGCGAAGACGGTGAACAACAGCAGGCCGGCGGCGCGCACGATGCCCACATCCGCGGGCGCCGTATCCGCCACCCGAACGGCCAGATCCGCCATATTGAGGGTACCGAGGATGCCGTAGAGGGTACCCACCGCAAACAGAAACAGGGTGGAGCCCGCCAGATTCAACACCACGAAGTGCAGGCCGGCGCGCACCCGGGCGCGGCCGCCGCCGTGCAGCAGCAGTCCGTAGGAAGCCAGCAACAGCACCTCGAAGAAGACGAACAGATTGAACAGATCGCCGGTAAGAAAGGCGCCGTTCAGCCCGAAGATCTGCAGCTGGAACAGCGGATGAAAATGGCGGCTGCCGCTGTCGGTGCCCTGCACGGCGTAGTACAGCGCGCAGCAGGCCAGCAGGGCGGTGATCAGCAGCATCCAGACGCTGAGCCGATCGGCCACCAGGGAAATGCCATAGGGCGCGGGCCAGTCGCCGACCTGATAGACGAGGATGCCCTCGGCCGTCACCAGCACCAGCAGCCACAGTACCGCGAGCAATTCCAGCACGGTGGCGCCCAGGTTGATGCCCCGGCGCATGCGCAGCGACACCCGCCGCCGCGTCAGCAGCAGCACGATGGCCGCAATCAGCGGCAGCAGCAGCGGCAAAATGACGGCTTGACTCAAGCGCCCTCCTCGGGCGCATCGCCCCGGTGGGATACCGCACCGCCTTCACCGCCATCGACGGGGCGGCCGTCCACGTGGTCGTTGCCCAGCACCGCCCGCGCCTTGAGCGCGAGCACGATCACGAAGGCGGTCATGGCGAAGGCGATGACGATGGCGGTGAGCACCAGCGCCTGCGGCAGCGGATCGGCATAACCGGCGGCCTCGGCGCCGATCACCGCCGGCTGGCCGACGGTGAGCCGACCGGTGGCGAACAGGAACAGATTCACGGCGTAGGACAACAGCGTCAGCCCCAGGACCACAGGGAAGGTGTAAGCGCGNAATAAAAGATACACGCCAAAACCGGTCAGACTGGCGATGATGCCGGCGAGCAGGGCTTCCATAACGATGCAGGGGCGTCAGTCAAGCGGTCGTGAGGGAGGGGTCGGGCGCGCGGCCGGACACGGCCGCCCCACCCGTCGCCGCATCCGCAACCGCATCCGGGCGCGGGCGCGGGTGCACGGCGGGCTCGACGATTGCCCCGGCATCAGCGACATCCACCGCATGGCTCGCACCGTGCATCAGGCCCATGTGCACCAGGATCAGCAGCGTGGCCCCCACCACCACCAGATAGACACCAAGATCGAAGGCGATGGCCGAAGCCAATTCGAAGTCGGCGAAGGGCCAGTGCACATGAGTGAAGGCCGAGGTCAGGAACGGATAGCCCAACAGCATGCTGAAGACGCCCGTGGCCACGGCGATGAGGAGCCCGAGACCGATGGCCGGATGCAGATTACCGGGCATGCGCTCATGGGTCCAAGTGACGCCGTTGGCGAGGTACTGCATGATCAAGGCCACCGCCGTCACCAGCCCGGCGATGAAGCCGCCGCCGGGCAGGTTGTGGCCGCGCAGGAAGATGAACACCGCCACCAACAGCGCCAGCGGCAGCAGCAGCCGCACCAGCGCCGCCATGATGGGCGGGTGCAGATCCCAGTTCCAGGGCCGGCCGAGGATGTCGTAGGCCGGAGCGGCCAGGCGCAGGTCCTTGAGCAGCGCATAGATGCCGAGCCCGGCCAGCGCCAGCACGGTGATCTCGCCCAGGGTGTCGAAGCCCCGGAAGTCCACCAGGATGACATTCACCACATTGGTGCCGCCGCCGCCGGAGACGCTGTTGTCGAGGAAGAAGTCGGAAATCGGCGTGTGTGGGCGGGTCAGCACCGCCCAGGACAAAATACCCGCGCCGCTGCCTGACGCCAGCGCGATCAGGAAATGCCGCAGCCGGCGGCCGGTGTCGGTTTCCACCGGCGTACGCCGGGGCAGAAAGTACATGGCCAGCAGCAACAGCACGATGGTGACCACTTCCACCGACAACTGCGTCAGGGCCAGGTCCGGCGCCGAGAACTTCACGAAGATCAGAGACACCAGCAGGCCGACGGCGCCGAGCACGATGAGCGCCGTGAGCCGGCGCTGGTGGATGAGCGCAGACGCCAGCGCCACCGCCACCAGGGCCGCCGCCACCAGCACACTGGCGACATCCGGCACGCTCACGGGCACCGGGCCGGTAATGGGCACATGGGGCGGGATGATGCCCATGGCCCCCGCTGCGATGGCGGTGACGATGAGCACCGCCAGCATGCGCTGCAACGAGCCCGTATCCAGCAGCCGGGTGACGCTGCGCGCCAGCGCCAGTACCGCCTCCAGGATCCACAGATACACCGCCGGGGCGTCCAGCACCCCATGCCAGCGCTGCGCAAGCCTGAACAAGGGCCGCCGTCCCAGATAGACCAGCACCCCTCCCACCAGGGCCACGACGCTCATCACCAGCGCGGCGTTGAAGCCGTGCCAGATGGCCAGGCTGTAGTACGGCGGCGGCGCCTGCAGCACGCCGACCACGGCGACTTTCAGCAACGGCCCGACGGTGTAAGCCGGCAGGATGCCCACCAGCAGGCAAAGCGCCACCAGTATCTCCACCGGCACCTTCATCCAGCGCGGCGGCTCATGCGGCTCGCGCGGCAGATTCACCGGCTCGCCGTTGAAGAAGACATCGTGGATGAAGCGCAGCGAATAGGCCACCGCGAAGACGCCGGCCGCCGCGGCGGATACCGTGAGCAGCCAGTCCCAGGGGGTATACCGGGCGAAGTTCACCGCCTCGTGAAAGAACATCTCCTTGGATAGGAAACCGTTGAACAGCGGCACGCCGGCCATGGAAGCCGCCGCCACCATGGCCAGGGTGGCGGTGTAGGGCATGTAGCGCCACAGGCCGTTGATGAGGCGCATGTCCCGGGTGCCACACTCATGGTCGATGATGCCCGCAGCCATGAACAGCGACGCCTTGAAGGTGGCGTGGTTGATGATATGGAAAACGCCCGCCACCGCCGCCAGCGGCGTGCCGATGCCGAACAGCAGGGTGATCAGCCCGAGATGGCTGATGGTGGAGTAGGCGAGCAGCCCCTTCAGGTCGTGCTTGAACAGCGCGAAGTAGGCGCCGATTACCAGGGTGATCAACCCCGCCCCCATCACCAGGCTGGACCAGGCATCGGTGCCCGAGAGCACCGGAAACAGGCGTGCCAGCAAAAAAACCCCCGCCTTCACCATGGTGGCGGAGTGCAGATAGGCCGACACCGGTGTCGGCGCCGCCATGGCCTGGGGCAGCCAGAAGTGGAACGGAAACTGCGCCGACTTGGTGAAGGCCCCAAGCAGAATCAGCACCAGCGTAGGCGTGTACAGCGCATGCGCGCGGATGGCATCGCCCTGGGTCAGGATATCCGAAAGCGCATAGCTGCCGGCCATATGCCCCAGCAGCAGAAAACCGCCCAGCATGGCGAGCCCGCCGAGCCCGGTGACGGCCAGCGCCATGCGGGCGCCGTTGCGGGCATCGCTGCGGTGCTGCCAGTAGCTGATGAGCAGGAAGGACGACAGGCTGGTCATCTCCCAGAACATCAGCAGCAACAGGATGTTCTCGGCCAGCACGATGCCCAGCATCGAGCCCTTGAACAACAGGAAATACGCGAAGAAGCGCCCGGTGCTGTCGCGCTCGCTCAGGTAGTACCGGGCATAGAGGATCACCAGCAGGCCGATGACCAGGACCAGAATCGCGAACAGCATCGCCAGCCCGTCCAGCCGAAAGGCCAGGTTCAGCCCCAGCGCCGGCAGCCATGGGATCGTCGCCACCAGGGTCTCGCCGGCAAACACCGCCGGCATGGACGGCACCAACACCGCAAGCGCCAGCGCGGCCAGCAGACCCGCCGCCCAAGCGGCTCGGTAGCGACCGAAGTGCGCGACCCAGGCGACCAGAGGCGCACCGAGCAGCGGAATCAGAACAGCAACGAGAAGGTTCATGGGCATGCGGGTAGCGGCGAACACCCACAGTCTACCTAGGAGGGCTGCCGCCGTGAAGCCTGCAGAGCGAGGGCCACGACGTCCCCCGCAGCGGACCGAAACCCTGCGCACCACTTTGCGTTAGACTACGATGTGAAAAACCGGCCAGCGGCTTTCCGGGACCCGAGCGCGAGCGTCAGACGCGTCGCACCCGGTGTGCTCGGTTGTTGCGGACCGGGTGGCGGCGGGCGGGGGTCTCGACCGCAGGGATGCGGTCGTGAAGCCTACAGGGACGTAATCTACGGCGTCCCC
>PR_CR_10_Liq_1_inCRDRAFT_1000364_pt1 | contig 28468 bp, 28 predicted proteins | sample PRCRCaboRojoPR_3_FD_10241 | JGI IMG/M metagenome (IMG submission 10241)
CGTAACGAGACCTAATCCCGTGAAGAAAGCTCTAATTACCGGCATCACCGGTCAGGACGGCGCCTATCTCGCCGAGCTGCTCTTGGACAAGGGCTACGAGGTGCACGGCATCAAGCGCCGCAGCTCGCTGTTCAATACGGATCGCATCGACCATCTCTACCAGGACCCGCACGACCCGAACCAGCGCTTTGTGCTGCACCACGGCGATCTCACGGACTCCTCCAGCCTGATCCGGATCATGCAGCAGGTGCGCCCGGACGAGCTCTACAACCTCGCTGCCCAGAGCCATGTGGCCGTCTCCTTCGAAGAGCCGGAATACACCGCCAATTCAGACGCGCTCGGCACCCTGCGGCTCCTGGAGGCNATCCGCATCCTNGGGCTTGAGGACAANACNCGCTTCTACCAGGCGTCCACATCCGAGCTGTTCGGCAAGGTGCAGGAGATCCCGCAGCGGGAGACCACGCCCTTCTACCCGCGCTCGCCCTACGCCGTGGCCAAGCTCTACGCCTATTGGATTACGGTGAACTACCGTGAGGCCTACGGCATCTACGCCTGCAACGGCATCCTCTTTAACCACGAGAGCCCCATCCGCGGCGAGACCTTCGTCACCCGCAAGATCACCCGTGCCATGGCCCGCATCAAGCTGGGGCTTCAGGATCGACTCTACCTCGGCAACCTGGATGCCAAGCGCGACTGGGGCCACGCCCGCGACTATGTGCTGATGCAATGGCTGATGCTGCAGCAGGAGCAGCCCGAAGATTTCGTCATCGCCACGGGCCAGCAATACTCAGTGCGCGACTTCGTGGCCGCCGCCGCCCAGTCCGTCGGCATCTCGATGCGCTGGGAAGGCGAGGGCGTCGAAGAGAAGGGCTTCGATGCCGCCAACGGCAAGTGCATTGTCTCGGTGGACCCGCGCTACTTCCGCCCGACGGAAGTGGAGACACTGCTCGGCGACCCCACCAAGGCCCGCGAGAAGCTCGGCTGGCAGCCCCAGGTGAGCTTCACGGAGCTGGTGGAGGACATGATGCGCTGTGACCTCGCCGAGGCCGAGCGCGATGCCCTCTGCGCCCGCGAGGGCTATCGCATTCTCGACCGCAACGAATAGCCACCAGCGCCTGCGCACCGTGGCGTTCGAGAGTATCATTGCTGCGGCACTGCGGCTGGCGAACAATCTGTCGCCCTGCCGGTCCAGCGCAAGCCGGCGAGACGGGCTGACGGGCTCTGACGCCGGCACCGCCACGTAGCCTGCGCCTGCGGGACGCCGCCCACAAGACCAGCCGAGTGGTCAGGTAGCCATGGATTCTCCAGGCTCCGTCACGATGGGCGGCATGTTCGTCCTCCGCCATGAGAACGCTTTCGCGCTAGAGCATGAATCGAGCGTCCAACGAGCCGCGCATGATGTCCCAGCGCCCGCTGGCTGAGCTTGCCATCATTGCCGGGCTCGTGGCCATCGCCGCCCTGACCTTCCTGCGGCAGATCTTCAACGACGCACTCGGCTATCCGGACGCCGATCGCATCCTGATGGACGGGGTCTTTTTCCGCGACTTCCTCGTCGACCTGCCGCTCCTTGAGCCCTACGACTACATCATCAATTATTTCGGGCAGTATCCGGCGCTGAGCCTCGGCTACCGGCCGCCGTTCTTCCCGTTCGTCGAGGGCCTGTTCAACCTGGTGACGGGCGTCGAGATCTGGAGCAGTCGCCTCGCGCTGTTCAGCTTCGCACTCGCCGGCAGCGCCACCTTCTACCTGTTGCTGCGCCGCACCTTCGATTGGCTGACGGCCGCCGTCGCCACGCTCTTTCTCGTCACGACGCCGTTCGTCGCCCAGTACGGCTGGTACACCATGGCCGAGGTGCCGGTGCTGTCCATGGCGCTGGTCACCCTGTATTTCTTTCAGCGCTACATGAGTGGCGGCACGACGCTCGACCTGGCGCTGACGGCGGCCGCTTTGGTGCTCGCCCTCTACACCAAGCAGACGGCCATGGTGCTGGCACTCTGGATGGTGCTCTACACCCTCGGCAGCCTGCGTCTGCTGGAACAGCTGCGCCAGCGCCGTGTGTGGGTGACCGTCATACTCGCCATCGTTGCCGTGCTGCCATTGGTGGCTGTCACCCTCTGGATGTCCGACCAGCACATGGCGCAGTCGGTGGGTGTCGGCAAGGCGGCCACGGTGCAGGCCAAGCTGCAGACGGACCGACTCCTCGCCTTGCCCGAGCACCTGTATAAGCTGCACCTGACCCCTCCCGTGCTCGCGCTGGCCCTGCTCGGCGCACTGTGGGCACTAGTGCGCCGGGACCGCAGGCTCTGGCTCTGGCTGAGCCTGATCCTTGCCGTGTACCTGCTCTTCACCTACATCGCCAACCAGAACAGCCGCTACCCCATCTTCTGGATACCGGCCTTCTGCGCCCTGGCGGCCATGCCCGTCGGCTTCGCCCGCCCCGGCACCCGCCTGCGCACGGCGCTCGTGGTCATCGCCGCATTGGTGGGCGGCTACCAAGTCTGGCAGGTCTACGCCAAGGCGCCCAAATTCGCCACCGGCTATGACGAGGCCGCCGCCTATGTCCTCGCGCACAGCGAATCGCCGACCGTCTTCTTCGACGGCTACAACAATGGGTACTTCACCTACTTCATGCGCGCGCAGGACCCACAGCGTTCCATGTGGGTCCTGCGCGGCGACAAGCTGCTCACCTCGACATCCATCGGCGGCCGCAACAAGCTGGAGGTCCACATCGAGGATGCGGAAGGTATCGACCAGCTGCTGGACCGCTTCGGCCCGCAGTTCATCGTGGTAGAGAGCCGGAACACCATCAAGCTGCCGGCGCACGATGTCCTGCGGGAGCACCTGAAAGCCTCCGACGACTATCAGCTGCGCAAGACCATTCCTGTCGATACCGGAGAGCCGAGTACCCGACAGCCCCTGGACGACCTCGACCTGTTGGTTTACGAGCACGTCAACCGCCCGCAGCCCACCGGCGGCGTCCTGGAGCTCAGGCTGCCCGTGGTCGGCCAGACGCTGCAGATACCGCTGCGCGACATCGGCTCGCGGTGAGTGAGGGTGGGGGTCAAGTCAACCCCCGGCAGAGCCCGCCGCGGCGGGGATGCTGCCCCCACAAGCTCGACTGCGGCTGAATCAACCCCGCCGGCTGAGCCACCACGCACATCGAACGGTTATCAGCTCACCGCGCGCTATAATGCCCGGCGTCGTCCGATCACAGCACCGAGCGCGCCGGCTCAAACCCCCACCGCGGAAACAGCACCGTGAAGCTCATCGTTCAAATCCCCTGCTATAACGAAGAGCAGACGCTGCCGCAAACTGTTGCCGACATTCCCCGCAACATTGAGGGCGTCGATCAGGTCGAGGTGCTCATCATCGATGATGGCAGTCGAGACCGCACCGTCGAGGTCGCTCGGGAGATCGGCGTCGATCATGTCGTCCGCAACAAACGCAACATCGGCCTCGCCCGGACCTTTCGCAAAGGCCTGGACGCCTGCCTGGTCCGAGGCGCGGACATCATCGTCAACACCGACGGTGACAACCAATATGCCGGCGCCGACATTCCGAAGCTCGTCCAGCCGATCCTCGAAGGCCGCGCGGACATGGTCATCGGTGATCGCGAGACCAACAAGATCCCCCACTTCTCACCGGTCAAGAAATTTCTGCAATACCTGGGCAGCGGCGTCGTCCGCAAGCTCGCCGGCATCTGGGTGCCCGACACCGTGAGCGGCTTCCGCGCCTTCTCCCGGGAGGCTGCGATCCGCATCAACGTGGTCTCGTCCTTCAGCTACACCATCGAGACCGTCATCCAGGCCGGCAAGCGCCAGCTCATGGTGCAGTCCGTCCCGATCCGCACCAATCCCAAGACGCGTGACTCGCGTCTGTTCAAGAGCATTCCGCATTTCATCCAGAACTCGCTGGGCACCATGGTGCGCATGTACGCCATGTACCAGCCACTGCGGGTGTTCTTCTATCTCGGCGCGCTGCTCACCATCATCGGCGTACTGCCGATCATGCGTTTCCTGTTCTTTTATTTCACAGACGGCGGCGGGGGCCATGTTCAATCGCTGCTCCTGGGCAGCGTACTGATCATCCTGGGCTTCATCACCTTCATGATCGGACTGGTCGCGGACCTGATCTCCTTCAATCGCCAGCTGTTGGAGATGACCCTGGAGCGCGTGCGCCGCATGGAGCTCGACCACTTCCGCACCGATGCCACCCTCGGCTCCGACGCGGTCCACAAGAAGGAATAACGGGTCGTCTGTGGATCGCAATGCGCCTCACCGCCGAACAGATCCAAGCCATTCTTGACAGCGTCCATGACATCGCTGGGTCCTGCGCCAAGGTGCGCGTCTTCGGCTCGCGCCTCCAGGACGACGCCCGCGGCGGNGACCTCGANCTCCTCGTCGAGCTGCCGGAGGCCGTCGAGCACCCCGCCCGCCTGAGCGCGCGCCTGTCCGCCCGCATTTCGCGCTCCATGCACGGCCGCAGCGTGGACATCGTCTTGTTGGCGCCCAACCTGCGTCGTCTGCCGATCCACGACATCGCCCTGCGTGAGGGCCGGCTCCTGTGACCATTCCCGAGAGCACCCGCCAGCGCCTGCGCTTCCTGACTCGGGTGGTCTCGAAGGAGGCAAAGCACCTGACCGAAACCAACGAACGCCTTTTCGCCACGGCGTTCACAGCCGAGCGCGCCGCCGCCCTCCAGCATGACCCGGACCTCGCCGAGCGCGTTGACGCCTTCGTGAGTCGCTTCGGCCGTTTGCAGGACACACTCGGCGACAAGCTGCTGCCCACGCTGCTGTCCGCACTCGGAGAGACTCCCGCCCCCAAGATCGACATGCTGGACCGCGCAGAGCGCCTCGGCCTCATCGCGTCCAGTGAGCAGTGGATGCAGCTCCGCCGACTGCGCAATCAGATGATCCACGAGTACGTCGAAGACCCCAAAGTGCTCGCTGACGCCCTCGAAGCCGCGCACGCGGCCGTCGCCGCCCTTGTCGGCGCCAGCCAAGCGATGACTGACGAGATTGCGCGCAGAAGGTGGTCCTGACGCCCTGGCAGACACGGCCTGGATCGTTTTTCCAGCCCGCGCCTGGTCGATGCCGCGTAGCCAGGGCTTCCAGCCCTGGTTTCGTCAGGCCGGGACAGCGGCCGGATGCGACTGACAGCCATTCGAATCCGAGCGATCAAGGTCGAGCGGCCTTGATCATAACGCCGACCACCGGAGCCGCTGACTGCGTAGTCAGGCCATCCCGGCCTCACACAAACAGGGCTGGAAGCCCTGACTACGCAGGCCCGTCCGACCATGCACACACTACTCGACCCCACCAACGACTACGTCTTCAAGCGCCTGTTCGCCCAGGCCCCCGAGCTGCTGGTGGCCCTGATCAACGACCTGCGCCCCGACCTCCCCGACATCGCCTCGGTGCACATCCTCAACCCCGGCGTCGAGCCTACCGAGCTCACCGGCAAGTACATCGTCCTCGATGTCCTCGCTCGGGACGCCGCCGGGCACTGCTACAATGTAGAGGTCCAGGTCCGGCGCTTCGGCGCCTGGCACAAGCGCGGACTGTTCTACCTGGCGCGTACCCTGGGCGGACAGCTCACCGCCGGCAAGGATTATCAGGAGCTGCGCGCCTCGGTCGGCCTGCATCTGCTGGACTTCGATCTGTTCACCGCCACCGCGCCCGAGCGCCAGCAAGCGCTCTGGCGCTTCGAGATGCGCGATGAATGCCTGCCGAGCGTGTCGCTGGGCAACATCCTGCAGATGAACCTGATCGAGCTCAGGAAAGCGGACCGTCTCGGTCTCACGTCCGGCCCGCTGCGCGCCTGGATCACCTTCTTCAAACACTGGCAGGAGGAACTCATCATGGCCCACTTCACCCACGAGCCGGTCCAACAGGCCATGGCCCGCCTCCGCGAGCTCAGCGCCGACGAAGAAACGCGCCGCCTGGCCTTCGTGCGCGAGCGCGCCCTGCACGACGAGGTCTCGCTGCTCAACGATGCGAAGCGGGAAGGCCGCAAAGAGGGACTCGAAGAAGGCCGCAAAGAGGGACTCGAAGAAGGCCGCAAAGAGGGACTCGAAGAAGGCCGCAAAGAAGGCCGCGAAGAAGCTCGCGAAGAAGCTCGCGAAGAATTCGCACGTAACCTCATTGCGATAAATCTGCTCACCGACGAGCAGATCGCCACCGCTTCCGGCTTAACGGAAGCACAGATCAAAGCACTCCGAGCAAGTTGATCGACCACCGCCGCGCCAGACCTTCACCACAACCCCGACCGTACGGATGGCTACCCAGGCAAATGACAAGGGTGGACAAGCGCAGCGCAGTCCACCTCACCCCCGCAAGTCCGGCGCGCCTGGGTCGGGCCACGCCGATTCGCATCTCCTACATCCCCAGAGCTTCCCAGCGGCCGGGCCGCCCCGGTACTCCATGCGACTGACAAGGCTCCAAATCCAAGCGATCAAACGGGCAGTCGCCGATCACTTCGGCGCCGATGCGCAAGTATGGCTGTTCGGCTCCCGCACCGACGACAAACGCCGCGGCGGTGACTTCGACTTCTATGTCGAGACAGCCCTCGACGACCCCGCCGAGGTCATCGACCGCAAGCTGCGCGTACTTGCCCAGCTCCACGCCACGCCCGATTTCGAAGACGAAAAGATCGACCTCGTCATCAAGCCCGCAATCGCCGGCCCCTATCCGCCCATTTACGACCGGGCACGCCGGCAAGGTGTCCGCCTGTGACGAACCCCCAAGCGCTCCAAGCCGCCCTAAAGGAATGCGAGCGCCATGCCGCAGTGCTGAGGGAAGCACGGAACAAAATCCGTGCAACGCACTTCACCGCCGCGGGAGCTCCGCAATCAGCTGGCCCATGAATACATCGATGCGCCGTCCCTCAAGGCCGCTGCACTGGCCCGCTTCATCGATGGCGTTGAAGACATGCTCGCGGTCTGGCACCACGTCTCGGCCTACGCCAACCGCGAGCCTGGGTCCTGACGCCAGAGCGTGCCGTCACGGTAGAAGCGCCGCACTACGCGGATGCCCACCACCCCCCGGGGGAGCGGCATCCCTGCCGCGACGACTTTGAGAACGCGAGCCAGCACCCATCGGAGCAAGGACGCAGCGCCCACAGCAACCGCGCCTCGTCCGAGCCTCATCCCGAGCGCCAAAATCACCAGCGCCCCACCAGCACCCATCGCGTCGGGAACGCCGCCGCACAGCAAAGCCCCCACATCGCTCCTAAGGTATAATCCCCAGTGCTCGCGGCCACGACCAGCCGCTCACGCACCTTGCCCGTCAGCGCGCAGCAATCCCATGCAGCCCAGCGTACAACCACCCTGCTTCGCGCAAGCACTGACGCCACCGCGCCCGGTCTCCGACCTGCGCCAGCACCCAGGGAGAACCCCAGTGATTGGCCGCGTCGGCCCGGAACCGGACGCCGCCGCAAGGTCCGGTGCGCCGGCTCATTCGCTTTCGGCAGCTCCGGCCGCTGAAAATACCGGTACATCCCGCCCCGCGCGACAAGCCCGACGGTGCTGATCAATGACCGCGGGCCGAGTCCTCTGCGTCACATCCAACTTCCCCCGCTGGGCGGGGGACTCGACGACCCCGTTCGTGCTGCACCTGGCGCAGGACCTGCAGGCGCTCGGCTGGCAGGTGGACGTGCTCGCACCCCATGCGCCCGATGCCTCCCAAAGCGAAACCCTCGGCGGTGTGCGCGTCGAGCGCTTCCGCTATCTCTGGCCCGAGCGTGCGCAGACCGTGTGCTATCAGGGCGGCGCGCTGATCAACCTGCGCAAGAACCCCCTGAACAAGCTCAAGCTGCCGGCCCTGGTCGGCGCAGAAACGCTCGCCATCGCCAGGCGCTTACGCTCGCGCCGCTATGACATCCTGCATTCTCACTGGATTCTGCCGCAAGGCTTCGCCGGGCGCATCGCAAGCGCCGTCGCGCCACTCCCACACGTCCTGACCGTCCACGGCGGCGACATCTTCGGCTTGCGCGGGCGCCTGATGGGCCACTTCAAGCGCGCAGCCCTGCGCGGCGCCGACGCGGTGACGGTGAACAGCTCGGCCACGGGCCGGGCCGTCCTGGAGATCGCCGAAAAACTGCCCAGACTTGAGCGCATCCCAATGGGCATCGCGGTCAACCCGCCCGATGCACGCCAGCAGGCCCTCGCCGCGGAGCTCCGCGCGGCACATCGTCGCGGCAACGGACCACTGCTCTTATTCGTCGGCCGCGTAGTCGAGGAAAAGGGCGTCGAAGACCTACTCCAGGCAACCCGCCTGCTGCGCCGCAGCCACCCCGACGTCCGCGCCTTGATCGTCGGCGAAGGCCAGGACCGTGCGGCCATGGAGCGCATCGCAAGCGACATTGGCATCGCCGACTGCACCAGCTTCACCGGCTGGGTTGCGCCCGAAGACATCCCCGCCTACATGCGCGCTGCCGACGCTTTTGTCGGACCGTCCCGCACCGGGCGCGGCGGCTGGATCGAGGCCCAGGGGCTGACGTTTCTGGAAGCCATGGGCGCCGGCGTCTCGGTCGTCGCCACCCGCAGTGGTGGCATCGTCGATGCCGTGATCGACGGCGACACCGGACTCCTCGTAGACGAGCGCGCCCCGGGGCAAATCGCTCGGGCCATCGAGCGGCTGGTCGCCGATGCGCCGTTCGCGGCACAGCTCTCCGCAGCGGCGGCGACCCGCGTCCGCCAACAATTCTCACGCGAAGCGACTGCTGCACGCTTCTCCGATCTGTTCAGCTCGCTGCTCAGTGAGCGCCAAGCATCGATTCGACGCAACTCGGGCTCCACAGACGCCAGCTTGCCTGGTCAGGTCCCATGACCCCGGACGACGCACAGTTCAAGCGCAGCCACGCCTACGGTGATATCGCCCACCGCGAGCGCAAGGCCGGCAAGATTCACCGGCTGATCGCGGAGATACGTCCGCTCGCCGACTGTCATGTTCTCGAGGTCGGCGCCGGGGCGGGCATCATCAGCCGCGCCTTGTCGCGCGTCGTCGGCGCCGCGGGCAGTGTGACCGCGGTGGACGTCGTCGACGAACGGGTAGTCACCGACGGGTATCGCTTCCAGCAGGTCGCAGACGCACGGCTACCGTTCGACGACGGCTGTTTCGATGTCGTCATCTCCAACCATGTCATCGAGCATGTTGGGCCGCGACCGGCACAGCTTGTTCATTTGCGCGAGATTCGCCGGGTGCTGCGCCCCGACGGCCTGCTCTACCTCGCCGCGCCAAACCGCTGGGCAATAGTGGAGCCACACTTTCATCTGCCGGCACTCAGCTGGCTGCCGCATGGACTGGCAGACCGCTACGTCCGCGCGACTGGCCGCGGCGACCGCTACGACTGCTGGCCGCGCGGGCCCCAGGGACTGCGCGCCCTGTTTGCGGAAACAGGCTTCCACATCATGGACATCTGTCCCGCCGCCGTCAGACTGGAGGCAGCGCAGCGACAGGGACCGATTGCCCGCATGCTTCGGGCCACACCAGATGCAGCGCTGCGACGCCTTAGCCTGCTGATGCCATCGCTAATCTTCAGCGCAAGCCCCATGCCAGAGCCCGCACAAGCTCAATCATAAGCATGGTGCGATCGGCAACAGCACAACCAGAGACAGAAGTGACCGCACGATGTCGATCCTTTGGATCAGCAAACGCCTATACATGCACAAAGACCTACTATCGGATCGGTTCGGACGCTACTACGAGCTTCCCCTACGCTTGTCCCGGTCCGGTTTCGACGTCGACATGGTGCTCTTCAGCTACAGATGGCGCCACGCCGAGCGGGTACGGATCAACGATCATTTCACGATACGCAGCTACGGCATTCTCGGCGCCGGTGCCATGCTCCTTCATCTGCTCGCCCAGGCCCGCTCCGATAAAATACAGATTATCCTAGGCTCATCCGACATGCCCTACTGCATCCTTGCAGTTCTCCTTGCCAAGCTCGTCGGCCGACGCTGCGCTTGTGATATCTACGACAACTTCGAAACTTATACCAGTGCACGAATTCCGCTGCTACTTCCACTCTTCTACCAGGCCCTACACAAGACCGACGTTATCGTAACCTTCGAGCAGACGCTCAGCGACTATCTCCAAGATGCCCACCGTGTCGGGGCAATCTGCACCGTACCCAACGGAGTCGACCCAACAGTCTTTCGCCCACTTGACAAGCTGGACTGCAGACGCGCCCTCGGCCTGCCTGCCGACGTTCCAATTGTTGGCTATTTCGGCTCACTCACCAAACAGCGAGGCTCACAAACGCTTTTTCAAGCTTTCGATCGGATACGGAAAGCGGTGCCGGATACGGTGTTTCTGTTGGCCGGCGGCGTGGAGCCAGAAATACAGTTACCGGCGCACAATCTCAAGCACCTCGGACTTCTCCCACAACAGGCCCTGCCTCAAGCCATCTGCGCGAGCGACGTCTGCTGCATCCACTACTCCAACAATGACTTCGCGCGCTTCAGCTTCCCACAGAAAATGATGGAATACATCGCTTGCGGGGTACCCTTTGTTGCGCCTCAGATCGGAGGCGCCGGGCGTTTCCTTGCCGACTTTCCTTACTTGCTCTACCGCGTGGACGATGCGCAGCACATGGCATTGCAGACTCTCGCTCTGTTGCGGAACCCCGACAGGCCTCTGCCCCCCCCATGGACCTGGGCCCAGGCAGCAGAGAGCTTCAACGCTGTACTGTCACAGGTCCCCATGGAGCCAACGACGTGAGCGATCGCACCACTCCACACCACCCAGAGTTCACTCAGGGATCTGGCCCGCACCACTACAGCACTCCCAAAATCAGCGTTATCACGGTTGCCTTCAACGCTGGCAACACCATTGAGCGCACGATCACTTCCGTCCAAGCGCAAACCTACCCCAATATGGAGCATATTGTTATTGACGGTGGCTCAACGGACGACACCATATCCATGCTTGACCGCTATCGCCCGCACTTCGCCCACTGCGTCTCAGAGCCTGACCGCGGCATCGCCGACGCAATGAACAAGGGCGCAACTGCTGCCACCGGCGATTATTACGTCTTCCTCAACGCCGACGATTCGTTCGCAGACCCCTCCGCATTGGAAGCAGCGTTGCAGGCCATTGCGACCGCCCCCGGCTATGACTTTTACGCCTTCTGCATATTCTTCGGCAGCCCCGACAATTATGAAAGGCGCTGCTCTCGCTCACTAGATTGGCGGATGCGCTTCAAAACCGGAATCTTCCACCAGGGCGTGCTCTGCAACGCGAGTGCTCACCACAAACTCGGTGGATTTCGCACGACGCTGTCCTACGCACTCGATTACGATTACTTTCTCCGAGCTTACCTCGCAGGAATGAGCCTTCGCCCGATCAACCAGACTTTGGCATTCATGTCTGTCGGCGGCATGAGCACAGGCCGGGACTGGCCATCGGTCCGCCGCCGCTTAGACCAAGAGCAACAGATTCATAAGATCACTGGCCAGGGCGCATGGAAGCTGATCTATACCGCATACTGGGCACTGTACCACCCCTTCAAATATGTTAAACACAGCGCGGACCCCCGAGGATCCTGACTGCCCTAACGGAAGATTCAGGCACGGAAACCTTAACTAAACACCCCGTTCTACGACAGCACAGTGTAACCGAGACGCACACTATGGCAAACGTTGCAGTGTACAGCGGCTATCCCCGAACCGGCATCGAAAAAACAGACTTCGCAGCATACCGCTCAGCAATGGGCTACAACTCCGGCAACTTAATCTTCAAAGTGGGGTCTTTGTTCTCAACTTGCCGAGCCTCTGACCAGGTTCGCTACACCACCCTTTCCAAGGAGGACATCGAAGAACTGAATTCCGATTACGACTATGTTCTTTTTGCCGGCGCAAACCTCATCAACCCAACACTCGACCCGAGAAGATTCCAAGACCTCGCAGAGGGGATAAACCGGTTACGCATACCGTTCGTAACTCTCAGCGTCGGAGCGCAAGCGTCGATAGACTACGACGCTTCGCTCCACCGCCGTCTTGCGCCCGCACTGCAGCGGTTTCTTCAAGTTCTCGCCGATAAAACACCTATACTCGGTGTGCGCGGCAACTATACGGCGGAGATCCTGAACAAGTTAGGAATTACAAACCTCGCCCCAGTGGGTTGCCCGTCGATGTTCTCTCGTGGGATCACACCTGCCTGTTACAATTACGTGCCAACCACACGCTCCGTCGCCTGTAACATAGCGCCGGCGAAACGTCTGGGGCCGAGATGTTTCGCTCACAAGATCCTACGAGAAGCTGCCGCTAACGACCATTTCGTGGTCGAACAAACCCTGCCACTGGCGGCAAAATTGCTCCATTTTCCGAAAGCCGTTACAGCCCGCGACCATTCTGACTTCAGCCACATTATCGACAAACTGTTCCGGCAATCTCGACTTCGTTTCTTCTCGTCCTATGCAACCTGGTTATCATTCCTGAGCGAAAGAACCTTCAGTTTCGGAATGCGGATTCACGGGAATATTGCTGCGGCGTTGGCTGGGACAGCTTGTCATATCGTATACCATGATTCCCGTGTTCGAGAAATCGCCGAGCTTTTTGAGCTGCCAAGATCCGACTTCCGCAAGTTGCTGCACAATGAAGGGGGCCTCTCTTTGGCAGGGTATCTGTGCGAACGCACCGACATGCGCGTCTTTCAAAGCCTCTTTTTAAAGAGGTTGTTGTTTTTTAGGGACTTTTTGGACGCCAACGGGGTTAATCATAACCTTGATTCCGACGGCGCGTTGCTCACCGATCACGAAGGCGATCTTTCGGCAGATCAATCAGAGCTGTCCTGGTCCTCCGAACGCGCCGTCGATTTAACGCGGGCTTCTAGCGACATAGCCGGCGTGCTCGATCACGCCGGGAACTGGGCATCCGCTTTTGCTGTTCGGGGCTTGTGCGGCGTTCACGCGATACAAACTGCTTTACACAGTCGCAGGTCGCGCAATCACTCTAAGGGGCAGGTATGATGATCTCATCTGTCTTATAGGTCCTGCTAATTGGTTTACACAAATTGGAGTTGGTCTCGACTCCGTATCTGCCTGCCATCTCGATCTCCAATAGCTAGACACGCCTTGCAAATGGATAGCAACGACGTACTCGTGACCCAACGAGCGACGAATAATCCATATATCAACGCAGCGAAGCTGGTTCTTCGCCGCTTGCGCTGGGACGTTCGTCCCGCTTCGTGGCAGTCGAGGGCCAAACTCAAGGACCTGCGGAATCGGTACGCGGGAGGCAAGGCCGTCATCCTCTGTAACGGCCCCAGCCTGCTCAAAAGTGATCTGTCTTTGCTTGACCGGATCTTTACGTTCGGCCTGAACAAGATCAATCTTTTGTTTGACAAGTCTACATTCAGACCATCCTGCATCGTTGCAGTCAACCCACTGGTGTTGCAGCAGAACGCCGCTTTCTTTCGCGACACCGACATTCCCCTGTTCCTCGAATCCCAGGGACTCCCGTTTACCGGTAAGGCGGGCCACATTACCTATCTCCACGACACACCTCACCGCTACTTTGCCAAAGACTGTTGCATGAGCATCTACACGGGGCCAACCGTAACTTACACCGCACTACAGCTAGCCTTCCACATGGGTTTCAGCGATGTTGCCCTCATTGGGGCGGACCACAGCTTTGCCGTGCAGGGTCCGGCGAACAAAACGGTAGTTGCCGGCGAGAAGGACGAAAGCCATTTCGACCCCAACTATTTTGCGGCTGGCACCAAGTGGCAGTTGCCCGACCTGTTCGAGAGCGAGGTCAGTTACACGATGGCAAAGCACATGTTCGAGGCCCATGACCGGCGCGTCTTCAACGCCACAGAAGGCGGTGAGCTCGATGTCTTTCCACGCATCTCGCTCAAGCAGTTTGTTTGCGGCTGAGCGCAACGGGAAGTCTCCACCTTCCCGCGCGTTCCTTCCCGTTCAAGCGTCGGCGCATCCACAAAGCTGATTATCAACAATGGAACCTACGACAGCGCGACCACGTGGCTTGATGCGATGCCATGACGCCTCGTCGCAAACGCGCCGCGGGCAGAAGCACAGCGCGAACATCGAGAGAGAAAGCCCTTGGGTCGGGACCCATATTCGCGGTGGCTCTGGGCAAGCCATAGTTCGCCAGCGGCAGCCCCTGCTGCAGGAGTGCAGCAGACAGCTCGGGGGGCGAGTGATCGCTGGTTGTTGCGCGCCGATCCGCACACGCGACCGGTACCGCGCAAGCTGCCTGACGAGTTCATCTCCGCACAGTCCTTTTGCCGCCGGATTCTTCGTTAGGTAACATTATTCGCCGACTGCTTCCGGCTTCACGGACGAAGGGCGGCGGCGTGGATGTTGCAGTCTTGTTGCCAACAGCTCCGCCCTATGAACACCAGCACCAACTCCGACAGGGCCAAGGTGGCGCAGCTGATCGCGCAGCGAAGCCTCCGCGGTGCCAGCTACCGATGTTTACCGGACCACGCGCCAGAGCGCTATCTTTAGACGCCAATGAAGACAGGCGACGCCATGCGAGCCAGCATTGTTATACGCACATATAACGAGTCGAAGCATCTTCAGGGCCTGCTGGACAACATCGGCTCACAGTCACTGCCGAAGCCGGACTTCGAGGTGGTAGTGGTGGATTCCGGGTCTACAGACGGCACACTTGCCATAGCAGAAGAGCATTCCGTGAGTGTCCGTATTGTGCACATCCGCAAGGAGGAGTTCTCCTTCGGCCGGTCGCTCAACCTCGGTTGCGAGGTGGCCCAGGGCGCCGTACTCGTGTTCATCAGCGGGCACTGTATCCCGACCGATCAGCACTGGCTCGAGCGCTTGATCAGACCGGTCGAGCAGGACCGCGCAGCATACACCTATGGCCGCCAAATTGGCGACAGCACCAGCCGGTTTAGCGAGTGCCAACTTTTCCGCAAATACTTCCCCAACGAGAGCCAAATTCCACAGGACGGTTTTTTCTGCAACAACGCGAATGCCGCGCTCTGCCGAGAGGCATGGGATGAGCTTCGCTTCGACGAGGACTTGACTGGGCTGGAAGATATGGAGCTGGCTAAAAGGTTGGTCGAGCGGGGCGGCATGGTCGCTTACGTGGCCGATGCGCCAGTCTACCATCTCCACGACGAGACGTGGCACAAGGTGCGGCTGCGCTACCAGCGCGAAGCCATCGCGCTGCAGGCGATCATGCCCCAGGTACACGTGACCATGACCGACTTCCTCCGGTACTTCTTCAGCGCCCTCATGTTAGACTGTGGCGCCGCGTTGGAGCAGAAATGCCTCACGCGGCGCTTCGGCGAAATCTTTATGTTCCGCCTCATGCAGTACTGGGGGACCTACCTCGGCAACCACGAGCACCGCAAGCTCTCCCATGCCGCCAAGGAGGCCTATTTCTACCCTGTCTGACGCATCGGGCCCGCACCCGCTCCCCCTCGAGAGGACCGCATGTCCACCTATAGAACCGTTGCGCTGCTCCCCATGAAGGCCCACAGCGAGCGCGTTTCCGGCAAGAACTTCCGGCCGCTCGCCGGCAAACCCCTGTTTCGCTGGATTCTCGACACCCTGCTTGAAGTGCCTGAGATCGACTTGGTCGTCATCAACACCGATGCCCGTCAGATCCTCGCCGATAACGGCCTGACCGACAGCGAGCGCGTCCTGATCCGCGACCGCCGTCCCGAGATCTGCGGCGATCTCGTCAGCATGAACCTGATCCTCGCCGACGACATCGCCAGCGTCGCCGCGGACACGTACCTGATGACCCACACCACCAACCCGCTGCTTGGGCGAGACACCATCGCGCAGGCCTTGTCCGACTACCAGCGCGGGGTCGAATCCGGTACCGCGGACTCCCTGTTCACCGTCAATCGCATTCAGACGCGCTTCTACCGCGCGGACGGCTCCCCGGTGAATCACGATCCGGACAACCTGATCCGCACGCAGGACCTGGAGCCTTGGTTCGAGGAAAACTCCTGTCTGTACGCATTCTCCGCGGAGAGCTTTGCCGCGACCAACGCCCGCATCGGCCGCAAGCCGCTGCAGTTCGAGACGCCGGCGCTCGAATCCATCGATATCGACACGCCGGACGACTGGTTTCTTGCGGAAGCCGTCGCGACGCACCGGCAGCGCGTCGACAACGCCTGAGCACTCAAGCCCCACCGGACATTCCGCCCGCATGAGCCACAGAATCCTAGTCACCTGTCCACCCATGCTCGGCATGATGGACGCCTTCCATCCCATCTTCGCACAGCATGGCGCAGAGGCACACTGCCCCCAGGTCGTACAAACCCTGTCCGTCCCGGAGCTGATCGAGCTCGTGCCTCAGTTCGACGGCTGGATCATCGGCGATGATCCCGCCACCGCCGAGGTCTTCGAGGCCGGCAAGGCCGGCAACCTCAAGGCCGCCGTCAAGTGGGGCATCGGCGTTGACAACGTGGACTTCGCCGCCTGCGACCGGCTCGGTATCCCCATCACCAACACGCCGGACATGTTCGGCGCCGAGGTGGCAGATGTTGCCGTCGGCTACGTCATCGGTCTCGCGCGCGACACCTATCTCATCGACCGCGAGGTCCGGGCCGGCAACTGGCCCAAGCCGCGCGGCATCTCGCTGAAGGGCAAACGCGCCGGCGTGATCGGGCACGGCGACATCGGCCGCCATACCATCACCCGCCTTCAGGCCCTGGGCATGGACGTCATCGCCTGGGACCCCGCCTTCGTCTCCCGCGACGACACCCTCGCCCCCGTGCAAGCCTGGCCCGAGCAGATAGAAACCTGCGACTTTCTGGTCTTCACCTGCTCGCTCACACCCAGCAGCCGCCACATGCTCAACGAGTCAACACTGGCCCAAGCCAAGCCCGGCGTGCGCGTCGTCAATGTCGCCCGCGGCCCCCTGATCGCCGAGCCGGCCCTCATCGACGCCCTGCGCTCCGGCCATGTGGACAGCGCCGCGCTGGACGTGATGGAGCAGGAGCCGCTGCCGGCGGACTCCCCGCTGCGCGGCTTCGAGCGCTGCATCTTCGGCTCTCACAACGGCTCCAATACCAGCGATGCCGTTGCGGCGACGTCCAAAATCGCCATCGACGAGCTAATGAGCTTCCTGCGCTCCACCTGAGCCATGCACGAGGCTGTCCTCATCACTGGCGCAGCGGGCGGCATCGGCCAAGCCCTATGCGACCAATTCTCTGCGGCAGGCTACTTTGTAGTCGCGACGGACCTTGCCCCGGCGCCGAAACTCGGTGACGCCTACATCCCTTGCAACCTCGCCGAGCTGCCCAGCCAGCCAGCGAACCAAGCGCGCTTCATCGAGGCGTTGACTGCTGCGCTGGAGCAGCGCCCGCTCGCCGCATGCGTAAACAATGCCGCGGTCCAGCGCCTTGCACCGACTGCCGACATTCTGGACGAGGACTTCGAAACCACGTTTCGCGTCAACGTCTTCGCACCCCTCGTCCTCGTCCGGATGCTTCTCCCCCTCTTGGAGCGAGCGCATGGGTCCGTCGTCAACATCGGCAGCATACACGCCAGCGCCACGAAACCCGGCTTCGTCTCCTATGCGACCAGCAAGGCCGCCTTGCGTGGCCTGACACAAGCACTCGCTGTCGACTTGGGCGGACGAGTCCGCGTGAACGTGATCGAGCCCGCCGCCATCGCAACCGACATGCTCATGGCGGGTTTCGAGCAAAACTCCGACGGCTATCGGCAGTTGCAGGACTTTCACCCAGCAGGCCGAATCGGCGAGCCCAGGGAGGTGGCCCGCCTCGCGGTGAGCCTCGCGTCCCGCGAGCTGCCCTTCCTAACCGGCACCGTCATCGGTCTGGACGGGGGAATCGCCGCCCGCCTGCATGACCCGGCATGACCCGGGCCTGCCACCCCGGAGGTGCTGAAACCGCCACCAGGATCGCCCGCCGATTCCGACGATAGCAACCGCCGCAAACAGGAGACTGCCAGGGACACCGAGCAGACCGGGGTGCTGCGGAGCGCGCAGCGGAAGTCCAACGACCAGGCCCGGACGCGTCGTGGTCATCGCGCATCAGGCAGAGCTACCCCAACACCAGCAGTCCCGGAAGCCGCCAACCATGAGACGCCTTCTCCCACCAAACATCTTGTATGACGCATACACGGTGCCTGCGACGTGCCCACAGCCATCCACGCTGACGCGGATAGCATGGAAACTGCGCTATGCGAGCGCATCACGCAACTTCCCACTCACCGACAACGAGCGCCGGCTCAATGCGCTCCATAATCGCTACAGCGGAGAGCGCTGCTTCATCATCGGCGGCGGCCCGAGCCTCAACCAACAAGACCTCACACTGCTCAAGAACGAGTATACCTTCGGCGTCAACGCCATCTATACCAACTATGACCGGATGGGTTTTTACCCCACTTTTTTCGTGGTCGAAGACACCTTTGTCGCTGAGGACCGCGCGGCTGAAATCAATGCATTCAAGGGCAGCCAGAAGTTTTTTGGCAACTATTTCAGATACTGTCTTGAGCCGGACCAGCAGACGCTCTGGCTGAACGTGATCTTCGATTTCCGAGATTATCCCGACTTTCCGCACTTCTCCGAGAATGCACTGCGCAAAGTCTGGGTTGGAGGCACCGTCACCTATTTGTGCATGCAACTCGCCTTCTACTTGGGCTTTGATGAGGTCTACCTGATCGGCTTCGACCACAGCTACCAGATCCCTACATCAGCTATCGTGGAAGGCAACGATATCGTGTCCACCGGCGACGATCCCAACCACTTCAACGCAGACTACTTCGGTGCCGGCAAGCGCTGGCACGACCCGAGACTGGACCGCATGGAGAAGGCCTACAGCAAGGCCAGGAAGCATTTTGAAGCCGCCGGCCGCATCATCCACAACGCCACCCACGGCGGCCATTTGGAGATTTTCAAACGCACAGCGTACAGCGAGTTGTTTGCTTAGTCCGATGCGCGTCTCCGTCCTCATCAACAACTATAACTACGGCAGGTACCTCGACCACTGCCTCAGGTCTGTGTTTCGGCAATCGCGCCTACCTGATGAAGTGATCCTGTACGATGACGGCTCGCCGGATGACTCCCTGCAAGTCCTCAGACGCTGGCAGGACCGGCTCACGGTCATTGCGCGAGAAAACTACGGAAAACTGCCGGGCTTCAATCAAGCAAACGCGATCAACCAGGCTTTCGCAGAGTCGACGGGCGACGTGATATGCCTGCTGGACAGCGATGATGCGTTTCTGCCAGGAAAGATAGAAGCCGTTTGCCGGGCCTTTGCTGCCGACGCCGACACGGTGCTCGTACAGCATCCGTTCCGCGAAATTGACGCAGACGGTACCGCTACCGGCGTCCAACGCCCTAAGCTGAAGCGCGTCGACCCAGCCCGTTATATCGAGCGTACGCACAACCTCTCCGGACTGTTCACACAAACCAGTGGCCTCTCGTTCCGCCGAAGCCTCCTCGAGACCCTGCTTCCCTTGCCCGAAGACGGGTTCGATACAATCTGGCCCGACGTACGCTTAACTCGTCATGCTCTGTTTTTCGGACGTATCCAGTCTTTGCGCAGCCCGCTGGGCGAGTATCGCGTCCATGGCGGCAACGACTCCAGGAAACTCCAAGACAAGACCTACCTGAGGCGGCATCTACGGCAACACTATGACTATTACAACCAATGCGCCAGGCAGCATGGGCGGCCCGAGATATCGCCAGATAGGTGCATCATCTGCCCCCTTACCGGCGCTATGGCGTCCGCCCGCTCACTGACCCACAAAGCGTGGCTCGCACTGACGGCACCAGAGCCCATGTCGATCAAGGCGTCCATCCTGTTGGAATGGATCTTCAAGCCAGCCCACCGAAGAACCTAACCGAAGGCCAAAGAGTTGAGCATCGAATCGACATTGATCATCGGTGGTGGCGCAATCGGCGTACAACACCACCTGCCTCGTGTCCGGCGACTGCTGGGATCGAAACTCATTAAGATCTACGAACCCGATGAAGCGCGGGCGGAGGTGCTTGCCGCCGAGTTCCGAGGGGATCCGGTCGTGACCGTTCATGCCGCGATTCCAAACGAAGCGTTTCAGCTCGTCATCGTCGCAACGCCACCGAAGTTTCACGCCGCTTACTTCAAGGAGTTCGCAGAGCGCTGTGACGCCTGCATCATCGAGAAGCCACTGGCACTGACTGCTGCTGAATGTGCTGAGATCGCCGACATTGCACGATCAAGCCGAGCAATGGTATTCGTTCCCATGATCCGCCGGGCTCTCGGCGGCTATCGCTTGATCGCGGAGTTGACCCAGGCCCAAGCCTTTGGGCGGCTGCTCTCCGTTGCCGCCACAGAGGGCGGGGTCTTCTCCTGGGCGGCGACTTCCCTGGGCTCCTTCTCCCGGGCACTCAACGGCGGAGGTGTCCTCATGGACACTGGGCCGCACACCATCGATGTCTTACTGCAGTTGCTCGACGACCTGGAGTGTCAGCAAGCCTACATGGACGGCTTCGCTCCGGCGGTGGAGGCGAATTGCGAGCTGCAGCTGACCACCGCGGAGGATGTACCGGTTACCCTCCTGTTGAGCAGAAACCGCCAACTGTCGAGCGAAGTCGAGCTGACATACGAGGATGCCACCGTGACGATCGGTGTCCGCGGCAGCCTCGCCAAGGTCCTGCGCCACGATGGTATCAGCTACAACCTCCTTCCCGCGGACATCGACAGCGGCAAGGACCCGAGCTTCGCGGAATTGTTCGACCTCTGGTATCGCCGGTTCGTCCTCACAGGGGACAACCACGGTGTCGGCCCTGACGAGGCAACCAAGACGGCACGCGTCATCGATGCCGCGTACCGGTTGGCGCAACCGATCGAAGGAGGCTTCTGATGCGCATTGGGATCCTCGGTGCATCCGGGTTTCTCGGCTACGACTTCACCCGGCTCATGCTGGGCGAGCCGGATGCGGACATCACCGTTATCGCCACGTCTGCCAGCAACCTGACGAATCTCTCCCGGCACGACATCCCCATCCGGCTGGTCAGCTACCGCCAGATGCAAAAAGGCGCATTCGGCGCGGACTTCGACTGGCTGGTCAACTTCGCCCATCCGTTTCAACCCCGCGACGGGCTCAGCCAGAAGCAGCAGATCAGTATCCTGGGGGACGCCCTGCTCGGCGCTCTCGCGCGGCAGGCAAATCTACGCCTGATCCATATCTCCACGATGTCGGTCTACGAGCCTTTCGCAGGCAACACCTACTTCGCCGAGTCCCACGCACCGAAGCCGCCCCAAGACGATACCTATGCGAGTTCGAAAGCGTTGCTCGACGCCCACCTGCTGAAGCAGCCTGCGGTCGCAGAGCGCATCATGCTGCCGCGCCCGACCATCGTCTACGGCCCTTTCTGCCGACCCTGGACGGACGGCATCCTCTCGGCATTTCTGTCCGGCGACGTGCTGTACCGCAGCCTCGACGGCCGCATGCAACCGCTGTTCTCTGGGGATCTATGCCACCTGCTCAAGGACGCAATCCAGGGCCGCTTCTGCGCTGGCCCCATCAACGTCGCCGGTGACGAAGAAATGACCTGGATGCAGTTCCTCTCGTTCTTCCAGTCCATCGCCAACGCCGGCGGACTCGAGCACTACGACGGGCCTGCAGCCAAGGAGCCCAGCGCGGCGGATGACATCCGAACCGTGATTAACACCCTGATCACCGAGCCGGCATTCATCCGGCTGGCAAAACCCATCTCGCGATGGATTCCCAAGAGAACGCGTGTCCGAAAGGAAGCCAAGGCCCGAGAAGAAATTGCAACGGCAGGCGACAAGGTAGGCACAGCAATGCCCTTCGTCAAGCCGTTCTTCGCCGAGGACCGCCTCGTCTCCCGCGAGCGCTTCACCGCGACCTATCCGGAATTTGCCTTCACCGCGCTGCAGGCTAACCGTGATCTGCTGGGCAGGTATGCCACATTCCGATTCTCCGACACGCCCTTCGGCCTGAAGCCTTAGCGCGACGCCGCCGATCACTCATCTCGTTTACTTTGGTCCGCCGTTACTGGACTGACAGCATGTCAACACCAAAGGCACGCGTCATCGCGTTCTACCTGCCCCAATTTCACCCCATCCCCGAGAACGACGAATGGTGGGGCGAGGGCTTTACCGAGTGGACCGCCGTGCGCCGTGCGACCCCCCAATTCCCCGGGCATGTACAGCCCAAGGTACCCACCGAGCTGGGCTACTACGACTTGCGGGACCCCGCCGTGCGACAAGCCCAAGCCGACCTCGCCCGCGCCCACGGCATCGAGGGCTTCTGCTACTGGCACTACTGGGTCGGCAACGGCCGGCGCCTGCTCGAAGCCCCGTTCGATGCCGTGCTGAACTCCGGCGAGCCGGACTTCCCATTCTGCCTGGGTTGGGCCAACCACGACTGGAAGGGAACGATCTTCGGCGCAGGAAAACGCTGCCTACTAAAGCAGGAATATCCCGGACAAGCCGATTTCGATGCGCACTTCGAACTGCTCGTCAAGGCATTCCAAGACCCGCGTTACATCAGGGTCGACGGCAAGCCGCTTTTCTATATCTATCTCCCGGCCCAGATCCCGAACTGCAAGCAGCTACTCACCGATTGGCGGCAGCGCGCTTGGGACGCCGGCTTGAACGGACTATTCGTTATAGGAGGTCTTGCAGAAGGATACACCGCGGCATCCTTGGGCCTGGATGGTATACACATATCCAGACACCGACACATCGAACGGGCGGAGCGTCAACGCCGACAGCGCCTGTTGAAGCGGCTCAAGTTTCTCCCACCCGTACACGAAGGGCTCCAGAAAAGATGGAGCAAGGGTCCTCGCATCTATCGTTATCACGCAGCCATACGACAAGTGCTCGCGCGGCGTTATCGCGACAACGAGTATCCCACCATCGTGCCAAACTGGGACACAACTCCCCGGTACGCAGATGACGCCACTATTTACGCCGATGCCAGGCCCGACGTGTTTCAAAAACATGTACGCGAGGCACTCAAAAAGGTACAGGATCGCACCATACAACAACGCATCGTCTTTCTAAAATCCTGGAACGAATGGGCCGAAGGCAACTATATTGAGCCGGACCAGGAGTTTGGCCGCGCCCGACTTGAGTGCTTGCGACGGGAACTGATGCCCGGATAACCATTCGACCTTGACTACCCACCGACAACCATCCCTCCAAAGCAGCCGCAGACATGTCGAAACTACTGACGCATGGGCTTCTAGGTCGCTCCCTGAAATATCTTGTCCGATCTCGTCGTGCACCCGAAGCCTTTTTGAGAAGATCGCTTGTCTCGGACGCCACCCCGCCAAAGCTTATGCTGCTCACGTTTCACAAGAGCGGTTCGCACTTGGTGACGAAAGTGCTGGAAGAAATGGGGATCGGCATACGCTGGGCCTCCTACGACTACTCCTTAGCGGATTTTTTTGCGTTACCTGACAAGGCGTGTCTCACAACACACTTTTCGCCGCGCGGTCACGCGGCGAAAGATATCTACGAACTGATCCAGGCAGGACGCATTCTTGTGATCCTAAACTTTAGAGACCCAAGAGACATTTGCGTCTCCCGGAGTCACTGGGCAACGCTCGCAGATTCGGACGCTTACACGCCACGCCTGCAATTCGAGCGTATCGTGAACTCTCGCTTTTCATCCCACGAAGAGTTGCTGACTTCCATCATTCGCGGAGACCAACTCTCCGCGGACCCCAGCTCTCAGCTGGCGTGGAGCGTTGGAGACATGTTCCGAGAGTCCCGGGCACTGTTTTTTCATCCGGCCGTACACAAGGTCCGTTTCGAGGATCTGGTTGGCGCCAGAGGTGGCGGAACAGAAACCGCTCAATTCACTGCAATTTCCGGCCTTGCGAGCTTCCTCGGCGTTTCGGCCAATACTGCGGACATCGCTCAAAGTGCATTCTCACAGCAAGCTCTGACCTTCCGTCGCGGACAGATTGGCGGTTACCGCGCTGCATTCTCTGATGCCCATCATCAGCTCTTCAATGACCTTCACTCAGACATACTGAAAGACTACGGCTACGAGTAGCAAACCAATCCGAGGCTTCGGCCTTTGATCAGCCAAGACACGAGCATTCCCCCACGAAATGCACGCGTGTTGAAGGTGCGCAATTGCTTGGCAACGGAGTTGTGACCGATGTGCCGCCACAGGAAACGGGGCCTTGATCAGGGAACTTCGACCAGCGCGACGAAGTTTCGGAGAGCCGACCACGTAGCGAGGAGGTTGTGGGGTCCGCTATGCGGAGTATCTGCCTGCACATGACAAAATCGCCAAGACTTGTGATCGACGTCGCAAACAGATCAACGGACAGGTCCCGTCAACTAGACATACGCCCTACAGGATGTCTACCGCTTCCGGTCTCTTCCTGCGAGACAGCGACTCAAAAACAACGTCGCGGCAGCTTTAGCAGCTGATTTGTCGCGTTGACAGTACCGTAGCGTTCGCTGGCCAGAGCCACGTGGAAAGCATGCCATGCTCTTGTGGCCAGATGACACCGTAACCTACCCTTCCCGGCTCAGAGTACTTGCGAACAGGTTTACACTCCATGCTCAGCGCCATAAACAGATTTGCCAGACTTCTCTCGCTTCGCGCCATTTACAGAACTGCATTACGCCAGCGTGAGTTCCTGCCACAAGCAATGGTTGTAGGTAAGCATCACAAGACCGGAACAGCATATGCCAATGCCGTATTTCGGGAAATTGCCAGCCTGCTCCGGTATGATTACATCCGTCTTAACTCAAAATCCGATCCGCTCGATATCGAGCTGCGCCCAGAGACCGTTTACATGTGCTCGCAGTTTGCAGCCGCGCTTCATTGCGCGCTTTGAACAACTTGGGCTGTCCCACAAAATCATACATTTCATCCGAGACCCCCGCGGCCTCTGCCTGTCTGCCGCTCGCTATCATGCGAAGGCGTCCGAAGCCTGGCTGGATCGCCAGTAAGACCGCTACGGCGGTAAATCCTATCGCCAAGTATTGCGCGAACTCGACAATGACCCCGAAAGAGCACTGTTCGACTTGCAGAATTTATCCGGCTTCCACATAAAGTTGATGCTGGAATGTGCTGACTCTGAGAATGTCTTCAATGTCAAATTGGAAGAGATCAGTACCGATACAACCTTGATGAGCCATCTCCAAATGTTTATGGCGTTGGGGTTCCGCGGAAACATCCTCTTGCCGGCGCTGGACATTGCCGCACGTCACAGCCTATGGGCCATGCAGTCGCTGCCAGCTCACGCGACCGGCGGCGTGAAACCGCTCGCCCCAGAGTTCCTTGGCACGACCTTTCAACAGGAGTACACCGCAAGGTTCGGAGATGCACACTCCGCCCTTGGCTACTAAGACTGGTCCAAGCCAGCGTAACAGCCATGCAAAGCCACACGAGCACCTAAGGTTTGTCTATAGGCAGTATTGCGTGCTTGTCTCGCAGACTTGAGAAATACTCCTCGTACCACCCCGCTGGAAAAAGAAAAAATACGCGTTTATTCGGCCACAGTTGTCCGAATTTTTCATCCGGCAAGACACTGCCAGGACGGACCATCTCAAATGCCTCAAGTTTAAATCCTTTTGTACGCGCAAGATATCCCAAGCTCTTCTGACTCCAGTAGGCAACATGCCCCTTGAGACTCATGTAGCCTGGGTCGTTGGAATCTTCGATCGGTCCACCCGGGTAGAAATTGGTCGTCCCACAGATGATGCCCCCGTCGTTGAGATGCCGAGTCAACACACGCCAGGACTCATTAGGGGCAGCGAAATGCTCGAACACTTCGACTGCAACAATTGCATCAAATCGCAAATGACTGGGAATCTCCTCCGCGGGGTGGAATCGCGAGTTTCCATGCTGCTGCCTCTTGTAGGCAACGACGTCCTGACTGATGTCGCAGCCAACCACGTCTACGCCCTCTGAGATCAGTCGGCCCAGAGTGGCGGTGTTACCGGTACCGAAAAGCAGGAAAGATTGAAAACCAAGATCTTTCTCAAGCATTTTCACCAGGAAATACTCCCTGTAGCCACCGCCACCTGCACCCGACCAAGACCCCTCCATTCCCATACCAGCAGACCGACCCTTCTCCAGATAGTCAGCCGCGAAGATCAAGCCACAGTTTAAGCACTCGACAAATGGTCTTCCGTAGCCTTCACGCTGGCGTACCGAACCCTGACAAACCACACATGCTTTCGGTCCGAACAGACCCCGTATCAGATGAACTGATCTGCGGAGCCCCGGCAACCTCCCTACACATCTCAGGATCTTGGTTTTCACGGACAGCCAGCCTCTTGCGGACTAAAATACTGAGTTTCTGATACGGCGCGACACACCTTTTCTGTTGCCGCGGGCAGCGGCGTTCGTCACTGCGACGGATACTGTATGATCGCCTGCTGTGAGATATCACAGGGGCAGTTGCCAAACGGTTTACCTGATCGGAATTCGGGCACTTGAGTTGCGAGGAGCATCAGGTTGAGTGCCGCAACCGCAGCAAAGCCCACTGATCGTTCGATACCGCATTTTCAGACCATCAATCACTGAGCCATGAACTTCCGTTCCACATTGCTTAAAGCTGCACTGGAAACCATCACAGCCAAGAAGCCCGCAGAGCCAATTCGGCTTTTGGAGGTCGGATGCATGTTCAAGGAAGACGAAGGGCTTTCCACGCTGCTGCTGGCCCAGTCTATCAAAGCCGCTCGGCGCGGCGGACGGCTCATCAGTATCGAATATGACAAGACACATGTCGACGCGGCGCAGCGCATCCTCGAGCGTCGCGAGCCTGACTTGCTGGACGTCGTGGAGTTTCGCGTGGGCCACAGTCTGGCCTTGCTCCCAGCCGCCCTGGACGAGCTCGGTTCCATCGACCTTGCGTCCCTCGACGGCGGCGCCCATCCCGAGGTGTGCTTGCAGGAGTTCGAGCTGGTGAGTACGCGATTGTCATCTGAGGGGCTGATCCTGGTCGACGATCTCCAGGAACTGCGCCCGTCGGCAGCTTACAGCCTTCCCCGACCGCTGGGCAAAGGGACATTGATCCTGCCGATGTTGCTCATCAAGCAGTACCTGGACCACCGCGCTGAGTTCACCGACGCGAACGCGGCCCCTGACGGGCCGAGCACCAAACCTGCGTCACGGTGGTTGGCCTCACTGGAATCGAGCGTTACTGCGTGGCCTTCACCGGCTCCCTTTGCAGTCCTTGGCAGACAACAGAAAATGCTCGCCTACGGGGCGCACGATCCGCTCCAAGCGGTGATACAAGCCAGTAACGCTTATCACCAAAGCTCCTGGCTCCGACGCGCAGCGGACAGGCTGCTCCTGCGTCGTGCCGAATGACCTTGCGGAACCTCCGACATACACGTCCTTCAGCGAGGCTCGAACGCGCGCTCACACCGAGTCAGAAAGCAACGAACCAAGTCCTTCGTTAAAGCAAGAGTCGCGCTCAGCCGTCCCGAAAACGTTCCTGGTGGGTCGCGTTCAGCGTTCAATCCCGCCCTAATCACTCGCAATAAATAGAGTGGCGCGCGGCGCCGAGTGCGGCGCAAACCCTGCGTAAGGCTTCGGATCAGCGCATCCCTATCACCGAAATTGGCGATCAGCCACGGCAGGGAGAAATGGGCCTTTGCGTAGTCGTTGGGGCGATTGACCAGGGCTCCTAAGCCTGGATGTGATAAGAGTAGGTTTTCATAGTGGCGAACAGGTCCGTCCGCAGCGCCGTGTGCGCGCATGGCCAGCGCCAATTGCAATGCAAACGAATAGACGATCGTCGGCCAGCACCGCTCGAACCATCCCTGGCTACCAACGAAGAAACAGACGAAGACCCGGGGCGCAAAGAGGATCGTCTTGCCAGCTAGCACCCGAACCCAGACGCTGGTGTGCGGGAACGTACTCTCCAAGGTGCTCAACGGCTCCACCGAAGCGAGCTGGCCCGAATGCAGTCCAGCCCCTCGCCAAAGCGCTCGCGCAAACACACAGCCCACGATGGAGGTGTGTAGACCTGGCACGTGCGATTTCGTGCACGTATCTTCCCAACGCATCAGTTGAGGCGCGGCTTCTGGGTCGTCGAATACGGTCTTGCTCCATGCCCGGGAGTCATCACAGACCCGGTCCGAGCGCTGCGCTTCGTCGACATAGGCATATCCAGTGACGATCGCCGGCAAATCCGGATGCGCTGTGAGGAGTTTCAGCACCTCGGCGACTGCGCCGGGCGCCAGGAGGTCGTCGTCCCCCATAATCCAGCAGTAATCTCCCGTCGCCGCCTCCACAACGCGACAAACGTTGGCGGCGACGCCAATGTTTCTTTCATTACAGACGTACCGGATGGGAGCCTTTTTCAAGAAGCCCTGCACGAGTGACCTTGTGTCATCGGTGCTCGCATTATCGCTGATGACCACCTCGACGCGACCATCCAACCCCGCGACCTCGACGGTCACTTTCTGTAGGGACTTCCGCAGCAGGTGGGCACGGTTGAACGTCGGGATGCAGATACTGAGCGTGGGTTGACGCATTGCCGATGGCCTATTTGGAAC
>PR_CR_10_Liq_1_inCRDRAFT_1000365_pt1 | contig 28411 bp, 27 predicted proteins | sample PRCRCaboRojoPR_3_FD_10241 | JGI IMG/M metagenome (IMG submission 10241)
GGGTTGGGACACCGACGCATATTGTCATGAACCGGACACGCACCGGCACGCGGGTTGGCGAGGATGTGGCAAAATCGGTGGCCGGCCTTGAGGCCAAGCCCTTGCAGGCGACGCTGGCCAATCGGGTGGTCTATGCCGAAGCCTTGGGGCGCGGTCTGGGGGTGATGGAAGCGAAGCGGTCGGCGGCGGCGACGGATGAAGTGCGCGCGCTGGCAAAGGAGGTGTCTGGTCTTTTGGGGCTCTAGAGGGAAATTCTGGTAGGGGTGGTCATGCGGCACGCACCCCGCATTTGGCCTTATGAAGCCCTCAAGGGCAGGGGGGTTGCGCGGGGCGGGGAATAGGTCTATACGCGCGGCATTCAATCCGCAGGTATGGGCGGGCTGATCGGGGGAGACATCCCCGGCGGTCCACCGGTTGAAGCATCCGCTTCTCACCCCGTGCCGAGGCGAAAACCGGAAAAGGAAAACGACATGGGTCTTCCCGAATTCTCCATGCGNCAGCTGTTGGAAGCTGGCGTTCACTTTGGTCACCAAACGCAGCGCTGGAACCCCCGTATGGGCGAGTTCATTTATGGTGCGCGCAACGGCATCCACATTGTCGACCTGACGCAGACCGTCCCGATGATGGACGCGGCGCTGAATGCCGTGCGGGAATGTGTTGCCAAGGGTGGCCGCCTTTTGTTTGTCGGCACCAAGCGGCAGGCCAGCGGCCCGGTCGCCGAAGCCGCCGAGAAATGCGCGCAATACTACATGAACCACCGCTGGCTGGGCGGTACGCTGACCAACTGGAAAACCGTTTCGCAGTCGATCAAGCGCCTGAACGAGATCGACGAGATCCTGGCCGCAGGTGGTGAGGGTCTGACCAAGAAAGAGCGTCTGGGCATCGAGCGTGACCAAGAGAAACTGCAAGCCAGCCTTGGCGGTATCCGCGAGATGGGTGGCGTGCCGGACATGCTGTTCGTGATCGACGTCAAGAAAGAGGCTCTGGCTGTGGCTGAAGCCAACAAGCTGGGCATCCCGGTTGTCGCCGTGGTTGACACCAACTGCTCGCCCGATGGCATCGACTATATCATCCCCGGCAACGACGACGCCGCGCGCGCCATCTCGCTTTACTGCGATCTGGTGAGCCGTGCCGCGCTGGACGGGACCGCCGCGCAACTTGGCGCTGCTGGTGTCGACGTCGGCGCGATGGCGGAAGCGCCTGCCGAGGAAGCCGCCGAAGAGGCCGCGACTGAAGCCCCTGCGGAAAGCTGATCCGCTTTCACGAATTTGACATGGGGCGTGGGCATACCACGCCCCGCATTCCCTGACTTTCAAGGAGAGCCGATATGGCGATCACAGCTGCAATGGTGAAAGAACTGCGCGACGCGACGGGCGCAGGCATGATGGACGCGAAAAAAGCATTGTCCGAGAACGATGGCGACATGGAAGCCGCCACCGATTGGCTGCGCACCAAGGGCCTTGCCAAGGCCGCCAAGAAATCTGACCGGACCGCTGCCGAGGGCCTTGTGGCCGTCAAGGTGGACGGCGGCACAGGTGTGGCCGTCGAGGTGAACGCCGAGACCGACTTTGTTGCCAAGAACGCCGAGTTCCAGAGCATGGTTGGCGACATCGCCAACGCCGCACTTGGCGTTGACGACATGGAGGGGCTGACCGCTGCTGACCTTGGTGGCAAGAGCGTGGCCGATACCATCACCGACAAGATCGCCACCATCGGCGAAAACATGTCCGTGCGCCGAATGGCGAAAGTCGAAGGCGAGACCGTTGTCAGCTACGTGCACAACGCCATGGCCGACGGCATGGGCAAGATCGGCGTTCTGGTGGCCCTGAAAGGTGGTGACGAATCCTTTGGCAAGCAGGTTGCCATGCATATCGCGGCGACCAACCCCGCCGCGCTGGACGAGGCCTCGCTGGATCCCGCCGTGGTCGAGAAAGAGCGTCAGGTTCAGATCGACATCGCGAAGGAATCCGGCAAGCCCGACAACGTGATCGAAAAGATGATCGTTGGTCGCATGAAGAAGTTCATGTCGGAAGTCACGCTTCTGGGCCAGTCCTTTGTCATCAACCCCGACCTGACGGTCGAGGCTGCGGCCAAGGAAGCGGGTGCCGAGATCATCGGATACATTCGCCTTGAAGTGGGCGAAGGCATCGAGAAAAAAGAAGAAGATTTCGCCGCTGAGGTCGCCAAGGCCGCTCAAGGCTAAGCTCTTCTTCCTAATTGAAAAAGAAAAAGGTGCCGCCAGTTTTGGCGGCACCTTAATTTTTGACCTGCCCGTATTTGGGGATGAGTGGGCCGGTCGTGACCCTGACCGCCGGTTCGAAAAATAGAACCGACGACCAGATGTCCAAGTAGGACGAGAGATGCAGAGCCGCGAAATACCGGGGTAATGCATCCCTTATGTTCCCAGGCTAAAGCCACCACTCACGGAACGCTGTCACTTTGCTCTGTTTACCTTAGGTAATGTAAGTCAGGGATTCCTTACCCCCCAGGTATAAAGAGGGTTTCGGACCCATGTCCCAGGCAGTTCCGAGCGGCAGATTGGGCCGTGGTTCGGTCAGCGTTCGACGATGAACATCTGATTGTGAAACGCCGCCTTCAGAACCGCCTGTGCGGTGGTCTCGACGCTGAGCGCCTCGCGGGCCAAGCGGAGGTGCTTTTCGACGGTGGCCGGGGTCAGTTCCATCAAGAGTGCGGTGTCCTGCACGGTTTTTCCGTCGCCGACCCATTCCAGAACCTCGCGCTGGCGTTTCGTCAAGGCGCGGCCGGGCGGATTATAGGGCAGGGACAGGATGCGCAGATGGACAACGGTATTGAGCGCAGTGATGATTTCCCCTTGTTCGGCCCAGAGCTCATCCACCGCTTGCTGGTCGAGATCAGGCGTAGCCGTGAGTGCGATGGCGCCCTTGGCGCGTGGTGAGACGCTTTTGAAGCTGACGGAATAGCCCGCCGTGACGTCATGCGCCTTGTTGAAGGCCAAGACGTTTTGTTCTGCGGGTGTCAGGTCAAGTGACTGGATCCACGACCATGAGCACGCGCCATCGTTTTCCAGCGCCCATTTCACCATCGGCGCATCGGCATAGAGCCGGTCTTCGATGAAACCTGTGATATAGGCCGGCTCATGGTTGCTGAGCAGGACGAAATCCTCGGGATCTCCAAGCGTTGTTGCTGTGCGGTAACGGGTAAAGCCATATAGCAACCGGTCGAACCCGAATTCTGCCATCTGTCGGCAATGCATGTCCCAGAGGGCTTCGATACCGGGCGCGTTCAGCAGATTGTTGAGACGAGCCGGATCAATCATGTGGTTACCCCAGATGGCCATGTAAGGCGCGGATCGCCAGCGGATAGCCTTGGGCGCCAAACCCGCAGATCACGCCAAGCGCCACTTTCGAGATATAGGAGGTGTGGCGAAACTCTTCGCGTGCATGAATGTTCGACAGGTGCAACTCGATACAGGGCAATTCGACTGAGGCGAGGGCGTCCATCAGGGCGACCGAGGTATGCGTGTAGGCCCCGGCGTTGAGAATGATACCGTCGTGTGTTTCGCGGGCGGCGTGGATCAGATCAATGAGCGCGCCTTCAGAGTTGTTTTGTTCAAAGGTGATGTCGCAACCGAGCTCCTTGGCGGTCTCGGCGCAGAGCGCTTGAATGTCGGCAAGCGTCGTTTGCCCATAAACCTCGGGCTGGCGCGTGCCGAGCAAATTCAGGTTCGGACCATTGAGGATCAGAATTGAGGTCATAAATCACCATCCCTTTATTCCAGTGATAGACCGTTAGGGGTATCTGCGTCCAGAGCTTTAGGGTATTGGTCTAAGGGCCTGCGGGTATTGAGGAAGTTTCCGGTGATGGGCACTTTCTTGGGCTGCACAATAATTAACATAATACTGATTATGCGCATTTTGGGTTGAGCCAATCGGCTCTACCACCGCCCTTCAATCATATGCCGTAGCCGCGCCCCTGCCTCGAAGATCGCCGATTTCATACCCGTCAGGCGTTCACGGTGATAGTCTACCGGTGCGATCGGCAATCCGCGGTGGTCCCCGCTGAGAAGCGCGCGCGCTGTACTGGCACCGAAAAGCGTACCTGGCGCGATGCCGCGGCCAGAATAGCCAAAGACGGCCAAGCCGTTTGACCCAATGTTCAAGATGCGCGGCAGATGATCGAAGGTCATGGCGATGCGTCCGGCCCAAGCATGCGTGACCTCGACGGCGGAAAGCTCGGGGAAAAGTTTGGTCAGCTTGCGCCGCGCCCAGTTCGCCTGTACCCCCGTGTCGTCGCCCATGCCGCCCAGAATGATGCGGCCGGCGTTGTCACGGCGCAGTGACGACATGATCAGCCCGGTATCCCAACATCCTTCGCCCCCTGGCAAGATATCTTTGGCGATATTGTCGCCCAGGGGTTCCGTCGCCAACTGGAAGAAATTCACCCGCGAGGTTGATGGTATGGTCAAATTCTGGATGCCCTCGTGGTAAGCATTGGTGGCCACCAGCAGGCGTTTCGCACGGAGTTTGCCGCTGGCTGTGCGAATGACCCACTGCCCGCCATGTTGCGCGGCCGAGAGCGCGGGCGTGTTCTCATAGATGCGCGCGCCCTGCCCCTGCGCTGCCCGGGCGAGGCCCTGCGCGTAGGCCAAGGGCTGTATTGTCCCGGCGCGGGCGTCGTGAAGCGCACCGTGGACTTGGCGCGTCCCAGTGCGGGCCTGGGCCTCGTTTTCATCCAACAGGGTGACGGGCGCGCCGCGCGCCTCCATTTGCGCGTATCGCGATTCAAGCTGGGCCATGGCAGAGGGCGCATGGGCCAGGTGCAATGTGCCCTGCCGCTTGGGTTCGCAGGCGATATCGTATTGGTTTATAATGTCAAAAACCGCACCGGGTGCTTCGGCCAAAGCGCGGTTCAGATGCTCGCCCGCCTCTGGCCCCAGAATTTTGCAAACGTCATCGGGCGGCAGCCACAAACCCGCATTGACCAGACCGACGTTACGCCCGGAGCCGCCGTACCCGATGGTTTGCGCTTCGATCAGGGCAACGTCAGCCCCCTGCCCCGAAGCTTCAAGAGCGGCGGAGCAGCCGGTAAACCCGCCTCCGATGATGGCCAGATCGGCGGTATCGTCGCCCCGCAAGCGTTGTGCCGAGACTCTTTCGGCTGTGCTTTCTGCCCAAAGGGATTCGAGCCCGTTCATGGCTGTCTCTTCGTGGCAAAATTTGCATTGCGATTATTCATTTCACGGCTCTGTGCGTCTTTTGGACGGCAAGGTATCGGCCCTGCCATCCATGGCAAGAGGCATGTTCAGAAAAACGCCTGCAACCCTGTTTGCGCACGGCCCAAAATAAGGGCGTGCACGTCGTGCGTGCCCTCGTAGGTGTTGACCGTTTCCAGGTTCATCATATGCCTAATGACCTGAAATTCCTCAGAAATTCCATTACCACCATGCATGTCTCGGGCCTGTCGTGCGATGTCGAGCGCCTTGCCGCAATTGTTCCTCTTGATCAGTGAAATCATCTCGGGTGCGGCATTCGCCTCATCCATGAGGCGGCCAACCCTTAACGCCGCCTGAAGACCCAGTGCGATCTCTGTTTGCATATCGGCAAGCTTTTTCTGGTAAAGTTGGGTTTGCGCCAGAGGGCGACGGAACTGTTGGCGGTCCAAACCGTACTGTCTTGCGGCGTGCCAGCAGAATTCGGCGCTGCCCATGACGCCCCAGGCGATGCCATAGCGCGCACGGTTAAGGCATCCGAAAGGCCCCTTGAGACCTTCGACATTGGGCAAAAGCGCGTCCTCGCCCACTTCGACGCCATCGATCACGATCTCGCCTGTGATCGAGGCGCGAAGGCTTTGTTTTCCTTGGATTTTCGGGGCGCTGAGCCCCTTCATTCCTTTTTCGAGAACAAAGCCGCGTATCTTGCCGTCATGCGAATCGGACTTGGCCCAGATGACGAAAACATCGGCGATGGGAGAGTTGGAAATCCACATCTTGGAGCCGGTGATTCGATAGCCGCCGTCGACCTTCTCGGCGCGGGTTTTCATCGCGGCGGGGTCCGATCCGGCGTCGGGTTCGGTGAGGCCGAAACAGCCGATCAACTCGCCTTTTGCCAATCCCGGCAAGTACTTAGCGCGCTGCTCTTCACTGCCGTAGGCATAGATGGGATACATGACCAATGAGGATTGGACACTCATCATGGAGCGGTAGCCGGAGTCGACGCGTTCGATCTCGCGCGCGACAAGGCCGTAACTGACGTAACCCGCTGACAATCCACCATATTCTTCCGGAATCGTGGTGCCCAAAAGGCCCATTTCGCCCATCTCGCGGAAGATCTCGGGGTCGGTCTGTTCCTCGGCATAGGCGCGGATCACACGGGGCTGAAGATTTTCTTGCGCGAAAGTGCGGGCGCTTTGCGCGATCATCCGCTCTTCTTCAAGCAGTTGATTTTCAAGATAAAACGGGTCGGCCCAATCGAAAGAGCCAAGGTCTGGCTTGTCTTTCGGGGCGAGTTTCGGGGCGTCGAGGCTCATACGGCACACTCCTTATGCGGAAATTGCGTGTTTTCTGTACGATAGCTTAACTTTCAGCTAAGAAATATCGCGAATTCTGCAATCATCTATGAGGTAAACGCATATATGCCCCCTGTCCGCCGCTTCCTGCCCTCAACCACCGCGCTGCGCGCGCTGGAAGCGCTGGACCGTCTGGGAAGTGCGACGGCTGCGGCGGAAGAACTGAACCTCAGCCAAAGTGCCGTAAGCCGCCAGTTGCAGACGCTGGAAAGCCAGTTGGGGGTGGAGATAATCATTCGCGAAGGGCGTCGCATGTGGCTGACGCCCGAGGCGCGCGACTATGCCGCCGAGGTGCGCGGCGCCTTGCAGAAAATCTCACAGGCCTCGATGAAACTGACGGTGAACCCGGCGGGCGGTAGCCTTGATCTGGCTATTCTGCCCACCTTCGGGATGCGCTGGCTGGTGCCGCGCCTGGCCGATTTCGCGCGGCGGCATCCGGAGGTCACGATCAACCTGTCCACCCGGCTAAAGCCGTTTAACTTTGCCTCAGAAGGCTTTGATGCAGCTATACATTTTGGCCAAGCCGATTGGCCCGGCACGCAGGCCATGCGCCTGAAATCCGAGGCGGTGGTGGCGGTTTGTGCGCCCGAGTTGCGGCGCGATTTCAGCCCGGGCGAGCCGAAAGACCTGCTGCGCCTGCCGCTTCTACATATCGAAACCCGGCCCGAGGCCTGGCCCGCGTGGTTTGCCGCCCATGGTATCGAGGGCGTGCAGGTGACCGGCACGATCTATGACCAGTTTTCGACCATCACGCAGGCGGCCTTGCATGGCTTGGGCGTGGCGCTTCTGCCCGACTATCTGGCCGAGCAGGATTTGGCCACTGGGCGGCTTGTGCGCGCTTGGGGCGGGCCGACGCAAAGCCCCGGGGCCTATCACCTTGTCTGGCCGGTGGAGAAATCCCGCGATGCGGCTTTGGTAAAGTTCCGCGATTGGCTGGCAACCCAAACCGAGGATGAAGACCCCCTGCCCCGCTAAGGGATTGAGGTGGTGGATTTTTTTGGGGGCTTTGCCCCCGCCGCCCTGCGGGCGCCTCCCCCAGAGTATTTTTGGAAAGATGAATAGCTTCGGCTTTTCTTGGCAAGAATACCCAATCCCCCAAGGCAGATCATGAGAGGTCCGTAAGGAGCATTTGCGAAAAAGTCATATGCTGGCGCGCGCCAGTTATGCAGTTTTGCCGAAGTATTCATGTCAGCGCGTTTTCGTACGAGTCGTACGCCTACCCAAAGGGTTTCGTACGAGAATCCACACGGCATGACGGACCTTCGTACGAGTCGTACGAAATCCTATCCCAAGGCGTAGCCAGCGCCGCGCACGGTGCGCAGGGGGTCGGCCCCGCCGTGTTTGCTGAGCGCTTTGCGCAGCCGTCCGATATGGACATCGACGGTGCGGGTATCGACATAGATGTCGCGGCCCCAGACGCGATCGAGCAATTGTTCGCGGCTCCAGACGCGGCCCGGTTTTTCCATGAAGGTCGACAGCAGGCGAAATTCGGTCGGGCCGAGCTTGAGATCCTTGCCGTCGCGGGTGACGCGGTGGGTTTCGGAATCGAGCACGATATCTTCGTATTCCAGACGTTCGCCCACGGTGCTGGGCCGGGAGCGGCGCAGTTGGGCGCGGACGCGGGCCATGAGTTCGACCACGGAATAGGGTTTGACCACGTAGTCGTCAGCCCCGGTTTCCAAGCCGCGCACGCGGTCCACCTCCTCGGAGCGGGCCGAGAGCATGATGATCGGCACGCCGCGCGTATCGGAGCGGGTCTTGAGTTGGCGGCAGACCTCGATGCCAGAGACATTGGGCAGCATCCAGTCCAGCACGATCAGGTCGGGCGCGCCCTCCTCGACGAGCATCAGCGCTTCCTCGCCGTTTTCGGCACGGGAAACGCGGAAGCCTTCGGCCTCCAAGTTATAGGCCAAGACTTCGCGTTGGGCCGGTTCATCCTCGACAAGCAGGACGGTGGGTTGATCGGAGGACATGCTTGGACTTCCTGAGAATTACGCCTTGGGCTCGGAGTATTCGGGGTTCAGCGAGGTCTTGTCGCTTTTGGGGCGCGGGTCTTCGGGCATTTCGCCGGTGACCAGATAGATCACCTGTTCGGCGATGGAGGTCACGTGATCGCCCATGCGCTCGGTGTTCTTGGCGATGAAATGCAGGTGCATGCAGGGGGTGATGTTGCGCGGGTCTTCCATCATGAAGGTGATGAATTCGCGGAACAGCGCATTGTACATCTGATCGACGTCGTGATCGCGGTGCATGACGTCCTGTGCCAGATCGGAATCGCGTTGGATATAGGCATCCAGCACATCGCGCAGCATGCGTTCGACTTCCCGCGCCATGCGGCGCAGGGCGGCGGTGGCACCATTGATTTGCGGCATGCTGGACAGAACGGTGGTGCGTTTGGCCATGTTCTTGGCGTAGTCACCGATACGTTCCAGATTGCCGGAAATCTTGATGACCGACAGGATCAGGCGCAGGTCAATCGCGGTGGGCGCGCGCAGGGCGATGACGCGGGCGGCTTCCTCGTTGATCTGTTCTTCGAGCAGGTCGATGGCGCTGTCGCGTTTGCGCACCTCCTCGGCCAGTTCCTCGTCGCGGGTTTCGAGCGATTTGGCGGCATTGAGGATCGCCTCTTCGACCAGTCCGCCCATTTTCATGATCTGGGCCTGAATGGTTTCGAGGTCGCGGTCGAAGGCCGATGCGATGTGTTGGTCGGTGCTCATCTCAAATATCCTTAGCCGATCCGGCCGGTGATGTAGCTTTCGGTGCGCTCATCCTCGGGGTTGGTGAAAATATGGCCCGTTTCGCCGAATTCGACGAGGTTGCCGAGGTGGAAGAAGGCGGTTTTCTGGCTTACACGTGCAGCCTGTTGCATGGAGTGGGTGACGATCACGACCGAGTAGTTCTGGCGCAGCTCGTCAATCAGTTCCTCGACCTGTGCGGTGGCGATCGGGTCAAGCGCCGAGCAGGGCTCGTCCATCAGCAGCACTTCGGGTTCGGTGGCCACGGCGCGGGCAATGCAGAGCCGCTGTTGCTGACCGCCCGACAAGCCGGTGCCGGGGGCATCGAGGCGGTCTTTCACCTCGTCCCAGATGGCGCCGCGGCGCAGGGCCTTTTCGACGATCTCGTCCAGTTCGGCCTTGTTCTTGGCCATGCCGTGGATTTTCGGGCCGTAGGCGACGTTGTCGTAGATCGACTTGGGGAAAGGGTTGGGTTTCTGGAAGACCATGCCCACCTTGGCGCGCAGTTGCACCGGGTCGACGCGCTTGTCGTAGATGTCTTCGCCGTCGAGCTTGATATCGCCTTCGACGCGGCAGACGTCGATGGTGTCGTTCATCCGGTTGAGGCAGCGCAGGAAGGTCGACTTGCCGCAGCCCGAGGGACCGATGAAGGCGGTGACGGTCTTGTCTTGGATGTCGACATCCACGTCTTTGATGGCGTGGGTGTCGCCGTAGTAGACCTGCACCTTGCGGGCGGCGAATTTGATGTCGTCTTGGGCCACGGTTCTCTCCAGGTTTGGTGCGTCGTACATGGGGTTTGTCCCTCGGATTACCAGCGGCGCTCGAAGCGGCGGCGCAGGATGATGGCGATGATATTCATGGTGAGCAGGAAGGCCAGCAGGATGATGATCCCGCCCCAGGCTTTCTCGTAGAAGCTGGCGTCGGCGCGGGCGGCCCATGTGTAGATTTGCGCGGGCATGGCGGAGTTGGCTTCGGTGAAGCCGGCCATGACGCCGTCGGGGTAGCCACGGGCGACAAAGCCGACCATGCCGATGAGTAGTAGCGGCGCGGTTTCGCCAAGCGCCTGGGCCAAGCCGATGATGGTGCCGGTCAGGATACCGGGCATCGCGAGCGGCAGGACGTGGTGGAAGACCGCCTGCATTTTCGAGGCCCCGACCCCAAGGGCCGCGTCGCGAATGGAGGGCGGCACGGATTTGAGCGAGGCGCGGGTCGAGATGATGATCGTTGGCAGGGTCATCAGCGTCAGCACGAGGCCACCCACGAGCGGCGCGGATTGTGGCAGGTGCATGAACTGGATGAAGACCGCAAGGCCAAGGATACCGAAAACGATCGACGGCACGGCGGCGAGGTTCGAGATGTTCACCTCGATCAGGTCGGTGAACTTGTTTTGCGGCGCAAATTCCTCGAGATAGATCGAGGCGGCGACGCCGATGGGCAGCGACAGGACCAGAACCACCAGCATCATGAAGAACGAGCCGATCACGGAGGCCCCAAGCCCTGCCCCGCCGGGGTTATCCACCCCTGAGTCGGTGCCGGTGATGAAGGTCCAGTTGAAGGCGCCACGGATGATCCCGGCCTCTTCCAGTGCATCGACCAGATCAAGGTCGGCTTTCATCAGGAAACGGCTGTCTTCGATGTCATCACGGGTCAGGTCGCCGTTGAGGTAGCGATCAACGCGCGACGAGGCCGGAAGCTGGAACGAGACCTCCTGCCCGATCTGGTCGGGGTTTTCGGCGTAGAAGGTTCGCAGATCGCCACCGATCTTGCCCAGCAGGCGTTCGATGGCCGCGTTGTCGAACTCGACCTGCATACCACGCGCATCAAGCTGGGTTTTCAGCGCGTCGATGAAGGCGGTTTGATAGGCCTTGGTCTTGAACAATTCGTTTTCTGCGGCCTGAACCTGTGCGGAACTCATGGTGAACTGCACATCCACCACGGTGCGTGTAAAGGCGGGCGCGCCCGAGCGCACGATAGAGACCGCGAGCACCACGAGGAAGAAGAGGCCCACGAGGATGGCGGCGATGCCATAGCCCTTGAAGCGGGCCTCGGCGCGGTTGCGGCGCGTGGTTTGCGCGTCCTGCACATGGAGCGACCCTTTGCGCGGGGCGTCCGAAGAGTTGAGCGATGCGTCGGTCATTCGTACTGCTCCCGGTATTTGCGCACGATGTAAAGGGCGAGAACGTTGAGGCCCAGGGTGATGACAAAGAGGGTCATGCCGAGGGCGAAGGCGACAAGCGCCTCGGGGCTGGCGAAATCGGCGTCGCCAGTCAGCTGTGACACGATCTTGGCGGTCACCGTCGTCATGGCCTCGAAGGGGTTGAGCGCGAGTTTCGCGGCGGCCCCGGCCCCGAGTACCACGATCATGGTCTCGCCAATGGCCCGTGAAGCGGCCAGAAGGATGGCCCCCACGATGCCCGGCAATGCGGCGGGCAGCACCACCTGACGGATGGTTTCCGACTTGGTGGCACCAAGCCCGTAGGAGCCATCGCGCATGGCCTGCGGCACGGCGTTGATGATGTCATCCGACAGCGAGCTTACGAAGGGAATGAGCATGATGCCCATGACAAGCCCGGCGGTCATAACGGCGGTCCCGGCTTGCATCCAGCCAAGCCCATCGCGGCCAAAGACCGACAGCAGGAGCGGGCCAACGGTGAGCAAGGCGAAAAGGCCGTAGACGATGGTGGGGATACCGGCCAGAACTTCAAGCATCGGTTTGGCGACGGACCGAACCCGGCGGCTGGCGTATTCAGACAGGTAAACCGCCGAGAACAGCCCGATCGGCACGGCCACGGCAAGCGCGACGATGGAGATGTAGAAGGTCCCCCAGAGCAGCGGGATCACGCCCAGATCTGAACTGCCGCCCCGGCCAGAGAAGCTGGGCGCCCAGTTGAGGCCGGTGAAGAAATCCCATGCCGGATAGAGGCGGAAGAACTCGATCGTGTTGAAGACGAGGCTGAGCACGATGCCCACGGTTGTCAGGATGGCGATGGAGGCCGCGCCGACGAGGATAGCGCGAATACCATGTTCCACCACATTGCGGGCGCGGAAATCGAAATGCGCTTCCTTGAGCCCCCAGAACGCGCCCAAGGCGGCCAGCACGATGGCCGCGATGGACATGTAGAGGTTGCCGGCGGCATTCATCACGCGGAAGCGCTGCGCGGCGTTCAGGATCGGCTGTGTAACCTCGGAGGTGACGATCTGGCCCGCATCCTTGAGGCGTTGGGTGACATCGGTGATGTCGGCGCGCAGGTCGCGGGCATAGTCCTCGGTCATGATGCCCTCGGAGACTGCATTATCGAGGCCCTCGGCGGTGCGGCGCACCTCGGCCATGACCAGCCCGCGAGAAGAGTTATCATCCACCGCGTGATCGGGAATCATCGACGACACCGTCGAGCCGACATAGAGCGGCTGTACCAGAAGCCAGACGACGATCAGCAGCATTGCCGGAACCGCCGCCTTAAGTGCCACGTTCCAGCCATAGTAGGAGGGCAAGGAGTGCAGTTCGCGGTTATCGCCGCCTGCACTGGCCAAGCTGCGTTGCCGCCCAAGGAGAAAGCCCCCCGCCGCAATCGCAAGCACGATCAAGATAAGCCAGAAAAGTGGCATGTGCCCCCCGTCGATTTATTGAAAAGGTCCTAAAAGGAAAAGGGGGCGGCGGAATGTGCCGCCCCCTGACCGTAATCGGTTCGATTACATGCCTTCGCCCATGGTCACTTCATCAGCGATTTTGGCTTGGGTCTTGGCCAGTTCCGGGTCAGCAACCAGGCCGTAGTTCGACAGCGGACCACCGGGGCCTGCGATCTCGTCAGCGGTAAAGAACTGAGCGTATTCTTTCAGGCCGGGGATCACGCCGATGTGGGCTTTCTTCACGTAGAAGAACAGCGGACGCGAGACCGGGTATTCGCCCGAGGCGATGGTTTCGGTCGAAGGCGACACGCCCGACATGGTGGCCACTTTCAGCTTGTCGGTGTTGTTCTCGTAGAACGCGAGACCGAACACGCCGATGCCGTTGGTGTTGGCGTCGATGCGGGCCAGAGTTTCGGTGTAGTCACCGTCGATGTCGACCGACTTGCCGTCTTGGCGCACGTCGAAACATGCGTCTTCGATGGCGTCTTCATCCATGCCTTTTTCTTCCATGGCGGCAACGGCGCCGGTGTCTTCACAGCCTTGCAGCAAGACTTTTTCTTCGAAGACTTCACGGGTGCCGTGCTTGGTGCCGGGGATGAACATGGCGATCTCGGCATCGGGCAGGTCGGCGTTGAACTCGGCCCAGCTGTTGTGGGGGTTGTCGACCAACTCGCCGTCTTTCAGGACGGTGGCGCCAATGGCGTTGTAGATGTCAGCCGGCTCGAATGCGGTGAACGCGGGGCCCGACTGTTGGCTGGCAAAGACGATGCCGTCATAGCCGATGCGCACTTCGATGATGTCGGTGACACCGTTCTCGGCGCAGGCCTTGATTTCTTTTTCGCGGATGGCGCGCGAGGCGTTGGCCACGTCGATGGTGTTCTCACCCACGCCTTCGCAGAAGCGCTTGAGGCCCGCCGAGGAGCCGCCCGATTCGACGACCGGGGTCGGGAAGTCGGTGTTGTCGCCGAAGAGTTCGGCCACGATCGACGCGTAGGGCAGAACGGTCGACGAACCGGCAACCTGCACGTTGTCACGGGCGAAAGCGGCGGTGGTGGAAAGCGCTGCGATGGCAGTCGCGGACGCGGTGAGTTTCAGAAAGGACATGTAGAGCTCCTGAGTTTTTCTGGTTTCAGCCACCGGTCTCGATGGCCTCGCCCTGCCTGCTAGGCGCGTTTCGCGACCCTTTTGTTAAAGTTTTGTAACGGTTTTATGACAGGCTGAAAGAAGATGCTAAAACCCAAGAAAACCGGGCCATTAGACAACTGGGAAATTTGTCCATTTTTGGCTGTGGTGAAGCGTGGTCAGGCGTTTGTCACAACCCGCGGGAGAATCACCCGAAACGTGCTGCCTTTCCCTGGCTCCGATTCGATGCGAAGACGGCCCCGGTGGCGGCTGATGATGTGTTTGACGATGGCCAAGCCAAGCCCCGTGCCGCCCATTTCACGCGAGCGGTGGCTGTCAACGCGGTAAAAGCGTTCGGTAAGCCGAGGGATGTGGATGGGGTCTATGCCGGGGCCTTCGTCGCGCACCTCGACCACGGCACCGGGCCCGCGCAGCGAGGGCGCGTGATCATGCGTGCGCAGGGTGACATGAACCGTCTTGCCGCTGCCGCCGTATTTGATGGCGTTTTCGATGAGGTTGGTGAACACCTGCCGGATCTGATCGTCCTCGGCGGGGATGATCACGGTTTCCCCGGGAAGCGTGACCGCGATCTCGACCTTAGCCTCCTCGCCAAGCGGGCGGATGGAATGCACCACGGATTGCAGAACCGCGCCAAGGTCGACCCGGTCGGTCGGGCGCACCCGTTCATCCGCCTCCACCCGGCTGAGCGACAAAAGGTCCTGCACCAGCCGCTCCATCCGCGCCGCTTCGCCCGCCATGATCCCGAGGAACCGCTCGGTGGCGGCGATATCGCCCTTTGCAGGGCCTTGCAGGGTTTCGATAAACCCCATCAAAGCGGTCAGCGGCGTGCGCAATTCGTGGCTGACGTTGGCCACGAAATCGCGCCGCATCTGGCTTGCCTTTTCAAGATGCGTGACATCCTCGAAACAGACCAGAACCCCGCTGCCCAGATCGGTCTGCACCTTGGAGCAGGTGACGTTGAAGGTTGTCTCCTGATCTCCGTCGGCGCCGAGGTAGCGCGCGCTGCGCTGGCCGCGTTCGCGCAGGGTCGTTTCAATTGCGTCCAGCACATTGGGCTGGCGGATCGCGGTGATGAAATGCCGCCCAACGATGCCCTGCCCCAGCAGTGTCAGTGCCGCTTGATTGGCCCCCAGAATCCGCTCCCCCCGGCCGATCAGCACCGAGGGCAGTGGAATGGCCTGCAACAGCGCGGGGATCGTGGATTGATCCATCCCGGGTTAAATCGCCTGTAATCCGTCGCGGAAGCGACGCATGTTTTCCTGATAATGCAGGGCCGAGGCGCGCAGGCCCGCGATTGCCTTTTCGTCCAGCGCGCGCACCACCTTGCCGGGTGCGCCCATCACAAGGCTGCCATCGGGGATTTCCTTGCCTTCGGTCACCAAGGCCCCGGCGCCAATCAGGCAGTTCTTGCCAATCTTGGCGCCGTTCAAAACGGTTGCGCCCATGCCGATCAGGGTGTTTTCACCCAAGGTACAGCCGTGCAGCATCGCCTTGTGCCCAATGGTGCAGCCCGCCCCGATGACAAGCGGATAGCCCATATCGGTGTGCATGACGGTATTTTCCTGCACGTTGCTGCCCGCGCCGATCAATATCTCCTCGTTGTCGCCGCGCAGCGTGCAGCCGAACCAGACCGAGGCGGCCTCCTCCAGCACCACCTTGCCAATCAGGTTGGCATCAGGCGCAATCCATGTGTCGCGGGCGATTTTCGGGCTATGGCCATCCAGCATGTAAAGGGTCATTGGGTTTCCTCGAACTCAGAATGCAGGGCTTTGACATGGGCATTCAGCCCCGGTTGTTGCAAGCGTTTGAGGCGTGCCGCCTCAACGATGGTTTTCAACCGTTTATCGGTGGCCTCCAGATCGTCATTGACGAGGACATAGTCGTATTCCGCCCAATGACTGATTTCGTCCCAGCTTTTGCGCATCCGCTTGGCGATCACCTCGTCACTGTCCTGTCCGCGCGTCACCAAGCGCCGGTGCAATTCGCGAATCGAGGGCGGCAGGATGAAGATCGACAGGGTATGTTGCCCAAGGGCCGAGTTCTGGATTTGCTGCGCGCCTTGCCAGTCGATGTCAAAAAGCACGTCATTGCCCTGGTTGATCGCCTCCTCCACCGGACCACGCGGCGAGCCATAGAAATTGCCGAAGACATGGGCGTGTTCCAACATGCCGCCATCGGCCACCTGCCGTTGGAATTCCGACTGAGACATGAAGTGATAATCCTTGCCGTCCACTTCGCCCTCGCGCGGGGTGCGGGTGGTGGCCGAGACCGAAAAACTCAAGGATGAATCCCAATCGCGCAAGCGCCGGGTCAGGGTGGATTTGCCCGCCCCCGAAGGCGAGCTGAGGATGATCAAAAGGCCGCGCCGCGTCATGTGTTAAGGTCTTTCCTGCTTTTTCTTGGCCAAAATACCCCCGGGGGTCCGGGGGTGGAACCCCCGTGGCGGGGCATTTGCCGCCTATTCAACGTTCTGTACCTGCTCGCGCATCTGGTCGATCACGGCCTTGAGGTCGAGCCCGACACTGGTGAGCCCGGCATTCTGCGCCTTGGAACACAATGTATTGGCCTCACGATTAAACTCTTGTGACAGAAAGTCGATTTTTCGCCCGATTGGGGAGCCCTGGGCCAGTAGACCGCGGGCTGCCTGCACATGGGCGCGCAGGCGGTCGATTTCCTCGGTCACATCGGCCTTCACGGCAATCAGCGCCAGTTCCTGCGCGACGCGCGCCTCATCCGCGCCGTCGGTATTTTCCATCACCCGGACAAGCGCCGCTCGGGTGGCCTTTTGCATTTCAGGCTGGCGGGCCTCGGCGGCCTTCGCAGCCTGTTCTGTCAGCGTGGCGATCTGATCCAACTGGTCGTCCAGCACCTCCTTCAAAGCGGCACCTTCGGTCTCGCGCATCTCGACAAAGGCGGCAAGCAGCGCCTCGAAATCTTCCAGAAGGGCCGCGCGCAGGGCCGTGGTATCCTGTGCCCCTGCCCCGGCATCCAGCACCCCGCGCAGACCCAGAATATCGGCAGCGGTAGCGGGTGCCAGCGACAGGCCACGGTCCATGGCTTGGGCCTCCACCTCGGCCATGGCGGTCAGGACGTCATGCAATTGTCCGGCATTGAGTGCCAAGCGCCCGGTCTGATCCTCGGCCTGCACCCGGAGGGCCAGGTTGACGTTGCCGCGTGTCAGCGCCTTTGACAGCCCTGCGCGCAGGGCCGCTTCCAGCCCTTCGATCCAATCGGGCACGCGCAGGCGAAGGTCCAGCCCCTTGCCGTTGACGCTGCGCAATTCCCAAGTCCAGCTGAAGCCCCCGGTCGCGCCCTTGGCGCTGGCGAATGCGGTCATTGATCTGAGCATGGGTCCTCCGGGCCTTGGGTTTTCACGTCCTAGAGCGTCTTGCGCGTGCTGGCAAGGCGCGGCGGCATTAACCAATTGTTCAGAATGTTTGAGGGATTCTGACCGAAATGTGGCAAAAGAATGGTGGGGCCAAGACAGGGCCCGTGCTTGGGGGCGTAGAGGTAAAGGCAAGGGTGAGCCGATGTTGGACGATGTCAAAAACAAGTTGCGTGAACTGAATGGGGTGACCCCGTTTCGCCGGATGGAAGAGCCGGAGCGGACCGCGGACTTGACCAGTTTCGAGGGGTATTGGGCCAGCAAGTGCCCCGATGGCGATATCCCCTACCGGTCGCAGATCGACCCGCGCGGAATCGAGGCGTTTTTGTCCAATGCCTTCGTCTGTGAGCGGGTCGCGTCGGGCATGGCGCGGCTCAGGATCGCGGGGATGCATCTTTCCGATATCATGGGCATGGAGGTGCGGGCGATGCCGCTGTCCTGCCTGATCGCGCCGCAAGACCGTGAACGTTTTGCCTCCGGGTTGGTGGAGCTTTTCGACCGGCCCGCACGGGTTACGGTAGCGCTTGAGGCCGAGGGTGGTTTTGGCCGCCCCGCGTTGACCGGGCGGATGCTTTTGCTGCCGTTGCGCAGCGATATGGGCGATGTCAGCCGTGCGCTTGGGTGTTTGGTGGTCCAAGGGCCGATTGGGCGTACGCCGCGCCGGTTTCGCATTGCCGGGATTGAAACGCGGCCAATCGGGGTGGACGGTTTTTCCCTTGCGGCCAATGTGGCGCCAGTCGCCCCTGTGTCGCATCCTTCGGAACGGCCTTACCTGCGCATCGTGAAATAACAAAAGGCCGCGCTTTGGGCGCGGCCTTTCCGTCAGCTGCGGTGCTGGATCAGCCTGCCTGGGCGGCGGCTTCGCGGCTGCTGCGCAGGTTCGACAGTTCCTCGGCCACGAGGAAGGCCAGTTCCAGCGATTGGCTGGCATTGAGGCGTGGGTCACAGGCGGTGTGGTAGCGATCTGAGAGGTTTTCCTCGCTCACCGCGCGCATGCCGCCGGTGCATTCGGTCACGTCCTGCCCGGTCATCTCGAAATGCACACCGCCGGGGGTGGTGCCTTCGGAGCGGTGGACGGCGAAGAAATCCTGCACCTCGCGCAGCACGCTATCGAAGGGCCGCGTCTTGTAGCCGGTGGCGGATTTGATCGTGTTGCCATGCATCGGGTCACAGACCCAGACCACATTCGCCCCCTCTTCCTTGACCGTGCGGATCAGGCGCGGCAAGTGGTCTGCCACCTTGCCCGCGCCGAAGCGCGCGATCAGGGTCAGGCGTCCGGCCTCGTTCTCGGGGTTGAGCGTGGCCATGAGGCGCTTGAGGTCTTCGCTTTCCATGGTCGGCCCGCATTTGAGACCGATGGGGTTGAGCACCCCACGGGCGAATTCCACATGCGCGCCGTCGGGCTGCCGCGTGCGGTCGCCGATCCAGATCATGTGGCCCGAGCCTGCCAGCCAGTTGCCGGAGGTGGAATCGAGGCGGCAGAGCGCCTCTTCGTATTCCAGCAGGAGCGATTCATGGCTGGTGTAGAAATCGACCGATTGCAGGGTATGGGCCTGATCGCTCTCGATGCCGGCGGCCTTCATGAAATCCAGTGTGTCGGTGATCCGGTTGGCCAGATCGCGGTAGCGTTCGGCTTTCTCACCTTCGGTAAAGCCAAGCGTCCACTGGTGCACCTGATGCACATCGGCATAGCCGCCCGTCGAAAAGGCGCGCAGCAGGTTCAGCGTGGCCGCCGCCTGTGTATAGGCTTGCAGCATCTTTTCGGGGTTCGGGATGCGCGCCTCGGGCGTGAAATCCAACTCGTTGATGATGTCGCCCCGGTAGCTGGGCAGTTCCACGCCATCGACCGTTTCGGTGGGGGCACTGCGCGGTTTGGCGAATTGGCCCGCCATGCGGCCGACTTTGACCACCGGAACCTTGGCACCGTAGGTCAGNACCATGGCCATTTGCAGCATCACCTTGAAGGTGTCGCGGATGGCATCGGCACTGAACTGATCGAAGGCTTCGGCGCAATCGCCACCCTGNAGCAAGAAGGCCTCGCCACGCGACGCCGCGCCGAGTTGGCGCTTGAGCTTGCGCGCCTCGCCAGCGAAAACCAGCGGAGGATAGTGAGACAAGCGGTCTTCGACCTTTGCCAGGGCGGCCGCATCGGTATAATCCGGCATCTGAACGCGGGGTTTCTTGCGCCAGTCGGATTTCTGCCATTTGCTCATTGTCATTCTCCGCTTAAAGACAGTCGAAAACTGTCTATACTAAATCGAAAGACAAGAGACCATATGTGGAGTCTACCGTTTCATGCGTTTTTCCGCCTTCACCCTTGCCAAGACGGGGTGTTCGTGAAACAGGCTTTGCGCTAGGGATTCCATAGGTCCACGGTCGGGAGTTGTGTCAGATGGCCACGCAGACATCAACAGTTGCACTCGAGGCGCCGGGCGCGCCCAAGCGCTTTGTCTTTGTGTTGCTTGAGAATTTCACGCTTCTGAGTTTTGCGTCGGCTGTCGATAGCTTGCGGATTGCCAACCGCATGGCGGGCCAAACCCTCTACGAGTGGTTTATCACCGGGGACGCCGATGACGAGGGCATGGTGTCGTGCTCCAGCGGATCGCGTTTCCAGGTGGATGGGCCTTTGTGCGAATTGAACCGCGATGACGTGGTCCTGATCTGTGGTGGCGCCGACGTCCAGAAATCCACGACAAAGAAACTGCTGAATTGGGTTCGACGCGAGGCGCGGCGCGGTCTGCGATTGGGTGGATTGTGCACGGCTGCCTATACCTTGGCGCGGGCCGGGCTTTTGGATGGTAAGCGGGCGACGATCCACTGGGAAAACCACGACAGTTTCATGGAAGAATTCGACGAGGTCGATTTGACCAAATCGGTCTTCGTGGTGGATGGCAACCGGATGACCACCGCTGGTGGCACCTCTTCGATTGACCTGATGCTGAAGCTGATTGCCGACGACCATGGTGAGAAACTGGCCAATTCGGTGGCCGATCAGTTGATCTATTCCTCGATCCGCACCGACCAGGATACGCAGAGGCTATCGGTGCCGACCCGAATCGGTGTGCGCCACCCCAAATTGAGCCAGGTGATCCAGATGATGGAAGCCAATATCGAGGAGCCGATCAGCCCCTCTATCCTGGCCAAGGATGTGGGCATGTCGACGCGACAGCTTGAGCGGCTGTTCCGACGCTATCTTAATCGCAGCCCAAAGCGCTACTACATGGAATTGCGCCTGCAAAAGGCCCGCAACCTGTTGATGCAGACCGATATGACGGTGATCAACGTGGCGCTGGCCTGTGGCTTTGCCTCGCCCTCGCATTTCTCGAAGTGCTACCGCGCGCATTACAATACCACGCCCTACCGCGAGCGTGGCGCGCAGGCGGCGCGGCTTTCGGTGTAAGGCCGCCCGGTTCCGATTGGGGGCTTTGCCCCCGTCGCCCTTCGGGCGCTTGCCGGGGCTCCGCCCGTTCGGCCCTCAATCGCTCTCCCAGAGCGCTTGCAAGACGGGCCTCACCCCCAGAGTATTTTTGGAAAGATGAAAATCACGGCCGGGTGATCCGGTACAGCGCGCCCTGCCCTTCGGACAGGAACCAGATCGCGCCGTCGGGGCCTTGGATGACGTCGCGCACCCGCAGGGTTTCGGGAGATTGCAGGCGCTCGACCTCGCGCAGGGGGTTCCCGGACAGTCGTGAAATATGGTCAAACTTCAACGATCCGATAAAGGCATCCCCGCGCCATTCGGGGAATTCCTGTCCATTATGGAACATCATGCCCGATGGCGCGATCGAAGGGTCCCAATAGTGAACGGGTTGTTCCATGCCCTCTTTGGAGGTGCCTTCGCCAATCTTGGCGCCCGAATAGTGGCGGCCATAGGAAATCACCGGCCAGCCATAATTGGCGCCTTTGGTAATGCGGTTGACCTCATCGCCGCCGCGTGCACCGTGTTCGACGGTGTAAAGCGCGCCATCCGGGCCGAGAGCCGCGCCTTGCGGGTTGCGATGTCCGTAGGACCAGATTTCAGGCTGCGCGGCTTGGCTGCTGGTGAAGGGGTTGTCCGCGGGGACGCTCCCATCACGGTTGAGGCGCAGGACCGAGCCGTTCTCGCGGGTAAGGTCCTGGGCCGAGGGACGGTCGCCGCGGTCGCCCACGGTCAGAAACAGGGTGCCGTCCGGCGCTTCGACCAGACGCGAGCCGAAGTGTCGCCCACCGGCGGAACCGGGTGTCAATTCCCACAGTACGCGCCAATCGGTGAGACGGGCAAGATCATCGGAGAGCGTCGCGCGAGCCAGGGCGGTGCCTGCTCCGCCCTGTTGTGGCTTCGAAAAGGTGAAGAGCAACTCTCGCGTTTTGGCGAAATCCCTGGGAACGAGGATATCGAGCAAGCCGCCCTGCCCGCGTGCGGCGATGCGACCGACGCCGGGGACATCCCGGGCTTGACCGTCGTGGACCACGAGCAGCCGACCGCTGCGTTCGGTGATCAGGATCGCGCCATTTGGCAGGGTGTCCACCGCCCAGGGGGTGTCGAGCCCGGTTGCGATCGGCGTGACTTCGAGCGGGCCTGCGCTGCTATCCATGGCCTGCGCGGTGGTGCCGAGGCTGAAACCGAGCACGAGGGCAATGACTGGGGCGATCCGGGGCATGGTGATGTCCTTTCGAAACCGAAACACGCCATTGAAGATGGGGTCGCGGTGACCCAAGGTCAAATCACGCAAGACGGCGCGGTGATTTTGAATCCACTTGCGTTTTGACGCGCAACTCATACGCTGCCCTGTGGAAAAGCGTTCCACAGGGAGATAACGACATGAAAAGACTTTTGACCGCAACCGCCGCTGCCGCGCTTTTGGCCGGGACTGCACAGGCCGATGATCACGAGGTGAAGCTGGGCATCATCCTTGGCTTCACGGGGCCGATCGAATCGCTGACGCCGCATATGGCGGCCGGGGCCGAAATGGCCATGAGCGAGGTCACCGAGAGCGGCAAGCTGCTGGATGGAATGAGTGTCATGCCGGTGCGGGCCGACAGCACCTGTATCGACGCCGGTGCTGCAAGCGCCGCCGCGGAACGCCTGATCACCTCGGAAGGGGTGAAGGGTATCATGGGCGCGGATTGCTCGGGCGTGACCGGCGCGATCCTGTCGAACGTGGCGGTGCCGAATGGCGTTGTCATGGTATCGCCTTCGGCGACCTCGCCCGCCTTGTCGACAGCCGAGGACAACGGCCTGTTTTTCCGTACCGCCCCGTCGGATGCCCGGCAGGGTGAGGTCATGGCGACGATCCTGATGGAGCGCGGCATGGAAGAAGTCGCGTTGACCTATACCAACAACGACTATGGCAAGGGTCTGGCCGACAGTTTCGCCAAGGCCTATGAGGACAAGGGCGGCACGATCACCATCAATGCCGCGCATGAGGATGGCAAGGCCGACTATTCGGCTGAAGTGGGCGCGCTGGCCTCGGGCGGTGGCGATCTGCTTGTGGTAGCCGGTTACGTCGATCAGGGCGGCAGCGGGATCGTCCGCTCGGCGCTGGATTCAGGCGCATTCGATACCTTCCATTTCCCCGACGGGATGATCGGCACCGCCCTGGAGGAAAACTTCGGCGACGAGATTGACGGGTCGACCGGCCAGCACCCGGGCACCGACAGCCCCGGCGTGGCCAAGTTCCAGGAAATGGTCGGCGACAGTTTCGAAGCCACCTCGCCCTTCGCGCCGGAAAGCTATGACGCCGCCGCCCTCATCATGATGGCGATGCAGGCCGCCGGGTCGGTCGAACCGGGGGATTACAAAGACCACGTGATGGATGTGGCGAATGCGCCCGGTGAAAAGATCTATCCCGGCGAGTTGGGCAAGGCGCTGGAGATCATCGCGGCTGGTGGTGACGTCGATTACGTCGGCGCCACTGCGGTGGAACTGATTGGCCCGGGTGAATCGGCGGGCAACTACCGCGAGATCATTTTCGAAGACGGCAAGATCGAAACGGTCAAATACCGTTGATCGACTTTTAAAGCTGAGGTATCGGGCGGCCCCGTAGGATATGCGGGGCCGTTCCAACGATAAATGGCGGCCAATATGGCCGTTGTGGGGGGACTTGCATGATCGTCGTCGAAGATCTGCACAAGCATTTCGGCGGGTTTCACGCCGTGGATGGCGCGAGCCTGCGCATCGAGGAAGGCACGATCACCGGGTTGATCGGCCCCAATGGCGCGGGCAAGACGACGCTGTTCAACGTGATTGCCGGGGTTTTGCCGCCCACCTCGGGCCGGGTGACCATGGCGGGCGAGGACATCACCGGCCTGCCGCCGCATGAATTGTTTCACAAGGGGCTCTTGCGCACTTTCCAGATTGCGCATGAATTCGCCTCGATGAGCTGCCGGGAGAACCTGATGATGGTGCCGGGCGGGCAATCGGGTGAGCGGCTTTGGAACACATGGTTCGGGCGCAAGCGGATTGCCGACGAAGAGCGCGCGTTGAAGGCCAAGGCCGACGAGGTTCTGGAATTCCTGACCATCGAGCATCTGGCCGACCACAAGGCGGGCGAGGTTTCGGGCGGTCAGAAGAAGCTGTTGGAACTGGGCCGGACGATGATGGTGGATGCCCGGATCGTGTTTCTGGACGAGGTTGGCGCGGGTGTGAACCGCACGCTTTTGAAGACCATCGGTGAAGCGATCCAGCAGCTGAACCGCGAGCGCGGCTATACCTTCGTGGTGATCGAACACGACATGGATTTCATCGGCCGGCTTTGTGATCCGGTGATCTGCATGGCCGAGGGCAAGGTTCTGGCCGAGGGCACGTTGGAGGAGATCAAGGCCAACGAGGCGGTGATCGAGGCCTATCTGGGCACGGGACTGAAGAATAAAGAACAGGTGGGCGCGTGAGCGATGTGATCCAAAGGCGTGGCTGCGCCACTCAGGTTTGTTGGAATGAGGGGCTCTGCCCCTCAAACACCCCGGGATATTTCAGAACAGAAGAAGAAGGGATGGGCCGTGAGTGATCCCTTCTTGATCGGTGAGTCGATGACCGGTGGCTATGGCCGGGGTGGGCCGGATATCCTGCATGACTGCACGATTGCCGTGGATCGTGGCGAGATCGCCGTGATTGTCGGACCGAATGGGGCGGGCAAATCCACCGCGATGAAGGCGGTTTTCGGCATGCTTGACCTGCGCGAGGGGCAGGTGCGGCTGGATGGGCAGGACATCACCGCGCTGAGCCCGCAGGAGCGGGTGCGCCATGGCATGGGGTTTGTGCCGCAGACCAGTAATATCTTCACCTCGATGACGGTGGAGGAGAACCTTGAGATGGGGGCCTTCATTCGCGAGGACGACATTTCGGGGACCATGGAGCAGGTCTTCGAGCTGTTCCCGATATTGCGCGACAAACGCGCGCAGGCGGCGGGCGAGCTTTCGGGCGGGCAACGGCAACAGGTGGCCGTCGGCCGGGCGCTGATGACCCAGCCAAAGGTCCTGATGCTGGATGAGCCCACCGCCGGGGTGAGCCCCATCGTGATGGATGAGCTTTTTGACCGCATCATCGAGGTGGCGCGCACCGGCTTGCCGGTGTTGATGGTGGAACAGAACGCGCGTCAGGCGCTGGAGATTGCCGACAAGGGCTATGTTCTGGTGCAGGGGCGCAATGCGCATACGGGATCGGGCAAGGAACTCTTGGCCGATGCCGAGGTCCGCCAGAGTTTCCTTGGCGGATGAGAGGTGGATTTCATATCCCCGCCGTATTGGTGGCGGTTTCGGTCGCCGGGCCCGTCATGGCGCTGACCTGCGTGGCCGAGACGCAATGCCGAGGCGATACCGAGCGGATGTGTGCCCCCTCGTCCCTTTCGATCGTCGCCAAGCGGCGCGGCGCATGGGTGGACATGTGGATCGATCGGCAGGGGCCATATCGGGCCGAGCTTGCGCACAGGGCGCATGAGACACGGCTGACCCTGCCCTTGTTCGAACGTCATGAGATGATCGTGCAGGCCGACGGAGCCTTCTTGTATCGGGGTAATCGCGGCAAGCGCTACAGCGGTCGCTGTCAGGGGGAATTGTGATGCGATATCATGGGGAATGCCGGAAATGATCGATTTTCTGAACGCCATCGTGGCGCTTTCGAACTTTGTGCTGGTCCCGGCGGTGACCTACGGCAGCCAGTTGGCGCTTGGCGCGCTTGGCGTGACGTTGATTTACGGCATCCTGCGGTTTTCCAATTTCGCCCATGGCGACACCATGGCCTTCGGCACCATGGTGACGATCCTCGTGACATGGGGGCTGCAAGCCGCGGGCGTGAGTTTCGGCCCGCTGCCCACGGCGCTTTTGGCCCTGCCCTTCGGCATCATGGCCTGTATGGCTCTGGTTCTGGTGACCGACCGGCTGGTCTATCGCTTCTACCGCGATCAGAAAGCCAAGCCGGTGATCTTCGTGATCGTCTCGATCGGGGTCATGTTCATCATGAATGGCCTTGTCCGGTTCATCATCGGCCCCGGGGACCAGCGGTTCGCCGATGGCGAACGCTTCATCATTTCGGCCCGGGATTTCAAGGAGATGACAGGGCTGCGCGAGGGGCTGGCCCTGAAAACCACCCAAGGCATCACCGTGGTGACGGCGGTGATCGTCGTGGCGCTGTTGTTCTGGTTTCTCAACCGCACGCGGACGGGCAAGAGCATGCGGGCCTATTCCGACAACGAGGATCTGGCGCTTTTGTCGGGGATCAACCCTGACCGGGTGGTGATGGTGACCTGGCTGATCGTGGCCGCTTTGGCCACGGTGGCGGGTGCACTTTACGGGCTGGACAAGAGTTTCAAGCCCTTCACCTATTTCCAGCTACTTCTGCCGGTCTTTGCCGCGGCGATCGTTGGGGGGTTGGGCAGCCCCTTGGGCGCCATTGCCGGTGGCTACGTCATCGCCTTTTCGGAAGTGATGATCACTTATGCGTGGAAAAAGGTGCTGACCTATCTGACACCCGAGGCGCTGGAGCCGGATGGTCTGGTGCAGCTTTTGTCGACCAACTATAAATTCGCGGTCAGCTTCGTGATCCTGCTGATCGTGCTTCTGTTCCGCCCGACGGGCCTTTTCAGGGGGAAAGCGGTATGAGCGAGAGCGTGAAAAACACGGGCCTCTTCGCGCTGGTGGCGCTTTTGATCGTCGGCACCGGTTTTGTGCAAAGCTGGAACACGGCGCTGTTGATCCTGAACATGGGGCTGATTTCCGCGATCATGTCGCTGGGCCTGAACCTGCAATGGGGATTTGCCGGGTTGTTCAACGTCGGTGTCATGGGCTTCGTGGCGCTTGGCGGTCTGGCGGCGGTTCTGGTCTCGATGCCGCCGGTGCCCGAGGCCTGGGCGGCGGGAGGTATCAACGTCCTCGCCGGCTTGCTGCTTGGCGCGGCGGTGATCGTGGCGGCGGGGCTGGCCTACAATCGTATGGCCGCCGGACGCCTGCGCGTTCTTGTGATGCTCGTCATCCTGGTTGGCGGTTTCTTTGCCTATCGCGGAGTGTTCGACCTTGGTGTCGAGGCGGTCGAGGACGTGAACCCGGCCGCCACGGGATATCTTGGCGGGCTTGGCCTGCCGGTCTTGATGGCCTGGCCGGTGGGCGGGCTTTTGGCCGCGGGGGCCGCTTGGATCATCGGCAAGGCGGCCCTCGGGCTGCGCAGTGATTACCTGGCGATTGCGACGCTCGGGATTGCCGAGATCATCCTTGCCGTTCTGAAAAACGAGGATTGGTTGGCGCGCGGCGTGAAGAACGTCAACGGGTTGCCGCGCCCGGTCCCTTACGAGGTCGATTTGCAGAACGATCCCGGCTTCGTGGATCGGGTGACGGGACTGGGGCTTGACCCCGTGACCGCCTCGTCGCTGAGTGTGAAACTGGGCTATGCGGCGCTTTTTGCCGTGGTGCTCATCGTGATCCTGCTTCTTGCGCAATTGGCCCTGAATAGCCCGTGGGGCCGGATGATGCGCGCCATCCGCGACAATGAAACCGCCGCGCGGGCCATGGGCAAGGACGTCACCCGCCGGCACTTGCAGGTGTTCATCCTTGGCAGTGCGGTCTGTGGGATCGCCGGCGCGATGATGACCACGTTGGACGGGCAGTTCATCCCGACATCCTACCAACCGCTGCGCTTCACCTTCCTGATCTGGGTAATGGTGATTGTCGGCGGATCGGGCAACAATTTCGGGGCGGTGCTGGGCGGTTTCCTGATCTGGTTTCTCTGGGTGCAGGTGGAGCCGATGGGCCTGTGGGTCTTGCAAACTGTCACCGCCCCCTTGTCCGAGGGCAGCGCCCTGAAAGAACACCTTCTGGAAAGTGCGGCGCATATGCGCCTGCTGACCATGGGGGTGATCTTGCTGCTGGTGCTGCGGTTCAGCCCTCGGGGTCTGATCCCGGGGCGGTAAACATACCGGTTGCAACAGGGCCAAGGGCTTTGCAAAGCCCTTGCGCGCCTCACACCAGCGAGGTCACCCAGAGGATCGTCGCGTCCTCGTCGCTGACCGAGATCACGTTATGCCCCATGGTGGCGTCGTAATAGGCGCTGTCGCCGCGGCGCATCTCGATGGGTTCGTAAAATTCCGTATAAAGCCGCACGACCCCGGTGAGGACATAAAGAAACTCTTCGCCGTCATGGCGCACCCAGCCGTCGAATTCGGCGATATCGCGGGCGCGGATGCGGGCGCGATAAGGGAGCATCTGCTTCTTGGTCAGAGCCTCGCCCAGCAATTCGTGCTCATAGGTGGCGGTGGCCTGATGCGTGCCCTCGCCCGCCTTGGTCACCGACATTCGGCCATTGACCTGTTCGCGCTGCGGCGGGGTGAAAAGCTGCGGTACGGAAATCTCCAAACCCACGGCCAGCTTTTTCAGCGCCTCGTAGGTAGGAGACATCTGCCCGTTTTCGATTTTGGACAGGGTCGAGCGGGCCAGCCCCGCTTGTTTGGCCGCCTGTTCCAGTGTCCAGCCACGCGCGGTGCGCAACTCGCGCACCCGCTCGCCAAGGTTG
>PR_CR_10_Liq_1_inCRDRAFT_1000366_pt1 | contig 28372 bp, 21 predicted proteins | sample PRCRCaboRojoPR_3_FD_10241 | JGI IMG/M metagenome (IMG submission 10241)
CCTTTGGCCTGGCCAAAAACTTTGCTAAATGTAAGGGCGAAGAGCACTAGGCTCCCAATTTGAAATAAGCGCATGATGTGTATTTTTTTAGTTGCACTGCAAGATTGGCTCAAAACCCAAAACTCGCACAGAAAGCCATTTGCAAAGCAGTTGTAGAAGTTTTACAAGTGTTTTACAAGGGCTAAAAGCGGTGGAAAACTATCTTTACGCTCTGGCATGAAAAACAATAGTCCGTCATCTTTTCAACCTCTTAAGGAAGCTGTTTTAAAGCAAGCCCAATCACGTTTAAATATTCAAAAGAATTTTAGCGATTGGTCTTTGCAAGACATCCGCGATTTTAAAGAAGATCTGGAGGCCCGCTGCCAAAGTGGAGTTAGTGAAAAATGGTTTTACACCCACCTAAAAAATGAATCGCCCAAACTGCCGCGCTTAGATGTGCTCAACCTTTTAAGCCGCTATTGCGAGTATAAAAACTGGGATGATTTTCAACAGAGTGCGCAGCAGCCCCACCCTGGGGTAAAGTTGCAGGCCCTTAAAATTGGCGCAGGCCTGGGCTTAGTGGTTTTGCTTACCCTTGCTTTTTGGCCACGCCCTCAATTGGTGTACTTGGTTTTCACCGATGCCTACACGCAGGAGGTCATCGCGCCCCAGCAACTGAACGTTGAGGGTGCGCAGTTTTCGCACGCTGCTTTTTTTAAGGCTCCGCCAGAAAAGGATAGTTTAAAAGTAAATGGCCCCTATTACAAAACCCAATGGGTACAATTGCCCGCCCAAAAAGATACTCTGCGGGTACGCCTTTTTCCCGATGATTTTGCCCTGATGCTCAACTACTTTTCACGATCCACCACCCAAGACTGGCAAAAGCGCAGAAAACAACTGATGCAAGTGATTCACCCTGAAGCCAAGATTTTTCAGAACCACCCCAAGCTGGAGGGCATTGAATTGCTGAACCGTGATGAATTTATTGATCGGTTGATTTTACCGGTAAACAGCCTAAAGAATTTAGAGATTCAAGATATCGTGTACCAAGATCAAAAGATTTACCGCCTGCGGTTTATTCAAAAAGAAGAACGCTATGATAAAGATTAAAGCAATTTTAGTTTGCATCCTAATTTTTAACTATTGCACCGCTAAAAGTCAAAGCAGTTACACTAGGCTTGAGAAACGCTTCAATAAATCGGTATTAAGCGCCCAGGATAGTTTGGCCTTTAAAAAGCAGGGCTTGCAAAAAGCCCAGCAGCTTTTTTACCAGACCAATTTGTATTTACAAAACAGTCAAAACCTAAGCAATCAGGCCTACATTGCCCAGCGCATACCCCAGCTTTTTTATAAAGCTGAAGAAGATACAGCCCAGTTTAACGCAGTAATGGAAGAGGTTCGTCAAATACAGGCGCAGCCCAATTTTGAGCAGACTGAGTTTAGTTGGCTACAACCACCCAAAGGGAAATTAGCGCGCTTGCAAACCACCAATACCAAACCGGCCTTGCAGTTTGACTTGATACTCATTAAAGAGCAAAAAAAGTTTGGTGACCTGGAGGAAGCCGTCTGGCAAGTATTTTTAACAAACCCCCAGATTCTGAAGCCTAAAGAAGCAAACTAAGAACGGCTTACCCTGATTTGCAAGTCAGAGGGTGGGGCTTCGTAATTTTGCATGGCTCTTATCAGGGTCTCTGGCTTTTCTTCAAAAAGTAGTAAGGATTCATTTTTTGGGTGAATGAGTCCTTGTTGAATGGCTTTACGTACAAATTGCTCAAGCTCTTGGTAGTAACCCTTTACATTGAGCACTCCCATGGGTTTGCGGTGCATACCCAGCTGAGCCCAGGTAACCATCTCGAAGAGTTCTTCCAAGGTGCCAAAGCCTCCCGGCAAGGCTATAACTGCCTCAGATTTTTCGTGCATAATCATTTTTCGCTCGTGCATAGAATCTACTCGAATGAGCTCGGTGAGCCCATCGTGGGCAATTTCACGGCTGCCTAAAAAATCAGGAATAACGCCAATTACTTTTCCTCCTGCTTTTAGGCAGGCATTGGCCAGAGCCCCCATCAAACCAATTTTAGAACCTCCGTACACCAGCGTTTTTTCTTGGTGGGCCAATAAGCGCCCCAGTGCTTGGGCTTGCGCTGTATGTTCTTTTTCAGTTCCTGAGCTGCTGCCGCAAAACACGGCTACGCTTGAAAATTGTGGCATGGTAACATTTTTGGTTGCTCCATCGGCTTTAAGCCGATGGGTTTAGTTTTGCGTGAATATCTTTCATAATTACGGGGGCATGGGCGCGGCTGTTTTCAATAAACCACTTCTGGGTCTCAAGGCCTCCGCAAACCACGCCCGCCAAATAAAAATTAGGCACGTTACTTTCCATGCTATCTGGGTTGTAGGTAGGAATCATGCTATTGGCTTCATCTAAGGTAACACCTACCTTTTGGAGCATGCCAAAGTTGGGGCGGTAACCGGTTAAGGCTAAAACAAAATCATTGGCCAGTTTAATACGCTGGCCCTTTTGTGTAATTTCCACTTCGTGCGGGGTAATAGCGCTAAGCTCTGCGTTGAAATAAGCTTGAATAGAACCTTCTTCTATACGGTTTACAATATCGGGCCGCGCCCAATACTTTACCCGCTCAGAAATCTGCCCTTCCCGCACCACCATGGTTACACTGGCTGCTCCTTTGCGCCAGGTTTCTAGAGCTGCATCTACCGCTGAGTTTCGGGCGCCCACTACCACTAAATGCTGCCGGAAGTAGGGGTGGGGGTCGTCATAGTAGTGTTTTACTTTAGCCAGCTCCTCACCCGGTACTTGTAAAGGGTTTTCTTCATCGTAAAAACCGGTGGCCATAACTACGTTAGCAGCATGGTATTGGTGCTTGCTGGTTTTCACCTGAAATGAACCATCGGCCTGGGAGCCAATATCTTCAACTGCTTCGTAGAGATTAATAGGCAACTCAAATTTCATGGCTACCCTGCGGTAATACTCAATGGCCTCTGCCCGGGTGGGTTTGGCGTTGTGCGATACAAAAGGAACTCCGCCAATTTCCAGTTTTTCAGACGTAGAGAAGAAAGTCATGTTGAGTGGGTAGTGGTACAAGCTATTTACCAAAACCCCTTTTTCAATGATGGTAAAGTTTAGCCCTTTTTTTTGGGCTTCAATGCCGCAAGCCAGGCCAATAGGCCCCGCTCCAATAATGAGTACGTCTAGCATGTTTTTTTCTCTTTTCATAATACCTGGCAGGGCTTTAAAAGTTTAGCCAAAAAAGATGGGCACCAAAACGTAGGCATACAAACTAATTAGGGCAATACTTAAGAGGTTTAGCCAGATGCCCGCTTTGGCCATTTGGCCCATTTTTAAAAACCCGCTGCTGTAAACTATAGCGTTGGGCGGGGTAGAAATGGGGAACATAAAGGCACAACTGGCGCCCAGGGTTAAGGGTATAGCCAGTAGTAATGAATCTACCTGAAGGCTGTTAGCAATAATAAAACTTACGGGTATAAAAACCGATACCAGAGCCACATTGCTCATTACCTCGGTTAAAAAAACGGCAAACAGCGTAATGACCAAAATCAATAAGAGCACAGAAGGGTACGAGGCACTGCTAATCCACTGGCCTAAGGTGTTTACCATTTCGGTTTTTTCCATGCCCTTGGCTAAAGAAATACCACCGCCAAAAAGCAGTAAAATACTCCAAGGCATTTTTTGCATATCAGGCCAAGCCAACAAAGGACCAGTCTTTTCACTTTGGCCAGCCGGAATGATAAATAAGGCTACTGCCGCCAGCAGGGCAATTATGGTATCTGAAAGCGATTCCAATCCGGCAATTTGATTTAATTGGGCTTTTAAAATCCAGAGCGTGGCAGTAGCAGCCAATACCAAGAGTACACGTTTTTCAGCTGCCTTGGCTTTGCCCAACGTTTTTAACTCCTTACTTAAAAGTTCACTGATGCCGCTTAGCTTTTGCGCTTTAAGGGGAAAAAGTAAACGGGTGTTTAACCAGAAAACCACGGCAAACAAAAGGATTACCAGTGGTAGGGCAAAAAACAACCATCGGGCAAAACCCAAAGGAGCCAACTCTGCTTCTTGCACCAGGTTGGCTAAAACCAAATTGGGTGGGGTGCCAATAAGCGTGGCCATACCGCCTAAGTTAGCGGCATAGGCAATGCCCAGCATAAGAGCAATTCCAAAATTCTGAGCTTTTTTAGAATCCTCAAAAGAGTGGCGCACCAGCCCAACCACACTCATGCCAATGGGCAACATCATTACGGTGGTGGCAGTATTGCTAATCCACATGCTCAACAGGGCCGTAGCCAGCATACTGCCCAAAACTATTCTAGAAGCACTTTCACCCGCGGCTTTTAAAATAGTAAGCGCTATGCGCTTGTGCACCTGCCATTTCTCAAGGGCTATGCCCAAGACAAAGCCGCCAAAAAATAAATAGATGATGGGGCTGGCATAGTTGGCAGCGGTGTTCTTGAGTTCAGCAATTCCCGCCAGGGGGAAAAGAATCATGGGTAATAAAGACGTAACCCCTATTGGTACGGCTTGAGATATCCACCAAGTAAGCATCCATATAATTATACCCAGCATGCTAAGCTGCAAATGCCATTGAGCTGACGGCCAAAAACTAAGCAAGGCAAAAGTGAAGGGGCCCATAAGTAAGGCAAGAGATTGTTTGCGCATAGATTGCGAAATAAAAATACTGAGCCGCAGTTTTAAAATCTTTTATGAAAGAATTAGTCGCAAAGTAGTATTTTGCATAAAACTTGATAATTCTGGGCAATGCGGCACTGCTTTTGGTAGCAATGCTGCGCATAATCTCAGCCCTTACGGTATTAGACTATGAGTAAAAAGCAGAATTCTACATCAGATGATCCTCGAATTCAATTTGCCGTTCCCTATTATGAAATACCATACGAGAAATTTTTTCAGTTTGGTTTGTCGGTTGACTGCGTAGTTTTTGGTTATCACCAAAAAAAACTTAAGGTGCTTTTGATTAAACGGGGAGCCAAACCTTTTAAAGGAGATTGGGCCCTACCTGGAGATTTAGTTTATCCTGAGGAAGATATTGCCGTATCAGCCCAGCGGATATTAAAGGACCTTACGGGCATAAGCCAGCTTTTTATGGAGCAGACCAAAGTGTATGGTAAAGTAGACCGTCACCCGGCTGGCCGGGTAATTACTACGGGCTATTATTCATTAATTGATATTGCCAAACATGACCCACATGCCTCGGCTTGGGCCGATGGTGTATATTGGGTAGACATAGAAGAATGTCCGGCCCTGGCTTTTGATCATGACCAAATTCTGCAAGACGCTCTCCAAATTTTGAGGAACCGGGTGAGGCATCAACCGGTTGGCTTTGAATTACTTCCTTCTAAATTTGCCTTAGCTGATTTGCAGTACCTCTACGAGGCTATACTGAACGAAAAGTACGATAAAGCCAACTTTAGAAAGCGTATTTTGAGTATGAACCTACTAATCTCTTTACAGGAGAACCAGAAGGATGTACCGCATCGCCCGGCCCGGTTGTATGCTTTTGACCAAAAACGCTACCATGAGTTAAAGGCAAAAGGCTTTTCGTTTGAATTATAACTTATAGTTTTAAATACTTTAAGTAAGCGTATCTTTAGCTTTTAAAAAAGCAACAACATGCGCATTTCCTGCTTTAGCCAGATGCTGCTTTTGGCGGTACTGTCAATTTTTGTAGCCTGCACATCAAAAAACAAAGTCAAGTTACCTGAAGAAATCTTAGGCAACCCAAATTACCAAGCCATTTCTTACGGTGGCTACCGCAATGTGGATAGAAGCAAGGCGCCCTCTGTGGAGGAGATTATGGAGGATTTGCAGCTTCTGCAGGCCTTGGGAATTAAGGTAATTCGCACCTATCACGCTCGGCTGTATGACCATGCCCCCAGAGTTTTAGAGGCCATTCATCGCCTGAAAAGGCAAGACTCAAATTTTGAGATGTACGTAATGCTGGGCTGCTGGATGCAGTGTGAAGGGGCCTGGACCGATGCGCCTAATCACAGCAAGGGTGATAGCGCCAATAACCGCGCAGAAATTGACCAAGCCATTGCCTTAGCGCAGCAATACCCAAACATAGTGCGGGTAATTGCAGTAGGAAACGAAGCTATGGTGCATTGGGCCGCAACCTATTACGTAGAGCCGCAGATTATTCTTGCCGGGGTTGAGCGTTTGCAAAAAGCTAAAGAACAAGCGCTTATTTCGCAAGATATTTGGATTACCAGTTCCGATAATTTTGCCAGTTGGGGAGGGGAGCAAGCCTACCAGGGGCCCGTTTTAGAGCGCTTGATTAAAGCGGTTGACTACCTTTCAGTGCACAGTTATCCCTTTCATGACACGCATTACAATCCTGCTTTTTGGTACGTACCACAAGAAGAGGAATCACTACCTAAAGAAGAACAGATTAAACGGGCTATAGACCGTTGTGTTAACAGGGTAGACCAACAGGTTGGAGCGGTTCAAGAATATCTAAAAAGTTTGGAGGTGAACAAACCCATTCACATAGGTGAAACAGGTTGGGCTAGTGCAGATAATAGTTTGTACGGTGCCGAAGGTTCGCACGCAGCCGATCCTTACAAGCAGTTTTTGTACCATGAGGCCATTAGAGCGTGGAGTGAAAGTAAAGGAATGAGCTGTTTTTATTTTGAAGGTTTTGATGAACCCTGGAAAGATGGCGCTAACCCAGGAGGCTCTGAAAATCACTTTGGAATTTTTACCGTAAACGGGCAGGCAAAATTTGTTTTACACCAAAACTTAGAAAAGGGTGTTTTTAATGGCTTAGGCCGAAATGGTCAAGCGGTAAAGCCCGCAGGCAGTGTTTCTTTAGAAGCGCAAATTGAGAAATCGCTGGCACCTACTTTAGCCAGTGAACAGCTCATAACGCGATTGAATTACAAAAAAAGTTTTTCAGGTGATTCGGCCGTTGGTCTTAAGGTGCTCCCTCTGCAAAGTGCTGGAAAAAAGTGGCTTTTACCCCGGCAAAGCGTGGATTTGCAACCTTGGGAAGGTAGTTGCAGCATGGAGTATCAGCCATTAGACTCGGTAGTTTTGGTGGTGCCAAAGCGCAGCAACTGGTGGGGAGGCGCTTTTCAGTTGGTGGATGAAAATCAGGATCTAAGTCACTGGAACCAGGGTTACCTTACAATAGAATATAAAGCAAACTTTGATGAGGCATTTACTTTTGGTTTGCTTAGCGGTGATTTTACGGCCGGCACACAAAAAAGGGCCGCAAAGGTGCTTGCACCCTTGGGCCCTAAAAACTCAAACACAAACTGGAAAAAAGCAAAGATTGCTTTGCGCCTTTATACAGACTCTCTGGATTTTACAAACGTGAGCAGTCTACTTTTTGTAGAGGGCAAGCAAGCGCAACCTGGTGATAGTCTTTGGGTGCGGAGCATTGCCTACACACCCTAAGACCACCCTACTTTTGAAAAACTCTTACATAGTCTACCGCCATGGTTTGCGGAAATTGGGTTGACGCATTTGGGCTTCCAGGCCAATTGCCGCCTACCGCTACATTGAAAATAAAGAAAAAGGCGTCTCTAAATTCATCTAAATCAGCGGGTGTGATATCAATTTCATGAAACTGAATGTCGTCTCGGTACCAAGTGATTTTATCGGCATCCCAAACAATGGAAAACACGTGAAATTCATCGGCAAACCTNCCCGAGCTAAGTACAGTTGAGCCTCCAAACTCAGCTCGGCTGCCATTGCTTTCCCAGTGTACCGTGCCAAAAACTTTGTTATCACCTCCGTCTGGACGGCTGGGGCCACCTACCATTTCCATAATGTCAATTTCACCACAGGCTGGCCAGCCTACTGTGCCAAAGTCCTGGCCTAACATCCATAAGGCAGGCCAAATTCCTTGTCCGTAAGGTAAAGCAGCCCTAATGTCAATACGGCCATACTGAAACTCCTGGGCGCCTTGGGTGATGATTCTGGAAGAGGTGTAATTTCTGCCACCAACTGATTCTTGTTTGGCGGTAATCAGTAATAGGCCATCTTGTAAAGTAGCATTATCAGCGGTGTAATATTGCAGTTCATTGTTTCCCCAGCCATTTTGACCTGTACCAATCTCATAGGTCCAATCAGATGAGAGGGCCGTACTGTCAAATTCATCGTGCCAAACCAAGGTATAGCCAGGGTAGCTTAGGGGGGTTGAGTAGCCGGTGGTGGGTATTCCGCCACCTCCTGTGTCAATGGGTACCGTTACCGTAACGGAATCTATTTCTTCAATAAAGTATTCAAAACTAGCGTAGGCTCTGGCCGATATGNCATAGGTACCTGATTCTGAAAAGGTGTAAGAGGCCAGGCCATCATCTGATTCTACCACCACTGATTCATTTTGGTCAAAAAACTCAATGCGATAAAAATTAGCGTCAAAGGCACTGGCACGCACTTCAACAAGGCCACTTTCAGCATTGGGTACTTCAAGTTCTACTTGCAAATTGGTGGGTCTAATGATAGACAGTTCGCCTTCTTCTTCGTTACAGCTTATTGTAAAAATTGAAAAAACCAAAAGGCCAAGGTACGCCCTTATTTTTTTCATGAATAGTTTTTTTAAAAGTTAGCAGAGGACTTAAAGAAGCGTTCAAAGGGAGTTAGTTTCATACCCCTTTGAACGCTTTGTTTTAGAGCCTGCAGTGGGCTACCTGTGTTAATTATTAATTGCGCAAAACGCTTTCTTTTTTATTCCTGCACAATATCATCTACGTAGAAGGTGCCNGCATTNGCNACATTCCANCCNGGNAATATTACCAAACGGTCATANTCCGTAGGNGTTCCTGAAAAGTCAAAAGTTAATTCTTCCCAGCTATTGGTGGNANTTACGGTGGCGTCTACCTCTACAAAGTTATTAGGGTCTGCNTGCGACTCNANTTTCANTCTAAAGGTNCCGGTAATGGGGGCCCAAACTTTTAATTTTATGGTAGTTTGTGCGCTGAAGTCCAAATTGTTTTCAAGATTCACAAACAGACCGGCCCAGGTTTCATTACCGTGCACGGTTTCCAGCACTCTTCCGCTGGTATTGATCCCGCTGGCATCAGGGTTATTAATAATCTGGTAGGTGCTATTGCCAAAAGTTGTCCACTCAGGATCTTCGTTTTCAAAATCTAAAGGAAGACTGTACTTAGGCACGGGTGGGGGAGGGTTGCTACCAGAACCTTCAGGAACCAAACGGATGTACCAGGCCAAATCTGTATTAATGGCATCTACATAACGTAGGAATAATTCTTCTTCTTCAATGTTGATAATCTGATAAGTGCGTGTGCCAGCCCAGTAGCCAGCAAAAGCGTCACCACTAAAGGTTATGGTAGTATCGCTGTTTCCTTCAATTAAAGTCCAGTTTTCCCCAAGCTGATCAGGGAATTGAGCGGTATAATCACCAACTATACTGGCCGTTGTATCATCAAAGGGAGGGATACCGGCATGGTCGCTGTTAACGTACACATCGCCATTGGTCACCATGTCATAACCAAAGCCCTGCAGTTTAAAGGTGTAACGGTCGTCATACATACCGGCCCCTGCTTTTTCTAAAGATGCCGCTGCATAGTACTCAGGGTAATAACCAGCCGCTCCAATTGGATTAGGTCCTACTCCAAAATGGGCTACACCCACCGAGTCAATTGCCCAGGTTTTGGAAGAGCCCCCGGTTAAAATGGCATACAAAGGATTGTTTACCAAGGCGGGATCATCTTGGTCAATGGTGATTTCCTGTGAACTGCTAGCGCTCCCACCTGAATTTTGAACGGTAAGCGTTACTTCGTAGGTGCCGGCAAAGGGGTAGGTGGCGGTTACTTCTGAACCCTTGGCAGTGGCTCCGTTTCCAAAGTCCCAAGAGGCATCTAAGCTGGGGTTGGAAGCTTTGAACTCAATAATGTTATCGCTGGCGCTGGAAGCCTGGTAGGTAAAAGCGGCATCAGCCTGACTGGGCGGATTACCAATAGATGGTTTTTCCTCTTCATCACAACTGCTGGTGCTCAGTAGCAGCCCAAAGCCTAAAAGCCAGGCACTTAAATTAAAAATGGATCCTTTTTTCATGATATAGATAATCTGTAGTTAAAAATTAGTAATTATTATTTTGGTTCCAATTATTACCGGTTAAGTCAATTTCAACCTGTGGAATAGGGAATACTTCATGTTTACCGGGAATAAAATTGTCAATTTCATTGGCGGCTTGTCCTGTGCGCACCAAGTCAAAGAAGCGATGGCCCTCACCGGCCAATTCCAGGCGTCTTTCGCGCCAAATGGCTTCTAACAATTGTTGACCGCTGCCTGATAAGCTGGGCATGCCTGCCCGTGAGCGCACTTGGTTTAAGTAGGTAAGGGCGGGGCCATCGTTACCCAATTGGGCATTGGCCTCGGCCGCCATTAGCAGCACATCGGCATAGCGAATAACCTTATTATTAAGCGGGCTGGTTAGGTCATCATCGGGTAACCCTAATTCATTTTTACGTTTAATATACTTGTTGTTGTAGTATCCGGTATGTCCACCGCCTCCTTCTACATAGCTTACATCATTGGGGTTGGGCTGGCTGGCCTTAAAAGCCTCAATATCTAAGATTGAAATATCTCTTCGTGGGTCATTAGGGTCAAAAGCATCATACAAATCCTGAGTGGGAAGATTATAGCTATTACCGATTCCGTAAATAGGCCCTTCATATTGTCTAGGGCCGTGAAAACCTGCCGCAGCGTTGCCTTCTAAACAAATTAGACACCCATATCCACCACCTTCCTGGCCAGAGTACTCAACGTCAAAAACGGTTTCAGAGTTATCCTCAAAATCGGCAAGCCATAAATTTTGGAAATCAGATACTAAGGCATAATTACCTTGGGTAATAATTTGATCAAAGGCTGCGGCCGCATCTGTAAACTCATCTTGATAAAGATGCACTTTACCCAGCAAGGCTAAGGCCGCACCTTTTTCCACACGGCCCTTCACCGGATTAGACCAAGGTAAGTTGGCCGCTGCAAATTTCAAATCGCTTTCAATTTGGTCATATACCTCACTCTTGGAGGTACGGTCAATATTGGTTACCTCTTCAGCTCCCAATCGTCTATCCACAATCAAGGGTATGTCTCCAAAATATTTAGTGAGCTGAAAGTAATAATAGGCACGTAAAAAGCGTGTTTGAGCAATGATTTCCGCTTTACCGTCAAAGTCAATTTTATCTTCAAATTCCATAATGTAATTGGCGCGGGTTACCCCAGCGTAATTCCAACGGAAAACATTGCGAAGTTCATTGTTCACTGCGTCATGATTCATGTTATCTATTTCATGCAGTCCTTCGGTGTCTGTAACACTTTCGCCCCCGGCAATAGAGTTGTCTGAGGCAATTTCACCAATCCAAATATTGAGGAAGGAAGCCTGCAAAAGGTCGTAGGCCCCAATCAGAGCCAGTTCATAGTCTTCCGGTGAATTAAAATAGTTTTCGGCATCCTGGGCAAAAGGCGGCTGTACATCCAAATAGTCTTCACAGCTTATTACTCCTAAACCTAAACCCAATACAGTTGCGAGAATTATTGATACTTTTTTCATAGCACGTTAAAATTTAAGATTGAAACCTCCCATTATGCTGCGGGCTTGTGGGTAAAAACCATAGTCTACTCCGGCTGATAATACGCCTCCAAAGTTGCCAATATCGGGGTCATATCCTCTGTAACTGGTAAATGTGAACGGGTTGTTCACGCTAATATACACTCTAAGCGAATTGGCTTTGGCCGATTTTATCCACTTCTCCGGAAGTGTGTAGCCTAATTGAATATTACGAACGCGCAGGAAAGATCCATCCTCCACAAAATAATCTGAGAATACATTATTTCGGGTGGTACCGGTGGTAACACGAGGAATCTCATCGGTGCTTCCGGGCCCGGTCCAACGCTCAATAATAAAAGCCTGCTGATTGGCGAAGGGCTGCTGGCGCTCATAATTACGAATGATTTCCTGACCAATAGCCGCGTACAGGTTTCCGGAGAGGTCCACTCCTTTGTAGGCTACTCTAAAGTTAAGCCCGAAGGTAAAATCTGGAATAGGACTACCTATGTTTACTCTATCACTGTCGTCATTGAAGTTAATCACTCCGTCTCCGTTTTGATCTACAAAGCGTAAATCACCCGGCTGTGCGCCCTTTTGTACCACGGGGGCATTATCAATTTCTTGTTGGGTTTGAAAGATGCCATCTGTTTCGTAGCCAATAAAGTAACCAATTGGTTGACCTTCTTCAAAGCGGGTAGCTTCATCACCGCCCACGCCAAATTGGGCGCCAGGAATAAAGTCTACCCCATCGGGTACACTCATTACTTCATTATCTATGGCGGCCATGTTAAAGTTGGCACTAATTTGCCAATCATTTACAGGGTTGTTTTGGTAACCTAGTTCTAGCTCGTAGCCCCTGTTGCGCACGTCACCGGCATTTACAAAAGGAGGGAACCCGCCGGCACTGTAGGTACCCAAAACGCCTGAAACCTCAGGCTGGAAGAGTAAGTCACGCGTATTTTTCACAAAATAGTTGGCGGTTAAGCTCCAGTTCTTGTAAGCGGTAAGGTCCACACCCACATTAAACTGAGCTGTAGTTTCCCACTTTAAATCGGGGTTTGAGGCCCGGCCAATGGCCACCCCTTGGGTAATAATATCATTGAAAACGTACACGCCTTCACCATTTAGCAGTGCGCGATACGCAAAATTGGGAATTTGGTCATTACCAGATACCCCATAACTCATGCGTAACTTGGCAAAGTCAATGGCGTCTATTTTAAAAAAGTCTTCATCAGAGAACACCCACGCACCAGATACTGCGGGGAAGATACCCCAGCGATTGTTGGCTCCAAATCTGGAAGAGCCGTCTCTACGAACAATGGCCGATAACAAATACTTATTTTTGTAGCCGTACTCTGCTCTTAAAAAGGCCGATAAAAGCCTTTCTTCAAATTCAAAGGATCCGGTATTGTTGAGAAAACCACCATCGGCCTGATTAGCTGAAATATCGGCAAAATCAATTGAGTTGTTGGGAATGTTAAAGGCCGTTCCGCTTAAGCCGTTACCTGAACGGTTGAAAACGGAAACACCTAAGGTGCTTTTTACCTTGTGATCTTGATTGAAAGTACGTTCATAGTTTAGGTAACTTTCATAGGTAAGATCCACAAAAGTGTTACGCTCTTCATAAACACTGGCACCGCGATCTAGAAAAACACTATCAGCAATTTCTACCTGGGGTGCATCTAAATCTTCATTGGCCGCGGTGTTTTGCGCTTTGCCAGGGCCGTACCAAACTAGGGGTGAAAACACTTTACCGTCTGTTAAGGCCACGTTGTAATTGAAACGGTTGGTAAAAGTGAAATTTTCATTGATGGTAAAAATTAATTCTTCCTTTCCAACCAACTTGTTAGTTCCAAAATCATTAAAAGTGTTTTCCATTTGTGCCAAAGGGTTAATAATGTCATTAACCTGGTTGAGGTAGCTGTAGCGTCCATTTTCCTGACGCAAGGGCTCGGTAGGGTAGGCGTTTACAGTATTATAAAGAACTGAGCCAATACCGTTTTCAGGCAAGGTGCTGCGGCTTTCATTGGTGTAAAGCGCCACGTTGTTGAGCTTAAAGCGATCTGATAGTTCAAAGGAGTAATTCAAGCGCACATTATAACGCGTAAAGTTTGATTTGTCTCCACCCACAATTCCGTCTTGCGTGTAGTATGAACCACCAATAGAATAACGTGAGCTCTTTCCACCACCATTAATACTTAGGTTGTAGGATTGCATAGGGGCGGTTTGAAAAACTGCGTCTTGCCAATCCGTACCTTCCCCCAGGCTTGTGTTGTTAAAAGGGGCTTCTTGGCCTCCATTAATAAAGGCGTTATTTTTAATAATGGCGTATTCAGTAGCATTCAAAAGATCCAAGCGATTTGTGGTTTCCTGAATGCCGTAAAATCCACTGAATTCAATTTGCGGTTTACTATTACGCGCACCCTTTTTGGTTTCAATGATAATTACCCCGTTAGCTGCCCGTACTCCGTATATACCCGCGGTAGCATCCTTAAGTACGTTTATTGATTCAATATCATTTGGATTTAAGGCGTTTAATCCTTCAGAATCGTATACAATACCATCTACTAATATTAGTGGGTCATTATCGCCAAAGGTGCTTAAACCTCTAATTCGAATGCTGGAAGAACCTCCGGGGGAACCAGAATTGGTGTTGATTTGCACCCCTGAAACAGCTCCCTGTAAGGCTTGGTCAACCCTGGGGATGTTTAGCTTTTTCACTTCGGCTCCATCTACTTTGGAAGCTGCACCAGTGATTTCCTTTTTGGTAGAAGAACCGTATCCCACCACTACAATTTCATCTAAAAGAGTAGATTCTTCTTTGAGGGATACATTTAAGACGCCACCCTTAAGCACCGTTTTGGCTTGAGATTCAAAACCAATAAACGAGTAATTAAGTGTATCCCCTAAATTGGCTTTAATGCTGTAACTACCATCTAAGTTAGTGAGGGTGCCATTGGTAGTACCTTTTACCACAATGTTTACACCAGGCAAAGGCTCTTTGTTACCCGCCTCAGTTACTGTACCTCGCACAGTAACCTGCTGAGCTGTTAGGAAAGAACTGGAGAGCAGAAGAAAAATTGCTGCGCACACTCTCCCAAGTTTCAGTTTTAATTGCTCCATAAGTTTTGTTTGATTCTGAAAATGAGTTTATTAAATATTCTACTCAGGGTGAGGTTTAACATTCAGTTAAAACTACGATAAATCAAATGTAGTCCTTTTGGTGAAAAGTACCAAAAGAAAATTTAGGAATACGCTTGATTTCACCAGCGGCTGATGTACTAAATACATTAAGGCCGTTTGTAATGCCAATGAAATAGGCTAAAAGCCCGTGGTTTTCGTTTGATTGAAATTAGGGCTTATTGCCGTTGGGTTAAATGAAAGAAAGCCCTAGAGCATTTGCCAACGGTAGGCATCTAGCTTTAAAAAGATGAATAAGAGAATAGTAAATCCCCAAAGGGATGAACCGCCATAACTGAAAAAGGGAAGTGGGATACCAATTACCGGGGCCAGCCCAATAGTCATGGCAATATTTATGGTGAAATGGAAAAACAGAATGGCGGCCACGGAATACCCATACACGCGGGCAAAGGTAGATTTTTGCCTTTCAGCCAGAAAAACAAGTCTGAAAAAGAAAATGGTAAAAAGCAGGATAAGCAGTGTGCTTCCCAAAAAGCCCCATTCTTCACCCACGGTGCAAAAAATAAAATCGGTGCTTTGCTCAGGTACAAAGTCAAATTTAGTTTGGGTGCCTTGCAGGTAACCTTTACCACTAAAACCACCAGAGCCTATGGCAATCATACTTTGATTGGTATTGTAGCCAATACCCTGTGGGTCATCTGCCTTTCCTAAAAGAATATTGATTCGGTTACGGTGGCGGTCTTCTAAAAGATTGTTGAAGGTGTAGTCCACTGTTTGAATAAATGCTGCGCAAATCCCAAAAATGATTATGATTCGCCAAATAAACCTCTTCGCATGACGAGTGATAAACCAAATTATCAAAGCCAACATGGCCAGAGCTACTGTAAGGTAAAGAGGGTCTATTAACAAACTTAGAATAAAGAGAATAGCCAGGCTAAAGCCGATGAAGATGTAAGCCGGTGAAAGGCCTTCACGGTAAAGAACTAAAATAAAAGCAGCGTATACCAAAGCTGAACCAGGGTCAGGTTGGGGAATAATTAGTATGGCAGGTAAAAAAATGATGATAAAGGCCGAAAGCTGATTTTTAAAACGGGTGAGGTCTCGTGGTTTTGTGCTTAAAAATCGGCCTAGAGCCAGTGCAGTTGCAAATTTGGCAAACTCTGAGGGCTGAATGCTAAAACCGCCTAACACAAACCAGCTGCGAGCACCTGATATTTCCTTTCCAAAAAGTAATACGCCCAACAAAGAAAGCATACTTACCAGGTAAATGGGATAGGCTAAGGTACTGTACACTGAGCCATCAATGAGGATGATAAGAATGGCAAGAAAAACGGTGGTGATAATCCAGAGCAGCTGCTTTCCGTAGCGTTCAGAGAAATCTATAATACTGTTGCTCTCAGCATTAAAAACGGCCGCGTAAATATTGCCCCACCCCATTAATACTAAAGTGAAAAAGAGTAGAATGCTAAGCCAGTCTATATTTTGAAAAATATTCGTGTTTTCTCTCATGGCTCTTGCGCTTCAGCCATTAGTTGGTTTGCATAGAGTTTCTGAAGCTGTTTCTGATACTCTTCAGATAAGTCACCCTCCATCATGCGTTTTTCCATGGCGGGTCTATCTACTTCACCGGTGAGGTAGCGCTCCATCATTAGACTGGCAATAGGAGCGGCCCAACGGCTACCCCAATAACCGTTTTCAACGGTAATGGCAATGGCAATTTTTGGATCGTCTTTGGGCGCAAAGGCAATGAAAATACTGTGGTCTTGACCATGCGGGTTTTCAGCGGTTCCGGTCTTACCGCACATTTCAATGCTATCATGTTTACTCCAGCGCGCGGTTCCTTTGTCAAATACGTCAAACATTCCCTCAATTACAACCCCAAAATGAGAGCTGTCAATAGTGGTATATTTAGGCTGGGTAAAGTTGGGGTCTTCAATTGGTTCCGAGCCAATTTTTTTTACAATATGGGGGGTGTAGTAAAATCCACGGTTGGCAATAGCTGCGGTCATATTGGCCATTTGTATGGGTGTTAAAAGTAACTCGCCCTGTCCGATACCCAATGAAATGGTGGTCACCGCCTTCCAGCCTGTGTAACCTAAATTTCGGTCGTAATAATCAGCATCAGGCACCAGGCCTCTGCGCCCTGTAGGCAAATCATTGTTCAGGAAGCGTCCGAGATTAAAGCTTTTCACGTGCCTGCTCCACACATTCATACCTTCCTGAGAGCTGGGGTATTTTTCAATTATTCCTTTAAATACATTGCAGTAATAGTTATTACAGCTTTTACTGATACTGGTACGTAGCGAAATGGGGTAGCCTGTGCCACAGTGACAAGCCACATGCAAGCGCCCGTAATGAAAACCATGGTGGCAGGTGTAGGTAGTGTTGGGTGTAATAGTACCCTCTTGCAAACCAATGAGGGCATTGATAACTTTAAAAGGCGAGCCTGGAGGGTATTCGGCCAGTAAACCACGGTCAAACAGAGGTTTTTCAATACTGTCTAAATACAGTTTACTGTAATTTTTGCTACGTTCTCGTCCTACCAAAAGTTCTGGGTTGTAACTGGGGCTGCTTACCAAGCAAAGAATTTCACCGGTTGCAGGCTCTATGGCCACCACGCTGCCCCGCTTATTCTGCATCAGCGCTTCACCGTATTTTTGCAGTTCAATATCTAAGGTGCTATGTACGTCATAACCAGGCTGGGGTAATGTGTCATAAACGCCATCCGCAAAAGAGCCCTTTACTCGGTTGTGCACATCTACCAGTTTAAATTCAGTGCCGGTTTTACCGCGCAGTACCTCTTCATAGCTTTTTTCTATGCCGGTTTTCCCGATTAAATCGCCTTTAGCGTAGCCAGGGTTTGCCTTTATAAACTGGGGGCTGGCCTCACCAATGAAGCCCAAAACATTGGCTCCGGCTTTTGTACGATACTCTCTTAAAATACGCTTTTGCGGAAAGAAGCCCGGGTAATTATGTAGTTGTTCTTGCAAATAGGCGTAGTGGCTGCGGCTCAATTGCTTGACAAATATTGATGGTTTTACAGGACTGTAACTTTTAGCCCTTGAAAGTCTATTATGTACAGACTCTTTAGGAATCCCTAACAGTTGGGCAAAAGCCAAGGTATCTTCAAGTTGAACGTTGGCGGGCACTACCATGAGGTCATAGGCACTTTGGTTGCCCACCAATAGCCTGCCATTACGATCGTAGATGAGCCCTCGACCAGGGTAAATTTTCTCTTGACGAACTACGTTATTGCGGGCTGAAAGCTTGTACTCATCTTTAATAACCTGTATATGAAAAAGGCGACCGGTGAAGACCAGACCCACTGCAATAAAAAAGAAATAAAATAAATGCTTGCGCTGCATTACAAGGTTGGGCGCTTTCTAAGATTCCACAATAAATATAGCAGTATAAATAAAAAACTGAAAAGACTACTGTGTACCGTTCGTGTTAAAAGTGTGCTTAAGTGTTCAAAGCTAAAAGCCTCTATGGCAAACAGAAAAAAGTGATGAATTAAAACCGAGAGCAAGCAGTAAATAGCTATAAATATAAACCCAACCTCACCTAGATTTAGGCTCTCACGAGTTTCATCTTGATTTTTTTTAAGGAGTACGTTTAGCAATACCGGCCTCAGGTAGGCAAATGCCGTGCAAGAGGCTGCATGCACCCCGGCACTGTTTTCAAAAATATCTATGACTAAGCCCATGGCAAAGCTAATCAGCAAAATGCTACTGCGGCTAAGGCTAGGTGGGAGTAAAATCAAAAATAAGATGTAGACATAGGGGTTTAAAAAACCACTAAACAGGAATTCATTAAAAATCAATACCTGCAGGAGGCATGTCAGCGTGAAGTATAGTATGAGTTTACCTGTTTTCATGGTGCGCTGCTCAAGCTATCTAATTCATATTTTAATTTATCCTTAATAATGTAAACATTTTCCAGGCGTGTAAAGTCGGTACTTAGTTTAACTTTAATCCGGTAAAAGTTTTGATCTGTCTGCAAGGTTTTACCGGCTACCACGCCAATCATTAGCCCCTCTGGAAAAACCCGGGAACGGGAATCGGATATAATGGTGTCACCTTCTTTTATTTCGGCATAACGAGGTATATCTTCTACAAAAGCTTCCTGGTGGCTATTGCCATCCCACGAAAGTGGTCCAAAATACCCGCTCTTTTGAAATTTACCGCTAATGGTGATACCAGGATTTATTATGGGTAATACCGATGCAAAGTTTTGACTGACGTTGGTAACAATTCCTACCACCCCATTAGGGCCAGCTACTCCCATATTGGGTTTTATGCCGCTTTTCCGGCCTTTATCAAGCGTGAGATAGTTGTTGTATTTAGCATAGGTACCGCTAATTACCCGGGCACTTACGGTGGTGTAGCGTATTTGGTGAACACTGTCTTGTATGGTGTCGGCACCGTAAGACTGAAAAACTCTGCTTTGATCCAGTAGATTTCTTAGCCGTACATTCTCACGCACTAAATTTTCGTTCTCAACCTTTAAGTTTAGGTAACTACTCAGATTATTGAACTGTTGATTTATTTGACCACTAACCGTATTGGTAGCACTTAAAAAGGTAGCTCTTTGAAAACTCCTTTGATTTAAAATGAGGCTAAACGCAATTATTTCTAATATCAGGAAAAGCAGAAAAATTCTTGCTCTTTTTAGAATTAGAAGAATGATGCGCATAGAGGTCTTAACTCATCAGGAAATTGAACTTTCCTACATTCTTTAGTGCTATGCCAGTACCCCTGACTACGGCTCTCAAGGGGTCTTCTGCCACATAAACTGGTAAATCGGTTTTTTGAGAGATACGTTTATCCAAACCGCGCAGCATAGAACCGCCCCCGGCCATGTAAATACCGCTGTTGTAAATATCTGCGGCCAGCTCTGGGGGAGTCATTGAAAGAGCTTCCATAATGGCATCTTCAATGCGGATGATAGATTTGTCCAAGGCTTTGGCAATTTCTTTGAAGGTAATAACCAGTTGCTTAGGCTTACCGCTGATAAGGTCTCGGCCTTGTACCGCCATTTCATTGGGTGGGTTTTCCAAATTATCCAGCGCAGAACCACACTGAATTTTTATTTCTTCAGCGGTACGCTCACCAATGTAGAGGTTATGCTGGGTGCGCATGTAGTAGGCAATATCATTGGTAAACACATCACCTGCTACTTTTATGGATTTATCGGCTACAATGCCTCCCAGGGCCAGAACGGCTATTTCGGTTGTACCCCCACCAATATCAATAATCATATTTCCCTTAGGCTCTTCAACATCTACCCCGGTACCAATTGCGGCCGCCATAGGTTCATGAATGAGATAAACTTCACGGGCTCCAGCGTGCTGTGCAGAATCTTTCACCGCTCTTTTTTCTACTTCGGTAATGCCTGAGGGGATGCAGATGACCATGCGCAGAGCAGGTGGGACCACTCGGTTTTTTAGGGCGGGAATGCTTTTAATCATCTCTCTGATCATGGCTTCTGAGGCCTCAAAATCAGCAATTACCCCGTCTTTTAGTGGACGTATAGTCTTAATGTTCTCGTGGGTTTTGCCGTGCATTTGGCGCGCTTGCTGGCCTACCGCAATAATTTTATTGGTACTACGGTCTTTAGCCACAATAGAGGGCGCATCAACCACCACTTTATCTTTATGAATGATTAGGGTGTTAGCAGTACCCAGGTCAATGGCTATGTCTTCTCTAAATAAATCAAATATCCCCATTTGGTGCGGGTTGCTTAATGTTTAAAATGTCTGGTTCCAGTAAATACCATGGCCATATTTTGGTTGTTGCAGTAATCAATGCTGAGTTGATCTTTTATGGAGCCTCCGGGCTGAATTACTGCACCAATAGCTTCTTCATGGGCTATTTCTACACAATCTGGGAAGGGGAAGAAAGCATCTGAAGCCATCACCGCGTCTTTTAAATCAAAACTAAAAGCCTTAGCTTTAGTAATAGCCTGTTTAAGAGCGTCTACGCGCGATGTTTGTCCTGTTCCCCCGGCCAGCAATTGTTTGTTTTTGGCTAATATAATAGTATTACTTTTTGTGTGCTTACAAATTTTGGAAGCAAAAATCAAATCCTCCAATTCTTGCGCATTAGGTGTTCTTTTTGTTTTTACTTCCAGCCTGTCAGCTTCATCGGTTTTAAAATCACGCTCTTGGGCTAAAATGCCGTTTAAAAGTGTGCGATACTGCATTTTGGGCGGATCAAAATCTTTGAGAATAAGAATGATCCGGTTTTTCTTTTGTTTCAGTACTTCCAAAGCCTCCTGTGCATAACTGGGCGCAATTATAATTTCAAAGAAAATTTTGTGCATTTCTCGTGCAGTGGCCAAGTCAATTTCACGATTACTAATTAGCACACCCCCAAAGGCGGAAACGGGGTCTCCCGCTAGCGCATCATTCCAAGCTTTGGTCAGATTTTCGCGCGAAGCTAAGCCACAGGCATTGTTGTGCTTTAAAACGGCTACGGTGGTTTCCTCAAATTCTTGAATGAGGTTTACGGCTGCATCAGCATCTAAGAGGTTATTGTAAGAGAGTTCCTTGCCGTGTAGCTGCTCAAAAACGTCTTGTAAATTTCCGTAAAAGCTTCCTTTTTGGTGCGGGTTTTCACCGTATCTAAGGGTGTTTTCTCCTCCCAGGCTCAGGGCCGAGGACCTTCCGGTCAAATATTGGTTTATGGCGATATCGTAATGGGCAGAAATTTGGAAAGCTTCCCCCGCAAATATTTTTCGGTCTTCTTCAGAAGGTGCACCCTTTTCTAAAATGGCAATGGCCGGCTGGTATAGTTTACGGCTGGGTATAATCCAGCAATCTTGATAGTTTTTAGCTGCCGCTCTAATGAGGGAGATGCCTCCAATATCAATTTTTTCAATAATCTCAGTATGGGTGCCGCCTCCTTTTACAGTTTCTGAAAAAGGGTAGAGGTCTACTACCACCACAGCTATATTGGGAATTTCAAATTCTGCCACTTCGGCTTGATCTTCTGCTTCCTTTCTACGGGCTAAAATGCCTCCAAAAACCTTGGGGTGTAAGGTTTTAACCCGGCCACCTAAAATACTGGGATAGGAGGTGAGGTCTTCAACAGCCTCTACTGTGAATCCTGCTTCTTCCAAATGCTGGCGAGTACCTCCGGTAGATAATAGACCGAAGCCTCGGTTTACCAGAGCCTGAGCTAAATCAGTGAGTCCATCTTTATGAAACACAGAAAGTAACGCGTAGGACTTGGATTGTAAAGACATGCTAATATTTTAGTTGGCAAAATTAGCCATTTTAATAGCTCCCCTGCCTGTTTTGCCCTTTCTTTTTCAACTATCTTAGCCAAAATTTCCACAAGTTATTCATGATTTTTTTCAGAATACTAACTGAGAGTTTCCACTTTGCAATTCATGCTTTGGTGGTTAATAAATTACGTACCCTGCTCTCTTTATTGGGCGTTACCATTGGCATACTTACTATGGTTTCTGTATTTACCGTTTTTGATTCGCTAGAGAATAGCATCCGCGGAAGCGTGCAGGAATTAGGCAGCAGTGTAATTTACGTTCAAAAATGGCCTTGGGGCGGAGGTGAAGATGGCAGCTATCCTTGGTGGAAATACTACCAAAGGCCAGAGCCGGTGCCCCGCGAAATGGAAATGTTGCGAAAAAAATTAGATAAAGCCGAAAATTTAGCCTTCACTTTTAATCTAAATCAAACGGTAAAATTTAAGCGGAATTCAGTAGAGAACGTTACCGTAAACTGCGTTTCAAACGGCTATTTTAAGATCACTGAGTATGACTTGGACCAAGGCCGGCTTTTTAGTGAAACCGAATATAGATCTGGCGTTCCCGTGATTGTGCTGGGGTTTGATGTGGCCGAAGGACTTTTTCCGGCCGGCAGGGCTCTGGGCAAAGAGGTAAGTATTTTTGGCAGGCGCTTGCGTGTAATTGGGGTGATTTCAAAGCAGGGCCAGAGTTTGGTGGGTGAAAATGCGGATGTTTCCGCCTTTGTGCCCGTGAATTTTGTGGGGCGTTTAATGAGCTTGCGCAATCAGAATAATGCAGCCATTATGGTTAAAGCAGCCCGTGAAGAAGATATTCCCGCTTTGCGCGATGAGCTCACCGGAGCCTTAAGAGGCATTAGGCGTATTAAGCCCCGTGATGAAAATGATTTTGCCTTGAACGAGGTTTCTGTAATTTCAGAGGGTTTAGATGCCATGTTTTCGGTAATTGGTATTGCGGGTTCAGTAATTGCAGGGTTTAGCATTTTGGTGGGCGGCTTTGGCATAGCCAATATAATGTTTGTGAGCGTGAAAGAGCGTACCAATCAAATAGGCATTCAAAAAAGCTTAGGGGCTAAAAAACATTTCATTTTAACGCAATTTTTAGCGGAGTCTGTTTTTTTGTGCCTTATTGGAGGGGCCATAGGCATTGCCATAGTAGCCTTGCTGATACCACCGTTAAGCAGCTCATGGGATTTTGAGGTAAACCTTACGTTTTTGAATGTGATCAGGGGTTTACTTATTTCAGCTATTATTGGAGTAGTCTCTGGCTTTATTCCTGCCTACCAGGCCTCGCGCTTAGATCCAGTGGAGGCTATACGACAAGGTGGTTAACCCGCCACTTGCTTCTGAAATAGTTCCAAAGCCTCACCATATTGGAGCGCCAAAATTTGGGTAAGATCTCGCAGTAAAAGTTCGTCTTCTTGATTGAAAGCCTTAGGCTGGTTGCTATCTACGTCTATTTGTCCAATAAGCTCTGAGTTTAAGTAAAAGGGCACCACCAGCTCAGATTGGGTGTTAAGGCTGCAAGCAATGTAATTTTCTTGGGTGTTAACGTCATCTACTAAAAAGGACTCACCGCTTTCGGCCACTTGCCCGCAAATACCTTTGCCAAATGGAATGATGGTATGCTCAGTGGGCTCTCCGGCAAAAGGACCTAGGTGCAATTTTTGACGCTCTTTATTCATAAAATAAAAACCTACCCAATGGTAATATTCAATGTTCACCAAAAGCGTTTGGCAAATTTGGGAAAGTGCGTTATCAACATTTTTCTCGGTTTCAAAAATATCGCGTAAAGCAAGTTGGGTTTCTCTAAAATTCATAGTAGAATGAAATAATTTTTGGTGCAAAAATTAATAAGCCAATTAAAGCTGAAATAAAACTTACTATTAGAACCGCTCCGGCTGCGGTATCTTTGGCTTTTTGGGCTAATAAATGAAATTTTGGCGAAGCTAGATCTACTAAATATTCAAGGGCTGAGTTTAAAGCCTCAAGACTTAATACCAACCCTGTACAGATTAATATCGTTAACCATTCATAGTAGGAAAGGGAAAAGAGAACCCCTAATAGCAATACCAGAGCTGCCGTGCACAGCATAATTTTGGCATGAGCCCCATCTGATATAAAATACTTTAGGCCTCTTATTGCATAATAAAACGCTTGCTTTCTTTTCTTTAAATAAGACACTCGATTAAAGTTTACATTAATTCGTAAATAATAAAGGTACTCGATTTGTAATTTTTACACCTGTTTATTGAATACCTCAGCGCAAGGTTGCTAACAAAATCCTATATTGCGAGCCAATTTATAACTAAACGTCCAACATAATGAAGAAGAGCTTTTTTAAACTCTGCGTATTATTAGTCTTAGCGCTCTTTATATTACCTCTAAAGGCTCAGGTAGCCGTTGGGGACATTGACTTGCAACAAGTTAGTAATAATGTAAGCAATCCTACCGGTATTTGTCAATGCGATACCATACGAGTACGTTATGAGCTCAAGGCAAGTTCCAATTTTTCTTCCACTTCTGAATTTGTTTATCAATTCGCTAATCCCATTAACGCTTGGTCGAGCGCTACAGAGTTGAATTTATTGGCGCTGTATACGGATATCAGTACAGTTCCACCAACAACAGCCACCAGTGTTTTAGACACATTTAGCCCTGGTTTGCTCTGGGCCGATTTGGCTGTGCCTTGCAATGCTTCTTTATTTGGTTCTAGCTTAAGAATTATAAATCGCGATGTGAATGGAAACATTACCCCAAATGGTGCTTCGGACACAGCCTTTTTTAATGTAAATAGAATTCCCACGGTAGCGCAGATTGACTCCATCGCATTAATTCAAAATATGATGCGGCTTGATACTTTTGACAATCCGTACACCACCAGTACTAAAGACGTGGGGTTTTGCCCTAGAGGAGACTCTATATTTTTGCGAGTTCAAAATGACGGCAATTCCTATCAATGGTGGAATGGATCCAATCCTATACTTGGTGCCACAGATGATTCTATTATCGTGGGGCAATCGGGATTGTATTACTGTGAAGTGATTGACGGGCCCTGTTCTATATTTTCAGATACAGTAGTGGTAGCTGCTTTGAATACGCCTACCACTGTAACCGCTGATTTATCCTTGGCGGCAAACGCTGGAGTTTTTCGGGCCGATAATCCGGACCCCACTGCGCCCAATCGCCTACCTTTAGACTCACTTGAACTTTGTGAAGATGGTACCGCCCTCTTGCAAGGTCCAGTAGTTCCCCCCAACACTGGGCTAACTTTTACCTACCAGTGGGTCACCGATTCGTTTAATCCGGTTACTGCTGAGCGCGATAAGTTTGCCATAGTGGGTGCTACCGGTCAAAATCTAACTGTGGGGCCTAATAATTCCAGAAAGGGCTTTAATCAATACTGGGTAGTAGTGAACGATGGTTTTTGTACTGATACTACCTCAGATCTTAACAGTTACCGAGTGCTTATAGACTCTATACCGCAAACCGAGGTGGTGGGAATTCCTTTCCCGGGACTGACAGGCCCCACGGTGCGCAATGAAATTTGCATGCGCGATTCCGTGCTGCTTTCAGCCGAGCCCCAGGTGCCTACACCAGGTTGGAAGTATCAGTGGCAGTGGTATGACCCCACTGCTCCGGCTGGAACTAATCCATGGAGGGCTGTAGCTGGCTCTGCCACCACCGGGTTTGATACCTTTCTAAACTTGAAGGTTGATACTAGCCTTTCAGACCCTGGACAACCCTACTTTCAAACTCCTAAACCACTACTGCGCTACTTCCGTTTGAGAACGGCTACCCGTACGGTTTTTACCAATCAAGAGGTATGTGTTTCTTTTTCTGATAGTGTGGCTGTACGTTGGTTTCCAGATTATAGTCTAAGTCTGGCTCCTAACCAGCCTGGTATAAATAGTATTGGTCAGGACAGTATAAACTTCTGTGAAGATGATACGGCCGAAGTTGTTGCTCCTGGCACTCCGGCCGACCTGCAGAACTTTGGCTATTTCTATTCCTATCAATGGCTTTCTGACTCACTTGATCCTAACTTGGGATCAAGAGTGCGCTACCCCTTAGCCGGTGAAACGAATCAATCATTATTGATTGATTCTACAGGAAACTACTGGGTAGTTATTGACGATGGAATTTGCCTGGATACCTCTAGTGTGTACAGAGCTTTTGTAGACACTATCCCTGAAACTACCATCTCAGAGGTTGAGTTTCCTGGAGGGAGCACTTTAACCACCCTCAATCTTTGTTTATACGATAGTGCCTTAGTTTCGGCTGCCGATACGGTGGGCGGATTATTACCCTGGAATTACCAATGGCAGCAGTTGGATCCTGTGGCTGGAACCTGGAACAATTTGGCCGATGATACCTTGGTGACACTGCAGATAGACACAACGTACAAGCGTTTTCAAGAAGATACTGCATTCTTCCGCTTGGCTACCTCATACCAAAATCGATTTGGCATAACAACCTGTAACTTCTTCACCGATAGTTTACAAGTAATCTTTTACGATTCACCTAATGTGACTTACATTCCGGGAGATTCTGTGGGTATTTGTCCGGGTGATAGCATTCTTTTTGTTGCTCAAGGCAACTTCACCAGTTTCAGCTGGGAGAATGGCCAAGTACTTTCTGCGTCACGCTATATTAATACACCAGGTGAATACCCCATTGAGGCGGTAGGCGTAAATGGTTGTATAACTTTTGACACCGTAACGGTATTCCCATTAACGGTGAATGCAGCAGCGGGGCCAGACCAAACTGTGGGGTCTGGTGAAATTGTACAGTTAGAGGCCTTTGGCGGAACTTCCTACCGTTGGTTTGCCAGTGAACCACTTGAATTCTCAGACATGCTGAGTCAGCGTATCACGGTAAGCAAAACTTTAGCCCCGGGTGAAACTTCAGACACCATTACTATTTATGTAGAAGTGACCAACCAAAGAGGTTGTACGGGTCTTGATTCTTTACTGTTGATTGTTACCAGCAATATTCCAGACGGCATAAGCGATATTAGCAAGGCCTACAATATTTTCACCCCTAATGGTGACGGCCTCAATGACCTTTGGGACATCTCAGATCTTGTAAACGGAGACAATTGCGAGCTGATTATTATGAATCGCTGGGGTAGCACCGTTTACGAAGATGAAAGCTTTACCGGACAATGGACAGGGGTGGATAATGGTGGCAATGAATTGCCAGATGGCACCTATTATTACATACTGGACTGTGAAGGTGAAGTGCGTATGAAAAACGCAGTAACCATAATCCGCAACCAATAATTTTACCAAAGCCATGAAGAAGTTATCAATCGCAATTTTGTTTCTGGCTGCAGCCTTTACCACTAAAGCGCAACAGATTCCACTATACAGCAACTATTTTTTTACACCGTATATCTACAACCCGGCCTATTCCGGTACTAGTGGTGTAACTGAAGCCACCATTCTGCACCGCAGACAGTGGTCTGGTATTCAGGGATCCCCTGAAACCTCAGCTTTGGCTTTGAATGGTTCACTCAACGACCAAAAGATTGGCTGGAGTGTTTACGGGTTTTCGGATCAAGCAAATGTGCTTCAGCAATTAGGAGCCTATGGAAATTATGCCTATCACGTGCGTCTTTCTGAAAGCAGCACGCTGTCCTTTGGCCTTGGTGCTGGCTACATAAATCAGACTATAGATCAAAGCGCGATAAGGGCGAAAGATCCAGGAGATGCTTTTACGGTAGTAGTCCCAAACCGAGGCACTTTTGATTTGAATGCAGGAATAAGTTTGCGAATTGCCGATTTCACCTTGGGTGCGGCTGCGCCTCAACTTCTGGCCCAAAATATTAATTACACTGAAAATGGTGATGGTATCAATTATAACTTGATTCGTCATTATATGATAAATGCCCAGTATGATTTTAAGTTTAATGGCGATAAGCAGGTACTCAGCCCCCTCATCATGGTTAGAGCGGCTGATCAGCAGGTGCCTGTGCAAATTGATGCGGGTTTGTTGTTTAACCTTACGGAGTACGGCTACATTGGTGCTATGTATCGTTCAGACTATGCTGTTACTGGCAACATCGGGTTAAACCTAACTGAGAATTTAACTTTTGGGTATGCCTACGACTTTTCGCTTAATGAGTACGGCTCCTCTTTCGGTACCAGCCATGAATTCATGCTAACCTACCGTTTTGGCAGCAACAAGGATAATGAACGCATGGAGAATGAGCTCAAGCGTTTGAGGTTGCAACAACGCAAACAGCGTGATGAAACGGAGGAGATTGTGGACGAAAAACTAGAAGAGTTTAAGGATACCTACCGCAGTGAACTTCAGAAAGAAATGGAAGAGCAGCGGAAGAAAATGCAGGAGGAAATGCAAAACAACGCAGGTTCGCAAAATTCAGGAAACACTGGCGGAGTAAATATGAATCGT